>Ga0209009_1000016_pt1 | contig 100815 bp, 93 predicted proteins | sample BlaSpr_A8_OM3_M2_FD_187979 | JGI IMG/M metagenome (GOLD analysis project Ga0209009, IMG submission 187979) | Forest soil microbial communities from Thunder Bay, Ontario, Canada - Black Spruce, Ontario site 2_A8_OM3_M2 (SPAdes) (version 2) | ecosystem: Environmental > Terrestrial > Soil > Boreal... | reverse complement strand
GAATGGAGGATTTGCTCACGAGCCATACCGCCGTCGACATCAGTCCAACATTGAGACCGGCGACGATCGCCACGGCAACCGGCAATGCAAGGTACCACGCGCCTTGATGGGGTGTAATGTGAGCAATCGCCAAAGAAACGGCTGGGAGCCCGTACATCAACGCGAGCATTCCTCGGTTGAAGAGGAACCGATCCCAGGGGATGTCCCGCCCGGGGCGGCGAAGGTCCATACTTCCAATGACCGCAATGCTTGTCGCGGCCCATGGGGGCAGAAGTAACACGGCGCCAAACATCGGGGCCATGCCAACGGTCAACTTGGATCCAACCCTGGTCTGAACGGGCGAAAGAGACGACATGATCGTCAGGATCAGGAGAATTGCACCATTCAACAGGGTGCTTTGAAGCTTGCTTCCCTCTTGCCAAGGAGCCGCAAAAACAATCGTAAGCACCCAAAAGACAATGCCGATCGAGGCAATGCCATACGAGTACAGTAGGGCGACCCGTTGGCGGCTCATGTCGCGAGTATCTTAATTAGACAACTCGAAAATGACCGATATCCGACAAAAAACCCCGGGCCGAAGCCCAGGGTTTCTTCTTAACTCAGGTCGGACCTACCAGGTAGCGTTTGCGCCGCCGGCCACAATGGCACCAAGCAGGCCGGCGACTACAACGATCCACTTCTTCATCGCGACCACCCCCACGTATTTGATTCCCCGAAAGCCGCGCAGAGGACTCCCTTGGTGTCGCTCACGCTACCCCCCTCTAGGCCGAACGTAAATCCGCCGCCTGGGTAGCTGCTTGCCCTGTCGGCAGCGAACGAACGTTCGCTACAGGTCGAGTTGGACAGCGTGAGCGGCGGCTTCGGTCCGCGTCTGGACCTGCAGCTTTCGGTAAATGTTCCGTAGGTGCGATTTAACGGTGCCCTCGCCGAGGCCAAGCCGGCTCGCGATCGCCTTGTTCCCCTTGCCTTCCACGACCATCTTCAGGATCTCGGTTTCTCGTTCGGTCAGAGGCTGGGCGGGTGGCCGCCGAGTTCTCTTAAAGGCGGCGCCCAGCCGCATGATGACGCGCCGGGTCAGGACGTCGTCCAGCTGGAAGCGGCCCGCGTGAGCCTCCTGGATGCTGCGGGCCAGGCTCGCCGGGTCGACATCCTTTAAGACGTAGCCCGAGGCGCCCGCGGCGACCATCTCGACGATATCCTCCTCCGCCTCGGACACGGTGAGGGCAAGGATGACTCGCTCGGGATCCTCTTCCTTAATCGTTCGCGTGGCGGCGATGCCGCCCATCTCCGGCATGTTGAGGTCCATCAAAATGACGTCGGGCTTCAGCCGGCGGGACCCCTCAACGGCCTGACGTCCCGTCATGGCCTCGCCGACGACGTCGATCTCGGCAAAGTCGCGGAGCATGCCCTGCACGCCCGCCCGGAAGATCGGCCGGTCGTCCGCGATCAGCACTCGGACCCGGTTCATTCGGAGCGCTCGGGTGGGCCGATCAACGTGACCAAGGTCCCCTCAAACGTCTGGCTGACCATCTCGAACGTTCCGCCGATCAACTCGGCCCGCTCGCGCATGCCAACCAGGCCGTAGGACCCGCCTTTCCTCGGGTCCTCGGCGATCTGACGGACGTCAAAGCCGCGCCCGTCATCTCGGATCGTCATGACCCAGGGCGTCGACGAGAGGTCAAGGACAACCCAGAGGTTGCGGGCCTGGGCGTGCTTGCGGACATTCGACAGACTCTCGCGCAGCACCTGGAAGATGACCTCCTTCTGCTCCGGCGCCACCGTACTCTCCTCGCCGCGGATGCTGACATTGGTCTCCACCAGGTTCATCCGGCCGAACTGGTCGACGAGCTTCAAGACCGAGGCGAGCAATCCCTGGGATCGGATCGTCTTCGGCCGCAGCGACTGGAGGATGTTGCGGGCGCCGGCCAGGATCTCCTCGGTCATCGACCGTAGCTGGGGCAGCAGTTGGCTCGCGTCGTCCGGATCACGCTGCCGCCGCTGCTCGTAATACTTGAACAGGGCAACGACGGCTGCCAGGTCGGATGCGAGCCCATCATGGATCTCGCGGGCGAGATTGAGGCGCTCCTGCAGGACCGCCACCTCGGCGACCTTGATCGCGAGGCTGTGCGACCGGAGGGCCGCAACCGCTTCCGCCGCCAGGTCCTCGAGCCGAACCGCATCCCGACGGTCGAGGCGCCACGGCGTGCGACGGAGCAGGACCAGGACGCCAACGGGGCGCTCCAGGGGTGGCGAGAGGGCAATGGCGGCCATGCCGCGGTAGCCGACATCGACCCAGACGGCCTCATCGGGGGAAAGCTCCTCGGCGGCAAGGTCCTCGATGGTGAGGACCTCGCTGTTGTCGAGCGCCCGACGCAGGAGCCCGCTATTGATCGATGCCGTGCCTTCGGGGACAGCGAGCGACTCGGTCGGCACCCCGGCGCGAAGGACGAAGCGGCGCTGCTCGCCGACCGTGAAGACCTGGGTGGCATCGACCTGGAGGAGGTCGAGGGCTTGCTGAGCGGCGGCCAGCAGGATGGTCTGAAGCGGGCCGGCCATCTGCTCGGGAACCAGCCGCGAGGCCGGCTGCTCCGCCGGAGCCGGCTCCGGGGCTGCCTCGGCGGCCGGTGCGGTGTCTGGAGCGGCTTCTGATGCGACCTCACCGCTGACTTCGTCAGTAACGGGGATCTCGGGCTCGGGCGCTTCGTAAGGTTCGGGCGGAGTCGCGGGCGGTTCTGCCGCTGGGCTGGGCGGTTCTGCCGCTGGGCTGGGCGGTTCTGCCTCTGGAGGGAGCGCTTCAGCGGCTGGCTCTTCGGTGACGACGAAAGCGCCTGCCTCCGTTACGGGCGCTGTCTCCGTTACAAGCGTTTCTTCGCTCGCAGGAGCGGTCGCCGTCGGAGGTGTGCCGGCCCTGGTCCGCTCCATCGAACGGGCGAACAACTCGAAGAAATGATCGAGGACCTTGCGCTCATCCGGGCTGAGCTCGCCGTTGACGCCGGCGATCAGCTCGCTCGCACTGGCGCGTGGCTCGTGCCACTGCTCGGCCGGCTCGACCGCTTCCCGGCGAAGCCGCCGGATCAGCTCACGGAGCCGCTCCGCCGCCGCCGCGCGCTCTTCGTTACTCGGATCCCGGCCGCGGGCGTGTGCCAGCTGGTCGGCAATTTCCGGGAAATTGACCTCGAGGTAGTGGACCAGGACATCGTGCATGCTGTTGTTTTGATCGACTCCAGCTAATCAAAGCGGGGAAATAAAACTTGTCAAGGGCAGTTCGGCGGATGGCGCAAACGACGCCTTCCGTGTACAAAGATGTTACGGGAGCCATAGATATAATGACGGAGTCGCGGCTCGCCCCAGGACTTGTGATCCCTAATTGACTGCTGAAACAGCCACCGTCCGGCTCTCCTACATCATCAACCACGATGTGACGAGGGCCGCCATGCAGAACTTCTCGGCGCGCACGGGTATCTCGTTAGCTGCCGACTCAGCCGACGGCTATCAGATCCCGCCCGGTTTGCCGCAGAACGACTTCTGCCTGATCATGCAGAACTTCGGACGCTGCGAAATGGTGCCAACGTCGGCGGCGCCACCCCAGGGCGAGGAGCCGCAACTGCGTTACGACGGCGCCCAGATCGGCCATCTCATCATCCCCATCTGCGACGGCCGTCACCTCCTGGGCCGCCTCGTCAGCGAGCCGTTCGCGATCACCAAACCCGACTTCGCGACGGTCTACGAGCTCGCCCGCGCACTCCCGGTGCATCCGGACAACCTGATGCGCGCCGTGCAGTCGGTCCCAGTCGTCTCGCAGACCAACATCATGGAGGCGGCCAACCTCGTCCACACCCTGGTGCAGCACGTCGTGGCTCAAAACTACAAGCACCAGGACGAGCTCACGGTGCTGCGTGCCTTCGACAGCATCATGACCAACCTCAGCTACGAGGTGCTGAGCGACATGATCCTGAACCTGGGCATTCGGCTGCTTCGCGGCCAGAGCGCGCTGTTGCTCCTCGCCGGCGACGAGGGGCAGCGCGAGGAGGCATACTCCGGCCCGGAGCCGAACGGCACCGGCGACCTGCGCAAGTTGCTCATCGAGATGAGCGATTTCGTGCTGCAATCGAAACGGCCGCTTTCGGTCCCGGACGCCTCGCAGAGCCCATGGACCCAGTTCCTGCTGGGGCGGCAGGACGTCAAAGGCTCGGTCACCATCACGCCGCTGCTCCAGCAGGACAAGATTCGCGGAACCCTTGGCATCTATGCACCCGACGCCAGCCGCGATCCCGAATCGGATCTCCACCTGCTGTCGATGCTCGCTGCCCAGGCCGTCAACAGCCTGGTCATGCTCGAGCGGCTGGTGGCCAGCGAGGAGCAGGCGCTGACCGACAGCCTGACCGGGCTCTACAATTACCGCTTCTTCCAGGAAAGCCTGCAGCGAGAACTGAGCCGGGCGTCTCGCAGCCGGGCGCCGCTCTCGCTGATCGTGCTCGACCTGGACAACTTCAAACTGATCAACGACAGCTACGGACACCCGGTCGGTGACCGCGTGCTTCGGCACCTTGCCGACCTCATCCAGCGCCACAGCCGCAAGGCGAACGTGGTCGTCCGCTACGGAGGCGATGAGTTCTGCATCATCGTGCCGGAGGGAGACCTCGACACGGCCCGCGGCGTCGCCGAGCGCGTGCTCGCGGAGATCCGCAACAGCCCCTTCGGCGACGACACGCACGGCGTGCCCCCGCAGAGCCTGACCGTTAGTGCCGGCGTCACGGCCTACCGCCCCGAGGAGGACAACGCCTTTTCCTTCTTCAAGCGCGCCGACGAGAACCTGCTGACGGCGAAACGGACCGGAAAGGATCGCGTCGTCGCCGAGTAGCTAGCGGCGGCGGTAGGGTCGAGCGAGCGCCCGCCGGATCACCCAGGGGATGGCGGCGGCCACCAGCGGTTGCTCCAGGAACGCGAGTATCCGCTGGACTTTGGGGAAGAGTTCGGACGCCGTGTGTTCGAGCGCAAAGCCGTGCTCGTTGAGCCGGGCCGCGGCCCGTTCCAGCTCGATGGCTTGCTCGAAGGCGTAGGTTGACAGCTCTGCAGCGCGGCGGGACGCCTTGCGGTAGGCGCGCCACGCTGACACCGTCGCAAAGATGAGGATGATGAGGCCGACGCCGGCGCAGGCGATTCCGACGATGAGAAGCGTTACTCCTCGGCCTCCTCGGTTCCTCCGACGCCCGCGATGGTGGCGACGGTATCGCCTTCATCGAGCCGCATGATGATGACGCCTTGTGTCTGCCGCCCGGCAACCCGGATGTTCTCGATCGGGGTGCGAATCACCTGGCCGCCCTCCGAGATGACGATCAGCTGCTCCTCCTCGGGATTGACGACCACCCGCATTCCGACCAGCGGACCGGTGCGCTCCGTGACCGCCATCGTGTAGACGCCCTGACCGCCGCGTGAGTGCGCCGGATATTCTTCCAGCGGCGTGAGCTTGCCGTAGCCACGTTCGGAGACCACCAGCAGGTGGGCGTCCTTGCGGACGATGTCGAAGCCCGCCACCAGCGCGTCCTTCCGCAATGTGATCCCGCGTACTCCGGTCGTGTCCCGACCCATCGGACGCACCTGCTTCTCGCTGAAGCGCACCGCCTTGCCGTCGGTGGTGGCGATGATCAGCTCGTCCGACCCGGAGCTCAACTTGACCCAGTTCAGCTCATCACCCTCGGTCAGGTTGATGGCGATCAGGCCGTTGCGCCGAACCTGACTGTACAGGCGCGCCGGCGTCTTCTTGATGGTGCCCTGCTTGGTCACCATCACGAGGTAGCGGTCCTCCGCCCAGTCGGTGATGCCGATGACGGCCGTGATCTTGTCCTTCGGGTCGATGTCGATCAGGTTTGCCGCGGGCAACCCCTTGGCCTGCCGGTTGACGTCGGGGATCTCATGCACCCGCAGCCGGAAGACCGAGCCGTGGTTGGTGAAGAACAGCATGTCGGAGTGGGTGGACGCGATCGCCAGGTGCTCCACGAAGTCCGACTCGACGCGGGCCGCGCCGAGAATGCCCTTTCCGCCGCGACGTTGCGGCCGATAAGTGGTGGCCGGCACCCGCTTGACATAGCCGCGATGCGTCAGCGTGACCACGACGTCTTCCTTGGGGACCAGGTCCTCTTCGTTGAGCTCGACCGAACCCTGGAAGTCGAGGGTGGTCCGGCGGGGATCGCCGTATTTCTTCTTGAGCTCGGTCAGGTCGTCCTTGATCAGCAGCATGATTTTGGCCTCGTGCTGCAGGAGGTCTTCGAGGTAGGCGATTCGCTTGATGACCTCCTCGTACTCCTCCATGACCTTGTTGCGCTCGAGGCGCGTGAGGCGGCCGAGGCGCATGTCGACAATCGCCTTCGACTGCCGCTCTGACAGCTTGAAGCGCTCCTGGAGGCGGTCCTGGGCGGTCTTCTCGTCCTGCGACTCACGGATGGTCTTGATGACGGCGTCCAGGTTGTCGAGGGCGATCTTGAGGCCTTCGAGGAGGTGAGCTCGGTCGCGCGCGCGCTCGAGCTCGTAGCGGGTACGGCGGGTCAGCACGTCGCGGCGATGATCGATGTGATGCTGGAGCAGCGCCTTGAGGTTGAGGACCACCGGCCGCCCATCCACCAGGGCCAGAGAAATCACCCCGAAGGTCGTCTGCAGGGCGGTGTGCTTGTAGAGGTTGTTGAGCACAGTCAGCGCCCGCGCGTCTTTCTTCAGCTCGATGACGATCCGCATACCCTGCCGATCTGACTCGTCGTTAAGATCGGCGATGCCTTCCAGCTTCCGCTCGCCGACAAGGTCCGCGATCCGGGTAACCAGCGTCGCCTTGTTGACCATGTAGGGAATCTCGGTGATGATGATCCGCTCGCGGCCGTTCTTGGCCTCCTCGAAGGTGTGGCGCGCGCGAACGATCAGCCGGCCATGGCCGGTGCCGTAGGCGGCCGCGATCCCCTCGCGACCGATGATGATGCCGCCGGTCGGGAAGTCCGGCCCTCTGACCAACTTCATCAGGTCTTCGGTCGTCGCGTCCGGGTGCTCGATCAAATAGGTTTCGGCGTCGCAGACCTCGCCCAGATTGTGCGGCGGAATGTTGGTCGTCATGCCGACGGCGATTCCCGATGAGCCGTTGAGCATCAGGTTGGGCAGCCGGGCGGGCAACACGAGCGGCTCCTGTTTGGTTGCCGAATAGTTGTCGCCAAAATCGACGGTGTTCTTCTCGAGGTCGACGAGCAACTCGGCGGCGATCGGGGCGAGCCGCGCTTCCGTGTACCGGTAGGCGGCGGCCGAGTCACCGTCGATCGAGCCGAAGTTGCCCTGGCCGTCTACCAGCGGATAGCGCAGCGAGAAGTCCTGCGCCATTCGCACCAGGCTGTCGTATACGGACATATCGCCGTGGGGGTGGTAATGCTTGAGTACCTCGCCGATGATCGCCGCACACTTCTGGTAGCGGGCGCCCGGGGTCATCCCCTGGTCCTGCATCGCGTAGAGGATGCGGCGATGGACGGGCTTGAGGCCATCGCGAACGTCGGGCAGCGCCCGGCTGACGATGACGCTCATCGCATAGTCCATGTAGCTCGAGCGCATCTCGTTCTCGAGCTGCAGCGGCAAGACAGTACCGATGTTCAGCGGTTCCATTTAGACCTCTACGCGGCCGGAATTGGTTCTAGTTGTTGTCAAAGCGCTTGAGCACGATGCAGGCATTCTGGCCGCCGAAGCCGAATGAATTCGACATCGCGACCCGGATTTCGTGGCGGCGGGGCTCATTAGGCACATAGTCGAGGTCACAGTCGGGATCCGGGTGCTCCAGGTTGATGGTCGGATGCACCATCCCGTGGTTGATGCTGAGGATGCAGGCGATCGCCTCCACCGCGCCGGCAGCGCCCAACAGGTGGCCGATCATCGACTTCGTGCTCGAGATTGGGATCTGCTTGGCCCGGTCTCCCATCACCCGCTTGATCGCGGCCGTCTCGGACTTGTCGTTCAGCTGCGTCGACGTCCCGTGGGCGTTGATGTAGTCGACGTCCTGGGGACCGATGTGGGCATCCTCGAGCGCCTTCGCCATGGCGCGGGCGGGACCGTCCCCATCTTCTTCAGGCATGACGATGTGAAACGCATCGTCGGTGACGGCAAACCCGATGATCTCGCCGTAGATCTCCGCCCCGCGACCGTTGGCATGCTCGAGCGTCTCCAGCACCAGCATGCCCGCGCCCTCGCCGGGAACGAAGCCGTCACGCTGCGCATCGAAGGGCCGGCTGGCCTTGGTCGGGTCTTCCGAGTAGGTGGAGAGGACTTTCATGGCCGCGAACGAGGCTAGCCCGAAGCGGCAGAGATTGGCTTCGGCGCCGCCGGCGAGCATGACGTCGGCATCGCCGCGTTGCAGGACGCGGTAGGCGTTCCCCAGCGCCTGGGTCGACGCCGCGCAGGCGGTGGTGTCGGTGTTGTTGGGACCCTCGAGACCAAACTGGATGGCGATCTGGCAGGACGCCATGTTGGGGATCACGCGCGGCACGAAAAAGGGTGAGATGCGGTCCGGTCCGCGCTCACCGCGCAGCGCGAAGGCTTCGATTTCTTCCGAGATCTCCTTGAAGCCGCCGATCCCGGTGCCCAGCTCGCAACCGATCCGAGTGCGGTCCTCTTTCGCCAACTCGAGACCCGACTGGTCGATCGCCATCTTGGCGGCCGCCACCCCCACCTGGCTGAAGCGGGCCATGCGCTTGGATTCCTTGAAATCCATGTAGTTGCGGGGATCAAAATTCTTCAGCTCGGCGACGGTCTTTACGGGCAGGTCCGAGACGTCGAACGTGGTAGCGATCCCAAGTCCGGAGCGCCCCTCGATCAAACTGTCCCAGAATTCGGCGAGGTTGTTCCCGTTTGGCGCCAGGACGCCCATTCCGGTCACCACCACGCGGTGCTCCCGCCGGACCCCGTTCCCGACCATGAGGTCATGTTACGAGAGGCGCTGATTTAGGCGCAGCTTCCGGCGGCTTTACGGCGATTGACGGGACGGCTGCCGCAATGGTTGGGACGACCTCCTTGTCGACGGCGTCACGGGCCACCCGGACTGCGTTATAGATCGCCCGGGCATCGGAGCGGCCATGGGCGATCACCGCGACCCCATTGACGCCCAGCAGAACCGCCCCGCCGAACTCGCGCCAATCGGCGCGGCGGCGGACGGTCCGGAGCTTGGGACGGATCAAGAGCCCACCGAGCGTCGCCAGCGGGTCGCCCTGCACGGCGTCGCGCATGCTCTGAAAGACGAACTCGGCAGCTCCTTCGGCGGTCTTGATCAAGATGTTGCCGCTGAAGCCGTCGGTGACCACGACGTCGGCCTTGCCTTTGAAGATGTCCTTGCCTTCGATGTTGCCGATGAAATTGATGCCTGGCAGCGCGCGAAGCAGCGGCTCGCTTGCCTGGACGAGCTGGTTGCCCTTGCCGGCCTCCTCGCCATTGCTGAGCAGCGCCACCCTTGGCGTCTGGATGGCCATCAGCTTTTCGGCATAGATGCTCCCCATCAGCGCGTATTGGACGAGGTGCTCAGGCTTGGCATCCGTGTTAGCGCCGACGTCGAGGAGGAAGCAGTTCTTTCCGCTCGCTGTCGGGATGATGGAGCCGATCGCCGGCCGGTCGACGCCGGGGATCCGATGCAGCCCGAAGAGGGCCGCCGCCATCACCGCCCCGCTGTTGCCAGCGCTGACGAAGCCATTGGCCCGCCCATCCTCGACCATCGTGCAGGCCCGGACAATCGACGAGTTCTTCTTCGTTCGGACCGCTTGCGCCGGGTGCTCGTCCATGGCGATCACCTCGGGCGCATCTTCGATCTCCGCCCACTTCCCCGCTCCCGACGCGGCGAGCGCGGCGTCCACCTTCTCCTTGATGCCCACGAAGATCACCTCGACGCCCAGCTCACGATGGGCCTGGACGCCCCCCGCGACCACCTGTTCAGGGGCGAAATCACCGCCCATGGCGTCAAGCGCGATTTTCATGAGACCCGCCCGAGTGAGGGGCGACTAGATGTCCAGGTTACGCACGGTCTTGGCGTGCGTCTGGATGAAGCGTTTGCGTGGATCCACTTCGGTGCCCATCAGGACGTCGAATATCTTGTCGGCCTCGACCGCGTCTTCGATCTCGACCCGCAGCAGCATGCGATTCTGCGGATTCATGGTCGTCTCCCAGAGCTGCTCGGGATTCATCTCGCCGAGACCCTTGTAGCGCGCGACCTCGGGTTTCCCGGTCATCTGCGCCAGCTTGCGGTTCTTCTGCTCGTCGGTGTACGCGTAGCTGATCTCCTTCCCACGCGAGATCTTGTACAGCGGCGGCTGCGCGATATAGAGGTACTTGCCAACGATCACCTGCGGCATGTAGCGGAAGAAGAACGTGAGCAGCAGCGTTCGAATGTGAGAACCATCGACGTCGGCATCGGTCATGATGATCACGTGGTGGTAGCGCAATTTATTGATGTCGAATTTCTCGCCGATCCCGGTGCCGAGCGCGGTGATGAGGTTTCGGATTTGCTCGGAGGTGAGGATCTTGTCCTCACGGGCCTTCTCGACGTTGAGAATCTTTCCACGCAGCGGCAGGATCGCCTGGAAGCGACGATCGCGCGCGCCTTTCGCTGAACCACCGGCCGAATCGCCCTCGACGAGGTAGATCTCGCAGAGCGCGGGATCGCGTTCCGAGCAATCGGCCAGCTTGCCCGGCAGCGTCGATGATTCGAGCAGCGACTTGCGCTGCACCAGCTCGCGGGCGCGCTTAGCGGCATCGCGGGCGCGGGCCGCGACCAGGCACTTCTCGATGATCCGGCGAGCGTCCGGAGGATTTTCTTCGAGGTACTGGGTGAAGGAATCGGAGAAGACCGTCTCCACCTGGCCGCGGACCTCCGAGTTGCCCAGCTTGGTCTTGGTCTGACCTTCGAACTGCGGTTCGCGGACCTTGACACTGATCACGGCGGTGAGCCCCTCGCGAACGTCCTCGCCGGTCAGGTTGGGGTCCTGTTCGCGCATCAGGTTGATCTTGCGCGCGTACTTGTTCAGCACCGAGGTCAGCGCCGAACGAAAGCCGGTGACATGACTCCCACCCTCGACGGTGTTGATGTCGTTGGCGAAGGCCAGGACGTTTTCGGTGAAACCCTGGTTGTACTGGAGCGCGACCTCGACCGTGTTGCCGTCGATCTCGCGCTCGACGTGGAGCGGATGCAGGTTGACCCAGCCCTTGTCCCGGTTGAGGTACTTGACGAAGGCGCTGATGCCGCCCTCGAAGTAGAAGGTGTAGTCGAGGTCGATGCGCTCGTCGCGGAGCAGGATGGTCAGCCCTTTGTTAAGGAAGGCCAGCTCGCGCAGCCGGTGCGACACGATGTCCCAGTGGAAGCCGAGCTCCTCGAACACATCGGGATCGGGCCAGAAGCGAATGTAGGTGCCGGTGGTGTCGGCCTTGCCGGTGACCTTCAGCGGCGCCACCGGCCCGCCCCGCCGATACTCCTGGTAATGCTGCTTGCCGTGGCGCATCACCGTGACCTGCAGCCGTTCGGAGAGCGCGTTGACCACTGACAGGCCGACCCCGTGCAGCCCGCCCGACACCTTGTAGCCCCCGCCGCCGAACTTTCCGCCGGCGTGCAGTTTGGTCATGACGACCTCGAGGGCCGGCTTGCCCTGATCTTTCATGATGTCGACCGGAATGCCGCGGCCGTTATCGGCGACCGAGGCGGAGCCATCGTCGTGGAGCGTTACCTCGATCCGGGTGCAGAAGCCCGCCAGCGCCTCATCGACGGAGTTGTCGACGATCTCGTAAATAAGGTGGTGGAGCCCACGGTTATCGGTGGACCCGATGTACATTCCGGGACGGCGTCTGACCGGCTCCAAACCCTCCAGAACCTGGATGGCTTTGGCGTCATAGGCAGCCGTCGTTTTTTCCTTAGGATTTAGCAAATCGCGTATTCAAATTATACCGAATCGGACTGCCAAAACTGACCTATGTTCGCGCCTAAAGGGCCGGTCCAGGCAGCCGGCGCCGGACCCAGTCAGGACGCCGGGACGGGCGCCTCTTTGGAGACCGGCGGCCGCCAGCGCAGATCCAGCTGACGGGCGGCCCGGACCTCGTCGAGGCGCCCGACCGGGCCGTCGTGCGGGGCAGTCTTCACCACCTCCGGATCCTTCGCGATCTCCTCGACGATTTGTTGCATGGCAGCGATGAAGCCATCGAGCGAGGCCTTCGATTCCGTCTCGGTCGGCTCGATCATGAGCGCCTCCGGCACGATCAGCGGAAAGTAGATCGTGGGTGGGTGAACCCCGAGGTCGATCAGGCGCTTGGCGATATCCTTCGCCGACACGCCCTGGGCCTTCGCCTTTTTCGCCGTGAGGACGAACTCGTGCATCGACGGCCCGCTGAAGGCGTCGTCGAACAGCGGGCGCAAGTGATGCCGCAAGTAGCTGGCGTTCAGCACGGCGTTGTGCGCCACGTCATTGATGGTGTTGCCGTAGGTGCGAATGTAGGCGTAAGCGCGCAGCAGCATGCCGAAGTTGCCGTAGAAGGAGCGGACTTTCCCAATCGACTGTGGCCGTTCGTATTCGAAGCGAAAGCCTTCATCGGTTCGCTCCACGGTGGGGACCGGCAGGAAGGGAACCAGGTGGGATTTGACGCCGACAGGACCGGCGCCCGGACCGCCTCCACCGTGCGGGGTGGAGAAGGTCTTGTGAAGGTTGAGGTGGACGACGTCGAAGCCCATGTCGCCGGGTCGTGCCACGCCCACCATCGCGTTGAGGTTCGCGCCGTCGTAGTACATCTGCACACCCTGTTCGTGGGCGAGTCGTGCGATCTCAACGATGTCCTTTTCGAAGAGACCGGCCGTGTTCGGATTGGTGAGCATCACGGCGGCCGCGCGCGTCGAGATCTTGCCTTTGAAATCCTCCAGGTCAACCAAGCCATCGGGACCTGACTTGACCGTCACCGTCTTCAGGTGCGACAGGGTGGCGCTCGCGGGGTTGGTCCCATGGGCGCTGTCCGGCACCAGCACCTCGTCGCGCGTTTCCCCGCGACTGCGGTGATAGGCCTGGATCATGCGAAGCCCGGTCCATTCGCCGTGGGCGCCCGCCGCCGGTTGCAGGCTCATCCGGTCCATGGCGGTGAGGGCCAGCAGCGCTCGCTCCAGCTCCCACATCAGCCGCAGCGCGCCTTGCGCCCGCGCCGGCGGGTGGTAGGGATGGAGGTCGGCGAAGTCATCGAGCCGAGCCAGCGCCTCGTTGACGGCCGGGTTGTACTTCATGGTGCAGGAGCCCAGCGGGTAGAGCCCCTGGTGGAGGTTGAAGTTCAGACGGCCGAGCCGGCCGTAGTGTCGCGCGACCTCCGGCTCACTGAGCGACGCGATCGGAAGCGGTGATTTCCGCCTGAGGGCCGGCGGCACGATCTCGTCCAGCGGTCGTGTCTTGACGCCCACCGGGGGGAGCCGCGGGCTCGGCCGCTGCTGACTGCCCAGCTCGAACAGCAATGGCTCGCTCACGCCAGGACCTCGAGGTAGCGCTCGATCGCGCGCGGTTGGTTGAGCTCGGTGGTGGAGACGAGCAGCGCATCCGGGAGCTCGGGGAAGAATCGGCCGAGTGGCAGCCCGGGAAGGACGCCGCGTTCCAGCATGAAGGCTTGCGTCTGCTCGGCAGGGTAGGGCGTGTGCACGACGAATTCCCACAGAAACGGGCCGTCGAACGCCAGGCGGTAGCCCTTGCGCTCGACCAGGAGCGCGGCCAGGTGATGGGCGCGCTGCGCGCTCAGCTCGGCGAGCTGCTTCAACCCTTCGCCGCCCATGTGGGCGAGGTAGACGGTGGCGGCGATCGCCATCAACGCATGGTTAGTCGTGATGTTGGAGGTCGCGTGCTCGCGCCTTATGTGCTGTTCGCGGGCCTGGAGCGTGAGCACGTAACCGCGCCGGCCCTGCGCGTCGACGGTGGCACCGACGAGGCGCCCCGGCATCCGTCGCATCAGCGCTTCCTTGCACGCGATGAAGCCGACGTAAGGACCGCCAAACGACACCGGAATCCCAAGGGGTTGCCCATCACCAACGGCGAGGTCGGCGCCATACTCTCCGGGCGCCGCCAGCACGCCGAGCGAGATCGGATCCACACACGCGATCAGCAACGCGCCAGCGCGATGGGCGACATCGCTGATCGCCTGGGGCTCTTCGAGCACGCCGAAGAAATTCGGTTGCTGCACGATGACGGCCGCCGTCGAGGCGCTGACGGCCTGCTCCAGTTTTGCGCTGTCGACGCGTCCATCGGCGCCGGACGCGACCCGGATGATTTCGTACTGTTGCGCGTCCGAGTAGGTCTGCAGCACCTGTGCGTATTCCGGGTGCAGGGCGCCGGCGACCACCACGTTCTGCCGCCCCGTGTGCGCCACCGCCATCGCAGTCGCTTCCGCCAGCGCCGTTGCGCCGTCGTATAGCGAGGCGTTGGCGACGTCGAGCCCGGTCAAGAGCGTGATCATGGTCTGGAACTCGTAGGTCGCCTGCAAGGTTCCCTGGCTGGCCTCGGCCTGGTACGGCGTGTAGGTCGTGTAGAAATCGGGCCGGGAAATCACCTGGTTGACGATCGCCGGACTGAACCGGCGCGATGCGCCGGCCCCGAGGAAGCTGTGCGAAGGTGGGATCCGCAGGTTGAGGCGCCCCAGCTCACGGAAATACTGGACGAGCTCCACCTCGGAGAGCGGCTCGGGAAGCTCGATCCGGTCGAGCCGCAACGCGGCCGGCAGGTGCTTGAACAAGCCGTCGGTGCTGTCGAGCTCCAGCGCCTTGAGCATCTCGGTGCGTTCGGCGTCGGCGTTGGGGAGGTAGGTCACAGGTGCAGCGTCTCAGAATAGCGCCGACGGTTCGCGGCCTTGACGGCCGAGGCCAAGGAGACGACGAGCACCGGAGCGAGCGTACTCAGTGTACGCGAGCGAGGCGCGCAGGAGTTGACGCTGGCATTCGGCCGGCTAGGCCGATGAAACGTCAAGCTATTTCTGGGACGCTGCACCTTCAGCCGGATTGGCCTTGCACGAACGCGTCATAGGCCTTCTGGTCGAGCAGCTTGGCGTTGTCCTTCACGCTGCGAAGCTTGATGACCCAGCCTTTGCCGTACGGATCCTGATTGACGTACTCGGGGTGATCCTTGAGGTCCTGGTTGACCTCGGAGACCTCACCAGTGATCGGACTGTAGAGATCCGAGGCTGCCTTCACGGATTCGATCACGCCCAGACGTGCTCCGGCATCGAGCTGCTGGCCGACCGCCGGCAGCTCCAGGTAGATGACATCGCCGAGTTGCGACTGGGCATATTCGCTGATGCCGACGGTCGCGGTATCGCCCTCTTTCTTCACCCACTCGTGGGTTTCCGCAAATCGCATCCCGCTGAGGTCTGCCATCGTTACTCCCTTTCCTTCATTTCGGATGAGGCCGCTTGTAGAAGGGCAGCGCCACCACCTCGGCCGCGGCGACGGTGCCACGAACGTCCACGCCAAAACGGGTCCCGGGCGCGGCCAACGTCGGCGGGACGTACGCCATCCCGATGTTGTAGCCAAGGGTAAAAGAGACGTTGCCCGACGATACCGTGCCGACCCGCTGGCCATTGTCGACCACGACGTAGCCATGACGGGGAATACTACGATCGAGCATCTTGAAACCGACCAGGACCCTGCTGAGCCCACGATCTCGGGCTTGCACGATGGCGTCGCGGCCGATGAAGTCCTTGTCAAGGCTGAGGGTCCAATCGAGGCCTGCCTCGAGCGGATTCGTGCTGGCGTCGATGTCGTTGCCGTGCAGGCGCATCCCCGCTTCCAGCCGCAGCGTGTCCCGGGCCCCGAGGCCGGCCGGCCGGATCCCATCCGCCTGCCCTTCCTCGAGCAGCGCCCGCCAGAGCCGCACGGCATCGTCAGTGCCGCAAAACAATTCAAAGCCGTCTTCGCCGGTGTAGCCGGTCCGCGAGATCACGCAGGCAACGTCCGCGACCTTGCCCTCGATGAAGGCGTAGTACTTGACGCCGCCGAGCTGCGATGGTGTCAGCCGTTGCACCAGGCCGACCGCGCGCGGCCCCTGCACGCCGATCAGCGCCCAGTCACGCCCGACGTTGAGGACAGGGTGGGCACCCTTGGAGGCGTGCGCTCCGATCCAGTCGAAGTCGGCGTCCTGGTTGCCGGCATTGACCACCATCAGGTAGCCGCCGTCCGCCACGGCGTAGACCAGGACATCGTCGATGATGCCACCCGCGTCGTTGCAGAGCATGGCGTACTGGATCCGGCCAGGCCGGAGGCGTGTGAGGTCACGCGTCACCACGCGCTGGGCCAGGCTCTCGTCTTTGACACGCACCTCACCCATGTGTGACAGGTCGAACAGCCCGACCGCCTCACGCACCGCACGATGCTCTTCGCGGATGCTGCTGTACTGGAGCGGCATGACCCAACCACCGAAGTTGGTCATCTGGGCGCCGAGGTGGACGTGTTCGTCGTAGAGCGGTGTCCGCTCGGCCGTCACGACCAAACGTTACGCCTCGGCTGCGTTGCTATTCCTCTTGGTCGTCCCGGTCGTCAAGGTCGTCGAGGTAGTCGAGCAGCTCCTGGTCGTGCGTGGTGCGCGCCTCGCCCAGCATGGCGAGCATGACGTTGACCCGCGCTTCCTCCCACTGCAACAGCTTGGCCAGCTCGGCCGGGGTGGCCGGGCGGTCCAGCCGTTCCGAAAGCAGGCGTTGCGCCGACTCCAGCAGGCGACAGGCGATGACGAAGGCCTCGTCGTTGCGCTGCGCCTCGTCGGTCTGGGCGAGGACGTCATCCATGGTCACCGCAATCACGTGAACCAGGCGGTCATGGAACGGCCCATCGGCGGGCTTGTAGTGCTCGACCGCGGAGATCAGCCCCACCGTCCCTTCCTGGAAGAGGTCGCCAAAGGCGACGCCCCGTCGCTTGCGGGCCTGCGCGGCCTCCAGGACGAGGTGGAGGTTGTGCTCGATCAGGACGCGGTTGGCCGCATCGCGATCGGCTCCGTGGGTTGACAGGAGGCGGCGCTCTTCCTCGTTGGATAGGCGTGGATAGCCCGCGAGCTGTGCCTGGATCTCCTCCTGCTCATCCCGAGGGGGTCGCTGCTCGATGCGCTGGGCCACGCTCTCATTCTACGAACGAGCGGTCCTGGAACTCGGCCTATGATCAAGTGGTGAAGAGGGCCGCACGGCTCTTTCTCGCGGCCGTTATGCTGGCCGCTCTCGCGCCAGCCGTTCCCGCACGCGCCGCAGAGCCGCACGTCCTGGTGGCGACCCTGAACGGGGTCATCAACCCGATCACCGATAGCTACATTTCCAAAGCGGTCGATCGCGCCGTCGCCGGCCGCGCCAGCGCGCTGATCATCCAGATGGACACGCCGGGCGGGCTGGACACGTCGATGCGGGACATCATCAAGAAGATGCTCGGCGCACCGCTCCCCGTCGTGGTGTTCGTCTCCCCCTCGGGGGCGCGTGCCGCCTCCGCGGGTCTGTACATCACGGAGGCCGCCGACATTGCGGTGATGGCCCCCGGCACCAACATCGGGTCGGCCCATCCGGTGAGCCTCAGCGGCAGCAATCCTGCCGCGAGCCCGGCGGCGAGTCCGAGCGCGAGCGGCGCGACGTCGACGGCTCCGGACATCGAGTCCCAGAAGATCGAGAACGACGCCGCGGCCTATATCAGGGCGCTGGCGACGCTGCACCACCACAACGCGGACTGGGCGGAGAAGGCCGTCCGTCAGAGCATCAACGCGCCGGCCGACGACGCCGTGACACTCGGCGTCGTCGACTTCGAAAGCCGCGACCTCGACACGCTGTTGCAGGATCTCAACGGTCGGGAGGTCGCCAAGGGCGGTCACACCTATACGCTGCAAACCGCACGTGCGGGGATCGAGCGCTACGACATGAGCGGCTTCGACCAGTTCCTGCAAGCCGTCGCCGACCCGAACCTCGTCTACCTCCTCTTCCTGCTCGCCATCATCGGCATCGGCTTCTGGGTCACCCATCCCGGCTTGATCCTCCCCGGCGTGGTGGGCGTGATCGCCGGGTTGCTGGCGGCATTATCCCTTTTCGACCTACCGATCAACATCGCCGGCGTGATCCTGATCCTGCTCGCATTCCTGCTCTTCATCATCGATCTCAAGGCGGTGACGCACGGGGTGTTGACGACAGGAGGGATAGTCGCGATGACGTTGGGCGGCTTGCTGCTGATCGACACCGGCTTCCTTTCCGAAGGGATCAACATCGCCCTCCTGCTGGTGACCGTCCTCGTGATCGCTGGGATCTTCGTCTTCATCCTGCAAAAAGTGATCACGGCTCGTAAGCGCCCGTATGCGGCGGGCGAGGAATCCATGATCGGCAATGTCGGGAGCGTCCGCGAACGCGTTGATCCCAGCGGAATGGTCTTCGTCAACGGCGCGCTCTGGCAGGCAACCTCAACCAGTGGGCCCCTCCCAGTCGGCACGCGCGTCGCCGTGGTCGCGGTCGACGGCCTGCACCTCAAGGTCGAGGCGCTTCAAACCAAGTCCGACCAGTCGCCGACGGTGGAGGGCCGGCAAGCCGCGTCCTCGTAACCGCCGCCGTAACATGGACCGTACTTAGAGGAAGAGGAGAAAAACCAGTGGGTATCTTTGCGCTGATCGTTCTCGGCATCATCGTCCTCGTCGTCCTGATTGGGTTGAGCTCGGCGGTCCGGATCATCAACGAGTACGAGCGGGGCGTGCTGTTCCGCCTGGGGCGGTTGATGGAGCTCAAGGGACCCGGGCTGCGCCTGATCATTCCGTTCGGCATCGACCGCCTGGTCAAGATCGACTTGCGGACGGTCACCCTCGAAGTGCCGCCGCAGGAAGTCATCACCCACGACAACGTGACCATCAAGGTCAATGCCGTCATCTACTTCCTGGTGGTCGACCCCAACCATGCCGTCACCAAAGTCGCCAACTTCATCAACGCAACATCACAAATAGCGCAGACCACACTACGCAGCGTGCTCGGCCAGTCGTCGCTCGACGAGCTGCTGGCCAACCGCGAGAAGATCAACAACCGGCTGCAGCAAATCATCGACGAGCAGACCGAACCCTGGGGGATCAAGGTATCGACGGTTGAGATCAAGGACGTCGAGCTGCCGGCCACCATGCAGCGCGCCATGGCCAAGCAGGCCGAAGCCGAGCGCGAGAAGCGAGCCAAGATCATCCACGCTGAGGGCGAGTTCGAGGCGGCGCAGAAGCTCACTGACGCGGCTGGCGTGATTGCCACCCAACCGAGCGCCCTGCAGCTCCGCTACCTGCAGACCCTGACCGAGATCGGAGTCGAACGGAATACCGTGATTGTCTTCCCGGTGCCGATCGACCTGGTGCAGCAGCTGATCGACATCCGGCAAGGCAAACCCCAGGGGCCGACGCCGCCCGCAAAATCCTGACGCTGCTGACCGTGCCGGCCGACCTCCAGACCAACCTCTACATCATCGCCTTCGTCGGCGTCATCATCGCGCTCTACGTGCTCGCCAATTTCGGCGAGCGGCATGCGACGCCGCGCATCCTCACCCTGATCGCCGGCGGCATCCTGTCGGGACTCTCGCTACTGGTCGGGTTGCTGGGATCGCTGCTCCACCTCGTCACCTTCGCCTCCGGTGGGGAGTCCGCCGGCAAATTTTTGGGCGAGGAGCAGACCCTGCTTCCATTCGCGGCGGCCGGCCTTTTTGGATTGCTCTTTCTCTGGCCGGCAGTTCAGCGGCTGGTGGCGCGGGTGCTGCCGATCCAACCGGGGTCGCCGGTCGTCTACCTCACGGTCGTCCTCGGGCTCTTACTGATCGCCGAACAGCTCAGCACCCAGGTCCAGTCGCAGCCTCCGCTGACGTACGGCGAGCTTCTTGCGCAGGACATTCCGTTTCTCATCCTGGCGTTTGTTGGGGTCGGCGTCTTCATCCGGCGATCGCCCCGCCAGGCGATCGAGCGGCTTGGACTGGTCCCGCCGCAGCAGAAGCGATGGTGGCTGGTGTCGATCCTAGGGATCGGCGTCTTCATGGCGGTCGCCTTCGGCATCGAAGCGGTCGCCAACGTGGTGGCGCCGAGCCAGCAGAAGCAGGTCACCGACGTGACGAATGTGCTCTTCAGCCATTTCAATAACCCCGCCGCCATCATCTTTCTCGGCGTCCTGGCCGGCGTGGTCGAAGAAACGCTCTTTCGAGGAGCGCTGCTCCCCCGCTTCGGCATCGTGGTGACCGCGATCCTCTTCGCGGCCCTGCACATCCAATACGCGGTCAGCTTCGCCACGCTCGAGGTCTTCGTCCTTGGCCTGGGATTGGGATGGCTTCGGGTTCGTTCCGGTAGCACCCTCACCGGCATGGTCACCCATGCCGGCTACGACATCGCGGTCGGCTTCCTCTCGTTCATTGCGAAGTAGTCGCCTTCGCGCCAGCACGATTTATCCACACGTCTTCCACCCCTGACAAACGTGCGTTCGCGAGTTATGCCCGTATAATCCGGGCAGGATCCGTTCACGTCCCAGCCAGCAAAATTGCCAAGAGTCTACGCAGTCGTCAACCAAAAGGGCGGCGTTGGAAAGACCACGACCGCCATCAACGTGGCGGCCAACCTTCCGGAGCTCGGCTTGAGCGGCCTGATCGTCGATATGGATCCCCAGGGCAACACCACCAGCGGCCTCGGCATCGTGCGAAGCGAGCTCAGCCATAGCATCTATGACGTCATCGTCGACGCCTACGACATCAATGAAGTGGTCCGTCCCACCGCGGTCCCCGGCCTCGACATCCTCCCCTCCCATCGATCGCTCGCCGGGGCCGAAATCGAGCTCATCAACCTCCCGCGCCGCGAGCGGCGCCTCCTGTATGCACTCGAGTCGCTGCGCATCAGCTACGACTACATCATCATCGACTGCCCGCCGTCGCTCGGCCTGCTCACCGTCAACTGCCTGGTTGCCGCGGAGTACATGCTGATCCCAATCCAATGTGAGTACTACGCGTTGGAGGGGTTGGGCGCGCTGACTCACACGACCCAGTTGATCCAGCGCGAGCTCAATCCGCGACTGAAGATCGGCGGTATCGTGCTCACGCTGTTCGACCCGCGCACCACCCTCGCGCTTCAAGTCGCCGAGCAGGTCCGCGCCCAGTTTCCGGAAAAGACGTTCCGTACCGTGATCCCACGCAACGTGCGCCTTAGTGAGGCGCCCAGTCATGGCATGCCGATCACCCAGTACGACCCGACGTCGCGCGGCGGCGTCGCCTACCAGGAACTCACGAAGGAGTTGATCGCCAGATGAACAAACGGCGAGGACTGGGGCGGGGTCTGGAAGCCCTGATCCCATCCGGTGAGTACGTCGAGGAGTTGGGCACCGAAAGCGGTGCACGGCGGCGATACGCGCTGCAGATCCCGATCGCCGATATCAAGCCGAACCCCGAGCAGCCGCGCCGGGCGTTCGATCCAACGGCGCTGCGAGAGCTGGCCGACTCGATCCGGATGCATGGCATCCTGCAGCCGCTACTGGTCCGCGAAGGCCTGGCCGGCTATGAGCTGATCGCCGGCGAGCGCCGACTCCGCGCCGCCGAGATCGCCGGACTCAACGAGGTGCCGGTCATCGTCCACCCCGGGAGCGGCGGACGGCTCGAGGAACGACTCGAGCTGGCGTTGGTCGAAAACCTGCAGCGCACCGACCTCAACGCGATCGAGGAGGCGCGCGCCATCCAGCGTTTGCTGCGCGACTTCGGTCTGACCCAGGAGGCACTCGGAGAGCGGATCGGCAAGAATCGGGTGACGATCGCCCAGAGCGTGCGACTGCTGGGCTTGCCCGAACCGGTGGTCAAGGCGATCGAGTCTGGCGCCGTCACGGCCGGCCACGGCATTGCTCTCCTCGGGTTGCCGACCCCTGCCCAACAACTGGTCGGTCTGGAGCGCGTGATCCGCGAGCACTGGAGCGTGCGTCAGACGGAAGACTGGTCGCGGGCCCGTGCGACGGAGGCCGGCGCGAGGAGGCCGCGGCGGGTGGCGACGGGCGATCCAGAGACCCGGGCGATCGAAGAAGAGTTTCGCCGGGCGCTGGGCACCAAGGTCGTGCTCACCCGGCTGAAGCATGGCGGTCGGTTGACGATCGAGTTCTACAGCAACGAAGAGTTTGAGACGCTCCGGCGCCGACTGATCAGCTAAGCCTTACACGTGCAACGCTACTCGCGGATCCAGCGGTCGACCGTCCGATCGTAATCGTGTAGCTCGCCCTGGCTGAAGAAGAGAGCGATCTCTGTCTCGGCGCGCGCGGACGAATCGGATCCATGGATCAGGTTCATGCCGAGGTCGAGGGCGAGGTCGCCGCGAATGGTGCCGGGCGCCGCCTTGAGCGGATCGGTGGTGCCCATCAGGCTGCGCACTACGCTGACTGCCTCGCGTCCCTCCCAGATCATGGCGACCACCGGTCCTGAGGTGATGAAGGCCAGCAAGCCGTCGTAGAACGGTTTCCCCTGGTGCTCGGCGTAATGCCGGGCCGCGACCTCTTTCGAAATCCGCATCATCTTGAGGCCGACCAGCTTGAGGCCCCGGCCCTCGAGCCGCCGCAGAATCTCGCCGACGAGTCCACGCTGGACGCCGTCAGGCTTGACCAGGACCAGCGTGCGCTGCGCGGTCACCGCTATGGACTCGCGGCGAGGGTCGGCTTGGCGCCGAGGAACCCAACCTGGCCGAGCGGCCAGATGCGGATCTCGGCTTTTCCGAGGATCGAGGTGAGCTCGATGAAGTTGAACGTCCGCGAGTCACTGGAGTGGTTGCGGTTATCACCCATGACGAAGTACTCGTTCGGAGGAATCAGCTGGTCCTGCCCTGACGCCGGCCAATTGTTGTTGTAGGTCCATCGCTCAGGCAGATAGGGCTCATGGAGAACCTGGCCATTGATAAAAACGACGCTGTTCGTGATGTGGATCCGCTCGCCCGGGAGCCCGATGATGCGCTTGATGAAGTCGCGGCTTGCCTCATCCGGGGGCTTGAAGACGATGATGTCGCCGCGTTGCGGCTGGTGCAACTTATAGGAAATCTTCGAGGCCACCAGCAGGTCGTTGTCATGCAGCGTGGCATACATGCTCGAGCCCAACACGTGGACCGTCTGCACCGCGTACTGGATGACGACATACAGCACGAGCGCGAGGAACACGATCTCGAGCGTGTCCCTGAGAAAAGACTTCTGGCGCGGTGGTTGCGCCGGCGCCGGCGGTTGCGCCATGTGCGGCTGCGCCATCCTTTAGCTGTTCAACTTCATCCGAGGGCGATTCATTCTAGCGTCCCAATCTGCGCATGCGCCCGGATCGGGCTCAGGCGATCTGTTTGAGGAAGGGCGCCTCACTGCGGAATGGGCCGATCACGGCCAGCTGCAGCGCCTGGCCAAAGAGCTCCCTAGCGACCCGCATCACGTCGTCGGCGGTGACGGCGTCGATCTCCGCGACCGTCTCGTCGACATCCTCGATCTTTCCCGTCAGCGCCTCCTGTCCGCCGTACCAGGTGGCCACGGAGTTGGTGCTTTCCATCTGCAGCAGCAGGCGGCCCTTATAGAACTCCTTGGCCTTGGTGAGCTCCGGCGGCTTGACCCGCTCCTCGCACAGGCGACGGAGCTGCCCGACGATGGCCCCAACCGCGCGCGCGGCCTGCCGCGGCTCAGTGCCGGCATACACCCCGAGCACCCCCGTGTCGAACATCTTGTTCACGTACGAGTGGACGTCGTAGGCGAGCCCGAGTTTCTCGCGCACCTCGAGGAACAGCCGCGAGCTCATTCCCTCGCCGAGCACGCAGTTGAGGATGTCGATGACGTGGCGGTCGCGGTCCATGTAGGAGGGTGCGTGGACCCCAAGGCACAGATGGGCCTGCTCGGTCTTCTTCGACTTGAGCAGGACAGTGGGCTTGAGCCCGTTGCCCACCGAGGGCAGGAACGACGGCGGAGCCGAGCCGTTGCCCCTGACCTTCAGATAGGGCTCGATCAATCCGATCGCCTCCTCATGCGTCACCGGGCCCGCAATCGTCACCACGAGGTTGCGGAGCAGGTAATGCTCCTCGAGGTAGCGCAGCATGTCGTCGCGAGTCAGGGCCCGAACCGACGCCTCGGTGCCGCCCACGTCGCGCCCCAATGGGTGGTCGGGCCAGCTGATCTGCTCGAACAGACTGTGGACATACTCCTGAGGGGAGTCCTGGTACATCTTGAGCTCCTCGAGGACGACGAGGCGCTCCTTTTCCAGCTCGGTGGGATCGAGCAAGGGCTGGAACAGCATGTCGCCAAGGACGTCGATCGCCAGCTTCGCTTTGTTCTTTGGCACGCGGGCCCAGTACATCGTCAGCTCTTTGTCGGTCCCGGCGTTCAGCACGCCGCCCACTCCCTCGATCGCCTCGGCGATTTCCTTGGCGCCGCCATAGTGCGCCGATCCTTTGAAGAACATATGTTCGAGGAAATGCGAGATCCCGGCCTCCTGGTCCGATTCGTAACGGGACCCGACCTTGAACATAATCGCCATGGTCGTGGAGGGGCGGTCCGCCAACTCCGTCGAGACCACTCGGGCCCCCGTCGGCAAGGTCGACAGGCGATAGGGGGACCGAGACAGGGGCACGATCAGAGTATATCGTAGGGTTGCTCGCGGACCCCCGGATTTGGGGGCTAGACCGGAGCACCTTGTGAGTGGCTTGATAGCATCAAAGATGGGCGAGTGAAGGGGCAAACTGAATTCGTCGACCGCCTGAATGTGCTCATCGGCCGCGTCGAGGCCTGGAGCTACGCTGACTCGGACGCGGGGGCTGGACTGCCGGTGGAGCTCGCCAGGGACCTCAAGCGGCTGGCCTCGAGGGCGCCCGCCGGGGTGCTACGCGAAGGGATCCGCTACGCCCAGGACGCGCTCGACGATGGCCTCTCGGCGGAAACCGTAGCGGCCGCGCTGTACCGAGTTCGGGCCGAATGCGTTCGAGGGCTTCAGCCCGCCCCGCCGCCCTCGCCTTCCGGTGCGTCCGTTCGAGGCTCACCAAAGCGCGGCCGTTCGCCGAACCGCGGGCGGTCGCCGTAGCGAGGACGATCACCGTAGCCGCTGCCTTGCCGCGTCAGGGGCGGTGAGGGCGCCGGCACCGGGCGTTCGGCCGGTCGCCTTGCGGCACTGACCCCGTCGGGCAGGATCGCGACTCGCCGGTTGGGCTCCTCGCCCTGGCTCTCGGTGCGAATCCCGGGCTCTTTCTCGAGCGTGATGTGCACGATGCGGCGCTCGTACGACTGCATCGGATCCATCATCACGCGCTCGCCACTGCGCCGGACGCGGTCCGCCAGGCGGAGCGCCATCTCCTTGACGGTTTCCTCGCGCCGGTTGCGATAGTGTTCGACGTCGACCACGAGGCGACGGCGGTCGGCGCGGCCTTCGTTGAGAATCAGGTTCACAACCGTTTGAAAGGCGCGAAGCGTCTCGCCGCGCCAGCCGATCAACAGGCCCAGGTTCTCGCCGGCGACATCGATCATGACGGGCTCATCGGCCTTCTTGATGGTGACCTGCGCGGTGATGCCCATCTTGTAGAGCAGCTCGGCCACGACTTCTCGAGCCTTGACCGCATAGGTCTCGCGCAGGGTGACCCGAACCCGAGCCTCCTGCGGAGACTCCGCGAGCACCTCGACCTCGACGTTCTCGCGCGCCTCGTCGAGGTCTTCGAGTGCCTGGTCGACGGCTTCGTCGACGGTTTTTCCGGTAATTTCGACGCTGTTGCTGCTGCTCATGCGGCTTTCCCCCTACGTAGGGCCGGCGGTATGGAGAGCGACCCCCAACCGGTAATGAAGTATTGCTGGCCGATGCTGAACAAGTTGCTCACCACCCAGTAGAGCGCGAGCGCGGCCGCGAATTGGAGTGAGATGAAGCCGATGAACACCGGCATGATCAGGGTCATGTTCTGCGTCATGGCGGCCTGGGTCGCATCCTGGGACGCCGCCCCACCGGGTGGCGTCATCATCTTGGTCTGTACGAAGGTCGTGAGACCGGCCAACAGCGGCAGCAGGATGGCGAGCGCCACGAATTGTCCTGGCTGAAGGGCGGTGTGATCCAGCGAGATTCCCAGGAACTTGAAGTCGTGAATGGGCAGCGTCTTGTGCGCGTCCCGGATGACGTAGAAGAGCGCGATCAGGATGGGCGACTGCAGCAGCGCCGGCAGGCAGCCGCTCATCTGGGCGAGCGGGTTGATGTTGTGCTCCTTGTAGAGCGCCATCGTCTCCTGGTTCAACCGCTGGGGGTCCTTCTTGTACTTCTTGCGCACAGCGGCCAGCTGCGGGGCGATCCGGCGCTGCTCCGCCTGCACCCGGCGAGAGGTGGTCAGCTGGTATTGGAAGACCGGGGACAGGATCAGCTTGATGACGATGGTGAGGATGACGATGGCCACGCCGAACGGTCCAACCGCGTCGGCGACGGGGTTACCGTTCAGGCTTGACAGCAGCCAGCTGAGGATGGCGTGGATCGGGACGCCGATGATCGTCCACCACAGCAGCCAGATCGGGTGCCAGAGCTGACCGATGGTACTCATGGCACCGGGTCCCAGCCACCGGCGTGGAACGGGTGGCAGCGGGCAATCCGCGCGAGCGCCATGCCCCAGCCGCGCCACCAGCCGTAGCGTTCGATGGCCTCATAGCCATACTGGGAGCAGGTCGGCGTGTAGCGGCAGCCGGATACCGCCCCGAGAATGGGGCCGAGCGACACCCGGTAGACCCGGATGAAGGCGAGCGAGATCGCCGTCATCGCCCCCAACCCTTCGCCCACAACATTTCAATCTCCTGGCGCAGCCGGGTAAATTCCGCGTCGACAGCCCGCGCCCGTGCCACGATTACAACGTCGCGGCCGCCCTCAGTTTGTGTCAGCAACGGTTTGACCAGCTCCCGCAGGCGCCGCTTGATTCTATTCCGGACCACGGCGTTGCCTAGCTTCCGGCTGACCGCTAGGCCGACGCGAGGCCGGCCAACATCATTATCGCTTACGAATAAGGCCAGGTAGTCGGAGGCGGCTCTCCGCCCGGAACGGAGCGTCCGGTCGAAGTCGGCTGAGCGAAGCAGCCGAGCGCGTCGCTTCACGCGGCGTCGGAGGCGAGGGTTACCGCGCCCGCCGGCTGGAGGTTGGTGTCAAGCGGCGACGGCCCTTGAGGCGGCGCGCCTTGATCACCTTGACACCGCCCGGCGACGCCATACGAGCACGGAAACCGTGGACCTTGACTCGCTGGCGCTTCTTGGGCTGATGGGTACGCTTCATTTTCGGCGCCTAACCATACCATGTGGCCCCGCGGCGTTCGTACGTAGTTTCGGATTGCGCCGGCAGATTCCGTTTGCTATCATTCCGCTGCCCTGGAGAGCTACGGCAACTAACCATCAACAACTTATGCACACGAGGCTGGGGAGACCTCGATAGAGTTGTCCACCTTTGTGGGAAGCTTGTGCAAAAGTTCCGTCCCCGCTAACGCCGTCCATGGGCCTCGTTTCCGTCTTCGCGGCCTGACGCGCAGCACCGGCTCTGCTCTCCAACGAAACAGTCGCGCGTTGGTTGGAGGACCGTATGAACGGAGAACAGATCTGGCAGGCGGCGCAGGAGGAACTTCGGTTCCAGCTTAGTAAGCCAAGCTACGAGACCTGGCTGAAAAATGCGTCGCTGGTGGGACGTGAGAAGAATGCCTTCAAGATTGGTGTGCCCACCAAGCTTGCCAAGGATTGGCTCGAGGATCGCTACTCGGCGATGATCAAGGAGACGCTGTCGGCGATCGTTTCCGGTGACGTCAGCGTCGCCTTTGAGGTCGTGCCCGGGCAGACGGAGGGCAATGGGAGCCGGTCCGCGGTGGCGGTCGCCGAGCCGCCGCCGCCCGAGGTTGAGGAGGAGGAGCCCGTTCTCCACGAGGCCTCGCAGCTCAATCCGAAATTCCAATTCCAGCATTTCGTGGTCGGCAACAACTCACGCTTTGCCCATGCCGCCTGCCGGGCGGTGGCGGAAACGCCCGCCAAGGCCTACAACCCGCTCTTCCTCTACGGCGGGGTCGGACTGGGCAAGACGCACCTGATGCATGCCATCGGGCACGCGGTGCTGGAAAAGCACCACCGCAAGCGAGTCGCCTACGTCACCAGTGAGAAGTTTATGAACGAAATGATCACCTCGATCCAGGAAGGCCGAATGAATGATTTCCGCACCCGGTACCGGACCGTCGACGTTCTTCTCGTCGACGACATCCAGTTCCTCGCCGGCAAAGACCGCACTCAGGAGGAGTTCTTCCATACCTTCAATTCGCTCCACGAGCTCAACCGGCAGATCGTGATTTCGTCCGACCGGCCACCGAAGGAGATTCCGACGCTCGAAGATCGGTTGCGCTCGCGGTTCTCGTGGGGACTGATCGCCGATATCCAGGCGGCCGACTTCGAGACCCGGGTCGCCATCCTCAAGTCAAAGGTTGGGCCCTACGCCAAGTTAGTCCCGGAGGATGTGCTGTCCTTCATCGCGCACAAGATTCAGAAGAACATCCGCGAATTGGAGGGAGCGTTGATCAGGGTAATCGCACATGCATCCTTGAACCGTAGCGCGGTCAATGTCGACATGGCCGCCAGGCTGCTCCAGGATGTCATTCCATCGGCCGACACGCGCACCCTCTCCATCGATACCATCTCACGCGCGGTCGCGAACTTCTATCACATCAGCCTCGAGGAGATGAAGGGCAAGCGCCGCGACAAGCACATCGTCTTCCCGCGACAGGTGGCGATGTTTTTGATCCGTGAAGAGACGGCCTCATCGCTACCGGCGATCGGCCAGGCCTTCGGGGGGAGAGATCATACGACAGTCCTTCATTCCTACGAGAAGATCAACACCGAGTCCCGTGAAGACCAGCGCCTCCAGTCGGACCTCCGGAAAATCCGCGAGCTCCTTTATTCCCATTAGGCCTGTGGATGACTGCCGCATGGGACGTGGATCCTGTTGGAATGGTCGAGAGCTGGGGAAACCGGCTGCGAAACACACAGTTTGTGAAGCCTATAATTGGCCCGATTCGAACGTCCATATGAGGGTTTTCCCTGTTGTGCACCGCCCTACGACTGCGTCTCTTCTTTCAATTAGGCCTTCTCATTAACGGGGTCGTGTAGACAAGGAGCATCATGAAGGTCACTGTCACCGCCGGAACCCTCGGTCAGGGCTTGCAGGTCGTTTCTCGAGCAGTCTCCTCCCGAACTACATTGCCGATTCTCAACAACGTCCTGCTACAAACCACCGACACCGGACTGCAGCTGACGGCGACCAACCTCGAGATCGGGATTCGCCAGGTCATCCCCGCCGAGGTTGCCGAAGAGGGTGGGATCACCGTCCCGGCGCGGCTCCTGACTGACTTTGTGACCGCCCACCCCGACGAGCCGCTCTCCATGACGCTGGACAAAAAAACCCAGTCCCTGGCGCTGAAGAGCAACCGATTCGACGCCAGCATCCGGGGTATCGACCCGGCGGACTTCCCGCCCGTTCCCTCAGGCCTCGAGGGCCGCAAGGTCAAAGTCGATCCGGCCGAGCTCAAGGATGCGATCGAGCAGACCGTGATCGCGGCCTCCAGCGACGAAGGACGGCCGGTCCTCACTGGCGTATATGTTCACCTGAACGGCGGCAAGGCGACCTTCGCCGCCACCGACGGCCATCGGCTGGCGGTCAAAACCCTGGCGGTCCAGGCCGATCCCGGCGAGGGTGACACGATCGTGATCCCGGCGCGCGCGCTCAGCGAGCTCAGCCGTATCTTGAAGGGCGGCGACGACGGCATCGAAGTGACCGTTGGCGCGCAGAAGAACCAGGTCTTCTTCAAAACACGGGACGTCGAGCTGATGAGCCGGCTGATCGAAGGCACCTACCCCAACTACCAGCAGGTGATTCCGGCGCAGAGCACGACCACCATCACCGCCAAGACAGCGGATCTGCTCTTTACCACTAAGATGGTCTCGCTCTTCTCCAAAGACGCCGCTAACGTCATCAAGTTCAAGGCGGACGGCGGGAAGTTAACGCTGACCGCCAACACCAGCGAGGTTGGACAGAACATCGCGGAGGTCGAGGCTAAGATCGAGGGCCAGGATCTCCAGGTCGCCTTCAACTCCAAATATCTCCTCGACGTCCTCGCCATCATCGGCAGCGAGGAGGTGCAGCTCGGCTTCACCGGTCCGCTCAATCCCGGCCTGATCAAGCCGGTGGGAAAGGACAACTACCTCTACATCATCATGCCGGTCAGAGTGGCGATGTAATCGGTCGTCAAAAACGGCGTGTTCCTGGCTAACGTCTCACTCTTCGACTTTCGAAACTATGCGGAGCTCGAGCTGGCGCTGGAACGTTCGGCAACCGTCTTTTTTGGTGGCAACGCGCAGGGCAAGACCAACCTCCTAGAGGCGGTCGCGCTCTCGGCGCTGACCCGTTCCCCGCGCACCCAGCAGGCGGCGGAGTTGGTGCGCTTCGGTCAACCGGCCGCGCGCGTGACCTGCGGCGTCCAGAGCGACGGCGGCCTCAAAGAGCTGGAGGTGCGGATCAGCGTCAGTCCGGCCGTTCCTTCACGAGCCTCCCGCCGGTTCACAGTCAACGGCATTCCCAAGCGCTCGACGGACATGATGGGCTCCCTGCGCGTCGTACTCTTCTGGCCGGACGACCTCCAACTGGTCAAAGGACCGGGCGAGGGACGACGGCGTTTTCTTAACACCCTGCTCTCGCAGATCGATCCCAACCATGCCCGGGAGCTCACCCGCTACGGCCACCTGTTGGAACAGCGCAATGCCCTGCTGCGCGCCATCCGCGAAGGCCGCCAGCCGGCCGCCGGGCTCGATTACTGGACCGACAACCTGGCTGATTCCGGCGCAGCCATCATGGTCGAGCGCCAGCGTCGCCTGCTCGAGTTGCAACCAATTGCCGCCGCCTTCCACCGCGAGCTGAGCGATGACCGTGAGCGGCTCGATCTCCGGTACCGACCCGCCGGCGTTCGGATCGGGGAGGCGCCGCAGGAGCTCGTCAGCGAGCAGCTCAAGGTCGCCATGCGCGACGCGCGCGATGAGGAGATTGGGCGCGGACAGACAGCTGTCGGACCACAGCGCGACGATCTCGAGGTGTGGCTCGATGACCACGAGGCCCGGCTCTTCGCCAGCCAGGGGCAGCAGCGGAGTGCCGTGCTAAGCCTGAAGCTGGCCGAGCTCCACTACCTGGCGGAAGTGACCGGAGAACAGCCTGTGCTCTTGCTCGATGACGTGATGTCGGAGCTCGACCCGGCCCGGCGCGAGCGACTGCTGGCGGCGTTACAGCCCGGACCGCAGGCACTGATCACGGCCGCCGACCTCAATGACCTTCCGAAAAGCATCCTGGAACGCGCCGCGGTCTTCCGGGTCGAGCAAGGAGCCATCCATGCGGAGCGTCGGTGAGGCCCTGCCGCGCGCCCTCAAGTCACTCGGGATTTCCCGCCGCACGCGCGAGGCGCAGGCGCTCTGGTTGTGGCCGCAGGTGATCGGACCGCACCTCGCTCGCGAAAGCCAGGCACTCAAACTGACTGGTGGCACCCTGCTGGTGACGGCGAGCAGTCCGGCTCTGGCGCATCAACTGCATCTCGAGCGAACGATGTTGATCGAACGGCTGAACGATGGGATCGGCGCGCCGGCGGTGCGCGAGATCCGATTCCGACAGCGATGATCGCCGCCGGCGCGGCCCTGACCGAAGCCCAGCGGGCCGCCGTCGATCACACCAAGGGACCATTACTGATCGTCGCCGGTGCGGGCACCGGCAAAACGCGCGTCCTGGTCGAGCGCTACCGAAGGTTGCGCCAGGAGGGCGTGCCGGCCGAACGCATCCTGCTCCTGACCTTTACCGAAAAAGCCGCGCGCGAGGTGCTCGATCGCGTCGAGCAGGAAGACTATCTTCCGGCCGGCGAGCGATTCATTCTCACCTACCACGCCTTCGCCCAGCGGTTCCTGCAGGAAGACGGCTGGCTCTGCGGCATTCCCCGGGCGTTTCGCATCGTATCCGAGGTGCGCAAGTGGGAGTTGATGCGAGACGTCCTGCTGACGCAGCGCCCGGCACACCTCTTCCATGCGCAGCGGCCGCTCGAACGGATCGGCGAGCTACTCAAGCTGGTGGAACGCGCCAAGCAGGAGTTGATCTCACCGGCGGAGTTCGGCGTCTGGGCGAAGTCCAACGCCGCGGTCGACGACCCGGTGGTCGCTGCGCAGCGCGAGGCGGCCCTCGTCTACGCCGATTACCAGCAGCGGATGCTCGCCGAGGATCGCCTGGACTTCGACGACACCATTTATTTCAGCGTGCAACTTCTCGCCGCGGAGCCATCGGTCGCGACACGTCAGGCGCAGCGCTTTGCCCACGTGATGGTCGACGAGTTCCAGGACACGAACTTCGCGCAGAGCCGGCTCCTCGAATTGCTCGCCGGTACCGACCGCAACCTCTGCGTCGTGGGCGACGACGACCAGAGCATCTATAAGTTCCGGGGCGCGTCGGTCGCCAACCTGGCCCGCTTCCGTGCCGTCTACCCGCAGGCACGGGTGATCCGGTTGGAGGAGAACTACCGGAGCCGCGGACCAATTCTGCGCGCGGCCGACCGCCTCATCAGCGAAGACCCGGACCGGCTGGAGAAGCGGCTCACGGCGACGCGAGGCGAGGGCACACCGGTCAACGTGCTGACCGCGACCAGCGTGACCGATGAGGCCGATGCGGTCGCCGCCTTCGTCAACCGGGCGATCGACGAGGGCCGCCATCGTCCCAACGCCATCGCCATCCTGCTGCGGGCCAACGCGCACCTGCACAATTTCGCACGTGCCCTGCAGCGCAGCGGCGTCGCCTACCAGGTCAGCGGCGGTCGTGGGTTTTACCAGCAGCCTGAGATCAAGGATTGCCTCGCGTATTTACGAGCCATCGACTCACCGGATGACACCGTCTGCCTGATGCGGCTGCTGAGCCTGCCACGCTACGCGGTCGACGCGGTGCAGGCGGGCCGCTGGGCGCGCCGGGCGAGAGACGATGGCCGGCGTTTCTTCGACATCCTGCAGGAGGCGGAGGATAACGGGGCCCGTCGACTCTGCGCGGATCTGCGCCACTTCGCCGAGCAAGCGCTGCGTCTCGGCGTCGATGACCTCTTTTACGAGGTGATGGAACACACGCGCTATCTCGACCTCGAGCGATTCCAGGGGCCGATCGAACGGCTGCAGGTCAGCGCCAACGTGCAAAAACTTGCCGAGCTGATCGCCGCCTACTGCGATGAGCATCCGGACCATCACCTATCCTCCTATCTCAAGCACCTCGATGCCACTGAGGCGGCGCAGGCTGACGAAGAGATTGCTCCGCTGGACGAGGCGGTCAATGCCGTCCACCTGATGACGGTGCACCAGGCGAAAGGGTTGGAGTTCGGCCTCGTCATCGTCCCCCATCTGGTCGAGGGCCGGTTTCCCGCGAGCCGCCGTAGCGAGGGGCTGACGTTGCCTGACGAACTCTTGAAGGAGGAGCTGCCGGCTGCCGAACTGCACCTCGCCGAAGAGCGGCGGCTCGCGTATGTCGCCGTCACGCGGGCTCGCGAGGAACTCGTCTGCACGCTCGCCGGCCGTTATGAAGGTGTCAAAGACTGGCGGCCCTCCCGATTCCTCACGCCGATCCGCGGTGCAGAGGCGCGCGAGCTGGCAGCGATATCGCTCCTCGTCCCGCCGGCCGGCGGGCTGGTCGAGGTGGCCCGCCAGTTCGAGTTGCCGCTCAACGACGCGCCGCCGATCGCGGCGCTCTCCTACACCCAGGTCGACACCTACCTTCGATGCCCGCAGATGTACCAGTACCGGTTCGTCTTTCGCTTACCCACCCGCCCGAAGCCTCAGATGCAGTTCGGGCGCATTCTCCACGAAGCGCTCAAGGATGCGCTCGGCAGCATCGAGCGCGAGAAACCCCTCACCTGGGCGATGCTGGACTCCGCCTATGTGGCGGCATGGGCGAGGGAGCGGTTTTGCGCGCCCGAGCAGGCGCCCTCGTTACAGGACCTCGGGCGGACCTACCTCCGCCGGGCGTTCGACGCCGGGGATCTCAGCAAGCCGCTCTTGCTGGAGCAGCCGTTCAGCTTGCGCGTCGACGGGCTGCGACTCACCGGGCGGATCGACCGTGTGGACCGCCACTCCGACGGCAGTTACGAGGTCATCGACTACAAGACCGGCTCGGCGAAGCGGGCCGCCGATCTCCAGCGCGATCTCCAGCTTGGCGTCTACGCCCTGGCGGCCCGCGAGGTCTTCCGCTTCGACCCGCTGAGCCTCTCCTACTACTATCTCGAAACGAGCGAGCGTGTGACGGTCGAGAAACCGCAGGAACGCCTCGAGGATGATCGCCAGACGATCATCAAGGTGGCGGAGGGCATCCGTGCCGAGCTCTTCCCCGCCAGGCCGGATCGCATGAAATGCTCCGGCTGCGACTTTCGGCTGCTCTGTCCCAGCGCCGCCGTGTAGTCAGGCGCTGAGCTTGACCATCACGTCGGCAATCTGAAAGGCCGCGGCCGGGTCGGCCGCCGCGCGGGCACGGTTGGCGTCATCAAGGCGCTCCGACTCCGGTTTCGCAAACCAGGCGGTGACCGCCTTCACCAGGTCGTCGGGCCGCGGCACGAATCGGCCGAGGTCGCGGCCTACCACCTCTTTCACATTGCCTTCTTCCTGGCCCGGTAAGAAGCCCGTCAGCAGCAACGGGCAACCACAGGCCAGGCCTTCGGCGATCATCCCAGGTCCGGCACGCGTCACCAAAAGGTCGGAGGCGAGCAACAACTCGGGCATGTTGTCCACGAAGCCGAAGACGCGAACGCCGGCATGGTTGTCTTCGCGGATACGCTCCGCCAGCGCGGCGTTGCGGCCACAGACCGCGAGTACCTGGATGTCGAGCGGCGAGCGCGCGAGGGCCGCCGCGTACTTGCGCAGGGGCTCGGTCCCATCACCGCCGCCGGCCAGCAACACGGTGGGTGCATGCGGCCGCAGCCGAAGCTTGAGCCGCATCGACCGCTTGTCGGTGAAGCCACGGATGGCGTCCTGAAAGCGCGGGTGGATCGGGAGACCGGCCGTGACTAGTCGATCAGCCGGGACGCCGCGGCGGAGGCACAGCTGATACGCCGCGTCCGATGGACAGATAATGCAGTCGGCCTGAAGGTCCGTCCACGCCTGGTGAAAGTCAACCCAGTCGGTGATCACGGTGACGCGCGGCACGCCGTAGGGGACGGTCTCGGCCGCGACGTGGTTGAGCAGCGGGTGAAAACTTGCCACCAGCGCCGGACGCGGGTCGAGCGCGCGCGCGACCCGGCGCCGGACCCCTCGCCCGATGACATGCTGGAACAGGCGGACGGTAGGCCGCATGTTGGTCACCCGGTAGGCGGCCCCCCAGAGAAACGGAACCCGTTTGGTGACCGGTCCGTAGAGTGCGGTCAGCCGGCCGGCGATGACGCGCCGGTCCGCCATCGGATCTTGGCAGTCCACGGTGAACTCGTTCGGGTACCGCCGTCGGATGGCTTCCGCCACCGCCTCGGCGGCGGCCCGATGGCCGGCGCCGGTGTCGGAGAAAAGAAAGACGAAGCGCTTGGGGACGGACACCACCGAAAGCCTACCGGCCGCGGCGTCCTACGATAGTTTGGGTTCAAGCCAGGCTGGCTAAGAATCTTGGTAACCGTCGGACAGGGCGCCCTCACCGATAACCGTTAGCCGCTCGACGCAGCTTTGCTGCCGGTCTCGTACTGATTTGAAGTTGACCGGGCGGTGACCAAACGGCGACGATGAGGTCTCAATCGATCGAGTCAAGGAGGCACGGCGCTGAAACCGCTCGCCATCGTCAGTTTGCACGCGTCGCCGGTCGCGTCCCTCGGGGCGGGGGAAAACGGCGGGATGAACGTCTACATCCGTGCGGTCTGCGAAGAGCTCAGCCGCCGGGGGATCCCGACCGAAGTCTTCACCCGCCGCTCGAGCCCCGACGGTCTGGATCGGGTCCAGCTCGCCGAGAAGAGCTGGGTCACGCGCCTCGCCGTCGGACCGCCCGACGACATCGACAAAGCGCGCCTCTTCGATCTGCTTCCCGACTTCAGCGAAGCCGTCCTGAGCGAGCAGCGCCGCCGCCGCTACGCCTACAGCCTGATCCACAGCCATTACTGGCTGTCCGGGTGGGTGGCCAGCCGGCTGCGCGACGAGTGGAACCTGCCCTGGTTCCATACTTTCCACACCCTGGCCCGTGTCAAGAACGAGCGAGCGGCCGAGGGCGCCATGGTGGAGCCGGAGCATCGGATCGCCGTCGAGCAAGCGATCGTCCGGAATTGCGACCGGCTGATTGCCTCGAGCGCGCAGGAGGCCGATGACCTCGTCCGGCTCTACGGGGCCGCGCGCACCCGGCTGAGCGTGGTAGCGCCAGGCGTCGACCTCGAGGTCTTCAACGAACGGCCCACGGCGGCGCTGCGGAAACGCCTCGGGCTGGGCGAGGCGAAGGTCGTCGTCTTTGCGGGACGCCTCGAGCGGCTCAAGGGCGCCGAAACCGTCATCCGCGCGATGGCGCTCCTGGCTCGGGACGGCGCGCAGCCCGAACCTCCCGTGCTGCTGATCATTGGCGATGACAGCCAGAACGGCGCGAGCGAGAGCCGGTTGAGCGGCGGCGAGCGCGCCCGCCTGGAAGCGTTGGCCGCGTCACTGGGCATAACCGACCGGGTCCGCTTCATGGGGCCGGTCGACCAGCCGGCGCTGGCCGGCTACCTGAGCCTGGCAGCGGTCTGTGTCGTGCCCTCGTATAGCGAATCCTTTGGCCTGGTCGCCCTCGAAGCGGCTGCCAGCGGAACGCCGGTGGTCGCCGCCCGCGTCGGGGGCCTCCCCACCATCGTCAAAGACGGCCTGACCGGCTTCACCCTGGTTTCCCACGACCCGGCTCAGTACGCGGAGCGCATCGGCCGCCTGCTCGCCGACGAGGAGCTGAGGGCCTGCTTCAGCCGCCGGAGCCGTCTGGTCGCCACCCAGTTCACCTGGAAAGAAACGGTCGACCGGTTGGTGGCCGAATACGGCGCCCATCGACTTCAGGAGCTCCGCCCCGCCGTCGCTGGCTAACCGTAGCTGCAGTCGCCGGTTGACATCCGCCCCGATCTTTGATTGAATGACCAAACAATTTTGAATGGCCAATCAAAGTCGGCCGCGGAGACTTAACTGAATGCCCGATCAGACGAAGGAACGGATCGTCGACGCCGCCTACCGCACGCTCGTCAGGCGTGGCTACCACGAGACCGCCATGAAGGACATTGCGGCCGAGGCCGGCGTGGCGCCGGGGCTGGCGCACTACTACTTCGAGACCAAGGAAGACCTGCTGGTGGCGGCGATCGAGCACGGATGCGAGCCCTTGATGCGGGTGTGGGAAGAGGCGGGGGTCAGCCTCAGCGGGCCGATGCCCGAGGACGCCGACCCGATGATGTTCGCGCGAATGGGATTCGAACTGGCGAAGGAGGAGCTCAAGAGCTACGGGGGCCTGTTCCTTTTGACGTTCGACATGTTCGGCGTCGGCCTGCATAACCCGAAGATCGCCTCGGCGGTGCGAACCTTCATCGAGGAGCGACGCGCCTTCGTCGCCCGCATCAGCCGCGCCGTCATCGCCGGCATGGCCGAGCCGCCGGTTGCCTCGGCCGAGGCGATCGCGGCGGCCATCTGGGGCAGCCTTCATGGCATCTATTTGCAAAAGGTGATGAATCCCGACTTCGATGCCGAGGCGGCCATCGATGCGCTCAGCGAGATGACGATGGCCTTTGCGACGCGATCGCGAAACACAATCCGGGAGGAGGGCTAGCGATGTTTGCCTGGTGGGGTCATTTCGTCTACCGATTCCGCTGGCCGATGCTCGGCGTTTCGCTTACCCTGCTGGCCGCGTCCATCCTGGCGTTGCTCAACGGGGGCACCCTGAAGAACAACGGCGGCCAGAACACCGAGTCCGGACGCGCCATCGCCCTGATGCAACAGCAGCTGCCCCAGAGCGGCCCTGGCGCCGGGTCCACGTTCGTCCTGGTCTTCGGCAGTCAGGCGATGCGGGTCCAGGACCCTGCGTTCAAGCAGGCGGTGCTGGCTGCGTTGCGGCCCCTCAAGGACGACTCGAGGGTCAAGAGCATCGACACGCCGTTTGACGTACCGGCCGAGCAGGCCAAGGCGATGACCTCAACCGACGGTCACCATATCTTCGCGCAGGTGAGCCTGAAGGACGACTACCCGACGGCTCGGCAGTTCTACAAGCAGATGCGAACTGAGGTGCACTCCGACCAGCTGCAGGTACTGGGTACGGGCGCCGTCGCCATCGGCGCCGACTTCGACAAGTACCTGCAATCCGACCTGCAACGTGCCGAACTGGTCTCCCTGATCGTGATCCTGCCCTTGCTCCTGATCGTCTTCGCGACGGTCGTGAGCGCTGTCCTGCCGCTCGGCGTGGGCGGGTTCGCAGTCCTCGGCGGCCTCGCCGGGGTCGGATTGCTGGCGCGCGTCACCGACGTCTCAACCTACGCCACCAACATCGTCACCCTGATCGGCCTCGGGGTGGCGATCGACTATTCGCTCTTCATCGTCAACCGCTTCCGGGAGGAGCTGGCCGCCGGGGCGACCACGGAGCAAGCCCTGATCGCGGGCATGCGGACCTCCGGTCGCGCGGTGACCTTCTCGGGAATCACCGTGGCGATCGGGCTGAGCGCCATGCTCTTCTTTCAGGGGACCTTCCTGGCGTCGATGGGATTCGCCGGCGCCATCGTGGTCGCGATCGCGGTGCTCTACGCGCTGACCTTTCTTGCCTCGCTGCTCGCGATCCTCGGTCCTCGCGTGAACCGGCTCCGCCTGCCATTTCCGCGGCGGCCTGCCGGACGCGGCATCTGGCACGCGGTCGCGATTCGCGTCATGCGGCGGCCGCTGCTGGTGCTGGTGCCGATCGCCGCGTTGCTTGTGTTGATGGCCTCGCCCATCGTTCAGATCCGGATCGCCAACGGCGACGTGGGGATGCTGCCGCCCAACGCAGAGACTCGGCGAGGCTACGACCAATTGCAAAAGTTTCCCGGACAGGGCCAGACCTTCTTCAACGTGGTGGTGCAGTACCCGAGTGGCGGCCCACTCACGAGTGACCACGTTGGCGCGCTCTACGACCTGGCGGCACAAATCAAGCAGATCCCGGGCGTCGAGTCGGTCGAGAGCATGGTGAGCTTCGACCCCTCGCTCAGTCGCTCGGACTATCAGGCGCTGCTCACGCAGCCGGCATCGGCGCAGCCGGCCCGCGTGCAGACCATCGTCCATGGGACCACCGGGTCGCAGATCGCGGTGCTCTCCGTCGTCACCAAGTACGGACAGGAGAGTGATGCCTCGCGTGCCATCGTGCATTCCCTCCGAACCATGAGCGTCCCGCCTGGGAGCAGCGTGCTGGTGGATGCTTTCTCCCTCGACTTCACCGACTTCATCCTGCAGCGAATCCCGCTGGCGGTCGCCTACGTCATGATCGTCACCTATCTCGTCCTCTTCCTCCTGACCGGATCCGTGGTGCTCCCACTCAAGGCGGTGATCATGAACATCCTCTCGATCGGCGCCTCCTTCGGCGCCCTCGTCTGGGTCTTCCAGCAGGGTCATCTCAGCTCGCTCTTGAACTTCACCGCAGCGCCGCTCGACCCTTCCGTCCCCGTCCTGCTCTTCTGCCTGGTCTTCGGCCTCTCCATGGATTACGAAGTGCTCCTGATCAGCCGCATCCAGGAGGAATACCGAAAGACGGGCGACACCACGCAGGCGGTTGCCCAGGGGCTGGAGAAGAGTGGTCGCCTGATCACCGGTGCGGCCGCCATCATGGTGGCGGTCTTCCTCGCCTTCGGCCTGGCGGACGTGGTCCTGATCAAGTCGATTGGTCTGGGGCTGGCGCTCGCGGTCGCCATCGACGCCACGCTGGTGCGGGCGCTGATCGTGCCGGCGGTGATGCGGCTGCTCGGACCGGCCAACTGGTGGGCGCCGCGGGGCCTCCAGCGCCTGCACCGGCGCATCAGCCTGGGCGAACAGCAAGCGGCGTAGCCTCGCGGCCGGCGCCGGCTTCACGGGTTCGTCGCCGCCGACCGCGATGGGACGACCCGGGCAGCGCGATATACCGATGTGCTGCCCGCCCGCGCCCCTCGCTACCGGTTATCGGCGTCGGGCGGCCACCAACCCGAGATTCGGGTCCGGATCGACCGGGGAGGGTGGCTGCTCTTCTGCGCCCACGGTCTCTCCGGCCTCGGCGCCGGGCCCTTCATCGCCTTCGGTGTCATCTATCAGCGCTCGCTGGGCGCGACCGCCTTTGAGATCGGCATCCTGGCCGCCCTCGGCATGCTGGTGGCGACGCTCGTGATGCTCCCCGGCACCCGGCTGGCCGAGCGCCGCGACCTGCGCAAGACGGTGATCGCGGGATGGGCGGTGGCGGTGCCGGCGCCCCTCTGTTACGCGCTGGCGCCCCACTGGGGCTGGACCGCGCTGGGGATCCTCTTCCTCCAGCTGTCCGTCTTCAACACCCCGGCGATCAGTGTCTACCTGTCGCTTGGCATCCCCCGCGACCGGATCGCGGCGGTCATGACCACGGTGTTCTCCGCCTACTCGCTGGGGCTGATCGCCTCCAGCGTGCTGGCCGGCTGGCTGGCCCAGGTGGTCCCGCTGAGCGCGCTCTTCTGGGTGTCCTTCGCTTTCTTCTTGCTGGCGGCCGTCTGCATCGCCTTTCTCCCGGCCAAGCAGCCGCCCAAGTTCAGCGTGCCGTCAATCCGCTACCGGGACCTGATGAAATTTCCCGCCTACCGAGTCATGCTCAGCCTGTTCACGGTGGTGACGGGCATCATCTTCATCCCCTGGACCTTTACCGCGCTCTACGCCCACGAGGCGGCCCACGTCGACAACTTCTGGATCGGGGTCTTGATGAGCGTCCTCTATCTGGGGTCGGTGATCATGGGCCTGAGCCTGGGGCGGCTGCGCCGCACGCTCGGCAGCGTCGCCATCGTCCTCGCCTTCGAGGCGGCCTACGTGGCCTCCGCGATCCTGCTCCTTTCCTCGATGGCCCTGCCGATCCTGGGATTCGCCTTCTTCCTGCGGGGTGCGTTTTGGTCCTTCCGCCAGGTCATGACCGCCGTGATCGGCGAAGTGTTGCCGGACTATGCCATGGCCAAGGGGTACGGGCTCTTCGCCCTCGTCACCGGCGCCGTGGTCATCGTCGCCTACCCGATCGCCGGCTGGATGTACGGCCTGCGCATGAGCATGCCCTTCTGGTCATCGGCGCTGCTGATGGCGATTGCCATGCTGGCCACGGTCTGGGTGCGCGCATACTTCCGGGCGAACTACCTGAAGCCCACGCAGGTCGAGATCGTGCCCGACGACGCGCTTCCCCGGGCGGCTTAGCCGGTCGGCGTCCAGTTGGGCGCCTGGCCGGTGTAGGGGTAGTCCGCCTCCCACCCGGTCAGTTGCTGTGGCCGAGATCCATCGCCGTTCATCACGAAGATCTGGGGCAGGCCGTCAACCAGGCCGACGAAACCAACGCGGCGGTCGTAGGCCGGCGCGTTCGGCGCCGATCCGTTTGGCGCATCCTTGCCGCCCGTGACCTTCACCACGCCACCGGCCTCGCTGGCAGAAAAGATATTGACCCGGTACAGCACCGCCGAGCCGCCGCCGCCGGTCGCGACGAACAGGGTGCTGTTGTCGTTTAGCCAGGCAGATCCCGTAATGTCGAGCGCGCCGCCGCGCCGGTAAGCGTTGCTCCCGCTGGCGGAGAGGTCATAGATCGAGAGCTCTGGGCCCGCCGCCGTCAGCCGTCGAAAGGCCAGCTTCGTCCCGTTCGGCGACCACGACGGCTGGTCGGCCGGGTCATCGAGGCCAGGTGGCCGATAGCGGGTCCGCAGGTCCAGGTTCAGGATCCACAGGTGGGGGGTCCCCTGCGCGTCCATCGTGCTGTAGGCGATCGATTTGGTATCGGGGCTGAGCGCGACCGGGCCGATGACCCGGCCGTCAACGGCATCCGTGAGCGCCACGTCCTCGAGGGTCGCTGGATTGAAGCGGCGCAGGCTCCCATTGGTGAGATAGATGATCGTCCCGTCGCCGGACCAGTAGGCCGCCGAGCCGCTGATGCCGGGTCGGATGACCGTTCCGGAACTGAGGTCGACGAGCTGGATGGGGCCGCGGTCGGCGTTGCGCGGCGCCTCGACCACCACCAGGCGCTGTGCGTCGGGTGACCAATCGAAGGAGAGGAGGCCATCCTGTAGCTGGCTCTGGGCGCTCAGCTGATAGACGATCTTGGGTGTCGAGCGCCCGAGGAAGGTGTCGGCGTGCGGGTCGACGATGCCGACCGCGAAGGCAGGCTGACCTCGCTGGCCGACCAGGTATCCGATCCGGCGCGAGAGCGACAGCGGGCCGGTTCGAAAGCGAGTCTGGATCCGTCCGTCGATGGCGTTCTCGTGGACATCGACCGGCCGGTCGACTGTCACCGTGTAGCTCTGGTTCGGTTGGAAAATGGCGGTCGGAACGATTTCAAACTGCGAGCCGTCGCCGCCGGGCTTTGATCGCAGCAGGAAGGGCACATCAGGGCTTAGCTGGATGGCGCCCTGCAGGGAGTCGGCCCGCATCGGGCGGCTGAAGGTGAGGATGATGTTGCGATCAGGGGTAATGCCGGAGGTGTTGTCGGAGGGGTCGACCGAGGTCAGCACCGGCGGTCCTTCGGTTTTGAACCGCCACGAATGGTCGAGAGTGTTCTGCTGGCCGCTCGCGTCCGCGTACCCGGCATGCATCGACACCGTGTACTGGGTGGACAGGGCGAAGTTGACGTGGGTGTGGATGAACATCAGGGTGTTGCCGGTCCACGCAAAGCGACAATTCTTAGATCCGCTGCAGGCGGGCAGCGCCGGCGCGAGATCGAACCTCCGTTCCACCGAACCGTGGTTCATGGGCCGGTCGAAGCCGATGCTGATCGTCTGGTTCGACGGCACGTCCGTGACCTCGCGGCTGGGCGAAATGCTGACGATGCGTGGCGGGTTCAGCGCACACGCGGCGAGTGCCGGTGCCATCACGGCCAGCAGGAGGAGTCGCCGAACGTAGTTGGACGCGGCTAGCGCTGTTCTTCGAGCAACTGGCGCATCTCGTTGGCCAGGTTGGTCAGCCGGGCCGGATCCACGAACATGATCGAGGTCTGCGAGATCCGGTCGATGGTCCGGTCCAGCCCGTCGACGTTGTGCTCGGTGGAGGCCAGCATCTCCTTGACCTTCTTCGAGCGGTTCTGTAGGGCGGCGTCCGCCATCTGGTTCAGCTGGCTCATCAATGCGGGCCAGTCGATATCGGGCTCGTTGCTCTCCGCTGGGGCCGGCGCCGGCGCCGGCTGGTAGTTCTGGGCACGCGTGGCGCTGGGCGCCGGCGCGGGAGCGGCGGCGGGTTGCGCCGGAGCCGGCCGGTAGGTGGTCGCCGCCACGGAGGGCGTCATGGCCAGCATCTCTTCGAGGCTCACCGATTCCGGCTCCTCGAGGTCAGCCACGGCCTTGACCTCGATCCGGGTCTTGGGATCCGCACACAGTCGGGTCACGATCTCCGGGTCCTGCATCAGTTGCGGCTGCCCGCGCGTGAAGGCTCCCAGCAGCGCACCGTCGCGGAGCAGCACGATGCCCATCTCGTCCGGTGCCCGCACCAGCAAGCTCCCATGGATTTTCTCCTCCTGCAGGTATCCGAGCAGCGCCCGCACGTCGACGAAGCGCGCCAGCAGACCCTGGAGGATGGTCGGTGCCGTCAGCAGCTGATAGATGGCGGTGACGACCTCGGCCGACAGCTCGATCACGTCCATGCTGCCCTCGCCGCGGTCGACGTCGTTCTTGAAGAGCGAGAACGCGGTGCGGCCGGTGGAAACCACCGCGCCCCCATCGTAGAAGCTCTCGATCAGGCTGCCCTGGTAGAAGAGGATCATGCCCCGAGAGGCAGCCCCTGTCAGCCGAAGGTAGCCCGTGAGGTGATCGGCGCTCAGCGAGCGCAGCAGTTTGGGGAAATCGACGAACGCCGTTTTGAGCGACTCGTACACGAGCTTGCCGACCGGCAGCGGGTAGAGCTCGGTGGCCGGTGGTCCCTCGTCGGGCGCGGGCTGCGGTTGCGCGGCCGGCGCCGGCTGCTGCTGGCTCACGACCGGTCGCTCGCTGACCTGCGATGCGGGTGCTGCTGGCGGCGGTGCTGCGGGCTTGGCCGTGGCCACACTCCCGTTGTCTGAGGCCCCCGGCACACCCCGGCGCTTGGCCTCGGCGAGGATGTCGGCCGTCGGCGCGGTAATGGTCTCCTCGGTCGGCAGCTTGGATTTGGGATCAAAGGTGTAGTCCCCCTGCCGCCAGGCCAGCGGTTCAAAGACGGCCTCCTCGCCCTGGCTTCCGTTGCCGTAGGCGTGAAAGAGGTGGCCGAAGAGAAAAAACAGCGAGAACGCCTCGCCGCCGTTCCGAACCTGAAGTGTGCCTGTGGCGCGCTGGGCTTGCATGGACTGCAGGAGAGATAGCAGGGGGGTCGAATCTAACGATCCCTTGTAGTCCACAAGTCTCGGCGCCTGTTCGATGGAACTCACGAAAAGCCTCCCACCGCTCCGAGATTTGGCTCCAATGCTAGCACAGGCCAAATACGATACCTCAACTGTCAGCAACGCGGGGTGGCGGGCCCCTCTCGGGAAGCCGGCCGGTAAGCTGTGGGGGCATGCCCGAATTGAGGATCTGCGAGGACGCGTCCGCCTGGGACGGGTTCGTCTCGCGGGCACAGGACGCCTCCGTGTTGCAGGCCTGGGCGTGGGGCAGTCTCAAATCGCGTTACGGCTGGCGAGTTCAGCGCTACTTCTGGGTCGATCAAGGTACGCCCCGGGCGGCGGCCGCCGTGCTTCGGCGGAGCCTCCCCGGTGGACTGGCCCTGAACTACGCGCCGCGTGGCCCGATCCTCGATGGCCACCTCGACCAGTGGCCAGCCTTCTGGCAGGCCCTGCGCGAACGCCTCGGCCAGGAAGGCGGCACCGTGCTCAAAGTCGATCCGGAATGGACGACCGACGCGCAACGGTCGGTGCTCACGCAGACCGGCGCTCTGCCCAGCCGGCACCCCATCCAGCACCAGGCGACGTGGCTGGTCGACATCAGCGGCGGCGATGAGGCGATGGCGCGGCTCAAGGAGTCGACCCGGCGGAACATCCGGACCGGCATCAAGCAGGGGATCACGGTCGAGGCCTCGGACGCGTCGGCCGCCCTCGACAGCTTCTACGAGCTTCTCCAGGAGACGGCCGCGCGGGAGCAGTTCACGGTGCGCAGCCGCGCCTATTACCAGGACCTGTTGAGCCTCTTCCGCGAACGCGGACAGGTCGCCGTCTACCTCGCCCGCCACGACGATCGATTGCTGGCAGGCGCCGTCATGCTGTTCTTCGGCTCCAAGCTGGTGTACCTGTACGGTGGCACTCGCACGGACGCCAAGGACCTCAAGCCCGGCTATCTGTTGCACTGGCGAGCGATCGAAGACGCGCAGCGACGCGGCTGCACCACTTATGACATGTGGGGCGTGCCGCTGGATCCGCAACCCGGCCAGCGCGGCTACGGCTATTACGTCTTCAAGTCGCGCTTCAATGGGCGGATGGTGAAGTTCATCGGCCTCTACGACCTGCCGGTCAATCGTGCGGCGACCTTGACCATCCGCCTGGCGGAGCGATTCGCGCGGGCCGGCCAGCCCGAATTTGTCTGAGACCGGCCTCGCGGTAACGCCGGGCGAACAGCTCGGCGCGCAGGCCTGGGACGCGCTTCTGCTGGCGCAGCCCGAAGGCAACCTGCTGCAGAGCTGGAAGTGGGGCGAGTTGCAATCGCGCTTCGGCTGGCGCGTCGAGCGCCTGGCGTTCCATGAGGGCCGCTCCGGCGTCTGCTCGCTGCAGCGCACCGCCGCGCTTTTCCCCGGCGGGGCGACCTACTACGTGCCACGTGGTCCGGCGGTCGCCGAACGCGAACGGCTCATCGTGCTCGACACACTCGAGCGGCGGGCGGCCGCCGGCGGCGGGCTGGTGCTCCGCGTCGAGCCAAACGACCGTGTCGGCGACGAGTGGCCCGCGTTTTTCGAGGGCCGCGGATTCGTCAAGGGCAAGCCGGTTCAGCCTGAGGCGACCCAGCTGCTCCGCATCGATCTCGACCCGGACGCGCTGAAAGCCGGCTTCAAGCCGAAGACCCGCTACAACCTGAACCTCGCCGAAAAGAAGGGCGTCCGGGTGCGCGGCTCGCGCGATGTCGCCACCTTCGCGAAGTTGGCGACCGAGACCGGCAAGCGGCAAGGGGTTCACCTCCCGGGAGTCGCCTATTATCAGGCTGCGCTCGAGATCTTCGGGCCGTCGGACGAGGTTCGGCTCTATCTCGCCGACCACGAGGGCGACGTTCTCGGCGGGATCATGGTCTTCCGCTTCGGAAAGACCGCGTACTACCTCTTCGGCGGATCCAGCGATCAAAAGCGCGAGTTGATGCCCAACTACCTGCTGCATTGGCAGGCAATGCTCGATTTCCGCGCCATGGGCTGCGATACCTATGACTGGTGGGGGATCCCGGAAGAGCCGGCCCCCGACCACCCATGGTTTGGGCTCTATCGGTTCAAGACCGGCTTCGGTGGCGAGACGGTCCGCTACGCCGGCCTCTACGAGCACGTGCTGCGCCCCGGCCCGTTGAAGCTGGAGCGGCGCCTACAACAATTGAAGGCGAAAGTCCGCCGACCTATACTGCGGTGAAATGGCGAGGGAGCGAACGCTCTCCGAGCAGGCCTTCGAGCAGTTCCCCCAGGCATTGATCATCGTCGATCGCGAAGCGACCGTGATTTCCCTGAACGAGGTCGCCGAGCGCCTGACCGGCTGGGTGCAGCGCGACGCGGCGGGCCGGCCGGCGGCCGACATCCTCGAGGTGCGGACCGAGACCGGGGTCAACCTGTGCGCGCCGAACGGGGCGCTGCGGCGCGCCCTGCGCCTGGGCACACGCATCAACACCCACTTCGCTTACCTGTTCCGATTGCGGACCAGCGACGACCCCGTGCGCGTCTCCTATTCCGTGTCCCCGCTGCGCCTGAAGAGCAAGACGTTGGACGGTGCCGTGATCGCCATCCACGACGTGACGCCTGAGCTGGAGACGATCGAGGCCCGCGATGCACTGATGCTGGCCGCGTCGCACGAGCTGAAGACGCCATTGACCACGCTCAAGGGCCTGAGCGAGCTGCTCCTCGACTTCGACCTGACGGAGGCCCAGCGCCGCGAGCTGCTGCAGGACCTCCACGGCCAGGCCGACCGGATGGAGAAACTGATCGGCGACATCCTCGCCGTCAGCCGCATCGACTCCGGTCGAATCTCCGTCGATTTCTCGCGAGTCGACGTGGCTGACGTCATCGAGCATGTCTGCGAAGAGGTGCGCCCGATGCTCAAGGGACGGACGCTCAAGTGTCGCGTTCCGGAAAACTTACCGACGATAATGGGAGAGGCGCGCAAGCTCCACCAGATCCTCGTGAACTTGCTGACCAATGCCATCAAATATTCCGAGCCCGCTACCCAGATCACCCTCAGCGCCCACAGCGAGCAGTCGGCTGTGAGATTCGAGGTCTCAGACCAGGGGGTTGGAATCCGCAAGGAACATATGCCCCGCCTCTTTGAAAAGTTCTATCGCGCCGACGACCCGGCTGTCCGGCGCACCTCCGGCACCGGGCTCGGCCTCTATATCGTGCGTAGTCTGGTCGCTATGCTGGGCGGCCAGGTCCATGTGCGGAGCCGGCACGGCAAGGGCTCCGTCTTCATCGTCACACTGCCGCGCGCGGAAACCACCGCCCGGCCCCGAGCTCGGGTGGCGGCGGTGGCGCACTGATGCCGCCTGCGAAGAAGATCCTGATCGTCGACGACGAGGCCATGATCCGCAAGGCGATCCACCTCGCCCTCGAGAAAGAGGGCTATGAGGTCGTCGAGGCGGAGACCGGCGCGGAGGCCCTCCGACGGATCGAGCTGAGCAAGCCCGACCTGATCCTGCTCGACATCATGCTGCCCGACGTCTCGGGCTTCGACGTCTGCCGCGATATCCGCAAGGCCGGCCTGCGCGTGCCGATCATCATCCTCAGTGCCAAGACCGAGGAGATCGATGTCGTGGTCGGGCTGGAAATCGGCGCCGACGACTACATCACCAAGCCGTTCCGCACCCGCGAGCTTCTCGCCCGCATCGCCGCCCATCTGCGCAAAGCGCGGCAGGAGGAGGAGGCAGTCAACCAGGGGCGGCTGGAGTTCAAGGACCTCGTCATCGACCTCAACGAGCGCCGCGTTTTCCGCGATTCAAGCGAGGTGATGCTGACCCACACCGAGTTCGATCTGCTCGCCTTCCTCGCGTCGAATGCCGGCAAGGTGCTATCGCGCGAAAAGATCCTGAACCACGTCTGGGGCTACGAGTACCCGATCGAGACGCGCGTGATCGACGTCCACATCCGCAACCTGCGGCGGAAGATCGAGCAGGATCCATCACACCCGTTCTTCATCCTGGCGGTGCCCGGTATCGGCTACCGCTTCACCAGCGCCGGCAAACTCGGGTAGCTCCTCACACAACTCTCCTGCACGCCAGCGCAAGGCTGCCATGGGCCGCCTTTGGATGGTGCGGGCCCATACCCTCAATTTGCGCCATGACGGTCAGCGAACGAATCCTGGCAGCCCGGTTCTAGGAATTAGGCTAGTTGGCATCGTGGACGCCGATGTTGAACGAGGGCCGGGCAATTGGCCCGTGGACGAGAAACAGGCTTACAGAGAATGCCGTGAGAAGCTCGACAAGGCGCGCAAGGAAGCGGCGCATTGGCGCGACAACCACAAACGAGCAATGGCCGAGGTTAAGCATTTGCGCGCGGAGATTGAGCGACTCAAAGCGGACCCGCACCCTTAGCGAGCCACAGCCTCGCGCCCTTCATCCCCAAGGCATGCGTCAAGCCAACGGTCTGAAAGCGCAGTGCCATGTGTTGCCCTAAATCCGCCCTGAGGCCACGCCTGAGAGGGCCCGGGTATCTTTGGGGCGGTCAGGATGCCGCGGCGCCCGCGGCAGGTCGCAGTTCCTGGTAGACCGCAAGCAGGCGATCGAGGTTGTCCGACAGGCTGTAGCGCTCGACGGCGCGCGTCCGCGCCCGCCGGCCGAGCTCCGAGCGGAAGTCGGGAAATTCGATCAGCGTTCGGAGCGCCAGCCGGAGTTGCCCATCGAGATCCTTGGTGTCCACCAGGATGCCTGCTCCGCGGAGGGCTTCGCCGTCCGATCCCACGTCGGTGGCTACCGGGGCGACACCGCACGCCATCGCCTCGAGTAGCGACAGCGATAGGCCTTCGACCATGGAGGGCAGCACGAAGATGTCCATGGCGCGCAGCATCGCGATCCGCTTTCCTTCGTCCATCACCTGGCCGGTAAAGACGACGCGGGCGTTCCCGTAGCGTCGATCGAGGCGGCGCTTCTCGCTGCCACTCCCAACAACCACCAGCTTGACGTCCTCCGGGGCATCGACATCCTGGAAGGCGCGCACCAGGATATCGACGTTCTTCTCGGGATCGACGCGGCCGAGGTAACCCACGAGCGCGCTCGCCTCGAGGCTCTGCTTGAAATCGGTTGGTCCTGGCGAGTACTTGTCGATATCGACGCCGTTGGGTATCACGGCGACATTGTCGGCTGGCACGCCGTAGTGCTCGAGCAGGCTCTTTTGCTGCTCGGAAAAGATGATGACCCGGTCGAAACTCGCCAGCGACTGCGCGTAGAGCCGGTAGACCGCGGTGCTGATGCCCTGCCACAAGCCGAAGCGAGAGTCGTAAGGGACATGAAAGGTGGCGACCACCGGCAGGCCCAGCTCGTGGCAGAGCTCCGGGAGCCCGAAGTCGATCAGTGTCGAGAAGCTGAGCGATACGTGCACCAGATCGACGCGCTCGCGGCGGAGCAGGTCGGTGATGGTGCGCTTCGTCCGAGGCGACGAGATGATGTAGCGGTGGCTGCCCGTGAGCGATCGAAGCGTCAGCGAGTCGTCGGTGAGGGCGGGCAGCGTGCCGTGATGGACGAAGAAGACTTTGACGCCGCGGGCTCGTAGCCCGCCGACGATCTCCCGCGAGTAGGTCAGCAGCCCGTCGCCGGCGCGGCCGCTCTGGTGACCTAGCCACGCAATTCGCAGTGGCTCGTTCATCGGGCGTCGATGTCCTCGAGAAGGTCGAGCAAGAAGGGCCGGTTCTGAAGCTCAGCGTGGGGAATGTGAAGGCCGGGCTCGTCGACGAGGCGTCCGTTGTAGCGAAGGATGTCGATGTCGATCTCCCGAGGGCCCCAACGCTGGCGGACGGTGCGGCCGAGCTGGCCCTCGATCCGTTTCAGGGCGTCCAGCAGCGGTCTCGGCTCGAGCGAGGTCTCGACCTCGAGCACCTGGTTTAAGAACTGGGGCTGCTCACGAATACCGACAGGCTCTGTCTCGTCCACGCGTGAGGCGCGGACCACCGTGATGCCCGCCTCCGGCAATGCCGCACGTGCGGCCTGGAGATATCCGGCGCGGTCACCGAGGTTGCTGCCTAAGGCGAGCCACACCCTGGTCACGCCTGCCGGATAGCGTCGGCCATTTTTGCCACCCGAACCATTGCCTTGACGTCATGGACCCGGACGATGTCGGCGCCGCCCGCGATGCTGAGCGCGACGGCAGCGGCTGTACCCTCGAGCCGCTCACCGGCCGGGAGGTCGAGGGTCTTGCCGATGAACGACTTTCGGGAAGGGCCGATCAGTATCGGAAACCCGAGCCGGCGCAACTCGGGCAGGCGCCGGATGATCTCGAGGTTCTCCTCGCGCGTCTTCCCAAACCCAAGGCCGGGGTCGACGATGATGCGATCGTCCGCGATGCCCCCGGCCCGTGCCAACTCGACGCTCTGGCGCAGGCTTTCTGAAATTTCCCTGATCAGGTCGTGATACCCACCTCCCGGTTTGTTGTGCATCAAGACGATGGGCATGCCGGCCGCGGCTACGGTCGTGGCCATCTGCGGATCCCGCCGGAGTCCCCACACGTCGTTGACCAGCGCGGCACCGGCCGCGATCGCGCGCTTGGCGACCCCGGCTTTGTAGGTGTCGATCGAAATGGGAATGGCGACCATGGCCGCCACCCGCGTGACCACCGGAATCACGCGCGCCAGCTCGTCCTCGAGGCTGAGCCCCGGTCCCGCCCAGGTCTCCGGCCGGGTGGACTCGCCGCCGATGTCGATCAGGTCGGCGCCGTCCCGCTCCATCTGCTGGGCCTGGGCGACCGCCGTTTCGAGGTCGGTCACGCCGTCACCGGAGAACGAATCTGGCGTGACGTTGACGATCCCCATCACGTAGGTGCGGGAACCCCACTGGAATTCGTGGTCGCCGATGCGTGTGACCCGCATCGTGGCCGCCATCGGCCTGAGCGTAGCATCATGTCGTTTCGGTGACTGCCATCAAACTGAGCCGCCTCCTCGAGGGCGTCGACGTGCTCGAAGCGCCGCCAACCGACCCCGAGGTGACCGGCCTTTGCTATGACTCGCGCCGCCTCAAAGCGGGAGACTGCTTCGTTGCCATTCCGGGCACCCACACCGATGGGCATCGCTACGTCGAGACGGCGTTGCGAGACGGCGCCGTTGCCGCGGTGGTTCAGCGCCCGGTGGGCACCGCCTGGCCGCAGGTCGTCGTGCCGGACACGCGCCGGGCCCTGGCCCTGATGTCGAGCACCTTCTTTGGCCATCCGAGCCGGGACATGGTCGTGATCGGCGTCACCGGCACCGATGGCAAGACGACCACCACGACGATGGTCCACCAGCTGCTGCTGAGCGCCGGACGGCGCGCCGGCTCGATGAGCACGGTAGACATCCGCTTCGGCGACGCCGTCGATCCGAACGACTCGCGCCAGACGACGCTCGAGGCGCTCGAGGTCCAGGAGCAGCTGGCGCGTATGCGCGATGGCGGGCTGAAGTATGTGGTCATCGAGACCAGCTCGCACGGCCTCGCTCTGCAGCGGGTGGTGGGCGTGGACTACGAGGTCGCCGTTTTCACCAACATCGCGCATGAGCACCTCGATTTCCACAAGACGATCGAGGCGTACCGCGAGGCCAAAGCGCAGCTGATCGATTTGACCGCCGCCAGCGCCGGCAAGGGCATGGAGAAGACGGCGGTGCTCAACCGCGACGACCCCAGCTACGCCTACCTGGTCAACCGGCCGATTGCGCGGCGCATCACCTATGGCATTCAGCTCGACGCCGATCTCAAGGCCGACCGCGTCGAGGCGACACCCGACGGTTTGCGCGTGGATGCCTCGACGCCCCTCGGACCGTTGTCGTTGCGGTTGAAGTTGAGTGGCCGATGGAACGCCGCCAACGCGCTGGCCGCCGCGAGCGTCGGAGTCGCCGTCGGCCTGACGCTCGATGAGATCCGCCAGGGGCTGGAAAGCTACAGCGGCGTCAGCGGTCGGATGGAGCGGGTGGATCTCGGCCAGCCGTTTGCCGTGATCATCGACTACGCCCACACACCGCAGAGCCTGGAGAAGGTGCTTCGTGAGCTGCGGCCGGTCACGAGAGGCAAGCTGATCGCGGTCTTCGGCAGTGCCGGTGATCGCGATCGCGAGAAGCGTCCCTGGATGGGCGAGATCGCCGCCCGGCTGAGCGACTACGCGGTCTTCACCAACGAGGACCCGCGAGAAGAGGATGCGATGACCATCCTCAGCGAGATCGCTGCGGGCGCCGAGGAGGTCGGGTGGACCGAGGGCGAGCAATATGCCCGGATCGAGGACCGGCGCCAGGGGATTGCGCACGCCGTTCGGAAAGCTGGGCCGGGCGACACCATTCTGCTGGCAGGCAAAGGGCACGAGCGCAGCATCCTCATCGGTCGGGACAAGGAGCCGTGGGACGAACGCGCCGCCGCGGAGGCCGCCATCCGGGGGCTACCGGCGTGAGTCGCGCCGCGGAGGAGACCAACCGCCGGATGCTCCGGGCGCGGGATGCGATGGACCGGGCCTACGCCGAGCCGCTCGATGTACCCGCGCTCGCGCAGATTGCGAATGTCTCGCAGGCCCATTTCATCCGGACGTTTCGCGCGACGTTCGGCGAGACCCCGCACCGCTACCTCCAGCGTCGTCGCGTCGAGCGAGCCATGTTCCTGTTGCGGGCGACCGGGCGGAGCGTGACGGACATCTGCCTCGACGTTGGCTTCAACAGTCTGGGCACCTTCAGCCGGAGCTTTCAGGAGATCGTCGGCGAGGGACCGACGTCGTACCGTGCGCGCGGGCCCATCAAGCCCGTCCCGACCTGCTTCGCGATGGCCTGGACACGACCGAGCAGTTTTGGAGAAGACCGGGCGAGAAACATCGTCTAGCGTGGGACTCGACACAATTCCACGATTACGGAGGTATACAAAATGTTCAACGCTCTACTGATCTCATCGATCTACGTGCTCGATCAGGACAAAGCCCTCGACTTCTACGTCGGCAAACTCGGACTCGAGGTCAACACCGACCAGGACCTGGGCTTCATGCGGTGGCTGACGGTGAGCGTGCCCGGCGATTCCCGCCAGATCCTGCTGGAGAAGCCCGGCGCCCCGGCGCTCGATGCGAAGACCGCTGAGCAGGTTCGCGAGATGGTGTCGAAAGGCGCCACGGGCGGGCACCTGTTCTTTACGACCGCCGATTGCCTCAAGACCTACAACGAGCTTCGGGCGAAAGGCGTCGAGTTCACTGAGGAGCCGACCGAGCGACCCTACGGCATCGACTGCGGCTTGCGGGACCCGTTTGGCAACCACATCCGTTTCTCGCAGCCACTCCAGGTCCCCACAACAGCGGCGAGCGCTGCCAAGGCCAACCGTTGAAGTTTCGCGCCAAAATCGAGTTCGCATGCAAGACCGCTACCGGCATTCAGGTGCCGGCCGCGGTCGTCGCCTAGCAACAAGCAGCGGATCGTGATCTCGATCGATGCCGCAAAGGCACCGGAAACCCGTGAGCGACCCGTCGCGAAAGCGGTCGGCTCGCTGAGAGAGGGCCGAATCTAGCGCTGACTCGCGCCCGCCGGCACCTTTGCCTCGGCACGAGCCTCTGCTGCGGCGAGCGCCTCGAAGAGCTCATAGAGCCTCGGGTTGTCGAATTTCTCGCGCAATCCCAGCGCGTATCCCCTGATCCGCTCCCAGGGTCCGCCAACCCAGATCCAGTCGAAGAGGAGCTCTTCGCTGATAAGCCCGTGCTTCCACAGCGCGCCAACGGTTTCGAAAAAACCGCAAATCTGGTCCGCCCAGCGCTGCTCCTGGGTTCCTGGCGGATACTTCTCCTTGAAGCGGTCATAATCGGCCGGTGGCGGTTCGGCGAAGAGCCAGGTAAAGGCGTCCGCCAGTTCCGGCTTCATTGCCATCTTGGCGAGCTCGAGAATGATCTTCGCGTCCTCTTGGGTCGGCTTAGCCATCGCAGTCTCCTCCCTCTAAACGAGCGATCCGAAGCCTGATTCGCATCCTATGCGGCTCCTGCTCATTGTCAAGGGGAGGGTCGAACCAATTCAGCGCCGCGCGGCGAGCACCAATTTGCAGTCGGTAAACGACTTCACCTCTCCGTTGGCAGTCACGATCTCGAGGTCGCGTACCGCGGACGCCGGAGCATCAAGAAAGCGGCCGCGGACCCGTTGCTGTGTCGCCGCGTCCTCGCCACCGCGCTCGAGCCAGGGCTCGAAGTCGTGGGCCTTACGGACCACCTCTTGCTTCTCGACGTGCAAGCCAGCCTGTTCGCAGAACGCGATCCACTCCCGCTCGGTATAGATCCGGCGATGGGTCGGGTCGCGTAGCTGCTCGACCTCGTCCTGGTAGGCAGCACTTTCCGGGTCCTCGGGCGCAGTGGTATCGATGAAGATGAAAATCCCGCCTGGTCGGAGCACGCGGGCCACCTGACTCATCGCGAGGGCAACGTCGTCGAAATGGTGCGCCGCGAGCCGTGTGGTGACGATGTCGAAGCTCGCCCTGGGAAAGGGGAGCTGCTCCGCGCTCGCCCGGACGAACTGCGCGTTCCATAGGCCCGCCGTCTGAAATAGGCGACGGGCCTGTGCGAGCATGGCGTCGACCGGGTCGGTGAGGACGACGTCGGCGACGCGGGGTGCGAGCGCGAGGGCCGTGTGGCCGGCGCCGGTGCCGATGTCGAGCAGGCGCTCCTTACCGGTCGGTGCCGCGTACTCGACGACCAGCTCGAGCTCGCGGCCTTCCTTGTGCTCGCCGGTGGCGTAGGCTTCCGCGGCTTTCTCCCAACGTCCCGCCGAGCCGCTCACTCGATCAGCTTAAGGCGACGCTGTCCAGGACTTGCTTGACCAGTGCCGAGTTGGGGTCGGCTGTAAAGAAGGAGAACTCGTAGTTGCGTCCCTTGGTGTGGACGTAGGCCGCCGACATGTACGGCCAGCCCTGATCGGGGCGAGCCCAGGCGGAGGTGACTTTGCAGGTATCGAGCGCAACCCGGGAGACCTGCTCGGTGACCGGGTTGACGCTCCACACCGCGATCGCGGCGGTGTGGTCGGCGACCGGCGCGATGTCGGGGCGGAGCAGATCGGGCAGCTGCACGGTGAGCGTGTCCGCTGTGGTCGTCTGCAGGATGAGGAAGGGCAGGTCATCACCGGTCTTTGTGACCGTGGTCAGCGATGCGTTCGATGATGGGGAGAGCTGGTAGCCCTGCGGCAGCATCAGGCTCCAACCAGTGCCACTGGCCGCATGGAGCGCCGTCGTCACGACAAAGTCCGACCGCACCCATCCCGCCTGCGTGCCCAGCGTGACGTGATACCAGATGTTGCCCGATGCATCCGGTGCCCGGCCATCGGCCGTGGCTTGCGTGCCTTGCGTCAGCGTTGCCAGCCGCGTGCTCGAGGCGCTCGCCGATGACCGCAGATTGACGCCGAGCGGGTCGTTGACCCAGATCGGAAACGGGAGAGCCAGCGTCGCGGGCGTGATCGCCGCGGGCGCCTTTGGCATTGGCAGCGACGCGGGGCACGTGGTGGGTGATGCGTGCGGATCCACCGTGCTCGATGGCGATGGTAGAGGCCGGCTCGCCACGGCGTGGGTCTTATAGAAAGACGTGAGCGGCCCAGCCAGCAGGAAGGCCGCAACGGCGCCGATGACCATCAGGGGAATCAGGCGGAGAGCCGACCTCATGCCCATGGAACGCCCCAGCCGGGATCGCAGTTACGCGAGCGGCTTGCGGTTGGGAAGTCCGGTTCGACGCGGAAAACCAGCAGCCGTGGGGCCCAGCTTGGGCACGACCAGAAGGGTGCCGGTACCGTCTCCTGGACGTTCCAGCCGTGGCGGCCCGCCGCCAAGGAGGCGTGCCGCAGGCTCGAGCAGCTGTGGATCGACGGGGCTGACTTGGGCAACGAGGTCTCCACCTGGTCTAACGAAGGGAAGGGCAAGCTCCAGCAGCACCGCCGGTGGCGCGGCAGCCCGCGAGATCGCCCGATCGAATTGCTCCCGAAGCTCGGGCTGGTGGCCAAGTTCCTCGGCCCGCCCGGCCACCACCGCCACGTTCGTCAGCTTCAGGGTTGCGGCCACCTGCTCCAGGAACGCGCACTTCCGGGTATTCGCCTCAAGCAGGGTGAAGTGGACCTCGGGCATGGCGATCGCCATAGGTACGGCGGGGAGCCCGCCGCCGCTCCCGATGTCGATTACGCGGCCGATTCCGGTCCAGGAAACCGCCAGCAGGGCATCGCCCGCGGCGATCTGCGCAAGGACGTCTTCGATGGTGCGCGCGCCGGTGAGGTTGACGCTCCGGTTCCAATCGAGGAGCAGCTCGGCGTAGCGCTGGCTTTCCGGCCCCACATCCTTACAATATGGCCATGCCGATCTACGAGTTCTCCTGCCTGAGCTGCCGTCACACCTTTGACGTCTTCGGCGGCTTCGCCAGTCGCGACGAGCGCCAGGTCTGCCCCGAGTGCGAGAGCACCAACACCAGGGCGATGTTCTCCACCTTTGCGGTGGTCGGCAGCAGCCAGGCTTCGAGCGCATCGACCTCGGGCGGGTGCGCCTGCGGCGGCAGTTGCTCCTGCTCGAACTGATAACGCCGCTGTAGACACAGCCTCGCCGTTTCCCTCATGATTGTCGCCGTGGCGACCGCCGGCACGCCCGTCCGCCTTCGGGTCATGCCTTTAGGCGAATTACTGGACGAGTCCTTCAAGTTGTATCGTCGCCATTTCACGGTGATCGCGGGCGTGGCGCTGGTGATCGTCCTCCCCAACTTGATCCTCAGCTTGATCTCCGGCTCCTACCGGGCCAACCCATTCAATTTCCTGCAGAGTGTCCTGCAGAACATCAACAACCCGGACGAGCTCGCGAAGATCCAGGCCCGGCAGTCGCAATACACCAGCTCGCCGCTCTACCTCCTCAGTTTTCCGATCGCCGCCCTGCTCATTCCATTCAGCGTCGGTGCCCTCTACCGGGCCGCGACGTCGCTGGCGGCGGGCAACCTGGAAACCGTCGGTTCGGTTCTGTTGGGGACCCTCCGCCGCTACTTCGCGGTGTGGGGCATCGTGATCCTCGGAGTTCTTGTCGGTATTGGGGCGATCGCCATCGTGACCATCCCGGTCGTGATTTGGGTCCTGATCCGCTGGTCGGTAGCAATACCGGCGTTATTCGCTGAGGGCGTCGGCCCGGTGAACGCGTTGGGGCGAAGCTGGAACCTCGTGCGTGATAACTGGTGGCGCACGCTCGGCATCCTTTTCATCGTCGGGATCATGGTGTCGCTCATCCAGACGGCGCTGGCCGCACTCTTCGGTGGCGTCACGGCGGTGCTTCCCGGTATCAGCGACGACATCCGGGCCGGCCTCCTGACGACGGTGACGACCATCGTCGATGCCCTGGTCGGCGCGATCCAGCCAATCGCCATCACCATGCTCTACCTCGACCTGCGCGTGCGCAAGGAAGGTCTCGATCTCGACCAGCTTGCACGCCAGGCCGCTCCACCGGCTGCACCGGCCTAAGCGGTTGCACCGGGGGGCGTCGGCGCCGATCCTGCTGATCTATCTCGGCACACTTCTGGCGTCGGGCCTCACGCCGGCATCCGCCAGTTCCGCCGACGATTACGCCAATGCCGTCCATCGCGCCCTCACGCTGGTCCAGTTCGCCGAGCGCGGGGATGCGCCGTCGGTCCAGCAGGCGATCGATGTCCTTGCCCAGGACACCGGGAACGGTCAGCCGGAGATCCTGCGTGACTTGCGCAGAAACCCTCCCGACCTTGCCGACGCCGATCAGCGGCTGCAAGCGCTGTACGTGACGCTGCAGGCGCGGGTCGATACGCCCAACCCGGGCGAGGCCGAACGGCAATTGCAGGGCATCCTCTCGCAGTCGCGCTACTCGGGCCTGAGCGCCGGGCCATCGCTACCGGAACGGATCCTCGGCTTCATCGTCCGTCGCATCGGCGATTTGCTCTCGTGGCTGGGGGTGGGCGGCCTGCACCTCAACATCCCACTCTGGGTCTGGCTGGCCATCGGACTCGCGGCCGTGATCGGCATCATCGCCTGGCCGATCCGCGGCGGACTCAGCCGAGGTGGACGTGAGGCGAGGTTACGGGCGGCCGGCCCAATGACGCCTCGCCGCCTCGACTTCTTCGCCGACGCCGACCGGTTGGCCGCCAGCCACGATTACCTCGCGGCGATCAAGGCGCTGGCGGGAGGGGTCGCCGTCCACCTCCGCGGCGAACATGCCTGGGACCACAGCCCCCTGACCGTGCGCGAGCTCTTCCAGCAGTCCGACCGCGCCGAGGCGCTGCGGCCGCTGCTGCTCTCGTTCGAGGAGGCGAGCTACGGCCATCGGATTCCCGACGCCGACACCTACGGCCGCGCCGCCGAAGCGGCGGCGCCCTACCGAGGCACGGCCGCGTGAAGGGACGTGGCTGGATCGCGCTGGGCGCGATGGTGGTGCTGGTATTCCTTCTCGTGCTGCTGCGAGGCAGCGGGACCCAGGGCCAATCCCCCGACCATGCCTCGACCAGCGATGCCCCCGATGGGACGTCGGCGCTCCGCGCCTACGCCAATGCCCTCGGCCACTCGAGCGGATCGGTCGAAGGTGTCTTCAAGCTGGCATCGTCATCGGGCCTGCTGTTTGTGTTCACCCCGACTAACGGATTCAACGCGACCGAGGTCCAGCAACTGAACAGCTGGATGCAATCAGGAGGCGTCCTGGTCTATGCCGCAGAAGCGGGCGACCCGCAGCTGGACACCCAGTTTGGATTGCTCCGCACGGGAACCAACGTGTCCGCCAGGGCTCATGCCGCCGCGCCCATCCTGGGTGGGGTCGGAACGGTCGCCGGCGCTGACGGCGCCCATGCCTTCCGGCCGACCGCAGCACAGGTCCCACTGCTTCGCAACGATGCGGGTGACGTGCTGGCGGTGCGGCAGGACGTCGGCCACGGCCAACTGGTGGCGCTCGCCGACCCCCTGATCCTCTGCAACGGATATCTCGGCACGCCCGACAATGGTCGCTTTGCCGCCGACCTGCTGGCGATGACGCCGTCGGGCGGCCAGGTCTGGTTCGACGAATTTCATCACGGTGCGGCGGCGACGGCTTCGCCTGAAACGGCCTGGATGACGACCCCGTGGGGCATCGCCCTGGTGGCGGTGGTGGTCATCGCCTTCGTGGGCCTGGCTCTCCGCGGCCAGGCCTTCGGCCCGCGCATCCCGTTGCGCGCTCGCGAGGATCGTTCGACGGCAGAATATGCGGTGGCGGTCGGGAGCCTCCTCCATCGCGCGGGGGCCCGGCGGGTTACGCTGGAGACCTTGCTGTCCGCTACGCGCCGCGCCGTCGCCCAACGGATTGGTCTCGGCGGCGACGTCCCCAGTGATCGCCTCAACGCCACCATCGAACAGCGCGCACCGGCAGCGGCGGCCGAGCTGGCCCGCGCCGAGCGCGAAATCGATATCGCCAGTCGCAGCGAAGTGGAGGTCCTCAACATGGCCCGCCGCTTGCATGATCTCGCCTATCCGTTACTGAAGGAGTCCGCATGAAAGCCGCCGATTTCTACGCGCGTTTTCGCTCGGAGGCGTCGAAGGCGGTCGTCGGCCAGGACGACGCGGTGCGCCTCTGCGCCATCGCCCTGATCGCGCAGGGGCACGTCTTACTCGAGGGTGTTCCTGGCGTGGGCAAAACACTGTTGGCCAAGACGATCGCGCGCCTGCTCTCGTTGGAGTACGGACGCGTACAGTTCACGCCCGACCTGATGCCCTCGGACATCGTCGGGACATCGGTCTACGACCTGCAGTCGCGGTCCTTCCGCATCCGGAAGGGACCCGTCTTCACCAACATCCTGCTCGCCGACGAGATCAACCGCGCGCCGGCCAAGGTGCAGGCGGCGCTCTTGGAGGCGATGGAGGAGCACGGTGTCAGCCTCGAGGGCGTGCAGCAGCCGCTGCCCGACCCCTTCATGGTGCTGGCCACCCAGAACCCGATCGAGTACGAAGGCACCTACCCACTGCCGGAGGCGCAGCAGGACCGCTTCCTCTTCAAGGCGTTCATGAACTATCCGACGCCCGAGCAGGAACTCGAGATGCTGCGGCGCTGGGACGCCGGCATCGAGCTCCGCGACCCCGCGAAAGCTGGCGTTACGCCCATCGTCGAGGCCGCCGCGATCGCGGAATGCCAGGCGGAGGCGCGCAAGGTCACGGTCGATGAGCGGCTGCGCCGCTACATCATCGAGCTCGCGGTGGCCACCCGCCAGGCGGCCGAACTGGTGTTGGGGGCGAGCCCGCGGGCCGAGGTGCTCCTGCTGCTGGCGTCCAAGGCGGCGGCGGCGTTCGAGGGCCGCGACTATGTCACGCCTGACGATATCAAGGGCTTACTTCGGCCCACCTTCCGGCATCGGCTGCTGCTGCGCCCGGAGGCCGAGGTCGGCGGCCAGACCGCCGACAGCCTGCTCGACGCGGTGATCGCCCGCGTAACTCCGCCGCGATAGGGCACGGGCCGCCATGACGCTCCTCCCGCAGCGACGGCTGCTGGCAACCCTGCTCGCCGGCTCTGTCCTCTTCCTACTGCTCCTGCTGAGCCCGCTGTTGATCATCGCGCCGCTGCTCTACTACGCCGCGATGGCAGGCCTGCTCATCGCGGAAGCGGGCCGCCTCCCGAGCAAGTCCGGCTTCATGGCGAGCCGCGTCCTGCCCCAGCCCTTCTCGCTGGGCGAGGTGCAGAGTGTGCAGCTCCTGGTGGCGCACGCCGGCGCGGCCGGCCTGCCCGCCGAGGTCGCGGACCACGTACCGGCCGACCTGCGCCCGGATCGCCGGGTGCTGTTGGGGGTTTTCGACGGCGAGGGCCTGCTGAACGTGGAGTACACCGTCGAACCGCCCCGTCGAGGCGCGTACCGCTTCGGTGCGGTCGACCTCCGCTGCTGGCGGCCGGGTGGCTGGCTTATTCGCCAGGTGCGGATCCGTGCCGACGAGGCGGCCGCGGTCTATCCCGATGTCCTCGCCATCAAGCGCTACGAGCTGATGCTGCGCCGCGGCATGCGCATCATGGCCGGGCTTCGTCGGGCCCGGCCGCCTGGCGCCACCACCGCGTTTGCGGGATTACGCGACTACCTGCCAGGCGACGAGGTGCGCCGGATCAGCTGGAAGGCAACGGCGCGCCGCGACAGCCCGGTGGTGATGGAGGTCGAGGCGGAACGCGGCCAGCAGGCGATCATCGCCATCGATTGCGGCCGGCTGATGACGGCGCCGGCGGGACTCCTCAGCAAGCTCGACCATGCGGTCAACGCAGCGCTGCTGCTGGCCTGGGTGGCGCAGAGCCAGGGGGACAAAGTTGGCATGATGACGTTTAGCGATGGCGTGCGCCGCTTCGTGGCCCCGCAACGCGGGCCGGCCCAGGTCACGCAGCTCAACAAGGTGCTCTACGACATCAAGCCGGAGTACACCGAACCCGACTTTGCCGAAGCCTTCTCGCACCTCGCGCTGCGCGTGAGCCGCCGATCATTAGTGATCGTGCTGACCGACGTCCTCGACCCCGAGGCCTCGCGCGACCTGGTCGGCCACGCTATCCGCTTGAGTCACCGCCACCTGGTGATGGTGGTCGCGATGTCGGACCCGGAGGTGCTGGCGGCCCGCAACGGGCCCATCGAACGGGTCTCTCGCGCCTATGAATGGGCGGCGGCAGAGGAGCTCCTCTCTGCCCGGCGGGCGAGCTTCGAGCAGCTACGCCAGGGTGGTGTTTTGGGGCTCGACGTCGAGGCCGGCCAGCTCAGCCCGTCGCTGGTCGAACGCTACCTGGAACTAAAGGAGCGAGCACTGCTCTAGGTTTGCTTGTAACGTCCGGAGCCCTCGGGCGTTGTGCCGTGGAATTCCGAAAAGTGAGAATGCTCTGAAATCGAACGATCGGCCATGGTTCGAACCCCTCGTAGTGGAGCTGGAGGACAACGCCCTTGGTTTCGCCATGACGCTTGTGCATGACCGTGAGCAGGCGCAGGAGATCGTGCAAGAAGCCTTCGCCAAGGTCTGGGCAGCGAGCAACACGCCCCAGGAAAGGGACGAATTCAAACGCTGGCTCTACAAAGCCATCCTGAACCTCGCTCGCGACCAGGCCCGGCATCGCACGCGCTGGTCACTCCTTCGGTTCTGGACGCCGCCGCCGCCCAATCCGTTCGACGAAGTGGAGCGCCGCGCCGACGACGCGGCTCTTGTCGACGCGCTGCGCCACCTCGATGCGCGGGAGCGGGCGGCTGTGCATCTGCGCTATTTCGAAGACCGTTCGTTCGCAGAAACAGCCGGGACTCTGGGCGTGAGAGAAGACCACGCCAGGGTGATTGTTCATCGAGCGCTGGCCAAGTTGCGCCGCACCATGGCGACATCGGTGACGACGCGAGGAGTCGAGGCATGATCACCGAAGACCCGCAGCTGGAGACGCGCCTCCGTCAGTATGGATCGATCCTTCGCGATGAGGCTCGGGTCAGCCCGAACCTGCACGCGCGAATAATCGAGCAGGTCGATCGCCGTGGGCCCGTGCGTTCGCCTCGGTTCACGGTCCAGCTGGCCGCGGCGGCTGCCATCGTCCTCGTCGCCCTCGGTGCGATGGGGGTCGTTCTCAAACTTCGCGCCGACGAGCTCGCCAAGTCGGCGCCCCACGTGACCTCCGTCTTTCCTGCGGATGGCGCCCGTGATGTACCGCTGAAGGGTGAATTCCGCGTGGCTTTTGCCAGCCGCCCGACGAGTCCCCCGACGTTGCGGGCCGAGCCGGCCGATGCCACGCTGCAACCGCTCGAGTGGTCGGGAACGACCATGATCGTGAAATACGCCGGGCTGCATCCCAGCGCGCACTACGAATTGATCCTGTCCGCAGACTATCGGAGTCACCTGGGCGACAGAGGTCGCCTTGATCAACGCTGGGGTTTCACGGCGGAGGGACCGGCGCAGATTACGGCCACCACGCCGGCGGCTGGGGAGACAGGTGCCGCCCGTAATGGCCAGCTCAGCGTTCAGTTCGCCCGCCGCCCGGTGGTCGACCCGATCATCCACTTCGAGCCGGCCGACGGCACCCTGCAGGCTGGGAAATGGACCGACAACACCTGGGCCCTCAACTACGCCGGACTCCAGCCGCTTCGGTCCTACCGTGTTCTCCTCGACCTGGACTTCGGCAATCCTGCTGCCAGCTTCCACCAAGCATGGAGCTTCACCGCAGAACCCGGTGCGCCGCCGAAGAATATCCCGCTTATCTGGTACGCGACGTCGAGCCCCAACTCGGGTGGTCCACCGGATCCGAACGCACAGCACCGGATGCTCGCCCTCGATTGGAGCGGGACATTGGTTGGCAGCCTCTACAGCACGAGTCACGCCTATCAAGCTCCCGATGGAACGCGGCTGGATCTCGCCGGTGGTTTCGCCGACCAGGCCGGCACGATCATTGGGCCGGCCCTCAACACCAAGGGTGGCCCGGGCTTCGCGGACGACAGTCGCCATGTGTGTACGATGCGGGGCGCCAGCGGCGGAGATTTCACTGGCCCTGAGCCGGTGCCGAGCTGGCTTTTCAGCGGGCCCATCAGTGGACCCCTGCATCGCGTCGCCCAGATCGGCCAGGTGGGAGGCCAGTCGGGTCCGGAGATCCTTGCCTGCAGCTACCAGAACGATCGGGCCGTCGTCGTCGAGAACGTGATCATGTGGACGTCGGAGGTTCGGGTCGTGTCTTTGTCCACCGGCGCGCTTCTCTATCAGCACCAGTATCCGAGCGGGCAGGTCGCCTCCTCGGTGGTGGCATCCCATGACGGTCGATACCTTGCCGAGCAGTTGATGTCCACCGATGCGCAGGGCCATCAGATAGACACCGACACGCTCATTCGGCGGACCTCAGACGGCGCCGTCGTGGCCAGGTTGGCCGGCCAAGCCGTCCGAGCATTCTCCTGGGACGGGTCGGCGGTGATCACGATGCCCGCCCTTGGCGCGGCGGACAGCCATGAGGTGCGCCTAGTCGACTGGCAACGGGGACGGGTTCTCTGGCGAATGACCGAGCCGGCTGGTCTCGCGCCGGGTTATGCCTACGTCTCTGTGCTCTCCAGGCCGGGCGGCACGGACCTCGTGGTCGGGGTGGCCGCAGACTCGACCGGAAACTCGCCGGTCGAGCAACTCTGGCTGGTCCACGCCAACGGCTCGGCGACGCAGGTCGCGAAAGGCCCGATCTTCCCAGGCTTCTAAAGTCGAAGTAACCTCGCAGCATCCCGCTCCGTTCTTTTGTTGGCGAAACTGACGTGAAGACCCTCGAACGGAATCGAATCGATCAATTGGTCCGCGAGCTCGAACCCGACGCGTACCGGCTCGCTCTCGCAGTTTCTTCCGATGCCGCCTCCGCCGAACGGATCCTTCTAGCCGCGTTTGGCAGCCTGGCGCCATCGCTCGCGGCGACACCGCAAATCGTGGAGCTGAAGGACCGGCTACATGCCCGCATCCGCCAACGCGCTGCCCGCGGTCGCCGCTCGCAGGCGCCGATGGACGACCGTGCCGATCAAGCCGTCGCCGTTAGTAACAGCCTCCATGTCCGGATCGTTGACCTGCTCGAGGAGGAGCAGGGGGTCGAGCCGGTTGGACGGCGCCGCGCGATCTTCCTTGGTCTTGGCGGCGTTGTCCTCGTGGCGGCGCTCGCGGCGTTCATTTGGGTCCGTGTCGATGCACTTGCCAGCGCGCAGCCAACAGTGACCGACCTGAACCCGCAGGCTGGAGCGAAAGAGGTTCCGGTGAGGGGAGACTTCAAAGTCACGTTCGGCAGCCATCCGGTTGGAACACCGACCCTTCGACTGGAGCCGTCCGACGGCGTGCTCGAGTCGCCGCGCTGGGATGGGAGCACCTTGATCGTGAGTTATTCCGGGCTGCGTCTCGCGACCCAATACCAGCTCGTCCTGGGGGCTGACTACCGAAGCCGCTTCAAGGACATCGGACATCTCGTGAAACGCTGGAGTTTCAGCGCCGAGGGGTATCCCATCCTGGGCAAGGTCGGGCCCACCGATGGGCAGGCCATCGTCGCGCGCATCGGGGCACTCTCGATCGACTTCAATCACCGTCCGACCGTCGATCCTCAGGTCCAGATCGTCCCGCCTGACGGTTCGCTCGAGATAGGCCACTGGACGGGAACCACCTGGATCGTCGGCTACACCGGCCTGAAGCCGGCCACGACTTACCAGGTCACGACGATCGTCGACTATGGCGTCAGGGCGGCCAATATCCGTCAACAATGGTCCTTCACCACCGAGCCCGGAGCGCCCCCCGACGCGACCCCGGTCATCTGGTACTCGCTGTCTCCTCCCTGGCAGGGGCCATCCGACCCACAGCGCCTCGTGGCGATCGACTGGACGGGGACGTTGGTCGGCACCATGTATCAGACGCCGGCGATCCAGCAATCGCCGGACGGATCGATCATTGCGACTCGCGACGGTGCCTACTTCGATCGCAGCGGGGCCGCTGTCAGGTCTGCTTCGCCGTCCACCTACTTCAGTTCGCTCCTGGCTGACGACAATCGCAGCCTCTGCGAGATACGCCCGTCTGGGGCCAGCCCCGGAGAAGAGTGGGTCTTTATCGGTCGCGTCGACGGCCCCGCGCGGCGGGTCGCGCAAGCCGGGCTCACGGGTGCTCGCTCGAGCTTTGCGATTATGGCGTGCAGTGTCCTGAGCGACCGTGTGGTTGTCGGCGAAATCGGCATGACCGGAATTACCGACGTTCGCGTCGTGGCCTTGTCCAGCGGCCGCCTCCTTTATCACCGCGCCTACTCAGGATCGTCGACAAGCGTGATCAGCTCGCATGACGGGAAATACCTTGCGGAGCAGGCCTCGACGTATGACACTCAGAGCCAGCCAGTTCCCGGGGTGTCGTTGATCAGGCGGACGGTTGATGGACAAATCATGGCTCGGATTGGCACCAAACGGGTCCTTCGCTTCTCCTGGGACAGCATGCGAGTGGTTACGGTTCCGTTTCTGCTGGGGCAGGGCGCAACCGACGTAGATCTTGTCGATTGGCAGACCGGCAAGACCCTGTGGCGCGTGCCAAACGGTTCCGCCACGGGCGCCGCCGTTTTTGCGATGGCGCAGCCGAGCGGCCCTAGCGTCGCAGTTGCTGTGGCCAGCCAGGCGCAAGGCGGTGACGTCGACCAGCTCTGGGTAGTTGCGGCCGACGGACACGCGACCCAGGTCGTCAACGAGGTCTTCTACCCGGCGTTCTATTCGGGCTTCTGAGTCCGGCGCCCGGTGAAGAGCAGGTAAGCGTAGAGGAGGACTCCTGTCGTCACGCCGACCGCGACCTTGATGGCGGTGGGCGCATCCGACGGGCTCAAGTTGCCCTCGATGAGACCGGCGATGATCAGGAGCGGCGCCAGGCCGGCAAGGATGATCAACGCTTTGCGCGCCGCCAGGACGAGCGCGTCGCGACGTCGGTAATCGCCCGGGAGCAAGACGGCCCACCCCATCATCAGGCCGCAGGCGCCGGCCGCGACCACCACCGACAGCTCGAGGACGCCGTGGCCGACGACGAAATCGAGCAGGCCGGGCGCGATCCCGTAGGCGTTGGTGAGGCCGAGCAACCCGCCCAGCTGGATTCCGTTGGTCATCAGCAGGTAGATAGTGGGCAGGCCCAGCAGGGCGCCGAAGGCGAAGGCGAGGATCGAAACGTTGATGTTGTTCGTCATGATCACCCCGGACATCAACGGCCGTTCAGCCACCGGTATCTGGGTCCAGAGCTGATGGCTGCGCACCAGTTGCACCACCTCGGCGGGCACCAGCGCATAGGCGAGCTTCGGATCGAGCGTGATAGCGACGAACGCCACCAGCGCCGGTCCGAAGAGGAGCAGCGCCGCGGCAATCAGGTAAGGGGCGGCCTCCCGGTACGTCTGAGGCAGCGTGCGCTTGTAGAAGGTGGCGATGCGCTCGCCGAGGTTGCCGCCCTGGCGGTAGACGGCTGCGTGTCCACGGGCGACCAGGCCGTTGAGATAAGTGGCCAGCGGTTCCGTTGGCCAGTCGCGCTGCGCCCGCGCGAAGTCGGCTGTTGCCCGGCGATAGAGCGCGGCCAGCGAGAGCACTTCAGTGGCGCGCAGCCCGCCGACCCGGCTCGTGCCGGCGCGGGTCAGGAGTTTTTCGAGGCGGTCCCACTCCCCTCGCCTGCGGCTGACGAATTCATCGGCGCGCACCTATCCATGATGACGGACGCCGCGGCGGGTTCTTGTCGCAGAACTGCGACGCACTCTCGCAAATCGGCGGGTAGAGTGAGAGCGTGCACCCGCCGGACGCGTCCGACGACCTCGTCATCTCGACGCCGGAGCGAGTGGCGTTCCAGTACGAGATCGCCGGCATCGGCAGCCGCTTCCTTGCACAAATCCTGGATTCGCTCGTCATCACGGTGATCCTGATCGCGATCACCATCCTCGCCGCCTCGTTGGGCGGCATCTTCGGCTCCGGCGAGTTGGCGATCCTGATCGAGGTCATCCTCGGCTTCATCCTGTTGGCGGGCTACTTCCTGGTCAGTGAGGCGGCCTGGAACGGACAAACCCTCGGCAAGCGCGCCGCCCGCCTGCGGGTGGTCGGCGATCACGGCGAGCCGGTCACCCTCGGGCAGGCCGCGATTCGCAACCTGGTGCGAATCGTCGACTTCCTCCCGGTCTTCTATGCCATCGGCATGTTGACCCTGTTCATCAATGGCCGTGGCAAGCGGCTGGGAGACTTCGCGGCCGGGACGCTGGTGGTGCGTGATCGCGAGCGCGTCAGCCTTTATGACCTGTCGAGTGCGCCTGCCGGCGAGGTCGCGGCTGCGCCGCCTGCAGCCTCGATCTGGGCGACGCCTTCACCGACGCCGACGACCTCCCCAACTTCGGTCACCCCATCGGTTGGGCAACCGGTGTTGGATACCGGACTGCGACGACTGGTGGTCGCCTACGCCGCTCGCCGGGAGGCGCTTCCGGCGGCGAGGCGCGAGGCGCTCGCTCAGAGTGCGGAACCCGCCTTGCGGCGCGCCCTGCCGGACGTCGTGGCAACCGCCGGCCCGCTCGCGGCGCTCGATCAGCTCGCCGAACGCGAGGGAATCTCGCCGTATCGGCCGATGCATCATGGGGCGTCGAGCGCCATGACCTGGGGCGTGACCACCCTGATTTTCTTCTGGATGCCGTTGATCGCGATCCCAACCGGGATCCTGGCCATCGTGTTCGCCAATGGTGCGGTTCGCGAAATTCGCTCGGCGCCGAACCGCTACCAGGGAGATGATCGGGCGAAGACCGGCCGGCTGCTTGGCATCATCGGGCTGTCGGTCTCGTCGGTCGTCCTGGTGCTGTTCATCATCGGGATCGTCTTCCGGAACGGCTAGCCCGATTAGAGTCGCTGTCGGCCGGCGATCCCCGTCTCGAGTGGATGCCACCATTCCACGCGGGACTCACCGAGTTTCCAGCAGAGGAAGACGGTCTCGCCCTCACGCTTGTGGAGGAAGTCGATCAGTCCGATGCTTGGATCGCGAAGCACAATGCCCCACTCAGCCAGCTGGCGCAGGTCACTCTCGAGCGTCTTCGTGAGCCCTGACAGATGGCGCCCCGGCAAGCCGCCGCCATTCTGGGCCGCCTTCTCGCGCACCGCGGCGACGGTCTTGTCCTTTGCCAGCTCCTCCTGTGTCTGCCGAATGCGCTCGAGCACGGATTTGAGCTTTGGGATCAGCGCGTTGGCCTCATCCACCGAGTAGAACTTTTCGGGCACGCCCGCGCCTCAGGCGGCGGAAATGGGGGCCATTGCGCGCAGCCGGGCCACCATTGCCGGCAGACGGTCCAGGACCAGGTCGATTTCGGCGTCGGAGTTGCCCTTCCCCACCGATAGGCGGAGGCTACCCAGCGCCCGCTCGCGCGGATAGCCGAGCGCCAGGATGACGTGGCTCGCTTCGAGCGAGCCCGAGGTGCAGGCTGACCCCGATGACGCGGCGATGCCTTCCATGTCCAGCTGCAGCAGCAACGACTCGCCTTCCACGCCGGCGAACAGGAAGCTGGCGTGGTGCGGTAGGCGCCGTACCGGATGCCCGGTCAGTTCTCCACCTGGGATCCGATCGAGAATGCCCCCGATCAGGCGATCGCGGAGGGCGATGAGGTGCGCTGTGTTTCTGGCCAGGTCGCGCTGGGCGATCCCCAGGGCTTTGGCGAGTCCGACGATGCCCGCGACGTTTTCGGTCCCGGCCCGGCGGTTGCGCTCGTGCCCGCCTCCCCGCAGCTGCGGCTCCAGCCGCACGCCGGAGCGCACCACCAGGCAGCCGACACCCTTCGGACCATGGAGCTTGTGCGCCGACATGGACAGGATGTCGACGCCCAGCTCATCGACGCGCACCGGGATCTTGCCGGTCGACTGCACCGCATCAGTGTGGAAGTAGGCGTCGCTGTGCTCCCGCGTCACCGCGACCAGTTCCTGGATCGGTTCGATCGTCCCGACCTCATTGTTGGCGTGCATGATGCTCACCAGGATCGTGTCTGGCCGCAGCGCCTCGCCGAGCGCCTGCGGGTCGACCAGGCCAAACCGGTCGACGCGCAGCCGGGTGACCTCGAAACCGTCGCGCTCGAGGGCCTCTGCGGAGCGAAGCACGGCATCGTGCTCGATGGTCGAGGTAATGATGTGCCGGCCGCGGTCAGCATTTCGTTCGGCGATCCCACGGAAGGCGAAGTTGTCGCCTTCGGTGCCACCCGACGTAAAGATCACTTCCTTCGCGACGACACCGTAAAAGGCAGCCACGTCATCCCGGGCCTGATCGATCGCCTGGCGCGCGCGCTGTCCGAGGCCATAGACGCTCGAGGCGTTGCCGAACTCCTCGGTCAGGTACGGCATCATCGCCTGCAGGACCTCGGGGTCGAGCTGCGTGGTTGCCGAGTGATCGAGGTACACCATCGGCATCAATTCTATTGGGGCTTCAGGACGAAGGGGACTGCTGGCGGTACGGGCGCCAGCGGACAAGCTCCTTGATCGGGCCGTTGAAGGCCTTCATGTATTCGTGCACGTCGAGCATCTCGTCACTGCTGATCGGCCCTTCGCTCGCGGCTTTGGGCAAACCGTCCGGATGCTTGGCTTTCTTGAGCAGGAGCACCGCGACAAAGCTGACGCCGCAGTTGGCGCAGGTGACTTCAACCGTGCAATGCCCGTCGGCCTCGTTGAGCAGGTTCACCTGGCAGTCGGCGAGCGCCTGGGAGCAGGCGAGGCACTTGTAGTATTTGGCCCGCTCCTTGATCAAGGCGATCAGGTTCATTGGTTTTCACTATAGACGGCAGTTGCGCGGGGGCGAAGCCGCCGATTCAGGATCAGCCGCCGAGCCGGTAGATCCGGATGTAGGGGCCGGGCCGGACCCAGCTGCCGTAGCCGGCGAGCGGCACATAGTAGGTATCGATCGGGTCGAAAACGCTATCGGGACAGCCGGCGGTCGGCGAAAAACTCGCCAGCGGCTTTCCCTGCGCCTCGAGCGCCCGCTCCAGCGGGCTGTCCACCCGGCAACCGGTGCCCGGCGTTTCGTAGCCGACGACGACATAGGTAATTCCCTGGCTTCGAAAACTGTCGAGCGATGTCAGCTGGAGGTCGTCGCGGGTCAACTCATGGATGCTGTACTGCGTCTCGAGCCGGCTGTCGAGGAAGGACGCGACGTACAGATCGGTCGCGTCGTGGCTGTGCTCGCCGCTGTCGATCATCGCCTGGTCGTGCGCCGGACCTGCCATGTATGGGACGGCGGCCCTGCTGCCGGCGGGCACGTGCACCGCAAGCCAGTCGAAGGCGAGCGTCCGCGTATCCGTCTGCTGGATCAACAGGTCGTAGCGAATGTCGTGGGCCAGAGGCGCCACGACGATCAGCGCGAGCGCCACCGCCGGTGCGAGACGCCGGGCCCGACCGTGCGCCGTCCTCTCGACGAGCCACGCCAGGACGCGGCCGCCAAGCAGAAGCAAGAACGGGATCATCGGGTCCGCGTAGCGGAAGAACACGGACCGACCGGCGCCGATCAGCAGGATGTAGACCGCGAGGAAGGTGAGGATGACGATGTCGGCCGGTTGCCGCCGCCAGGCCGCGTAGGCGACGCCCACGATCGCCAGCACGACCAGCACCGGGTCGATGCCAAACCAGAAAGCGAGGCTCAGCTGCACCCAACCAATCGCCGGCGCGGTCGCCTTGCCGAGGTGCTGAAAGATGTAGCCGATGCCGTGCTGCGTCATCCCGGGGTCGAGCACCAAAAAGGGCGACGTGATCGCGAGGGCGACGATACCCACAGCGGCAATCAGTGCCAGCCGTGGAAGGATTCGCGGCCACCGAGTGCCCTCGGCGCGGGCCTGCAGCGTTTGGGCCGCGGCGATGCCCGCGAACACGAGCGCCCCGTTGTACTTCAGGCTGGCGGCCACGCCGAGGCCGATCCCGTTGAGCAGCAAGGGCCGCACGCCGCGGGCCTGGATGGTGCGATAGGCGATGTACAGCGCGGCGACACACGCAAGGGTCAGCGGGACGTCGAGCGTTGCGAAGTGGCTGTCGCGGACATGGAGGAAGGCGACGGCAAGCGCCGAGGCTCCGAAGAAGCCCGCCAGCCATCCGTAGGCGCGGCGGCCGAACTCGAAGACGAGCAGCACCGTCAGGCTGCCAAGCAGTGCGTCGAGTACGCGAACCCCCAGGTATCCCGAAGCCGGGTCCTGGACGAGCCCGATCAGGCGGAACGGCGCCAGCCACGCTGCCGCGACATAGAAGTAGAGGTGGGGCCAGTCGGCGAAGTGGGGATCCAGAATCCCGTGGAAGATGCCCATGGCGCGTCCCACCGTGACGTCTTCGTCCGGACGGTAGAGCGCCGGCAGCCCGAAGTTGATGCCCCAGAGCCGCAGCCCGGCGGCGACGATGAACAATCCGGCCACCGCGGCCGCGGCAGCGCGGTGCGGGCGGTCCGGGTTAGCGGCCGACGAGGTCCGGCCGGGTGGGGCCGTAGAGGTCGACCGGCACGGGCGTGGCCTCGTGCTTCTTGGCCTCGAGCTTCTTCACCGCGTCGATGGCGGCGGTTGTCGCGTCGCCGACCGCGGTCGTGATCTGCCGCGTGAGCTGTGACCGCACGTCGCCGGCCGCGTAGACGCCGGGCAGGCTGGTCTGCATCGTCGAGTCCGTCACCAGGAACCCGAGCGGGTCGTGCTCCACGTGCTCCCGATGATCGAAGAACTGGACGTTCGGCTGAAAGCCGATGAAGACGAACAGGCCGGTGACCTTCAGCGGCCGACTCTGGCCGGTGACGACGTCCTTCAACGTGATCTCTTTGACCTGGCCATCCTCACCCTTGACCTCGGTGACGATCGTGTTGGTGATGAGCTCAACCTTCGGATGCTTGCGTGCCGCCTCGACCAGAATGGCCTGGGCCCGGAACTGCTCGCGCCGGTGGATGATGTAGACCTTCTTCGCGAAGCGGGTCAGAAACACACCCTCCTCGAGCGCGGCATCACCGCCTCCGACCACAGCCACCTCCTCTTCCTTGAAGAAGGCGCCATCGCAGACGGCGCACTGCGAGACGCCGCGGCCCTGGAACTCAGTCTCGCCCGGGATGCCGAGCTTCAGTGGTTCGCCACCGGCGGTGAGGATGACGAAGTCAGCGGTGTACTCGCCGTCCTCGGTCTGCACCACCTGCTTGTCGCCGCGCCGCTGGATGCCGGTCACGCGCGCCGTCTCCAGGTCGACGCCGAACTTGACGGCCTGGTCGGCCATGCGCTGGGCCAGCTCCGGGCCGGTGATGTGATCGAAGCCCGGATAGTCCTCGATCGCTTCGGTGTTGAGCAGCTGGCCACCCGGCGCGCCACGCTCCAGCAGCACGGTTTTGACCCGCGCCCGACCGGCGTAGAGGGCGGCGGTCAAGCCGGCGGGTCCACCGCCGATGATGACGACGTCGTACTGCCGGTTCTTTTCCATCGCTTGCGAATCTCCCATGTTATCTAAGCCCTTTCCTGCCTTCAGTATTCCCAGATTGGGCCTCGCCCGAACAGAGCCACATTACGGGCGGTTGCCACCCCGTAACCCCCGGCGGTATATAACTGCGGAAGCGGATGCGTGAGGACGAAACAACCGGCGCCGCCGTCGCTTCCTCCGGGAAGATCGTCCCGCTCGCCCGCTCCGACGCTCCCCATGGCCAGGATCACCTGACCTGGGCCTACCAAACGCATGTCACAGCCATTTACCAGTACATCTACGGCCGGGTCGGTAACCGTCCGGACGCCGAGGACCTCACCGCCCAGGTGTTCGTGAAGGCGATCAACGGCATGCGCAGCGATGTCTCTGTTCCCGAGCTGCGCAGCTGGCTCTACCGGGTCGCCCAGACGACGCTGGCCGACCACTGGCGCGAGTACTACGCCGAGGGCGCCGGTGAGCTCGAGGACGACGTGACCCAGCAGCCCGCACCTCGGGAGAATCCCGAAGCCGTGCAGCGGGTGGACTCCCTGCTCGCCACCCTCCCCGAGAGTTACCGGCGGGTCCTGGAGCTGCGGTTCCTGCGCGGCTATTCGGTGCGTGAGACCGCCCAGGAGCTCAACCTCAGCGAGACCAACGTCAAAGTGCTGCAGTTTCGTGCGCTGAACCGGGCCGGTCGTGAGCGAGGGAGGCCGTCGTGAACGACGATCCCGAACAGCTCGATCAGCACGTCGAGGACCTGTTGCAGGACCGTCGTCCCGAGCGCGCGCCCCTACCCGACGAGGACGCCCTGCGGGCGCGGCAGACGGCCGCCATGCTGCGCGCGGCCAAGCCTGGAGCCGGCCTCCCGTCGAAGGAGTTCTTGGAGCGCATGCAGGGCTCGATCCGCGAATTGGTCAATGAGCGGGGCGCCCAGCCGCAACCCGCAGCACGCCCCAGCCGCCGCTCGTTGCTGTTGACGGGTGCCGGCGGCATCGCCGCGGGCATCGCGGCCGTGCTTGGAATCCAGCAGCTTGGCAGGACGGCGCCAAAACCAACCGCGCAGGGGCCGCTTGTCGAGAAAAACGGTAGCTGGAATCCGGTCAAAGCCCTTGCCGAGCTGCCCGAGAATACCCCGGTCGCCTTCCGTTCGGGAGCGATCGAAGGGTTTCTGACCCGCAACGGCAACCAGGTCACGGCACTGTCGGCGGTCTGCACCCACATGGGCTGCATCCTCAACTACAGCAAGTTCCGCGATCGGTTCGAGTGCCCCTGCCACGGCGCGACCTTTGAAAGAGATGGCCAGCCGACCAATTATGCGAGCCCACTCTCGCCGTTGCCTTCACTGCAGGTCAAGGTCGACAAGGGCCAGGTCGAAGTCTTCACCGTGTAACAATCCGCCGTAATGACCTACGTGCATTTGTTGCGAATGGCGGCGGTCGTGGCAGGCTCAGCAGCGCTGCTTGCCGCCTGCGGCGGTCAGACCAGTGGTCCGGCGGCAACCGCATCACCCACCCCAACCGCGACCCCAACCCCAACGCCAACCCCGACCGCAACCCCAACCGCAGCCGCACCGGTCCTTCTGGCCCAGAGCGTGGGCACCATGGGAACGATCCTGGTTGCCGCCTCCAACATGCACACCGTCTACACCTTTGACAGCGATAGTCCGGGCGCGAGCGCATGCAATGGCGGGTGCGCGGCGATATGGCCGCCAATGTCCATCGCCAGCGGGACGACGCCAACTGGCGGTCCTGGTGTGACCGGGCAACTGGGGACCATCACCCGGAGCGACGGCTCAATGCAGGTGACCTACAAGGGCTTGCCGCTCTACTTCTTCCACAGCGACAGCAAGGCAGGCGACACGAAGGGCAACTACACCGGCTGGAGCCTCGTCAAGCCTTAGCGGACCTCTACTGTGCCGTGGCGCTGTCGAGTAACTGGGCGACCACTGACGAGCTCGGCTCGTCCAGCAGGAAGATAAAGTCGTAGTAACGGGCGGTCGTCGTGATCCTGACCTCGTGGACGAGCGCCGGACAGCTGCTGCCGGCCAGCCTGACGCCGAACACGCGGTCGGTGGCGGGGAGGTCGCCGACAAGTACCTGCTCGGTGGGCCGCGAAGTCCAGGTGGACCGACTGGGCAGCCCGGCCGGCACGATAGTCTCCGTCGGCGCCTTGTCCTTGGCGCCGCTCTCCACATACAGCAACCCGAGCGGCCCATCCTTGTAGTGCGCCTCCGCCTTGCCCGGTGCCACCGATTGAAACTGATAGCCGGTCGGCAGCCAGATCTTCAGCGAGTCGGTCGAGGCCGGACTGATCGGGTAATTGGTCGTATAGCGACTGCTCAACCAACCGTCCCGGCCGTCGCTCAGCCGGATTCGATACCAGGTGCTGCCATCCGGATTGGCCTGTTCGCCCTGAACGTTCAATTGCGTTCCGGTGGCCAATGTTGTCAGGCGGGTCGCCGAAGACGAGGGGGTGGCCCGGACGTTGACGCCATCCGAGGCGTGGACCCAGGCGCTCCGCGGGATCGTCTTCGCTTGTTCGATCCGGCGGACGGCGACGTCTGGACACGCGGCCGCGGCGGCGGAGGGCGTGACCAGCGTGTGAGAGCCGGATAGCGACAGAGCGACGTGGTGGTCCCAGGGCCGGGTCACAGCGAGCCCGACTTCAGCGCCTAACAACGCAAGAACCAGGCCCCACGCGGCCACCTCGAGCTTGGCCACAGTCCTAGCCGCGTCCCGGGTTGTCGGGTGTCGCCGTCACGGTGGCGGCGTTTGACTGCTGGGCGGTGACGTTATCGATCGAGCACTCCACGGTGGTCGTCGCGTTGTACGTGACGTCCGGCACAACCTTCGTCTGGCAACTTCCGACCATCTGTCGAGAGGCCGTGTCGGTCATGGTGAAGGTGATGGTGGATGGCGCCTGGGCATGGACGAGCCCGCCGAGATTCTTGAGCAGGGCCGAGACAATACACGGCGAGCCGCATCCCGAGGTGTCGACCGACACGACCGTGTAAATGGGCGGCAGTGTCGAGAGATTCGAGAAATCAATGACGTCGGCAGGGGCCGAGATCTGGAAGTCGCCGTTGTACTTGACGAAGCGAAAGTCGGCATCGCGAATGCCGTCAACGACAACGCCGTGCTTCAGCCGCACGCGTAGCACCCGATAGGGGGCCTGCGTGGTGATGAATACGTCTCCGCGTGCGCCCGACAGGAGGACCGCATCGATGCCATCCACCGCCACATGGTCGGTGCGCTGCGTGACCGCCTGCCCGAGGAATGTCGATTTGAAGGCATTTCCATCGGTCAGGTCGGTTAGCTGGGGAACGTGGGCGGCCGAGCCCGTCCACCAACCATTTCCTGCCGCCTTGACGAAGCTTCGAGAAACAAGATCGCTACCCATGTGCGCAGACAAGAACTGCTGCCCGCGAAAATAGGCCTTGTTGCCAACGATGATCGCCTCGAGCTTGATATCGGCGGCCGTGACCGTTAGATGCTCCGAGCCCGGCCTATGCAGCTCCATGTCCATCGACCAGTGGTTGCTTCCATCGCTATACGACCCAGTGATCTCGAAGCTGTCGGCCGCGATCAGGGTCCCGGTGGCGCCGCTCTCCAGGCTGCGCGTCGTGGGGAGGTCGAGGCCGAGCGGCAGATCGCAGGCGGAGAGCGTGGCGACGACCACGGCGCCGACCAACCCGGCCCGTACTCGATCCGACGCACGCAACAGGGAGCGAAGTGCTGACACGGCCCTGCAGCTGTAACGCCTTGGCCAGTTCAACCGTTACTCAGCCGTGAGCGCCAAGCGCCGCGCGGTCCGCCTCTTCGGTCGGGACTACGCGGTCATCCTGCCCAGCATCCGTGATCCGCGGATGCACGTCGCTGCCGTGCTGGTGACGCTCCAGGTGCTGGGCCAGACCGTGCTCGGCTTCCGGCTCTCGGTGGCGCAGATTCTCATCTGTCTCGCGACCGGCGCCCTGATCGAGTTCGTCGTGGCCTTCTTCAAGGACAGCGCCATTATGTGGCCGGCGAGCGGGTTGCTGACCGGCAACAGCACGGCCTTCATCCTGCGAACGCCCGGCACGCTTCACGGTCAATGGTGGAGCACGCATGGCATCGGGATCTTCGTCGGCGTGGTCGCTATCTCGATGGCATCCAAGTACTTGATCCGCTGGCGTGGACGGCACATCTTCAACCCCTCGAACCTTGGCCTGGTGATCGCCTTCGTCGCGCTAGGCCCCAAGTTAACGGAGCCGCAGGATCTCTGGTGGATCCCGCCCGGGCCATGGCTGGTTGTGACCTACGCGGTGCTGGTGGTCGGGGGGGTGTTGATCGCGTGGGAACTGCGATTGCTCGGCCTCGAGCTGGCCTTCATGGCTGGGTTTGCGGCATTCACGGCCGTGGCGCTAGCTCTGGTGCCCGACCATTGCATGGTCGCCAGCTGGCACGTGGCCCCGATGTGCGGACGCGAACTCTGGCAAATCCTGGTCACCTCGCCGGAACTCCTGGTTTTCGGTCTCTTCATGATCCCGGACCCGAGGACGGTTCCCGACGGCGCCGTAGCCCGTGTGGCGTTCGGCCTTGTCGTGGCCATTCTGGCGGTTCTGTTGATCGGCCCGACGACGCTCGAGTTCTGGACCAAGACCGCGATCCTGGCAAGCCTCGTGATTGCCTGTGCCCTGCGCTTTGCGCTGGCGCGGTTCCTGTCGCCACTCGAAGCGCGGGACCGGCAGCGGGCTGGGAGGCGTCGCCTGAGCTGGCGTCTGCCCGCTGTGCTCGCGGTCGCCCTGCTCTTCGTTGGCACCATTCCCGTCGCCGCCGATCTCTCCACCCACAGCCCTGTTCCGGCTGCCGGGCTCGCCGATGGATCGACGCCAACCCTCCCGCGCACAGTTGGTGCCGGTCCCGACATGGCCAGCTGGGTATCGACCGCCGCCGGCGCCGCTCTGCCGCCGCCACGAAATTCGGGACCGGCCTCGGCATCGGCGCAGCTGTATATCCTGCCGACGATTCCCACGGTGACCCTCGCGCCCAACGTCATCGCCTTTGATCAGTCCGCGCCGAGAAACGCTGACAAGTGGGCGCATGACGTCGTCCTCGACCTCATCATCGAGTCCGAGGCGCGCCGTGCCCACGATTTGCAGCTGGCAGAAAGCGGCGCCACAGGCGACGCGCTCAATGAGTTCGTCGATGTCATCAAGGGGGACATTAGCGGCGGAAAGATCATCCAGAAGACGTACAGTTTCGACAAGGTCACGCTGAACCTCTACCTTCCGAAGTTCAGCAGCCAGGCATCGCGGCTGGTCGGAGTCAGCCTGCAGGGAACGAGCACCTTCATCACGAGAGACGCCTCCGGCACTGTGCTGTCCCAGTCAACCACGCCGTACTCGAAGAGCTGGGGTCTTGATACGTTCTCGAGCGGTAGCCACCAGCCGATCATCAACGACTACACGGACCTCGCCCCTGCCCCCTGAAGCGCTCGCGGGCTGACCGGCCGAGGTGCCCGTTATTGCTTCGACAGCGCCATCCAGCCGGCGATCTGCGCACGTGAATTGAACCCGAGCTTGTTCAGGATGCTGCGGACATGGCTATCGACGGTGCGCTCCGATATGAATAGCCTGGCTCCGATCTGCTTATTGCTCAGCCCCTCGGCGACCAGCTGTGCGACGTCGGCCTCGCGTTTGCCGAGCAGACCACGGCCTTCGCCGTTCGCGGTCGCACTCGCCGCAACCTGAGCCGGCTCCCCGAGCGCCAGCCGGATTGCCTCGTCGCGGCTTAATCGCTTGCCAGCCGTCATCTCTGTCTGGAACTTCGATGCGCCGAGTCCCGCGGTCGCTGACTCGGCTGCCATCGCAATCAATGGAGCAAGGAAGGGGATCAGGCTTGCCCCGGCGTGCGTTCGGACCGTTTCCGCGGCACCAAGTAGCTGCGCGGCGTGGCGTGCTTGGCCGGACCCGGCTGCCACGCAACCCAGCCCGTCGAGCAACGCGTACTGCGCGACCCTGTCGTCGATACGCTGCGCGATCTTCAGCGCTTCCACGTAGTCGGTCTTCGCCTGCACGAGATCCCCGGTAATCAGCGCCGTGCCCCCTGCGTTCAACAGCATCATTTCCAGGCTGTAGAGATCACCGACCTCACGACTGAGACGGACCCCCTCTGATGCAGCGGCTTTCACCTCCTCGATATCACCCTGGAAGAACCCGTTGAGCGCTCGAGCCTGGAGCAGCGAGATCCTGGCTGGAAACTCATCGAGGCCTGCCGTGACGACCGCGCACTCATCGAGCAGGGGCCGGGCGGATCCGGCATCACCGGCCATGTTCTCGGCGATCGATGCCATCGATAGCGCCTGCGCAAGCAAGGAGGGCTGGCCAAGCTGTCTGGCCGTGGCCACCGCTTGTTGGATCGGCGGCCGGGCCGCGGTCGCGTCGGCTTTCAGCACGGCAAGGAATCCACGGAGGAAGTACGCCCAGAATTGGCCCTCCGGGTTTCCGGGACCGGCGGCCAGCAGCTCGTCGAGCCAGCGCACGCCTTCGGTTGTCGCGCGCGTGATCCAATACCACCCGATGGAGGTGGCGAGGTCTATGCCGCGGCGGGTGTCCCCCAGTGTGAGGCAGTGCCGAAGGACAGCTCGGATGTTGTCGATCTCCAGGTCCATCCATTGGAGCCAGTCCGTAAGCCGGTAGCGAGCCTCTCGGAAGGCCTGCTGGCATCTCGACCAGTAGTAGTCCGTGCATCGTTCCCCAACGATGATCTCCTCGCCGGCCTCCTGGAGCTTGAGCGCGGAATATTCGCGCATCGTCTCGTGCAGGCGATAGCACGCGATACCCTTGACGTCCTCTTTCACCACGAGTGACTTGTCGACCAGCGAGGAGAGCAGGTCCAGAGCCTCCCCGACCGGAACGTCATCCGACGTGCACACGGCCTCAATGTCGTCCAGGGTGAAACGTCCGGCGAACACGCATAACCGCCGCAGCAGGGTGCGCTCTGCAACGGCCAGCAGCTCGTAGCTCCAGTCGATCGTGGTGCGCAGCGTCTGATGTCGCGGCAGAGCCGCGCGGCCTCCTCCGGTGAGCAGACCGAAGCGGTCGTTCAGGCGATCCCGGATCTGCTCCACGGTCAGGACTCGAGTTCTCACCGCCGCCAGTTCGATCGCGAGGGGCAGTCCGTCGAGCCGCCGGCACAAGTCCGCCACGGCGATCTGGTTCGCGCCCGACAATTCGAAGCTGCCCGAAGCAGCCGCGGCCCGCTCCGTGAAGAGCATGACGGCCTCGTTCTGCCACAGCTGGGCAGGTGACTCTGCCGCATGCGCCGAGGGGAGTTCGAGCGGCGGCACCGGGACCACGTGCTCGCCGGCGATCGCCAGCGGTTCGCGGCTGGTCAAAAGCACGCGTACGTCCGGGGCGCCTTTGATCACCTCAGCTGCGACCTGAGCCGCGGAACCCAGGAGATGTTCACAGTTGTCCATCAGCAGCAAGAGTTCCTTGTCCTTCAGATAGGAGAGGAGAAGGACGAGCGGCTCGGTGAAGGCCTGATCGCGAAGGTCGAGCGCGGCCAGCGCGGCGTTGCTCACCAGGGCAGGGTCTCGAACGTCGGCCAGCTCGACCAACCACGCGCCGTCGCGGAAGCCACGGGCGAGTTGGGCCGCGATGCGGATCGCAAGGCGGGTCTTGCCAACGCCTCCCGGCCCGACCAGGGTAATCAGGCGGGCTGTGCTGAGCTTCTTTCGGACTTCGGTAAGCTCGCGGTGCCGTCCGATGAAGCTCGTCGCCTCAGCCGGCAGGTTGCCTGACCGGCGGGTGGGCCTGGCCATGCTGACAAGGACGTTACTACGGGCCCGAGTTACAGCCCAGCCCGGCTCGGCACCGGATCAGTAATTCCACGGATTTCAGCGCGCCACCGTCTGCCTAGGCTGAAGAGCATGACGCGGGAGCTCTCGGTGCAGCGAGTGGAGGTGAGTTTTGTTGGCGCGCCGCCCGCCCAACAGGTCAAGCGGGCGTCGGGTGTCAGCGAGGTCGAAACCGATGGGGCCACGTTGCGCTGTGTGGTCTGCGGCAGCTTTCAGCCATTTCTCGAAGCATTGCGCGGTCACGAAGTCATCAGCTTTAGGTCGATATCCACGGATCCCCAAGGAGGAAACCCATGGTAACCAGCTATCCGCTACAGTTCGACGTCGACTTCCCGACTCGCTCGCTCAATCGATTGACGACGGCCTTACGGATCTTCGCCGCGATCCCGATTCTCGTTCTGCTCGGCCTGCTGTCGCAAGACGCCATGCAGGGCGGCGACCATCAAACGACGATGACCATTGCCAGTGGCGTCGGTCTTCTCTTCCTGCCCATCGTCCTGATGCTTCTGTTCCGCCAGAAGTATCCACGCTGGTGGTTTGATTGGAACCTGAATCTGCTTCGCTTCTCGAACCGCGTCACGGCGTACCTCGCCCTCCTCGATGATCACTACCCGTCAACCGATGAGGAACAGGGTGTGCACCTCAACCTCGACTATCCCGACGCTCGCCAGCTGAACCGCTGGCTGCCCCTGGTCAAGTGGTTCCTCGCCATCCCCCACTACATCGTTCTCTTCTTCCTCGCCATCGGCGCGGTGGTGGCGGTGATCGTGGCCTGGTTCGCGATCATCTCCACGGGGCGCTATCCGGAGAATCTCTTCCGCTTCGTCGTTGGTGTGATCCGCTGGAGCAACCGGGTCTCGGCCTATGCGTTTCTACTGGTCACCGATAAGTACCCACCGTTCCAGCTCAGCTGAGATGACTGAAGGTCTGGGCAAAGCCTCGCCCAGCACGCGGGCGAGGCTTACCGGGGTCGTCTACCTGCTCTTCTTTGTAACGGCAATCCTCGGCGCGGTCGTCGCGCCGGGGATCAGCGGTCCGGGTGCGACCGGCGACGCCGTCGCAACAGCCAACAACATCATGGCCCACCAGCCGTCATTTCGGCTCGGTTGGGCCCTCGACCTGACATCGACCGCGTTGTATGTCGCGCTGATGGCGCTCTTCTACCAGTTGTTCAAGCGGGTGAGCAGAACCCTCGCGTTATTGGCCGCGTTCTTCGGCCTCATCGGATGTGCGATCTCGGCTTTCGGCAGTCTGTTTCAGCTCGCCCCTCTCGTGGTCCTCGGAGGCAGTCCATACTTGAGCGTGTTCGGCGCGAAGCAGTTACAGGCGCTGGCATTGCTGTTTCTCAACTTGAACCTTCAGCTCGGCTACATCGCCCTCGTCTTCTTCGGGGTGTTTCAGATTGTCTTGGGCTACTTGATTTTCCAGTCGGCGTTCCTGCCGCGAATCATCGGCGCCTTGGTTGCCCTGGCCGGTTTGGGCTGGCTGACGTTTCTCTCGCCGCCGCTGGCAAACCAGCTGCTCACTCCGCTCGAAGTCCTCGGCTTCGCCGCCGAGGCGTCGCTCATGTTATGGCTCCTCGTCATGGGTGTGAACTCCCAGCGGTGGTCAGCGTGGGCGGCATGAAAGCGATCATCAACGTGTGATCCGTCACATGACAGCGGTTGTCTACGACCGGTACGGGCCGCCGGAGGTTCTTCGACTCGAACAGGTCGAGCGGCCGGTCCCAGCCGAGGGTGAAGTCCTCGTCAAGGTCCGTGCCACCACGGTCAATCGGTTCGACACCGCGACACGAGAAGCGAACCGTAAGAGCGGTCTGGCCATCTCGTTGATCAGCCGCCTCGTCTCCGGCGTCCGCCGGCCGAGGCACCGGATCCTCGGCACCGAATTTGCCGGAGAGGTCGAGGCGGTCGGCGCCGCCGTCACCGAATTCGCGGTCCGTGACCGGGTCTTCGGCACCAGTGGACTCAGGTTCGGCGCACACGCGGAGTACGTGGTGATGCCGGTGAGCGGCCGAATCGCGGCGATGCCAGCCGGGATGAGTTTCGAGGAGGCCGCGCCGATCTGCGACGGCGCGCTGAATGCCTTGACCTGTCTCAAACAGGCCGATCTCCGGAAGGGGCGCAACATCCTCATTAATGGCGCGTCGGGGGCGATCGGCACCGCGGGAGTGCAGCTGGCCAAATCCTTTGGCGCCGACGTCACCGCCGTGTGCAACACGAAGAACCTCGAGCTGGTGCGATCGCTCGGAGCGGACCGGGTGATCGACTACACGCAGGCAGACTTCACCAGGAACGGCCAGACCTACGACGTCATCCTTGACGCGGTCGGCAAGCAGTCATTCGGGCGGTGCCGCGGCTCGCTGGAGCCGCACGGTATTTTCCTGCCAACGGACGGGCTGGCGAACCTCATGTGGGCGCTCGTGACCCCACGGCTCGGAGGTAAGAAGGTGCTGTTTCAGATACCGCCTCAGCAGACAAAGCAGGACGTCCTCTTCCTTAAAGAGCTCATCGAGGCCGGGAAATACCGCCCAGTCATCGATCGGCGGTACCCGCTGGAGGACGTGGTCGAGGCGACGAGGTACGTCGAGACGGAGCAGAAAACAGGAAACGTCGTCCTGACGGTTAGCCAGCCGGTCGGGAAGTCGTGACCGCTGCGGGCACGTAGACCTTACCGCGATCGAGGTACGCGGCAACCTGGTGCACCCTGTAGGTGGGCTCGCCGAACTTTTTCCGCGCTCCGGCGACGATGTCGGATTTGAGGAAGGCATCGATCTGCTCGCGACGCTCCCAGAGGTAATTGCCCCCGTACTCGCGCGTCTCGGCGTCATAGATGAAGGCTTTGGAAATCAAGCCCGGCATGTCGATGTAAATAGTCCGAGCGCGGTCCTCCATGAGCGCGGGGATCTTCGACCAGTCGGTGTCTTCGGGAAGTGTAAAACGCATGGTCAGCGTGAACATGGGGTCCTCCTTGCTTTATTGTCGGACGATCGCCGGTGCTCGCCCTCGCAAGACGAACTTCTGGATCTTCCCGGTCGCGGTCTTCGGCAGTTCCTCGACGAAGGTGAACCACTGCGGGACTTTAAAATGGGCCAGTCGGGCTCGCGCGAACTCTCGCAACTCCGCCTCGGTCGCCGTTTGACCGGTCTTCAAGACCACGAAAGCGCAGGGCGCCTCTCCCCAGCGATCGTGCGGCAGGCCGACGACCGCGACCTCCTGGACCGCTGGATGTCGCAGGAGGCAGCCTTCGACCTCGACCGATGAAATATTCTCGCCACCGCTAATGATGACGTCCTTGAGCCGGTCGCGGATCTCGGCATAGCCGTCGGGGTGAACGACCGCGGCGTCGCCGGTGTGGAACCAGCCGTTGCGGATCGCCTTGTCCGTCGCTTCGGGGTCTCGGTAGTAACCCTTGAGCACGACGTTGCCGCGGACCACGATCTCGCCGATGGTGCTGCCGTCGTGGGGCACTTCCTCACCGGTCTCCGTGTCGACGACACGCAGGTCGCCGGACGTAATCAGCTCCACGCCCTGCCGCGCCTTGATGGTGGCACGCTCGGCCGCCGGCAGCGTCGCATGCTCCGGCAACGGATCGCAGACCGAGATGAATGGCGAGGTCTCGGTCAGGCCGTAGACCTGGGTGACCTCCCAGCCCAGTTCGCCTTCCAGCCGCTCGATAGTGGCGGCCGCCGGTGGCGCGCCCGCGGTCGCGACGCGCACGCCGCGCGGAACATCGCCGCGCAGATCGGGTGGGGCGTTGGCGAGGGCGATCAGCACGGTTGGCGCCGCGCACAGCCAGGTCACGCGCTCCGACCGGATCAGCCGGAAGACCTCGGCCGGATCCGGCTTCGGGAGACAGATGTGGGTGGCGGCGGCGGCCGTCACGGTCCAGACGAACGTCCATCCATTGGCGTGGAACATCGGCAACGTCCACAGGTACCGGTCGCCGATTCCGAGCCGCAGATGCAGCAGCGTTCCGATGGTATTGAGATACGCGTTGCGATGGGTGATCATGACGCCCTTGGGTCGCGCCGTCGTGCCACTCGTGTAGTTGATGGTCAGGAGGTCGCCCTCCTCGATGTCGGGCCGGATGACCTCGGGCGGTTGGGCCGCGAGCATCGTCTCGTAGTCCAGCCACCCTTTGCGTGGCCCGGTCAGAGCGACGAAATGCTTGACGCCTCCCACGCGATCGCGAATGCGGTCCACGCTGTCGAGGTAGTCCTCGGTGGCGCAGACGACCGTTGCTCCGGAGTGCTCGATGATGTACGCGAAGTCGTCGGCCGTCAGCCGGTAATTGACCGGCACCAGCACGGCGCCAATCTGCGGCACGGCGTAAAACGACTCGAGCTGCTGGTGGACGTTGGGCGCGATATAGGCGACACGGTCACCCTGGCGGCCCCCCATCCGCTGGAGTGCAGCGGACCAACGGTCACAGCGGTCGAAGAACTGCTCGTACGTGAGCCGGAGGTCGCTGTCGACGACCGCCTCGCGCTGCGGGTGCAGGCGTCGAGTCCGGCGCATGAACTCCAGTGGCGTGAGCGGCGTCTCCATCGAGCCCTTCCTCCTCCCGATGCCGAGATTGCGCCGAGTTTAGTCCGGTTGGATCCCTATGGCAAGACGGGGTCCGTCAAGTCGGTAGAAACTAAACCGGGGCGAACCGCGTTTGATCCTCCAGTGGCCCGCCAACTCTTCGCTAGACTCGGACAGCGGACATGGACCAGGATTTGAAGACACCCATCCTCGATCGGATCGGCACGCCGGCCGACCTTCGCTCCCTGAGCGACGCCGAACTGCGCGCGCTCGCCGAAGAGATTCGCCAGTTCCTGGTCACGACGGTCTCCAAGACAGGTGGTCACCTGGGCCCCAACCTTGGCGTGGTCGAGCTCACCCTGGCGTTGCACCGCGTCTTCGATAGCCCAAAGGACCGGATCCTCTGGGACACCGGGCACCAGGCCTATGTGCACAAGCTCCTGACACGCCCGCGCGACGGGTTTGCTCGGCTGCGCAAGTTGGGCGGCATGAGCGGCTACCCGAACCGGACTGAAAGCGAGCACGATTTCATCGAGAACAGCCATGCCTCCACCGGGCTGAGCTACGCCGCCGGGATGGCCGAGGCTGCTCGCCGGCAACCCGACGCGGGCCGGGTGATCGTGGTCGTGGGCGACGGTGCATTGACCGGCGGCATGGCGTACGAGGCCCTGAACAACATCGGCCATCGAAAGACCCCGGTGATCATCGTGGTCAACGACAACGGCCGGTCCTACGCCCCGACCGTCGGCGGCCTGGCCCAACACCTGGCGCAACAGCTCACCGTTCTCAATCCCAGCTATCACCGGACCAAGAGTCGTGTGGACCGGATCCTGCGCAGCGTCCCTTCCGGCGACAAGGCGATCGAGGCGGGCCGCCGCATCAAGGAAGGGCTGAAAGAGCTGGTCTCGCCGCGTACCTTCTTCGAATATCTCGGCATCAAGTACTCCGGGCCCATCGACGGTCACAACATCGAGGACATCGAGCGCACGCTCCGACAGGTCAGCCGCCTGGGCGAGCCGGCCGTCGTGCATGTGATCACGACCAAGGGTCGCGGCTACGGCCCGGCGGAGGAAGACGAGATCGACCACCTGCACGGCGTCAGTGCATTCGACGTGTTGACCGCCAAGCCCTTGAGCCGCCGGATCAGTTACACGGACATCTTTGGCGAAGCCTTGCTCGAGGAGGCCGAGCGCGAGCCGCGGCTGGTCGCGATCACCGCTGCCATGGGGAGCAGTGCGGGGCTCGGTGCTTTTGCGGAACGGTTCCCGGATCGCTTCTACGACGTCGGGATCGCCGAGCAGCACGCCGTCACCTTCGCGGCCGGCCTCGCCATGGCCGGGCTCCGGCCGGTGGTTGCGATCTATTCGACGTTCCTCCAGCGCGCGCTCGACCAGGTGATGATGGATGTCTGCCTGCACAAGTTGCCGGTGACCTTCATCCTTGACCGGGCCGGGATCACCGGCGATGACGGGCCCTCCGCACAGGGTCTCTTCGACCTGACCTTCCTTCGGGCGATGCCCAGCCTCACGCTGGCCGCAGCGAGCGACCCGCAGGAGCTGCGTGACCTCCTCCATACCGCCATCGCGTGGGAAGGCCCGGGTCCGTTCGCGATCCGCTACCCCAAAGGCGCAGCTGGAGAGGCCGAGCCGCAACCAGCGCGGATCCTCCCGGTCGGCGAGTGGGACATGCTCCGCCAGGGAAGCGCAGCGCTGCTGCTCGCGACCGGCAAGCTCGTCTCGGTGGCGATGGAGGCCGCCGCCCTGCTCGAGGCGGAGGGCCTGCCGCTGACGGTCATCAACAGCCGCTACATCAAACCGCTCGACCCGCGCCTTACGAGCTGGGCCCGCCGCCATCCGGCGGTGCTGACCCTGGAAGACAACGTCGCGACCGGTGGCTTCGGATCGGCGGTGTCGGAAGTGTTGGCACCACTCGGCATCCCGGTCACGGTGATGGCGGTCCCCGACACCTTTATCGAGCAGGGCGGGCAGTCCGAGCTGCTCAAACAATTCGGCCTCGACGCGCAGGGCGTTGCCGCGCGGGTGAGGCGCACACTGGGCGAGCTCGAGTCCACGCCCACGCAGGCGACGCAACCGGGCGGCTAGGTCCACCGCGATGGCAACCACCTCACCAGATGCCCTCGCCGCCGGCCGCGTCTATCAGCAACAGCTCCTTGCATTGCTGGGTCAGGACGACCCGGCCGAGGTGGCAGAGGCCACGCTGTCAGCGGTCCAGTCGCTGCTAAGGGACGCCGGTTCCGACCTCCAGCGGCGGCCGGCGGCGGGCGAGTGGTCAGTGCTCGAGCTGGTGGGTCACCTCGCGGATGCGGAGATGGTCATGTCCGGGCGCTACCGCTGGACCATCAGCCAGGACAAACCCCCGTTGCTTGGATACGACCAGGACCTGTGGGTCGCGCGCCTGCGGCACAACGAGGCGCGGCCCGAGGAACTGCTGGCGGTTTTCTCCGCCCTGCGTGCGGCGAACCTGCGCCTCTGGCGGAAGTCGACCGCTGAGGATCGTGATCGCGTTGCGATGCACAGCGAGCGCGGGCCTGAGAGTTACAGCTTGATGTTTCGCATGCTGGCCGGGCACGATCGCTTCCATCTCAACCAGATGCGCGAGACCCTTCGCGCGGTCCGCCAGGCAAGTTAGCCGGGGTCGGTTCGACCGCTATCATCGGGTTGTCCCACTGGGTAGGAGGTGAGCCGGGTGGACGACGCCCTTCGGATCGCGATGGTCGCCCCTGCCTGGTACCCCTTGCCGCCGAAAGGGTACGGCGGCACGGAGCTCGTCGTCCACCTGCTCCACACGGAGCTGCGCCGAATGGGACATGACGTCACCGTCTTCGGTGCGGAAGGGTCGGCGGCGGGCGTGACGATGCTGGCCGACGCGGCCTGGAGCCACGATCTCGGCGGGCAGGCGGAAATGGCTCGCCAGGCCACCTACCTGGCTCGCTGCTATGACGCCATCGCCGGTCAGCGCTTCGACGTGCTCCACGACCACACCGGTTTCGAGGGGCTGCTGCTCGCCCTCTATAGCGAGGCGGCCCCGGTAATCGTGCACACGATCCACGGCGAACTGGTTGAAGCGATGTCCACCTTCTACAAGGAGGTGCATACGCGCGTGCGGCTCTGCGCCATCAGCCTCAGCCAGGCGGCCAGCGCACCGAGCCTGAAGCTGGCCGGTGTCGTCCATAATGCCGTCGAGCTCCCCACGGCACCCCCCAGTGCGACCCACGAGCGCTACATGATCGAGGTCGCGCGGATCACGCCCGACAAGGGCCAGCACATTGCCATCGAGGTGGCGCAGCGCGCCGGCCGCAAGCTGATCCTCGCCGGCAAGGTGGAGCGCTCCGAGGAGGGACTGCGCTATTTCGAGGAGCAGGTCGAGCCCTTCTTGAGCCCGACGGTCGAGTACTACCCGAACGTTGCCGGCGCGCAAAAGGCGAAGCTGATTTCGCGGGCCGCCGCCGGCCTGTTTCCCTTGCAGTGGGCCGAGCCCTTCGGGCTGGCGATGGTCGAGTGCATGGTCGCGGGCACCCCGGTCCTCGCGCTGCGTTCGGGCTCCACGCCCGAGCTGATCGAAGAGGGAGTCACGGGCTTTCTGGGCGAGGACGCCGACGACCTCGTGGAGGCCGCGAGCCGCCTCGACGAGATCGACCGGGTCCGCTGCGCGGCGGTGGCACGCGAGCGGTTCAGCCCACGTCGAATGGCCGAGCGCTATCTCGAGGTCTACCGGCGCGGGTCGGTCGAGGTCGAGCGGTTCGCGTCGGCCAACGGAGGGGAGCCCGCGGCCCTCACTGCGCAGCCAGTTGCGCTGATGCGGACGCCATCCGATCGATGATCGCCTTCCCCTCGCCGGTGGTGTCGTCCAGCCAGCGCGGCTGGGCGTAGTTCTCGATCAGGACCGGGCGGTAGTCGACCCGGACCAGCCGGCTGCCATAGAAGGTATAGCGGCCGACCACGCCTTCGCGGGTTTCCTGCGACCACATCTGATCGAAGATGAAATTCCCGTGCGCGTAGGTGATCAGGTGATCCTTGTAGATCTCCACCGGCTGGACCCAGTGGGGATGGTTGCCGATGACGAGATCGGCCCCATCGTCGATCGCCAGGTGGCCGATCTCGCGCGGGTTGTCGGGGGCAATCCCGGGGCCGGCCACCGGCAGCGGCTCGTACTCCTTACCCCAGTGGAAGGCGACCACCACGACATCCGCCTTCGGCCGCACCAGGTCGATCTCGCGCTTCATCTCGGCGCGATCGATATGAGTGCCGACGCCGTTGAAGCCGAGGAAGGCGAACTTGATGCCGCGGATGTCGCGGATCTCGTAGAGCCCGAGGCCCGACATTCCGATGCCGTGGTTGGCCAGCAGGATCTGGGTCGCGTTGGTGCCGGCCGGGCCGAAATTGGTCAGGTGGTTGTTGGCGAGGTTGGCCACGTTGACGCCGGCATAGTCCAGGCCGGCGATCGCCCGCTCGTCGCCGCAGAACTTGAACCCGCCGCGAATGACGGGGCAGTTCTTGATCAAGGGCGTCTCGAGGTTGATGAACAATAAGTCGCTCGACTTGAGGTAGTCGGCGGTTTGCCGCCAGGGATAGAGCCAATCCTTGTGCAGGATGGTCTGGTAGTTCACCTCGCGGGCGGGAATGACGTCACCCGTGGCAGTGATCACCCGAATCTGCGACTGGTCGTACTGGCTCAGGTCGGGCTTGTTCGTGCCGAAGATGCTGGTGAGCGCCAGCGCGGGCGGCGTCGGCGTGGGGGTTGGGCTCGGTGTTGGCTTCGGAGTAGCAGCGACTGCTCCGATGGGTGAGGCACCGGTCGGACCGCTGGTTGGCGCCGAGCATGCCGCCATCAGGGGCAGCATCAGGAGCGGGACCAGGGTACGACGCTTCAAGCGCGGGTAGAATACACCATCGGCCGCGTCCGTACGTGCCAGGGAAGAACACATCATGGGACAACCTGTCGTCCATTTCGAAATCATCGGAAAGAATCCCGCCACGCTCCGCGCCTTCTACGGCGAGCTCTTCGACTGGCAGTTGCGCCTCGGCGACGCGACCACCGAGAAGGTCTCAGACCCCGGGACGTATGGCTTCCTGGACGGCAGCACCACCGGCGACGGGGACGGCATCAATGGCGGCGTCGGTGGTGGCCCAGCGCATGAGCCCCAGGTTCTCTTCTATGTCGGCGTACCTGACGTCGAGGCTGCGCTCGACAGGGCGACAGAGCTGGGCGGGAAACGCCTGATGGGCCCTGAGCCGAGCTCTGGCACCTTTACGGTCGGACGCTTCACCGATCCAGAAGGCAACGTCATCGGGGTCGCCGGTCCATCGGCCTGATGCGCACGGATCTGCCCGGTTAGAAGCGCCAGCGGGTAGCGCCGTAAGGCTTCGCCGACGCCACTCCGAAGGCTACAAGTGCTGTCACCACATAGAGGTGCCAGGGCGGAGGCCCGGCGCTCGGCGCGCTGTATTCGGCGGTAAGGGCGCCGTCGGTGGCTCGAGCGGGCCATCCCTGGGCCGCATACCGTTGAGCGAGTCGCTCGAGCGTTACATGGTCGGTCACCTTCGCCGCGCGGCCCTCGACGACGAGGTCCAGGCCAGGGAGTGCCATGGAGAGCGCACAGTTCGGATTCGCGGCCAGGTTGCGGCTCTTGCGGGTCCCGGGGCCGCTCGTGAAATAGAACTTGCCGTCAACCCAAAGTGCGCCGACGCCGGCCAGGTGCGGGCGCCCATCGGGACCGACGGTGCTCAGCCATGTCGTCCGCGGGGCTTGCGTGTCCAGGGGTGCCTCGAGTGCGTCGAGAGCGCGCGACCAGGGAATTGGCGCGTCACCATAGATGTCGAGATTCTTCTCTTCCATATCGAAAAAGCAGACTCGGGAGTGATGCGAAATTCATCGGTACACGATGGTCCGCCGTTCGATATTAGTGGTTGCCGTTGTTCGACTTCGCCGACTTGCTGGCGTCTTGCGACTTTGCCGCACCCGCCTGGGAGAGCTCGAGCTCGAGCTTCGCCTGAGCAGCGGTAACGAGATTGTCCATGGCCGCGATCGTGCTCGCCACGGCCGGCCGGCTGGTCGCCAGCGCCGTCCGCTCCACCTCGGTCAGGGCGCCTTCCTGGTCGGAGATGTACTGATTGAAAGCCGGGTGCGCGCTGCCCTTGAGTTGCGACGCCTGCTGGCGGAGGTGTTCGAGGGCGACGTGGTCGCGCTGGTAGGCGGCGCGAATGGCGGCTCCGGGATCGAAGGCGCCGGTGGCGGTCTCGGTGACATGGCTGGCCGCCGTTTGCAGCGCAACCGGCAGGGCGCTCGCCGAGGCCAGGCTGATAGGAGCCAGTGGGCGTTGCGGCGCCTCGGCGGCGTGGGCGACGATCCCACTGGTCAGCGCGAAGCCGATGACCACGCCCAGCAGCCGGCTCGTCATGCTGATACCCATCTGAATTGCCTCGTCCATAGCCTATTGCCCCGTCGTCGCCGCAACATTTCTGCGAACGTTACGTCACCGCGCGCTCGTCGTTCGTGGCGAGCCATCCATTCGTGCGCACAGGCCCTTCGCAGCCCCTACGTCGCCCTTCGTAGTTTTTCCTACGTTTCCTTGCGGACAGGGTCAGCCGATCCGAGGGTCCCACGGGTCGGTGCTGATGACGATGGTGACGGGGCCATCGTTGACTAGGCGCACCGCCATCTGGGCGCCGAAGGATCCGGTCTCCACCGGCAGCCCGCTCTCGCGTAAGCGGGCGGTGAACCGCTCCAACAGCGCAACGCCCTGCTCGGGCCGTGCCGCGTGTAGGAAGCTTGGCCGATTCTGTCCGCGGGCATCCGCGAAGAGGGTGAACTGGGAGACAACCAGGAATGCCGCCTTGACCTGGATGGCGCTCAGGTTAAACTTCCCCGCCTCGTCGCTGAAGACCCGCAGCTTCAGAATCTTGTCCGCCAGGTAATCGGCGTCGCGCTCGGCGTCGGTGTCAGCGACTCCCAGCAGGATGCAATAGCCCGCACCGATCGACGACTCGTCGCCGTCCCATCGAACCGATGCCTCGCTGACGCGCTGGATCACCGCCCGCATGACTCAGCTCAGGGGGGCGGATTCCAGCCGGTGAGCTGGGCATCGGTGCGCTGCGTCAGCCAGCTCTCGATGTCCTGGAAGACCCGCTGGCGGTCGACCTCGTTGAAAATCTCGTGATAGAGGCCCGGGTACAGGCAGAAAGCACGGTCGGGCGCTGTGGCGCGGGCGAAGAATCGCTGGCTCCCAACCGGATCGACGACCTGGTCGTCGCGGCCGTGCATTAGCAGGAACGGCACGCGCAATTCCGGTGCCCGCTCGATGAACACTTCGCCGCGGGCGATGGTATTGGCAAAGAGCCCGGCGGTGATCTGGTTGTGGACCAACGGGTCGCCGGTGTACGCGGGGGCGATGGTCGGATCGTGGCTGAGCACGTTGGGGTCGATCTCGTTCGCGAAGCTCGCCTTCGGCGCGACCGTTGGCAGTACCCCCGCCAGTGCCCGCTTCCAGGCCGGGACCTTCACCTTCGGGACGAGCGCGGGTGCGGAGAAGACGGCTTTGTCGAGGCGATCCGGCCGGTCGAGCGCATAGGCGATCGCCAGCAAGCCGCCAAAGGAGTGGCCGATCAGCACCAGCGGCCCGCCACTCTCCGTGCGAGCGCGCACGACGACCATGTCGAGATCGTCGAGCAGCGACTTCAGGCTGGGCGCGTGGCCGCGCTGGCCGCCGCTGCGCCCATGCCCGCGCTGGTCCATGGCGTAGACGGTGGCGCCGCGCGGCGTGAACCATTCCGCGAGGTGCTGGTAGCGACCACTATGCTCGCCCAGGCCGTGCACGAGCACGAACGTCCACTGGTGCGCCACCCCCTCCGTTTCCCAGCGCCGCAGGTAAAGGTCGAGCCCATCCGCCGTCTTGAGAGTGGCGGTCGACTCCTTCACGGGTTGAGCTGGCGGAAGCCTCGATAAATGCGCATCGCTTCTGCCTCCGCCTCGAGGAAGGAGGGGGCGAAATCGCGGATGCCCTTGAGGCTGAAGCCCCACATGCCGGGCTTGTCGCGGCGGAAGTACGAGTTGGGGCGGTAGGTCGGTGGGTAAAACGTGATCGGCTCGCCCTCCATCTTCTTGATCACCGGTCGGGCGGCGAGCACGTCCTCGATCGGCATGCCCGACGGCAGCCGGCCCTGGCGGATTTCGAGACGGCGGAGCTTGGCGATCGGGTTCTCCTCGTCCTGTAGCGCGGCCCTGGCGTGGAATCGTTGGGAGATGTCGTTCAGGAAATAGAGCGTGGCGATGGCGTCGGTCTCGTCGCCGAGCAGGCGCAAGAAGCCGGCGGCGGACAGCGTCGGGCCTTCCTCGTTGCGGAGATGGCGGAAGTACTCCATCGCGAACAGGTCGGTGGCGTTCTCGGTCGCGAGCCAGAAGGCGTCGCCCCGCCAGCCGCGGCTCCGCGTAAACGCGCGTGCCTCGTCGTCCAACTCGGCCAGTCGAGTGGGGACGACGTCGTAAAAGCGGTAGAAAAGCACTCGGCGCATGATGGTATGAGAGCCGCTCGTTAAGACCGCGCGGCGGCGGCAGCGGCAGCGGCTTTCATTCTAAGTAGTCGGACGCTGTGCGGCGGCAGCGTGAGCCGGAGGCTATCGCGCTTGATTCCGAGCGCCCGGCCGCCCCGCCGCGGCGACCAAAGATCGGCCACCGAGAAGGTCCCGTCAGCCCCGATCGCTTCGCTGAAGTGAAGCCGGTACGGCCGGGCCGAGTCGCTCCAGTTGTACACCGCCACCACCGCGCTGCCGTCCGGGTCGCGGCGCACCCAGAGCGGCGGCAGCTCTTGCGGAAAGGCAAACCAGTGGTCCTGGGCCTCGCGGTCCGGCGCGCTGAAGAGATGCACCGGCTCGGCCGCCGGACCGCCAACGAGGGACAGCACGTTGGGATTGCGCAACAGGGCCAGCCGATCTGCCGGCAACGTCTCCAGGTCGTCGCTCAGCATGAAGACCCCGCCCGAGAGCGCCCCGATGGTGATCATCACGCGCGCCTCGTCCGGCGTGAGCTGCGGGGCCGGGGCCATCACGACGTCGGCATCGACGGCGAACAGCGACCGGTCGAAAAAGAGGCGGGCCGCCTGGTTGCGCGCCATCGACAGAATCAGGGGGAAGCCGAGGTGCGGGGGTCCCGCCTTGCCGTCTTGCATCTGGGGCACGCCGACGTCGCCGCCCGTCCTGGCGCCGTGGACCAGGCCGACGATCGGCATCAGCGGCGCGCCGCAGGCGAGGATGAACGCCTTCTCCGGCTTGCCCGGCGGATTGACGGCGTCGACGATCTGCTTGAGCCCCAGCCGCAGCGCCTGGGTTCCCGTCACCTCCGGATCGTGGCGCGCGGCCTCGTAGGCGGCGCCATAAAGAAAGTCGAGCTTGAAGTAGGTGAAGCCATCTTTGCGCAGTCCCTGGAACAGGTCGCCAAGGAATCGCGCGACGTCCGGATGGGTCGGGTCGAGGACGTGGTAGGCGCGTCCGAGCCGTGGATCGACCAGCGGCGTGCCATCGCTCGCCTTCAAGAGCCACTCCGGGTGGGCCCCGGCCAGTTTCGAGTCGCCGGCCACGTGAAACGGCGCCAGCCAGATCCCCATCTCGAGCCGGTGGCGATGGACCCGGGTCGCCAGCGCGTGCAGCCCATCGGCGAAGAACTCATTGGCGATCCAGTCGCCCCACCGCTGCCAGCGGAGCATCCAGCCGTCGTCGAGCTGGATCACCGGCCGGTGGCCGTCCGTTGCGCTCTTCGCGATCTCCGGCATGCGCTTCGCCAGGAACGCTGCATTGCGGGCGATGTCGGCCTCAGTCACCGCCAGGCCGAGGTGATACCAGCTGCACCATCCACGCGGAACGGTGGGAAAGGCCCGCGCGCCGGAGGCGTGGCCGGCGGCGCTCAGCGCCTTGCGCAGCGTTGCGGTGCCGTCGTCGCCGAGGAGCAGGAGGATTGGGTCTGAGACCAGGCCGGACTGCGGCGGGACTTCGAGGCGCAGCTCTTCGGGCAGTCCTGAGCGCTGCTCGGGCTGGGATAGCGGCGAGCCCGTTTGTTCGGCGACGAAGCTCGCGATCGTGGTAGGAAGCAATTCCCCGTCGTGTTCGTCGCGGTGATAGTGCCAGCGGAAGTTGGTGGCGAAGCGGCTCGCCTTGAGCACCTGGGCGACGAACATCGTCTGGCCGTCGCAGATGGCCGCCGTCCACCAGGAGGAGGCGGCTGGCTTGTGATCGCCCTCGGTGATCGCCTCATCGAGCGGATGAATGCCGGCGTAATCCCAGGACTGATAGCCGTTGATGAGCGCGCTGGCGCGCCATGGTTCGTCCCCGACTTGCAAGACGGCGCCGCCTCCGTCGACGGCGACCGGCCGCCAGCCGTTGAACGTGATCGGCACACCGCCGTTATTGTTGAGCTCGCACTCGATGACCACGCCGCCCTCGTGAGGGATGAGCCGAGCAGTCGCCAGGGCCGACCCCGCCTGCCAGTGGAGGGCAAAGCCATCCTGGTGGGGGAGCGGGCTGGTGGTGCTTGGGTACCACTCACCGTTCAGCTTGACGGCGCAGGTGGCATGCGCGAGCAGTGGGCGATCGCCGGCGAAGATGGAGAACGTACCGGCCAGCTGGTCGGCGAGCGGCTTTAAGTCCAGATCGCCGTCAGTCTAGCGTCAAGTTCGGGGCGCGTTGCCGCCGCACCCGACCGAACGGCTTGCGGCCCTCGAGCGCCTGGATGAAGAGATAGATGTGGCGCGCTGCCTGGGTGTCGAGCCCGCCCAGCCAGATTGGGTGCATCTTGAGCTTGGCCGCCAGCAAATCGCGGACCTCACGGGCCTCCTGATTGCGACGCTCGGTGAGGTCTTGCACCCTCTTTTCCCCTTTGCGTGGCGTCCCCAGCCACGCACGCTCCGTCCCCAGTGCCGTGGTGACGGTGAGCGCAAAGTCAGCCGCTAATGTACTGCCTGCCCCACCAAAAATCAATGAGTGCCGGTCAGTGTCCGCGCGACTTCACGATCAGCTCGTCCATCCAGGGCGGAGCCATCACGTGGACAGGGACGCGGTTGGGCCCGGCAACCAGCAGAAAGTCACCGCGCTGAGCCGTTTCGAGATAGTTGACCTGCGGCTCGGTGAGGTTGAACGCCTTCTGCAGCTTGGCCGCCTCCGAATGCTTTTGCGAGCCAAGCATGAGAATGCTGGGGTTGGTGGCCAGCACGGCCCCGTCTTTGGTGTCGAAAAAGTCGCCGGGATTCTGGCTCACCAGGATCAAACTCCCGCCGTACTTGCGGATGCGGCGGGCCAATCGGATCAGGAATCGTCGGATCGGCTCATGCTCGAGCAAGAGCCCGGCCTCGTCAATGAGAAGGTGCCGGGGTCGACGATCTCGCCGAAGTGCCGTCCAGAGCCAGTTGGCGAGCAGTAAGTAAGCAGGGGGAATAAGTTCCTCGCTGAGGTCACGAAGATTGAAGCCGACGATGGCGGCACCCAGGTCGACATTCGTCGGTGTGCTGAAGAGCTGTCCGAGCTCGCCGGTTACCCAACGACGCAAGATGGTGCTGGCCCGCGAGCCTGGCTGGGTCACTTGAAGCTCGTTCCAGATGTCGCCGAGCACCGGCGTCTGCTTGCTGTTCGAGATCACGGATCGGGTAATCGCCGCAATCTGCGCCCGCTCGACCTCGTCGAGCCTGCCGCACATGAGGCCAATCAAGTCGAGCACGTCGCTCAGTTGATCCATCGGTTCGTCAGCATCGACGGTGAACAGCAGAGGATCCAACGCGTTGATGGCGTGGCCAGCCCCGGCAGCCAGGTGGAGGTAGGTCCCCCCGAGCTCGCGGATCATGCCGCCGTACTCGGCTTCGGGATCGAGGACGATCGCGCCGATGCCCCGTGTGTAGCCGCTGAGCACGACGGACGCTGCCGCGTAAGTCTTGCCAGCGCCAGAGTGCGCCAGAACAGCGATGTTGGCGTTGCTGAATCGATCCTCGTCAAAGGGATCGAAGATGCACAGGCCCCCGGTCTCTTTGTTGTAGCCCCAGTAATGGCCGTCCGCATCCGCCAGGTCCTCCTGCAGCCAGGGCAGCATCGTGGTGACGGCGCTCGTGTGAAGGATATGCTCACGGCTGAGCACATCCGTGCCGAGTGGCCAGGAAGAGACCAGACCCTGGCGCATTTCAAAGAAGGGCTGCACCGTTTGCAGCATCATGCGGCGGCAGATAGCGCGCAAAGCTTCAGCCTGACTGCGCAGCTCAACTGGATCGTCGGCGCCAATCGCGAGGTAGAAGCTGACCGCGAAGGCCTTCTCCTCGTTGCGCACCAGCGCCTGGTGAACCGCGAGCGCCTCAGGAAGTGTTCGCATGGTTGTCCGATCGGCCTCGCCTGATTCGACATGTGCCATGTCGTCAGCCCGCAAGTCGCGGATCCGATGATTCAGCAAGGTCAGCATGCGATCCGTGTCGAGCGGCAAGATGTGCATGCTGACGTGCAGCTCTCCCTTAAAACTCAGCAGTGGGAGGAGCCAGCCGGGCTCCACCTCCTCCCCCGGGTAACGGCTGACGACGAACGACAAATACTGCCGCCCGTTGATCTCGACGTTATCAGCGCGGTGGGCGAAAGCCTGGCGCTGGGGCCCCAGGTCGCCATCCTGACGCCCGCGGCCATAGAGTTCGGCAAGCAACCTGGACAAGGCATCGTCGCCGAGCAGCTGTCCCTTGATGCCGATTCGACGAAGCTGTTCGATCAACGCCTGAGCACGCAAGCGTAGTGGCGTCCCGAGGTCGGTTGCGACGATTGATGGCTGATCGCGCGAGCGATCGAAGCGAAACAGCCACGACCTCAGCAATTGGCGGCTGGAATCAACCGGTCCGAGAACGATGAAGATCTCCCGCTGGTAAACCGGCGTGTCCTGAAGGTGGGCATTGATGAAGCTCCGTGTCAGCGCGCCGAAATACGCCGACGGCTCGGCAAATGCTCCGCGCTCCGGCTCGCGCGCATCTCCGGCGAGCACTCGGCGGATCCGCAGGTACAGCTGGAATGGCCCACTCTGCGCGTGCAGGAGGTCACGGAAGGCCTGAACCGAACGCGATTGTTGCTCCGGGGCAAGGCCCTGGAAGTTCAGAGAGCTGGTCGCGACGACGACCCGGGGCGCTCCGCCGCGGAGTCGGACGAGTCCGTCCTGGATGTCCGACACCTCGTCGCCAAAGGCGGCCTGGCGGAACAGTTTGACCATGAGAGCTTCAGTCGGTGCTCAGGGCCAGCACGAATGACGCGGCGGCGACGGCGGCGGCATAAGTCGTCTCTTCCGTCTGGGGGATGGCAAGCAGGACGCTCGCGGGTTTACTTCCGATATTCAGACCATGGTCGGCCTGGTCGACCTCAGTGCCCTGGTCGGTCCGAATCCCGATCACCAGGATGTTCTTGCCGATCATGACCGGCGCCGGTGCCGACTGGTCTACGGGGCTGATTTGCCTCGAAGGATTGGGGATCGCCATCACGTCCACCCGGTCGCCCGGCTTGAGCACGCCGCCGACGGCGGCGGCCGGCGCAATCGGTACACCGATGATGCGGTAACCCGGCGGAATGTCAAGACCGGAACCCAGGAGGGTGGCGTTCTTGGTCGGGGCAACCTCGCGCGCATCCACAAATTGCCCGTCCAGAATTGGAAACGAGACGATCTGCCCGATCGCCTGATCGGCGGACCTCAAGACGTTGGGGCCGACCGACCCCGGATTGACCTGCCGGAGGGCGATGTCCGAATCCTGAATTCGTGTTCCGACGGTCAGGTCACGGTTCGCGACCAACGCCGTGCCTTGGCGAGTGTGCGAGTAGTAAAACACGCCGGCGATGCCCGAGAGGATGACGAAGACCGCGAGATAGAGACTTCGACGCATAGCCCCCTCCTAACCGCTCTCAGCGGCAAAGTTGACGGAAACGGAAAAGCTCGACGCGATCGCATACGAGGCGACGTGGCCGTCGGGAAAGCGGGTCGTGACAAGAAGGGTCACCGGCACGACGTAATCGAGCGGTTGGCCGCCCACGATGTGATTTGGAGTGTTCCACTGCAATCGCAGCGCCTCGCCGGCACGGTGGCTTTGACCGGGGACCGTCCCGACGCCGGGTGGCGCGTCCGAGGGCGCCCCGTCAAGTCGCCAGCCGGTCAACCATGACTGCCCGAAACCGCGAGACACGCCGTCAATCGTCAACTGACCCTCACGAAGGATGAGCAGTTGAACCGAGAGGCTCGTAATAGCTCCCCTCAGACCATCGATATGCCGAAAGCCGGTGATTGAGGGTGCACCGATCGCCATCCCGAGGAAGGGGACGACGCCGACCAGCGCTCGGGGTGGCAGGTAGCTGCGCGCTGGCCGCGTGCTGGAGGTGGCCACGGCATGATTACCGACCTCCACCGAAAACGGCCGACGCAGCAGGTGGACCGTGCCATAGCGGTCGTAGACCGCGGCCTGCGCGTGACCGGAAATGAAGGCTACGACACGGGCGTCGTAGACTCCGCCAGTTTGATAGACGTGAGGGACCTGAATGGACGTCCCAACCGCGCCACTCCGCGTCGCCATTTGTCCATCACCGAAATCGATCGCCCAGCTGGTCACGGACCAGTCCTCGATGACCATGCTCAGATAGAGGTTGAGATCCTGGGTGAGTGCGGTGCTGAGCACAGCGGAAACCACGCTGGTCGAGCCCGCCGCCGCGACAGCGGGTGACACCGCGACCTGAAGATCGAGGTCGAGCCGGACAGCGGCATCCGCTAGCGGTGGTTGTGCGACCGGGGTCGCCGTCGGGCTTGCGCAGAGGACGGTGGTTGTCCCGAAATTTGGTGGGGGCGCATTGGGAGGAGAGGTATTGATCTGTCTGTTGGTTGCTCGATCAAAGACATACACCGCCCAAATCCAGGGACAGGTGGGGCTCGCGATCGGCTGGGCGACCCACTCGGAGTAGAAGGGTGACTGGTGACCGGTCCCGCTGGGGGCCGGATAAGTGACGGTGGATTCGCTGACTTGCGCGTAGACGAAGGCGTGACCGGCGTACCCAGACGTGGAGGTGATCGAGACCGTGGCGGATGGCCCGTTCTGTCCGTGGCCGTCGGTCGCGCCGGTCGCAAGGAGCAACAGGCTGAGTCCGACGGGAGCAACGGTCCTTAGCGCTCCGGAGGCCCGTATCACGTTCGTATCTCTGCGTCTGCCGCGACGAGGAGCTCGACTTCATTGAAG
>Ga0209009_1000014_pt1 | contig 104901 bp, 91 predicted proteins | sample BlaSpr_A8_OM3_M2_FD_187979 | JGI IMG/M metagenome (GOLD analysis project Ga0209009, IMG submission 187979) | Forest soil microbial communities from Thunder Bay, Ontario, Canada - Black Spruce, Ontario site 2_A8_OM3_M2 (SPAdes) (version 2) | ecosystem: Environmental > Terrestrial > Soil > Boreal... | reverse complement strand
AGAGTTAAGAGTTCAGGCCTCGGGCGCCTACTCTTGACTCTCGACTCTTGACTCTCGACTCCTATACGAGAGGCGAATCCTCGAGGGAGAGCAGCGGGGGAGGCTCCGGCTCGGGTCTCGGAGGTGCGATGGGGAGGGCGGCCAGAGGCGCGGAGCCGTCGTAGAAGCTCAGGTAGGAGCCCCAGGCGGCTACGCGAAGAGCGGAGCGGGCGCCCAATACGGCGATCTGGGTCAGGACGTGGAAGGCGATCGCCAGGGCCGTGACGGCGGGAGCGGTCCATTCAAGGGCGATGCCGAGCAACAGCACGGCGCCGCCGAAGAGAAGCCAGAAGAGGAATATGCCGAGGGCGCGCGCCCAGCGTCCCGAGAGCGTCCTGCGGGCGCGACCGTAGGCGCGCCAGGCCCCGATCGAGAACTCATCGCGGCGCGCGGCCCGCGCGAAATCGTGCAGCAGCGAGAAGACGGCGTAGAGAAAGAGGGCGACGAGGACGACCGCCGCCCGGAAGATGGTGGAGGCCGCGCTTCCCGGAGCGAGGCCCTCGAAGGCCTTCTTCCAGACGGCGTGCTGCGCCGCGAACCACGCACCGAGGACGGCACCGGCGCCGAGAAGAAAAATCAGGAAGCACTTGATGTTGTGCCAGGCGTTTCTCCGCACGCCCGCCACGAAGTCGGGCAGCGAGATCGGAACAGGCCTGCCGAGGACCGCCACGATCCCCCCCGCGAAGAGGATCTGCTGAAGTAGCCCGACGAGCGCCGCCCACCTCGCCGCGGCGCCCGCGCCCGCGACGGCGGGGGCCTTCTCGCGCAGGAAATCGAAGACGTCGGTCGGCGCGAAGGAGGGGTGGTTCTTCAGGACGTGGTCTCCCGCGAGCGTGCCGCCGAAGGACTCCCGAAGGGAAGGGCCGAGCGGCGCCGCCGCGAGGATCGCGAGCACCACCGTGACGCCCGTCAGGAGGAGAACGAGGAGTCTTCCGCTCGAGAGCGCCGCGAATCCGGCTCCGAGACTGTTTCGACGGTTCCTCACGCGAGCGCCCAGGCGGCCTGAACGAAGAGGCCGATGAAGTACGCAGCCTTCGCGAAATACTTCGCGGCCGCCCGGCCGCCGGCCGTGTCCGCGGCGCCCTTGCCCCGGCCGAGAACGATCGAGTCGTTGCCCCTGTTCCATTCCCAGACGTTCGTCCGGTCCGGGTCCACGGCGGCCCAGGCGAGCTTCGATCCGTACCGGACCCGCAGCCGGACCCAGCGGGCCTCGGCGGGAAGGACGCGGTCCACGACCTTGCCGTCTTCGAAGACGAGCCGGGCCCGCGCCCCATGCGCCCACTCGCCCCGGTTGCCGAAGAGGACGACGCTTTCAAACATCTTCTTCTCGTCCGACCGGTCCTTCTTTTCTTTGACTTCCTTCGGAAGGACCGGACGCCCCTTTTCGTACGTCACTCGCCCGCTCGTGCGGTCGAAGACCCCGGAGTCCTTCGGCGCCTCGTCTGTCTTCGCGGAGACCACGCTCCAGTCGAGGCGCGCCGTGCCTTCGACGAGGTTCCGGCGGTATATCGAGAGGTCGCGCCCGGAGACTCTCTCGAAGACGTCGAAGAAGTCCGACGTGGTCGGATGGCGGAACGACCACTGCTGGAAGTAGGCTCTCTGCGCGCGAGCGAAGGTCTCGACACCGAGGTCGTTGCGGAGCTGGGCCATGAAGAGCCCGACCTTCATGTAGGAATTGACGCCGTAGGACGCCCCGCTGGCGTAGCCCCACGCGTGGCGCCGGATCGGATCGAGGTTCGGGAGCGAAGAATAGGAGCCGTGCGCGATGGAATACATGTCGGCGCCGATTCCTCCCGGCAGATCGATGACCCGCGGTCCGTAGGCCAACTCCATCGCGCGGTATTCGGAGTCGGTGTTCAAGCCCTCGTCCAGCCACGATTCCTCGAACTCGTTGGAGCCGACCATGCCGTACCAGTACTGGTGGCCAAACTCGTGAATGGTCACGTCCTCGACGAAGCGCACGCGTTCGAAGGGCCAGCGCAGGAGAAAAGCCGGCGCGTCTCCGGTGATGAACGTCGGATACTCCATCCCTCCGGCGCCCTGGCCGTCTTCGGGCGGGTCCACGACGGTCAACGTCTCGTACGGGTAGGCTCCGAACCAGAGCCCGTAGAAGGAAAGCGCCGCCTTCGTCGATTGAATGTAGCGGCCGCGAGCGCGTGCATGGTCCGGCTGCAGCAGGAGTCGCACGGAGACGGGTTTGAGCGCCAGCTCGGTCGGGGCCATTCCGAGCTGCCTGGCGGCGAGGTCTGTCCAGCCGGGCGGGACGTCGACGCTCGGATCGAATCGGAATTCGTGAACCCGGTACCGAGGGTCGGCCGTCCAGGCGAAATCGTGCACGTTGTCCGCGGAATAGTGATAGATCGCGCGGTCGCCCCGTTTCGCCTCCGAGACGAGCTTGCCCGTGGCGCCCACGACGAAGGAAGCCGGGATCGTCAGCGTGACGTCGTAGCGGCCGTAGTCGGCGTAGAACTCGGAGTTCGCATGGAAAGCGTGGCAGTTCCATCCTCCGCGGGCACGCCCCCTCATCCCCGCAGGCTCGTACACGCCGATCTTCGGGAACCACTGACCGGCGAGGTGAAAGTCGCGGACGTAGCCCGTTCGCGCGAAGACGCGCGGCAGCTTCGAGCGAAACGCGATTCTGAGCGCGATCTCGCCGTGCGGGGCGACCGCGGCGGGGAGCGAGACGGCGACGACCGTCTGGTCGTCCGGATCGTTGCCGTCCGGCTGGAGGAAACGCAGGGAAGGCTTCAGGTCCACGCCCGCGTCCGTCTTCACCGACGACACGTCGATCCAGCCCCAATCCTCGGGCCTTGTCCCGGCGCGATCTCCACGCAGCTGGCCACCCGACTCGCGCAAGAAAGTGGATCGGTTATTCTTGAAAGCGTTCAAATACAGATGGAACTGAAGCTCCCGAACCGCGTCGCCGGAGGGGTTGCGCCAGACCAGCCGCTCCTCTCCTTCGACCGTGTGCGTGACCGGATCGAGGCTTGCCTGGATGGTGTATTCGACCACCGGCGGGGAGACAGGCTCCGCTCCCCGGAGGGGGCCAGCCATCAAGCCGGCCGCCAGGAATGTCGCCAGCCGCCACGCGGCGCGATTGAGGGTGGTCACGTGTTTGCCGCGGAATGCTGACCGGCGACGCCGGTGGAGTCAATACAATTCGCCGGATGCACCGGGGCATCGCTTTCCTGACCGGAGGCACCGGCTTCGTCGGCGGGCACGTCGCGCGCGCGTTGGGCTCGGAAGGCTGGAGCGTACGCGCCCTCGCGCGCAGGCCCGAGGCCCTCGCCGGATCGTCTTCGGCGGCGGCGACCCTGGATGTCGTGGCGGGAGACCTTTCGGATCGATCGGCGCAAACGCTTCGTGACGCCCTGCGCGGCTGCGGGGCGATCGTGCACGTGGCCGGTCTCGTGAAGGCGCGGTCCCTCGAGGAGTACCGGGAGGGGAACGCGCGCGCGACCGAGCGACTGCTCCGGGCCGGCAACGCATCGTCACCCGGAGCGGTCTTCGTCCTGGTGTCGAGCCAGGCGGCCGCCGGGCCGGCCCGCCAGGGTCGCCCCGTGCGGGAGCAGGACGTTCCGCGGCCGGTCTCCTGGTACGGCCTCTCCAAGCTCGAAGGCGAGGCGGCGGTCGCGAGGGAATGGAAAGGCCCGTGGATCGTCCTGCGTCCGAGCGTCGTCTATGGTCCGGGTGACCGCGGCTTGTTGATTCTCTTCGCGGCGGCGGCGCGCGGATGGGTGCCGGTCCCGGCAGGGGAGCACCGTATTCAGCTGATCCACGCCTCTCGGGTCGCGTTGGGTATCGCCCGGGCCGCGGGAAGGCCGGATCTGGCTGGAAGGACGGGGTTCCTGAGCGACCCGGAGCCGGTCAGAGTGAGAGATCTGGCCCGTTCGATCGCAGGACTGCCCGAGCGCCCCGCCCGGCTCGTGCCGGTTCCCTCAGCGCTCGTTCGCGCCGCGGGAGCCTTCGAAACACTGCGAGAGACGATCACCCGGGTCTCGCGCCCCTTCAACGCGGACAAGGCCCGCGAGATCCTCGCGGGCGACTGGCTCTGTGAGCCCCTGATGCAAGCGCATCTGTCCCTGCCGCCCGCGTCCCCTTTAGATGACGGTCTACGGGAGGCTTGGAACTGGTACCGGCGGGAGGGGTGGCTCGGTTTGTAAAATTTGCTAAGATCTCGTAGACAGGAGCAGGGCAAGGCTCCCTGGGAGGCATGATGAGCAAACTCGCTCCGGCGGAAAAATCCCCGGTGACCGGCACTTCGCCTTTCTTCGACAAGTGCTACCGGTACGACGTGGCGGACAAGGTCCGGGAGGCCGGGGTCTACTCCTTTTTCCGGGTGGTCGAATCGGCCCAGGATCCGGAAGTCCTGATCGGCGGCCGCCGGCTCATCATGCTGGGGTCCAACAACTACCTCGGCCTGACCAATGACCCCCGCGTCAAGGAGGCGGCCATCGAGGCGATCCGCCGTTATGGATCGGGGTGCGCGGGCAGCCGCTTCCTGAACGGGACCCTGGACCTCCACGTCCGGCTGGAGGAGAGACTGGCGCGCCTCATGCGCCAGGAGGCCGCCATCACCTTCGCGACCGGCTTCCAGGTCAACCTCGGGGCGATTTCGTGCCTGGTCGGTAAGGGGGATACGGTCTACCTCGACAAACAGGACCACGCCTGCATCATCGACGGGGCGCGCCTTTCCTTCGGCGATGTCCGCAAGTTCCGGCACAACGACCCCGCGGACTTGAAGCGCCAGATGCGGCAGGACGGGGACGTCAAGGGGCGTTTCATCGTCGTGGACGGCGTCTTCTCGATGGAGGGGGACATCGCGCCCCTTCCCGAGATCGTGGCCGCAGCGCGCGAGTTCGGCGCCGGCCTCATGGTGGATGACGCTCACGGCATCGGCGTGCTCGGGCCCACCGGACGGGGGACGGCCGAGCATTTCGGCCTCGAGGAAGAGGTGGACCTGATTATGGGCACCTTCTCCAAGGCCATGGCCTCGGTCGGAGGGTTCATCACCGGAGACGCGACCGTGATCGACTACATCAAGCACCGGGCGCGCACGATGATCTTCTCGGCCGCTCCGCCGCCCGCCTCCGTGGCCGCGGCGCTGGCCACCGTCGACATCATCGAGCGGGAGCCCGAGCGCCGGGAGAAGCTGTGGAAGAACACGCGGTTCTTCCTCCAGGGGCTCAAGTCCCTGGGACTCGACACGGGCAACTCGCAGACTCCCGTCGTCCCGATCGTCGTCGGCGAGGATGCCGTCGCGCTCGAGATGGTGCAGCGGCTTCACGAAGCGGGCGTCTTCGTCAACTGCGTCCTCTCTCCGGCCACTCCGCCCGGACGCGCGCTCATCCGCACGTCGCTCATGGCCACGCACACGCGCCAGCAGCTCTCCCGGGCCCTCGAGGCGATCGAGACCGTCGGCCGGCGCGTCGGTCTCGTCCGGGCCGTCGAGGTCTGACACGAGTCGTCAGTTCTCAGTGTTCGGTTTTCAGTTTCCGGTTGTCGAACTGACAACGGATAACTTTTAACTGTCAACTCTCCAATGCCCGTTTCGATCGAGCCCCTCTCCCGCTCGAAGCGCGACCTCCATCGATTCTTCGACGTGGCGGACCGGATCTACCGCGGCGATCCGAACTGGGTGCCGCCGCTTCGCGACGACGTCGCAAAGGTCTTCGCGGACAAGAACCCGTTCTTCCGCCACGCGGAGATGCAGCTCTTCGTTGCGCGCCGCGAGAACGAAGACGTCGGGAGGATCGCCGCGATCCTCGACAGGAACCACAACGAGTTCCACGGCGAGAAAACGGGCTTCTTCGGCTTCTTCGAGTCGGAGAACGACCGGGCCGTGTCCGACGCGCTGCTCGGCGCGGCCGCCGTGTGGGCCGGGAAACGCGGCATGGATGTCCTTCGCGGCCCCGCCAACCCGAGCCTGAACGACGAGGCGGGCCTGCTCGTCGAAGGCTTCGACACGCCTCCGGTCCTGATGATGACCTACAACCCGCGATACTACGCGACTCTCCTCGAGGAGGCCGGCTTCCGCAAGGCCAAGGACCTTCTCGCTTCCTGGTTCGAGATCGGCCCGGAGCCCCTCGCGCAATTCGCCCGCATCAACGAGCGTTTCCGGCGGAGGAACAGCGACATCCTGGTCCGGAAGGTCTCGAAGGGTTCGCTCAAGGCGGATCTTCCGAAGGTCCGCGACGTCTACAACGCGGCGTGGGAGAAGAACTGGGGCTTCGTACCGATGACCCCGGAGGAGATGGACTTCATGGCCGCGCGATTGAAGCCCCTTCTCGACGAGAACTTCCTTTTCCTGGCGGAAGCGCGCAAACCCGACGGCTCGCTCGAGCCGGTCGGCTTCATGCTCTCGCTCCCGGACTACAACACGGCGATCCGGCCGCTCGGCGGACGCCTTCTTCCTTTCGGATGGCTCAAGTTCCTCCTGGGCCTGAAGAAGATCCGCACGCTGCGCGTGGTCACCCTGGGGCTCAAGAAGGACTACCGGATGCGGGGCATCCAATCGCTCATGTTCGAGGAGGGCCTCAAGGCCGCGCTGAAACGGGGCCTGACCGGCTGCGAGGTCTCCTGGATGCTCGAAGACAACGCTCTCGTGCTCCGGTCCGTCAAGCTGTGGGGAGGCCGTCTCTACAAGACCTACAGGATGTACGACAAGAGAATTGATGATTGACGATGACGATTGATGATTGGGACCAACCCGGATTCCCGGTCAATCGTCCAATCTTCAATCGTCAATCTTCAATTTCCCGTACAGCCGGTCTCCGAGCGGCACGGCCACCGCGGCGAGCAGCGCGCCGGCGATGACGTCCACGACGTAGTGGAACCGGCAGTAAACGGTCGAGATCACGAGGCAGATCGCCACGGGGAGGAGCCACCAGAATGCGTCGCGGGCGCGCTGCCAGGCCACGATCAGGACGATCACGGCGATCATCGTGTGACCGGAAGGGAAGACGTCGAACTTGGTGTGCTCGAGCTCGTCCAGCGTCGAAGAGATCGCGCGGGAGACGGCCGTCGTCTCGAGGGGAACGGTGTGGCGCGAAGCGAGCGCGATGCGCGGCCCGAGCGCGGGCACGGCAAAATACCCGGCGTAGGACAGGACGTAGGAGAGTGTCAGCGTGAAGATGAACCGGCGGGCCATCGGGGCATTGCGCCTCCAGATGACGATGCCGAGGCCGATCGCGATGAAATAGTAGGAGAGGTACGAGACGAAGAAGACATCGGTCAGGGCGGGACGGAGGAACCTCTGGAGCCAGACCGTCGGATCGCCGCCGAGGAGCGCGCGGTCCGCCGCAATGAGCATGGCGTCCTTCGCCGCGGGCCGCGCGGCCGAGATGAGCGGCCCGAGGCTCTCGTAGAGGATCGGGACAAAGGCCATCGGGTAGAAGTTGACGAGAAAGCGCAGCGCGGGAGGCAGGCGATCTTCCCGGCGGACGGCCGCCATCACGAGAAGGAGACCGCCCGCCATGAGCGCGTAACGCGCCAGAATGCCGCCGGCGTCCGGCACGCGCCCGTCCAGAGCGAGTGTCAGGGCCGAGAGCACGGCCAGGGTGAGCAGATTCAGGGCTTCGAGCGGGCGCAGTCGCACGCGCATTTATAGCGCGATTCGCGCGCGTCCCCGTGCCGCGCGCCCGCAACCGCGATAGAATCGCGGCGTTCATGAAGGTCCGCCCAGCCTCTTCCCCTTTCCGGGCGCTCGCGTGCTCCTTTCTGCTCGCCGTCGGCGCTCTTGCGGGAGCGGCGGGCGCGGGCAAGCCGCTCGTCGTCGTCGGGCGTATCGACACTCCGATCCATCCCGCGGCCGCGAGCTACCTGGAGAAGCTGATCAAGGGCGCGGAGCGCGACGGGGCCGCGCTCGTGGTCCTCTCCCTCTCCACACCGGGCGGCCTTCTGACCTCGACCCGCGTCATGGCGTCCGCGATCCTCGTCTCGAAGGTGCCGGTCGTCACCTACGTCTCTCCCTCCGGAGCGTCGGCGGCGTCCGCGGGGTTCTTCCTTCTTCTCGCGGGGGACGTCGCGGCGATGGCGCCGGGGACGAACACGGGGGCCGCGCATCCCGTGGCCGGAGAAGGGCAGGAACTGCCGAAGACGCTGAACGAGAAGGCGGAACAGGACGCGCGGGCCTTTATCCGCAGCCTCGCCCGGGAGCGTCGGAGAAACGCCGATAAGGCGGAGAGCGCGGTCACGTCCAGCATTTCCTTTACCGAGACCGAGGCGAAGGAGGCAAACCTGATCGAGATCGTCGCCCGCGACGTGCCGGATCTCGTCGGGCAGCTCGACGGACGCAAGATCCGGCGGGTCGGCGATAAAGAGGCGACGCTCGATCTGAAGGGCTACCGGCTCGAGGCCCGCGAGATGACCGATCTCGAGAAAGTCCTGGGAGTCGTCTCGCACCCCAACGTCGCGTACATCCTGTTCCTTCTCGGACTCGTGGGCCTGTACTTCGAGATGTCGAGCCCTGGCGCGGTCCTGCCGGGGGTCGTGGGAGGGATCGCGCTCCTCCTCGCGCTCTACGCGTTCTCGGTCCTGCCGATCAACCTGGCGGGGCTCGCGCTGATCCTGTTCGGGATCCTCCTCTTCATCGCGGAAGTCAAGGCGGCCTCGCACGGCGTCCTCGCCGTGGGGGGCGCGATCGCGCTCGTCGCCGGATCCCTGCTGCTCTTCTCCGGCCGGGGAGACCAGGGCTATCGGGTGGACCTCTCGATCATTCTTCCCGCCGTCGTGATGACGCTCGCTGTCGTGGGATTCCTGACGTGGAAGACGCTGTCGCTACGCCGGGCGCCGGTCCGGACCGGAGCGTCGAGCCTCATCGGAAGGAGCGCGAGGATCGTGCGTTCTTCCGAGGAGCCGGAGGGCGCAGGGACGGTCCTGCTCGACGGGGAATACTGGGACGCCTATGGGGCCGCCGGGGCGCCGCCGGGAGAGATCGTCAGGGTTCAGGGGATCGAGGGCTTGAAGCTTCGAGTCGAACGGAGGACGTGATGCCGCAGCTCCTGTCTCTTCAAGGGTGCGCTTTCGCCGGGTTCATCCTGCTTCTTTTCGTCTTCAAGTGGATCAACATCCTGAAGGAGTACGAGCGGGCCGTGACCTTCTGGCTGGGCCGCCTGGCGCACCATCCCAAGGGGCCGGGCCTCGTTTTCATCTTCTGGCCCTTCGAGACGATGGTCCGGATTTCGCTCCGCACGATCGTCCACGACGTGCCGGCGCAGGACATCATCACGAAGGACAACGTCTCCGTGAAAGTGAACGCGGTCGTGTATTTCCGCGTCGTCGAAGCCGACAAGGCCGTCGTCCAGGTGGAGAACTACCTCTACGCGACCTCGCAGCTCGCGCAGACAACTCTGCGGAGCGTGCTCGGCCAGGCCACGCTCGACGAGCTTCTCTCCGAGCGCGAGAAGTTGAACATGGCGCTCCAGAAGGTCATCGACGAGCACACGCAGCCGTGGGGGATCAAGATCTCGCTCGTCGAGGTCAAGCAGGTGGACCTGCCGATCGAGATGCAACGCGCCATGGCCAAGCAGGCCGAAGCGGAGCGTGAGAAGCGCGCGAAGATCATCCACGCGGAGGGGGAGTTCCAGGCCGCCGCGCAGCTGTCCCGGGCGGCCGAGGTCATCGGACGCGAGCCCGCGACCTTGCAGTTGCGGTATCTCCAGACGCTGACGGAGCTTGCCAGCGAAAAGAACTCGACGATCGTCTTCCCGCTGCCGATCGAGCTGATGCGGGCTTTCATGCCAAAGGACAACAAGTAGACTCTCTTCGTGCCCGAGCCCCGCACCCACTATCAGGTCTCCTTCACGTCTCGGCAGGCCGTTCTGCTGTTCGTGGTAGTCCTCGTCTCGCTCGCGGGCGCCTATTTCCTGGGGCTCATGACCGGGCTCGCCGGACGCCAGCCCGCGCAAAGCGTCGCAGCTGCGGCGCCCGCGGCTGCCGTGACCGGCAAGGCGCCGGATCGGACGGCTTCCGCCCCTACGAGACCGCCGGCCGTCGAAGCTCCGACGGCGGGGCCCGCCCTGGCCGCTACGGAGCCGGGAACCACGGGCGGGCTTCAGTTCTTCGAAGACCACCCGGAGGAAGCTCCGAAAACAAAGCCCGCGACGCCGGCGAAGAAAGCAGCCGCCCCGGTGGCCGTGGCCGGCGGTTACTGGGTCCAGGTTCTCGCGACGTCCTCCGAAAGGGAGGCCAGGTCCTACCGGATAAGAATCTCGGCGCGCGGATACCGCGCGGCGGTCGAAGCGGCGCGAGGCCCGAAGGGACTGCAGTACCGCGTGCGGGTCGGCCCGTATCCCTCGCGCGAGGATGCGGTCCGCGCGCAAGAGACTCTCGTCCGAAAAGAGAAGGCCAGGACATGGATCGTATCTCCGGGAAAATGAGCGCGCTTCACACGCGCCCGCCGGAATGGATCCGCGAGAAGCGCCTGCGCCTGGCGGACCTTCACGAGATCAAGCGCGTGATGCGTTCGCGGACCCTCCACACGGTCTGTGAGGAGGCGCGGTGTCCCAACCGCGGAGAGTGTTTCTCTCGGGGCACCGCGACGTTCCTGCTGCTCGGCGACATTTGCACGCGCGCCTGCGGCTTCTGTGATATCGCCAACGGGCGGCCGCTTCCGGTGGATCCCTTCGAGCCTGCGCGCGTGGCCGCAGCGGCCCGGGAGCTGCGCCTGCGGTACGTGGTCGTGACGTCCGTCGATCGCGACGACCTGCAGGACGGCGGCGCCGGCCACTTCGCCTCGACGATCGGGGCGCTCCGAGGACTTTCCCCGGCCCCCGGCGTCGAGGTGCTTACACCGGACTTCCGCGGCCGGCTCGAGTCCGTGCGGACCGTCGCCGGAGCGGGGCCGGACGTCTTCAACCACAACGTCGAAACGGTGCCGCGCCTCTATGCCCGCGCGCGGCGGGGGGCGAGCCTCGAGCGCTCGCTCGCGGTCCTGTCGGCGGTGAAGGACCATGCGCCGCGGATGACCACGAAATCCGGCCTCATGCTCGGGCTTGGAGAAAAGGAAGACGAGGTCCTGGACCTCCTCGGTGCCCTCCACGCCGCCAGGGTGGACATCGTCACGATCGGCCAGTACCTGCGGCCGTCCCTCGAAAACCTGCCGGTCGAGGAGTATGTGCGCCCGGAAGTCTTCGAGCGTTATCGCGAAGCCGGCGACAGGATGGGCTTCCGGCACGTGTTCGCGGGGCCTTTCGTTCGCTCCTCGTACCGCGCGGAGGAGGCCCTTTCCGCGGCTTCTTTTCCCTCTCCCCCCGGGAGAGGGGCGGAGTGAGGGGACAACTCGAGCCGGGAATTTGGAGATTCAGGACGCCCGCCGCCGGCGTGATGTCGGGGGTTCTCTTCTCTCTCGCCTTTCCGCCGCTCGAGTGGGCGCTGCTTCTGCCGCTCGCTCTCGTTCCCTGGCTCGTGTCCCTGGCCGTGGAGCAGAAACGGACCCGCGCCCTCTTTTCCGGCGTCCTTTTCGGCCTGGCGTACTGGTGCTGCTCGATCCCGTGGATCTTCCACGTCGTGACGCGGTACGGCGGCCAGGGCCCGTTCATGGGGATCGTCTGCGTGGCGATCGTCGCCGGGATCCTGTCGCAGTGGCCCGCCGCGGTCGCCTGGGCGGCGGTCTCCTGTGCCCCGCCCGGATCCTGGAAGCGGCTCGCCCTGTTTCCGCTCTTCTGGGCGGCGTCGGAGCACCTGAGGTCCTTCGTCTATGGAGGCTTTCCCTGGAACCTGACCGCGCACGCGCTGTACCGGCACCCGATCTGGATCCAGTCGGCCGCGTTGTGGGGCGTCTACGGCGCGGGGGCGCTCGTCGTCACGGCCTCGAGCCTGCTCGCGGCCACCGTCCTCACGCGCCGGCCCGGTCCCGCCGCCGCCGCGGGACTCCTCGCGCTCTCCGCCGGCCTCCTCGGAGCTGCGCGGCTGGGAAGGCCCTCGGTCGAGGGAACACCCCTCTCCGTCGCGCTCCTCCAGCCCAACCTCTCCCAGGAGTCGCGCCTCGCCCCCGGCGGCGACGCCCGCAACTACCTGGCCGTGAGGGAGGCTGCCGGGTCGGCGGCGAAGAGCAAGCCCGGTCTCCTCGTGATTCCCGAATCGGGGTTTCCGACCTACTGGCAGAGGAGCGAAACGATGCGCCGTGACCTGTCGGAGTTCGCGAGCCAGAGCGGCGGCGCCGTTCTCTTCAACGACGTCGAAGAGCAGGCGGACGGCCGCTACTACAACGTGGCGCGGCTGGCGGGGCCCCGGGGCCTGCTGGGAAACCCTTATCGCAAGGTCCATCTCGTGCCCTTCGGCGAGTACGTGCCGTTGCCGACGGTCTTCTTCTTCGTTCGCCAGGTCTCGACCGAGATCGGCGCGTTCTCGTCGGCGGAGCGGCCGGTTCCGCTCGTCGCGGGCCCGCTCTCGATCGGCGTCGGCGTCTGCTACGAGATCCTCTATCCGTCGCTTGCCCGCGAAGAGGTCGCGGAGGGCGCGAACCTGCTCGCGACGATCTCCAACGACTCGTGGTACGGAAGGGCCGGTGCCCAGCCGCAGCATTTCGCCGGCGCCGTTCTGCGCTCCGTCGAGAACCGCCGCTATCTCGTGCGCGCCGCGATCACCGGCATCTCGGGCATCGTGGACGAGAAGGGCCGCATTCGCCAGGAGCTCGGTGAAAACCGGTCCGGCGTCGTAACGGGGACCGTCCATCTTCTGCGTGAGAAGACCGCCTGGACCCGCTGGGGATTCTGGCTCCCGCGCCTGTCGGACGTCGCCGCTCTGGCCGTGCTAATCTCCGCTCTTGCCCGGCGGCGGCGAACCCGCGTCGGACGTGAATCGGAGTCTTAGCTCTCAACTCTCGACTCGTTTATGACCGAACGCGACGACCTGATCGCCTCGCTGAAAACCGCCTCGGAGCGACTCCAGTCGCTTCGGGGCTACCTTTGATCTGGACGCCGCGCGGAGCGCGCTCGACGGTCTGAGGCAGAAGGCGGCGGCCCCGGACTTCTGGACCCGCCCGGAGGAAGCCCAGGAGGTCCTGCGCCAGAGCCGCGCCCACGAGAGGAAGCTCGACACGGCGGAACGCCTGGACGAGCACCGCGAGGAGCTCGACACGCTGGCGGAGCTGCTCAAAGAAGGAGAGGCGGCGGAAGCGGATGCCCGGCAGTCTCTCTCCGAGGCCGGCGCGTTCGCCGACGAGCTGGAGCTCTCCGTTAAAATGGGTGCCCCCGAGGACTCGAAAAACGCGTGGGTCATGATCCACGCCGGCGCCGGCGGCACGGAGTCGCAGGACTGGGCGGAAATGCTTCTGCGGATGTACATGCGCTTCTGCGAGATGCGCGGCTGGAAGGCCGAGCTGATCGACCGGCAGGACGGGGAAGAAGCGGGGTTGAAGAGCGCGACACTCCATGTCCTCGGGGACCACGCCTACGGGTACCTGAAGGGCGAGATGGGCGTCCACCGGCTCGTGCGGATCTCGCCTTACGACGCGGCGCAGCGCCGCCACACCTCCTTTGCCTCGATCTACGTCTCGCCCGAGGTGGACGAGGACATTCAGATCGATATCGCCGAGAAGGACCTGCGAATCGACACGTACCGCTCGAGCGGCGCCGGCGGTCAGCACGTCAACGTCACCGACTCCGCGGTCCGCATCACGCACCTGCCGACCGGAATCGTCGTGACCTGTCAAAACGAGCGCAGCCAGGGGCGAAACCGCGACATGGCGATGCGCGCCCTGCGCGCGCGTCTCTACCAGAGGGCGCTCGACGAGCGTCGGGAGGAAGAAGAGAAGCTGGTCGGGGACAAGAAGGCAATCGAATGGGGGAGCCAGATCCGCTCCTACGTCCTCCACCCCTACCGCATGGTCAAGGACCACCGCACCGGCCACGAGACCGGCGATACCGACAAGGTCCTCGACGGCGGCCTGACTCCCTTCATCGACGCGTACTTGAAGTCGCGGGCCGACACGGGCCGCTCCGCGAAGGCCTAAAGGCCCAGAGGAGTGTCCGCCCCCGCACTGACGGGCTGGATGGCGGAAGTCAACGCGCGCCTCGGGACGCGGTCCCGCACGGAGCCGGCGGGCGCCCGCGAAGGCCTTCGCCGTGCCGGCGTGCTCGTGCCGCTCTTCGTGCGCGACGCGAAGCTGTGGGTCCTCCTCACGCGCCGCACGGAAAGCGTCGAACACCACCGCGGACAGATCTCCTTCCCCGGAGGAGGCGAGGAGGAGGTCGACCTTGACCTCTACGCGGCAGCGCTGCGGGAGACCGAGGAGGAGCTCGCGATCTCGACCGACGACGTGATCCTCCTGGGCCCCCTCTCTCCGATCGTGACCGTCACGAATTTCTACGTCGAGCCCTACGTCGCGGCCGTGCCGCAGCCCTACGTCTGGCGGCCCGCTGAAGCGGAGATCGCGGAAGTCATCGAGGCCCCGCTGGCCGCCCTCATGGATCCGGCCATCCTCGAGCAGAAGCCGATGCCGGACCGCGAGGGGATGATCCTCTTCTACCACTTCGGCCCGCACGTGATCTGGGGCGCCACCGCGAGGATCCTGTCGGAGCTCCTCGCGGCGCTTGGCTAGCCGGCGCGTCCGCGCCGGCTAATGCGATCCGTATTTCTTTTCGCCGGCCTCGACCCGGAGCGCGAGACGGTTCTGCGCCGGAGGGAGAGGACACGTGGCGTAGGGGGTGAAGACGCAGGGCGGGTTGTAGGCATTGTTGAAGTCGAGAACGACGCGGCCATCCTTGTCCGGGGGCGCGGCATAGAGGAAGCGGCCGCCGCCGTAGGTCTCCACACCGTTGGTCTGATCGCCGAAGATGAGGAACAGCTCCTCGCTCCCGGATTCCCGGACGGCGTCGAGTCGGTAGGAGCGTCCCGCGACCTCGAAGACCGCCGCGCCCGGGGATTTCTCCTGGTCCACGTTGCCGAGGATGTTCGGGACGGCGATCGTCTTCGAAGGCGCGTAGGCGTCAAAGCGGGCGTCGAATCGCCACCGGCGGTCAATCGGATAGTTGTCGAGGCCGTGGAAGGAAAGGAGCGTCGGATTGGCGCTGTCCTTGACACGGACGCCGAGGCGTTCTCCGCGTTGGATGAGAAAGAAGCTGATCCGGCCGTGCTTGACGACGGTCGGGCTGCCCTCCGCATCGGAGCGGAGCGTCATTGTCGTGACGGGATGGCCGTCGCTTGTCAGCCCGGAGTCAGGCGCCGCCCGCAACGTGACGACCCCCCCGGACAGGTCGAGCGATCCCATCGTCTTCGGCGTCGTGTCCTTCGGGAAGACGATCCGGTTTGACGCGGGGTCGCTGCCGAGGCGGTTCTCTCCCTCCTGGAGCCAGAAGAGGCCGACGAGAGTCAGCCAGCCATCCTCGCGCTTCAGGCTCGCGATCCGCTTCGCTCGCCATGTTTCGACTTCCGCGCGGTGAGCTTCCGGCGCCGGAGCGGCGCCGGAAGCTAAGATGAGAATAAGGGCGAGGAGCCAGAAGGAACGGTGGACCCGCGGTGTGCTCACACTACGACGCGGCGCGTTCGAGGCTGGCGAGCTGCTCGGCGCGCGCGAGATTCACCCGCGCGGCTTCGAAGTTGCCGTCGAGGCCGATCGCCTTCTGGAAAGCGTCAACGGCTCCCGCGTAATCCCCGCGGCGCGAGCGAGCGACGCCGAGATTGTTCCAGAGAGACGCCCCCTTGGGGCTGCCTTCGAGCGCCTTGACCAGGACCGTTTCCGCTTCCGCGGTTTTCCCGGAGTCGATCAGGGCCGAGGAGAGGCCGCTCGCCGCCTCCTCGTCCGTCGGATCGAGATCCCAGGCGGCGCGATAGGCGGAGACCGCTTCGTCGAACCGTTTCTGCTCGGCGCGCAGGTGGCCGAGCGCCGTCCAGACCATCGCGTCGTTGCCCGAAAGCCGCGCGGCCTCGGCGAGCTCCCTCTCCGCCTCCGCGGCTTGCCCCTTCCTCCGGTAGGCGCGCCCGAGGTTCTCGTGGAAAACCGCGTTCTGGGGAGAGAGGCGCACCGCCTCGGAGAGCTGCTCGATCGACTGGTCCGTCTCGTCGGAGCGGGCCAGGAAGACGCCGAACTCGTTGCGCGCGACGGCGTCCGTCGGATCGGTCTCGACGGCGCGGCCGAAGGCGATCCGCGCCGAGGTCTTCTCCTTCAATTCCTCCATCGTCCGTCCGAGCCCGAGGGCGGCAGTCACGCTTTTCGCGTTCAACTCCCCGGCGCGCCGGTAGTGGCTCGCCGCGGTGTTCCACTTCCGCTGCACTTCGGCGAGCTGCGCGAGACCGAGCTCCGCCCGAGCGTTGGCCGAGTCGAGGACGATCGCCGCGGTGTACTCCCGCTCGGCGTCGGCCTCCCTGCCGAGGGCAAAGGAGGCGTCCGCGATGATGCGGTGCGCCTCGGAGTTCTTCGGGTCCACGTCCAGGGCGCGGCTGGCGATGACCTGCGCGTTCCTGTAGTCCCCCTTCTTCAGGGAGGCTTCCGAAGACTCGAGGAGCGGCGCCACGCTGACGCCCGGGCTGGCGGCGGCCGGGGCCGCGGCGGGAGCCGAGCCCGGCAGCGACGTCGCGGTGACGCCGCGGCGTTCGAGTTCCGAGGCCTTTCGCCGAGCGGCATCCGCGTCGGCGGCGCGCCCGAGCCGGTCGTAAGCCTCGGCCAGCAGCCGGTGGATCTGCGGGTCGTTCGAGCCTTCCGCTCTCTTCAGGTCGTAGAGAGCTTCGTCCGCCTTGCCGTCGGCGAGCTTTTCCCGGGCCGTCCGTTTCAATTCCGCGACGTCGGCGGGCGGGGCGGACGAGCCAGCGAGCTCGGCGCGGACCACCTGCGCCAACCGTACGAAATCGGGGCTGTAGAAATCGGCGACGATCTCGAGGCTCGGCCGCGCCGTGAAAGCCGCCTTCAGGTTCTCCCGCGCGGCCCTGGAATTGCCCCCGATGAAGTACGCCCAGGCGCTCTGGAACGACAGCTCTGATTTCCTGTCCGCGGAGAGGTCCGCCGCCTCGGCCGCCCTGGAGTATTTTTCTCCGGCTTCCTGAAAGCGCCCGGAATCGAATGCGCGCTTGGCCTCCGATTCGAGCTTGCCCGGTTCCTGCCCGGCCAGAGCGAGGGCCGTCAGGCCGATGACGAGCGCGGCGGCGGTTCTCTTCATGAGGAGCTCTCCTGGGTGGACGTGGGGGCGGGAGGCGTGAAGGACTTCTTCTCGCCTTCCGAAACGGTGACGTCGCCCGTATGGGTGGCGACGCCCTCACGGGAAAGCGTGACGCGGTGTGGTCCCGCCGTGACCTGGAAGCTTTTTTCGCCGATCAGGATTCCCTTGAACTTCGAGTCGATCAGCACGTTTGCCCCGGCCCAGGCCGGCGCGTTGATGACGAGGAAGCCGACGGGGAAACGGTAGGCGATCGGCGGGGAGCCTTCGGAGCCGACGGAAAACTGCTTGTCGTACGGCGGCAGATCGGGCGCCTCGAAACGGAGCGTATGCTTTCCCTCGGGCAGCTCGACGACCTGCGCGGGGATGGAGGGACCGATCTTCCGGCCGTCCACGATGAGTGTCGCGAGCGGGATCGAGGAAAACTGCACCTTGAAGGAACGGGGCCTGGCGGGCTCCGGCTTCTTCGCGGCGACGCTCTCCTCGGCCCTCTGTGGGGGCGGAGCGGGAGCGGCAACGGCCGGCTTCCCGGGCGCGGGCTTGCGGCTCGCCGACTCCTTCGCCGCGTCCTTGCCGACCTGCGGCGCGGGGAAGACAATCGGCGCGGTTGCGACGGGCGCCGGAGCCTCACGGGCCGGAAGCGCCGCCACCGGCGCGGGACTTGTCTTCATCAGCACGAAGACGCCGGCTCCGATGACCACGGCAGCGGCGAGACCGGCTCCGATCCAGATCCCCCGGCCCGCGCCCGCGGGTCCCGGAACGGCGGCTTCCGGCGCCTTGACATCGCCCGTGCGCTGGGAGGGGTCGCGGAAATTGACGAGCTCGAGCCCCGCCGGCGGGCGGGCCGCGAGCGGTAGCGAGTCGGAGATCACCGTCGGGTCGTCGGGGTCCGGGGCGCGCGCGAGGGCTCCCGAGGGCGGTGTGATTTGTGTCGAGGTCTGCATCCCCTTGCTCGGTGTCTTGATCGTCTCGTCGGGATCGAAGGGGACGGGGTGGCCTCCCGGTCCCTGCGCCGCCGCGGCCGCGGTGGAGAACCCCCCGCTGCCGCCGACGATCTGACGATAGACCGTGATGAGGTCCTGGCGCATCGCCTCCATGGAGGCGTACCGGTACTGGATGTCCTTCTCGATGGCCCGATTGACGATCGCGGCGAGCCCGGGAGGCACGTCGGGGGCGAGCGTCTCGATCGGTTCCGGGGCCTCGTTCAGGATTCGGTAGAGGATCGTCGAGAGGTGCTCTCCCCGGAAGGGCTTCTGGTAGGCGAGCAGCTCGTAGGCGAGGACTCCCACGGCGAAGACGTCCGTGCGGCGGTCCAGGGTCTCTCCGCGAATCTGCTCGGGCGCGAGGTAGGCCGAAGTGCCGAGCGTGATCCCCGTCTGCGTGAGGCTCGACTCCGACTGGAGCGACTTGGCGATCCCGAAGTCCATGATCTTGACCGAGCCGTTCTCCAGGATCCGGATGTTGGCCGGCTTGATGTCGCGGTGGATGACATGGGCTTCGTGGGCGAAATGGAGGCCCTCGGCGATCGCGATCAGGATTTCCACCTTGCGCTGGAGTGGGACCGGCTCGCCTCGCTTGACGATCTTGTCCAGGTCCTCGCCGGTCAGGAACTCCTGGACGATGTACGGAGTGTCGTTCTCGACGCCGAAGTCGTAGATCGTCGTGATGTTGCGGTGGTGGAGGTTCCCGGCGAGTTCCGCTTCCCGGAAGAAGCGGCTCTTGATCTCGGGGTCGTTCAGCTGGCAGGTCTTAACCGCGACCGTGCGCTTGATAAACGGATCTCTCCCCTTGAAGACGGCCCCGAAGCCGCCGACACCGATCTGCTCGGAGATCTCGTACTTGCCGATTTTTTCCGGTATGACCACCCTGAGCGTCCCCGCGCGGATTCTAGCAGGGCTCCCGGGAGTCCGGCTCCGGTTTTAACTCTCCCGGCCGCCACTCTTCTCCCTCTCCCGGCGGGAGTGGGGAAGTACGAGGGGTCTTCCCTCGCTTCACTTCTGCGCCGGCCGTGGCCGCAGGCCATGTCTCCCGCGAAGCGGGCGGCCGGCTGGGGTGATGGGACTCGCGAAGCGAATGCCTGCGGCCGAAAGCCTGGACAGCCGGTCCGGGGATTCCCGATAGACTCCCGGCGTGGGCCGATTCTCAAATCTCGCCGTCTGGACCGCGGTGTGTCTGGTCTCCTGCGGCCGGGGAAGCCCCGCTTCCAGGACGACGCCAGGAAACGCCGCCGCGGTTCCCGGAATCCCCCTGATCACGCGGTTCCGTCCCCCGGCCGACGGCCTCCTGAAGGATGCGCAGGTGGATCGCTACACCCGCGTGCGGCGCGCCGCCCGGGGCCGGTCCGAGGAAGAGGCCGCACGCGCGGTGGGTGTCGACCCGGAGGAGTTTGTCTGGGTCCGGTCGCGTATCGTCGAGGCGCTCGTGCTCCTCGACACCGCCCAGGTTCGAAGCGGCGCAGAGGCGACGTATGCGCGCACGATCGCGTCGTTGAAGGAGGCGGCCGGGAGCGTCAAGGACCGGGAGACGCTGCGCCGGTTAAACGAGCAGGTGAACCTGCTCGAACGGGAGAGGGCGAACCTCAAGGCGCCCGAAACGCCTCCGGCCGCCGTCGCTGCCAACGCCCGCCGGCTGGCGCCCCGCAGGGCGGAGCTGGAAGCCGCGCGGCCGTGACTCCGGCCGCCATTTTCCTCGAAGCCGAGATCGCGCGGGAGTCCTTTCCGGGAGGGGCCGCGCTCGTCGGTTCGTCCGAGAGGATCCTGGAGATGTCCGCCGCGGGCAGCGCCGCTGTCGAGCCCGAGATCGCCGCCGTCTCGCCGGACTCTGTCTGGGACCTCGCGAGCCTGACCAAGCCGCTCTGCTGCGGCGCGCTCGCCCGGGCAGCCGTCGGCTCGGGCCTCGCCCTCGACTTGCCGCCCGGCTTCTTCTTTCCCGCCTGGAAAAGGACGCGTTACGAAGGCATCACGCTCGCGACGCTCCTCACACACACTTCCGGGCTTCCGGCCTGGTTCCCGCTCTACACGCGCGGCGAGGGCGCCCTCGCCTACGGCAGGACGCTCGCGGAACTCGAGCCCGCGGCCGCCGCCCGATCGGCTGTGATCTACAGCGACATCAACTTTCTCCTGCTCGGGGACGTCCTCGAGGCACACTTCTCCATGCCTCTCGACCGGGCGTTCGCGGAGCTCGTGGCGGCGCCGGCCGGGTCCGCCGCGCGCTTCCTCCCGGACCCGAAGCAGCCTGCGGCCGCGACCGAAAAAGGGGACGAGACTGAGCGGCGCATGACGGCCGCTCTCGGGTTGTCGTATCCCCATTTCCGGACCGGAGTCGTACGCGGAGAGGTCCACGACGGAAACGCCTTCCGGCGCGGAGGCGTTGCCGGCAATGCGGGCCTCTTCGGTTCGGCGCGGGACGTCTGGGCGCTCGCGCGGCAATGGCTTCTCGCTGATCCGGCGGAGTTCTGCGAGGATCAGACACCGCTCGAGCCCTCGGCACGGGGGCTGTCCTGGCAGGGTTCCCGCGGGGCGGGCTCGGCGATCCCGGAGATGTCCCCGCGCAGCTTCGGCCACACGGGGTTCACCGGAACTTCGGTGTGGCTGGACCCGGACGCCGATCGGATCGCCATCCTGCTGACCAACCGCGTCCATCCCGCCGTCCGGGCCATCGATTTCAACGAGGTCCGCCGGCGGTTTCATCTGGCCGTGTGGCGCTGAGCGACGGTAGAGGCTCGAGCCTTCTCCCCTATCTAATCCCCTCTCCGGGGGGAGAGGGGATTGACTTGATGTAGATTTCCCGATCGGGAGTTTTCATGGAAGACATCGTCATTCTGGACGGCGCGCGGACCCCGATGGCGGAGTACAACGGAGTGTTTTCGGACATCACCGCGATCGACCTCGCGGTCCACGCTTCGCGGGAGGCTCTCCGCCGGGCGGGGACGGAGCCGGGGGAGATCGAGCACGTCATCTTCGGCAACGCCCTGCAGACCTCGGGCGACGCGATCTACGGAGCGCGCCATGTCTCCCTGAAGGCGGACATACCGAAGGAGGTGCCGGCTCTTACCGTCAACCGGCTCTGCGGCTCGGGATTCGAGTCGATCGTACAGGCGAGCCACCGGATCCTTCTCGGGGAGGCGCGGACGGTGCTCGCCGGAGGCATGGAGAACATGTCGCAGGCCCCTCATGTCATCCGCGGCGCCAGGAAGGGCCTGCGCCTGGGACAGGGGGAGCTCGAAGACTCGCTCATGGTCGCCTTGCTCGACTCCTACAGCGGCCTCTACATGGCCCAGACGTCCGACCGCGTCGCCGCGAAGTACGGGATCACCCGGGAGGAGCAGGACGCCTACGCTCTCTCCTCGCAGCGGCGGGCGGCGGCGGCCATCACCGCCTGCCGACTCTCCGAAGAGATCGTACCGGTCGAGGTCCGCGCGGGACGAAAGAAAATTCTCGTCGAGAAGGACGACCATCCGCGCCCGGACACCACGCTCGAAACCCTGGCCGCCCTGCCACCCTCGTTCGGCGCGGGGGGGCAGGTCACCGCGGGAAACGCCTCGGGGATCGTGGACGCGGCCGCGGCCGTCGTCGTGACCTCGGCGTCGAACGCCCGCGCGAAGGGGAAGAAGCCGCTCGGCCGGCTCGTCGCCTCCGCCGTCGTCGGGTGCGAGCCGGAGCTCATGGGACTCGGGCCCGCTCCCGCCGCGAGGGCCGCTCTCGCGCGGGCCGGCCTGAAGAAAGAAGACATCTCTCTCTGGGAGATCAACGAGGCCTTCGCGGGGCAGATCCTCGGGGTCGTTCGCGAGCTCGGCCTCGATCTCGAGACCTTGAACGTCAACGGCGGAGCCATCGCGCTCGGCCACCCGCTGGCCGCCACCGGCACGCGCTGCACGCTGACGCTCCTCAAAGAGCTGCGGCGGCGCAATCTCCGGTACGGCCTGGCCGGAGCCTGCATCGGCGGGGGACAGGGAATCGCCGTCGTCGTCGAGTCCCTTTCGTGACCGCGGCCTGCCCGATCAGTTCGCACTCTCGACTCTCGATTCTCGACTCTCGACTCGGAGGAGAGCCATGAAGATCAACACCGTCGGCGTGCTCGGAGCGGGCCTCATGGGATCGGGGATCGCGGAGGTGTCGGCGAAGGCCGGCTACAAGACCATCGTTCGCGAAGTCTCCGACGAGCTCGTCCGAAAGGGGCTCTCCCGCATCGAAGGCTCGCTCGGCAAGGCGGTCGAGAAGGGGAGGCTCGAGGCGAGCGCGCGGGACGCGGCGCGAGGACGGCTCCAAACGACGACGCATCTCGCGGATCTGGCAGACTGCGACATCGTCATCGAGGCGATTGTCGAGAACCTGGAGACCAAGAAGGAGACCTTCGCGGCGCTCGACCGCGCGTGCAAGGCAGAGACGATCTTCTGCTCCAACACGTCCTCCCTGACGATCACGGAGATCTCGGCGGCCACCGGCCGGGCGGACCGGTTCGCGGGCCTTCACTTCTTCAACCCGGTGCCGGTCATGAAGCTCGTGGAGGTCGTCCGCACGCTCGCGACCTCGGGGGAGACGGAAGAGACGGTCTTCGAGTTTGCGAAATCGCTCGGCAAGGAACCGATCCGCGCTCACGACAACTCCGGCTTCGTGGTCAACCGGCTGCTCGTTCCGTACCTGCTCGACGCGGTGCGCGCGCTCGAGGAAGGGGTCGGCACGAAGGAGGACATCGACCGCGGCATGGAGCTCGGTTGCGGGCATCCGATGGGGCCGCTGCGCCTGCTCGACTTCGTGGGCCTCGACACGACGTACTTCATCGCCGAGATCATGTTCAACGAGTACCGGGAAAAACGCTTCGCTCCGCCGCCCCTTCTCAAACGCATGGTCGTGGCGGGCCGGCTCGGGAAGAAGTCCGGACGCGGTTTCTACGACTACGGAGCGGGAAAGTGACGGGCGAGCCGGTCCGGGTGGAGACCCGGGACGGGATTCGGACGCTGACGGTTGACCGGCTGGAGAAGCTGAACGCGCTGAACACGGCGGTGCTCGACGTCCTCGACGCGCGCATCGCGGAGGCCGGGGCGGACGGGACGTTGCGCTGCCTGATCCTGACGGGAGCGGGAGAAAAGGCCTTCATCGCCGGCGCCGACATCGGCGAGCTCGTCAAGCTCACGCCGCTCAGCGGCCGCGAACACGCGCGCCGCGGCCAGGCCCTGCTCGATCGCCTCGAGAACCTGCCCATACCCTCGATCGCCGCGATCAACGGATTCGCGTACGGCGGCGGCCTGGAGCTGGCTCTGGCCTGCACGCTGCGTGTTGCGTCGGAGAACGCGAAGATGGGCCTGCCGGAGACCTCGCTCGGGATCCTGCCCGGATACGGCGGCACGCAGCGACTGACCCGCCTGCTCGGAAAGGCCCGGGCCGCGGAGCTCATCCTGACGTCGGAAAAGGGCACGACGGCCGCGGAGGCCTGGCGCCTCGGCCTCGTCAACCGCGTCGTCCCGGCCGGCCAGGCGCTCGCGGCGGCTATGGATCTCGCTCTCGCGATCGCGAAGAACGGCCCCGTCGCCTGCCGGTACGCGCTCGAGGCGATCCGCCGGGGCGCCGAGATGCCTCTCGCGGAGGGGCTCGCGTACGAGGCTACGCTCTTTGGACTCTGCGCCTCGACGGAAGACATGAAGGAAGGCATGACCGCCTTCCTCGAGAAGCGCCCCGCGAGATTCACAGGAAGGTAAGAGACTGTGAAGGAGGTCTCCCGGGGTTCCGCTTGCCGTCCCGACCCCGGCGCGGCCGTTTGCGGGCCGGGACGAAGGGCGGCGGGTCTCCCCGTTGAACTCCGCTCCTTCGAGGACTACACTCTCTCTTGAAGAGAGCCAAGCGTGCACCCTCCGGAATCCGACCTCATCTACGACTGGAACCGCGCCGGCGGCGCGGTTTTCCCCGCTCGGGGAAGAGTCGAGATCGACGACGAGACCCTGCGTGACGGCCTGCAGTCTCCGTCGGTCAAGAGCCCCCCGATCGAACAGAAACTGAAGATCCTCCACCTGATGGAGTCCCTCGGTATCGACTCCGTGGATATCGGTCTGCCCGGCGCGGGACCGCACGTCGTGCGGACGGTGACACGGCTCGCCCGGGAGATCGTGGAAACGGGCATGAAGCTGCGGCCCAACTGCGCGGCCCGAACCGTCGCGGCCGACATCCTTCCAATCATCGAGATCTCTCAGAAGGTCGGTATCCCGATCGAGGTCGCCTGCTTCATCGGCTCCTCGCCGATCCGGCAGTATGCCGAGGACTGGAATCTCGATCGGATGCTTCGCATGACGGAAGAGGCGGTCTCGCTCGCCGTGCGGGAGGGCCTCCCGGTGATGTACGTCACCGAGGACACGATCCGCGCGCAGCCGGACCATATCCGCAAGATGTACACGACCGCCATGCGGGCGGGCGCCGGGCGTGTCTGCGTTTGCGACACGGTCGGCCACGCCACGCCCAACGGCGTGCAGAACCTCATCCGGTTCGTGGTTGGGCTCGTCAACGAGATCAACCCCGAGGTCAAGGTGGACTGGCACGGACACCAGGACCGCGGTCTTGGGGTCACCAACGCCATCTGGGCGCTGGAAGCGGGAGCGCACCGCGTTCACGCCTGTGCGCTCGGGATCGGGGAGCGGGTCGGCAACACGCCGATGGACCAGCTCCTCGTGAACCTGCAGCTGCTCGGCTGGATCGATCGGGACCTGACGCGCTTGCACGATTACTGCTCGGCGGTCTCCGAGGCCACGGGCATCGCCATTCCCGACAACTACCCGGTCGTCGGGCGGGACGCCTTCCGCACTGGCACCGGCGTTCACGCCGCGGCGATCATCAAGGCGCGCAAGAAGGGGGACGACTGGCTTGCGGACCGCGTTTATTCGGGAGTCCCCGCCGGCATGGTCGGGCGAACGCAGATCATCGAGGTGGGCCCGATGTCCGGCCTCTCCAACGTGCAGTGCTGGCTCGAGAATCATGGCATCGAGCCGCTCCAGGGGCTCGTGGAGGCCATCTTCCAGCGCGCCAAGGAGAGCGACAGGGTGCTCTCCGACGAGGAGATCCTCGCCGTCGTGTCCGGCTCCGTGCCCACCGTCGCGGCGCGTTGAGGAAAGTCGAGGGTCGAGAGTCGAGAGTCGAGAGTCGCCGGGACAAGGAGTCCCGGGACTTCCTGGAGCGACATCTGCCAACCTACCTCGACCATCTGGCCGTCGAGAGAGGGCTGTCCGGCGCGAGCCTCAAGGCCTACCGGAGCGACCTGGCGGCGTTCGGAGACTGGCTCGTCAAGTCGCGGATTCCGGTGTCGCGGGCGCGGCGGGCAGACCTGTCAGGGTATTTGAAGGGGCTCAAGTCGCGCGGGCTCTCGTCCCGGTCGACATCGCGAGCCCTGTCGGCGCTGCGCGGTTTCTTCGGGTTCGCCGGAGTGCACCTGGGTTTCGCGGAGGATCCTACGAGCGACCTCGTCAACCCCCGCGCGGGGCTCTCGCTTCCGAACCCCTTGAGCGAGGAGGAGGTCGAGGCGTTGCTCGAGGCTCCCGACGGCGGCCGGCCGCTCGGCCTGCGCGACCGGGCCATGCTCGAGCTGACTTACGCATCCGGGCTGCGGGTGTCGGAGATCGTGTCCCTGCCGCGCGACCGGGTGGACCTCGAGAGCGGAATCCTGCGTATCACGGGCAAGGGGGGACGCGAGCGCCTGGTCCCGTTCGGCAAGTCGGCCGGCGCCTGGCTGGCTCTGTACCTCTCGCGCGTGCGCCCGAAGCTCGACCGCAAGGGTTCCTCTGCCCTCTTCCTGACACCCCGCGGCGGGCCCATGACGCGGCAGAGGTTCTGGCAGCTGATCCGGGGGTACGGTCGCTCGGCGGGAATTCGGTCGCGCCTGACTCCCCATCGCCTTCGCCACAGCTTCGCCACGCATCTGCTCGAGCATGGGGCGGATCTGCGAGCGCTCCAGATGATGCTCGGCCACGCGGACATTGCGACGACACAGGTCTATACGCAGGTCTCGCGGTCGCGCCTCCGCCGGGTTTACGACGAGTTTCACCCCCGGGCCAGGCGCAAACGTGTCAAAATGTCGGCGGAGCCGCGCCCCGGGAAATAGCAAGAGCCTCGGAAAGGTCCTCCGCGTCAAATGGCCAAATTGCAAGTGCTGACCCTTCTCGCCGGAGGCCTTCTCGCCTCGGCCTCGGGCATGGCGGAGCTCGTCGTGTTCCAGGAGGGACGGGTCGTCAAAGCAGACTCCTATCGGGTCATCGGCGACCAGCTCGAGATCGGTCTGGCGGGGGGAGGCAGCTACCTCGTGGATCTGGACCGCGTCGAGCGCATCGTGGACGACGAGGTTGTCATCTCCGACATCGAGGTCGAGCAGTCCGACGGGGGCATCCCGGTCTCCTACGACCTCTCCTACCGCGAGGATCGGAAGCCGCTTTTCAATACTCCGTACGACCGGATGATCACCATCGAGGCGAAACGATTCGGGGTGGACGCTTCGCTCGTTTCCGCGCTCATCCGCGCCGAGTCCAACTACGAACCTCGCGCCGTCTCACGCAAGGGCGCCCGGGGCCTCATGCAACTCATGCCGGCCACGGCGCGCCGTCTTTCCGTGGCTTACCCGTTCGATCCTGTCTCCAACGTGCGCGGCGGCGTCCGGTACCTGAAGGAGCTCCTCGACCGCTTCGATCACCGTCCCGACTTGATTCTCGCGGCCTACAACGCCGGAGAAAACGCCGTCGAGACGTTCGGCGGCGTCCCCCCGTACCGCGAGACGGTCGGCTACGTCAAACGGATCCTCTCCTGGTGGACACCGGCCGTTGCGACCACTGTCGCTGCGCCGCCGTCCCTCAAGGCCTCCGTCCCGACGACGTCCAGTCCTTAGGGGAACGTTGAGAGTTGAGGGTTGAGGGTTGAGAGAGGCACCGGGGTCCCAACTCTCGACTCTGAACTCTCAACTCTCAACTGCATTCTCCTAGGGCACCAGGGCGATGATCCGGAGCGGCCCTCCCGAGCCTCCAGCGATCTTCATCGGGAGAGCGACGATCCAGGCTCCCGTCTCGGGGACCTCCTCGAGGTTCGCGACGTTCTCCAATCCCGGAACGTTCGCGCCGTTGGCGACCTGGTGGACGATGAAGTCCTTCGAGGGGCCGTAGTCGATGGACGCGGTGTCCACGCCGAGGGCCGCCACCCGGCGTTCGCGGACGAGGAGCTCGGCCGAATCCTTGCCGTAGGACGGAAAATGCAGGCGCGACACTTCGCCCGGAGTGTCGTCGCCGAGATAACGCTTGCGGTCCGGCCACCTCTTCCCCCAACCCGTGCGCAGCAACACGATCGCGCCGGAGGGTATCGCTCCGTGCTTCTTCTCCCAGTCCCGGACATCGGTGGCGGTCAGGCGGTAGTCGGCGTCGGCCGCCGCCGGCTTCGTCACGTCGAGAACGACTCCCGGGGCGACCAGTTGCGAGAGCGGGATCTGGTCCGCCGTCCTGCCGTACCTCGCGAAATGCGACGGAGCGTCCAGGTGCGTACCGCCATGCTCGGGCGCGCAGAAGGAGTTCATTCGGTAGTAGAAGCCGGCTTCCGACTGGCCGTCGGAGAGTTTCGTCAGCTTGAACGTCGAAGGGGAGTTGGGCCAGTAGATGGTCTTCTCGTCGAAGGGATGCGTCAGGTCCACGATCTTTGCGGCGGAAAGATCGAGACGCGGCCCGGCGGCCCGCGCGCCGGTTGAGGAGAAGACAACAAGAGCGAGAGCGGCAGCGGCTGCGAAGCGTGGAACGAGTCTCATGGAATCACCTCCGATTTCTTCTCTCATTCGTCGGGTGGTCCGGAAGCGCGGGCGAGCTGGTCGGCTTTGACCGACTCCGGCTTGAATTTCCTCGCGGAAGCAATCATCTTCTCGAGCGTTTCGCCGAAGGACGCTTTGACCCCGCGTTGAAAACGGAGCGGGTTGATCCGCGCCACGACGAACGCGCGCAGGTAGGATCTTATAGGCGATCTCGGTCTCGGGAAGCACGAGCGCCACGATCGAGCGCGCCCCGAGGCGCTTCATCGCGGAAAGACGGTGGTGGCCGTTGGGCGTCCAGTAGCCCCCGTCCTTCTTACGGACGGCAATAATCGGGTCGAGGAAGCGGCCGAGGTTGTCGATGACATTGGTCAGCCGCTTAACGTGCGCGTCGGAGAGGTCGCGCTGGAAGGGGGTCGGCTCGACGCGGTCGATCGGCAGCGCGGCGAGGAGCTGCCAGTGGCTGCCGAGCGGATCGCGGAAGACGGCCAGCACCGACCCGCCGTCCCGCTCGATCTCGACCCGCAATTGCCCCGCGGGAGCCGAGGGAGAGCCGGCGGCGAGGTCGGCCGCCGCAAGCCCCCGGGAAGCCTCCTTTGCTTTCTTTCTGCGAGGCATCAGCCGCCTCCGTGCCGCGCGGATATATTGTCATGAGCGATGGACGCCGGGAAGCGACTCGCAACGGCGATGCCGATCTCCTTCAAGGACGTTCTCGAAGCGCGGCTCCGTATCCGCGCGCACATGCCGCCGACCCCCTTGCGCCGCTACGCGGCGCTCGACGACACCGCCGGCAGTGGTATGGCCGTGTGGGTCAAACACGAGAACCACAACCCGACGAATTCCTTCAAGGCGCGCAACGCTCTCTCCATGATGGCAGGGCTTTCGGAGGCCGACAGGAGGCGAGGAGTGGTCGCAGCAACGCGGGGCAATCACGGCCTGGGCGTTGCCTGGGCCGGATCGCTTCTCGGGGTGGCGGTCACGATCTGCGTGCCGCGCGGCAACAACCCGGAGAAGAACGAGGGGATGCGCGGGCTCGGGGCTGCGCTCGTCGAAGAGGGGAAGGACTACGACGAGTCGCTGGAGGTGGCCTTGCGCCTCGTTGCGGAGCGGGGTCTCCGGATGGTGCACTCGACCAACGATCCCGCCGTCATCGCCGGGGCCGCGACCGTGACGCTGGAGATCCTGGAGGAGCGGCCCTCCCTGGACGCCCTGGTCGTCAGCGTGGGCGGCGGCTCGCAGGCGGTGGGGGCGATCACGGTCGCGCGAGCCGTCAAACCTGGGCTGCCCGTCTACGCCGTCCAGGCCGAACGGGCCTCCGCGGCCCACGACTCCTGGCACGCCGGGCGTCCGATCGCAAAGACTTCGGCGGACACCTTCGCGGACGGCCTCGCCACCCGCAATGTCTATGAAATGACGTTCCCGGCGCTTCTGTCCGGGCTGGCAGGATTTGTGCTGGTCTCGGAAGCAGAGATGGCGGAATCGGTGCGTCTTCTCCTCCGGACGACCCACAACCTTGCCGAGGGAGCGGGCGCCGCGGGGCTTGCGGGCCTCCTCAAGCTGCGGACGGAGCTCGAGGGCAGGAGTGTCGGGATCATCCTTTCCGGCGGTAACATGGATCGCGAGACACTCGGCCGTGTTCTCTCCGGCGAGCTCTCGCAGGCCCGGGTCAACCAATAGCCGAGCTTTTTCGTCGAATGAATTGGAGGATGGTCATGAAAAGCAGACTCGGAGTAAGCCTCTTCCTGGCGGTCGCCGTCCTGGCCGGTCTCGTCGCGATGCCCCATCCGGTGTTCGCGGACGTCAAGGTCCGAGTCTACGTTCCGGCGCCGCCCCCGCCCCCGCCAGCGGAAGTGATCGGCGTGGCGCCCAGCCACCGGCATGGATGGGTCGCCGGATACCACCGCTGGGACGGCAGGGCCTATCTGTGGGTTCCCGGCCACTGGGCCGTGAAACCGCACGCGCGCGCCAAGTGGGTCCCGGGCCACTGGGATCGCCACCACAAAGGCTGGTACTGGGTTGACGGCCACTGGCGATGAATTCGGCGCTGCGTACGACGCCGAATTCATAGTCGGGCTGCGTGCCGCCCGTTGAATCATTCCGAGGTCCCTGCCTCGCGAAGCGAGGCGCTATGATGGCGCCTTAGGCGACATCATAATTAGGCCGTCTCTCGCCTCCGTTTCGAAGTATTTTTCGACCATCTCCGGAGTGCACTCACCGTAGTACCAGGCTCCGGCGGAAAGCGCTTCGGCGCAGACGCGCCGCGCGATCGTCGCGGCGTCGGTCTTTCCATCCACCCAATTCAGCGCCTCGAACTGCATCAGGCTGGTGAGTTTCTTCTCGTCCGGCTCGCGGGCAGGCGCCGGCCTGGCGGACGGCCTTCCCTTTCCCGGCCGGGCCGCCGGGCCGGTTTCGCGATCGCGCTCTTCGCGGCGTGCTCGAGCCTCCGCGGCCCTCTTGTCTGCAACCTTCTTCTCGAGCAAGAGCCAATCGGCGAGGGTTCCGGCGGCCTTCTTCGGCACGCGCTTCTCCAGGCGGCGCTCGGTCTCCGTAGGCCCGGCGTTCCAGACAGAACCGTCGACGATCACGGAGGGAACGATGGAATCGCGGATCATTCCTGTCGCCTTCCGCAACTCGTTCTGCCTTGAATCGAGCACCGAAGCGACCATCGCGTCCGAGGGTCCCAGCGAAAGCATCGAGGCGAGCGTGGCGTCTTCCTTCTCGAGCGATGCGTCCACGAGGTTCCGAGCCGCCCGGGACCGCTCCATCTCAGTCCCTTTCCCAAATCGCATCCAATCGGCGGCGGTCGCGACGTCCCGCGCGATCCGTTCCAGGGCGCGGCCCGTCACAAACGGCGCGAGGCGCGACACCTCCGGACCGCCCGCGTTGGCCAGCCATAGGGCCGTCGCCGCCACGATGAACGCGTTGCGCTTCAACTGCGTCGCGTCCATCTGCCAGAGGTCGTCTCCGCTCGAGTGGATGTTCTCGTCCGGCCAGTTCGTCAGCGTCGTGCCCGGCACTCCGACCCAGGAATCAACGAAGACGAGGTGATCGGTCGAGTCGAAGTACGGAACCGCGCGCGCATGAAAAGGCTCGCGCGTGCCGAGGTGCGCGAAGATCGGCTTGCTGAAGGACACTCCCGGGGGGAGAGAACCGGCCTGCCCCGCGGGCAAATAGGCGCTATTTCCCGCGACGACCATGTCGAGGACGCTCTCCTCGACGTCGGCCACGTACGACGGCCGCGACCAGGGAGTCCGCGTCATGTGCTGGACCCGTCCGCCGATCGATTGCCGGGCGCCGACCATGTCCTGGTTCAGGTTCGCCAGGACCCTCTTCTCCTCCCCGGGATGATCGGCGAAGTAACGGTACTCGGAGCGGATCTCGTCGCACCACCAGAACCGGATGCCGCGGCGCGGGCGCGCGATCTTCCCTTCGGCGATCAGCCGAGTGAGGGCCCTTCCGATCTCCAGCATGTTGACGACGCCCGACTGGTTGTCGTTCGCGGAGAACTTTTCCTCCTGGAGATGGCTCGTCAGGACGACCTCGGGAAGGGCGGGATCCGTCCCGCGGATCCGCGCCTCGACCATCGCGGTCTTCTTCTCGGCAAGAGCGGCGGAATCGACCACGATGTGCGCGCGCACGGGAACACTCTCTCCTGCCTCGCCGGAGGTTCGGCCCGGTCCTTTTTTCCGGAGACGGTCCGACAGCGTCTTGCCTTCGCGGGCCGAGAGAATGAACGCAAAAGTCGTCTTTTCCCCGTTCGGGCCGTCCCTCTCCGGGACGCGCTGCCAGGCGATCTGGTCGGGCGCGTCGGCCAGCGGGTTCAACCTCGTCGAGGACCAGGAGAGGATTCCCGCCGCGCCGCGTTTCCAGACGGCCTGCTCCATGACGAGGGAGGGGCTGCCGCTGGACAGGACGATCTTCCCCCGGACGTCCTTGCCCTCGTAGTCGGACGCGCGATCGCCCGCGCCGACGTCCACGAGCTCCGCGGTCACGTCCGCCGGGCGCGAGTAATCGGCAATCGACGTCGCGACCTCCGCGTAGGAGCCGAGCTTCTTTTCCCCCGGCACGGCCGAGCCCTCCAGCAGCCAGGCCTCCGCCCGCCGGCACGTCCAGGAAGGCGAGTCGTTGACCTGGTCGATCCAGCGCGCGTCCTCGAGGCCCGCCTCCTTCGCTTTCTCGAGCGCGTAGCGCGCGACGGCGAAGAAACCCTCGGAACCGGACGGCTTGTGCCACTGCGTCGTCAGCCGCATGTGCTCGAAGGCGAGGTCGCCGGAGAGCTCATTGACGAGCGCCCGCTCGGTCTTTTCGTCTACGAAAGGAGAGGTCTGCGCCGCCGCCCGTGCCGCGCAGGCCATCGCCGCCGCCAGGAAAACTAAGCGCCGCATCGTGGCTCCTTTCTTCATTGGATCGTCAGAACGACCAGCGTCCGGTCGTCGGCGGGAGGCACGCCCCCGGCGTGCGCCGCGACGGCCTCGAGGATAGCGTCCCGCAGGCGTGCCGCGTCCGAAGAGGCCTCAGCGAGAAGGAGCGCCTCCAGCCTCTCGAAGCCGAAAGGCTCACCGTCCCTGTTGATCGCTTCGACGAAGCCGTCGGTCACGAAGAGCAGGCGGTCGCCGGCCGTAAACGAAAACGACTGCGCCGGAAACTCGAACCGCCCGGAAGAGCCGAGGGGAAAGGAAGGCAGCGAAAGGCTCTGGAGGCCTTCCACGGAAAGCCGGTAGGGCGCGAGCTGGCCGGCGTTGGTGAGCTCTCCGCGGCGGGCGACGGGGTCGTACGCGAAGAGCGCGAGGGTCATGAAGTTGCGCGAGTCCGTCGAGCGGTGGATGAGATCGTTCAACCGCGCAAAGAGCGCCGGGCCGGCCAGCCCCGATTCGATGAGCGTCGAGAGGCCGGCCTTCGCCATCGCCACGAGGAGGCCCGTCGGAAGACCGTGGCCCGAAACGTCTCCGACCGCTACGGCGGATCTGCCGTCGGGCATTGTAAAGTAGTCGTAATAATCCCCTCCGAGTGCGGCCAGCGGCTGGAAGTCCGCCAGGATCTGGAGTCCGGGGAGCGTCGCCTCGGGCGCGGGGAGGAGCTTCTGCTGGATCGTGCGCGCGATCGCGATTTCCGCTTCGAGCCTCTCCTTCTCCGCGGTCTGAACGAGCAGCCGCTCGATCGAGTCCGCCATGCCGTCGAACGCCCTGGCGAGATCTCCAATCTGGTCGCGCGAGCGGGACTGCACGCGCACCGAGAAGTCTCCCCGGGCGATGGCCTGGCTGGCGCGCGTCAGGCGGTTGACGTTTCGCGCGATCGAGCCGACCAGCGTGAAAGCGATCGCCAGGGCTACGAGATAGACGAGGAGGAGAATCGCCGAGAGGCCGACGAGGATCGCCTTCACGACGCGCCCGAAAGCCGGGATGCCCTGGGCGAAGAGCTGTCCCTGGAGGACGCGGGGCGAGGTCTTCGCGATGAAGACCACGACGTCGTCGTCGTTTCCCGAGTGAGAGGTGCTGAACACCGCCTTCTCCAGGTAAATGGCTCCGACCCATTCCCCGCCGAGAAGACGGCTCGCGGATTTCGCCGGATCTGGCGGGGGAACCGCTCCGCGAGTGAAGTCGCTCGTCTCCGACTTCCCGGCGGGCTCCGTCGAGACAGACCATCCGCCCCGACTCGACCGCGATCGACCCGCCTCGATCCGGATGGGATACCCCGTCTGGTCGGCCAGCCGCCGGAGAAACTCCGGGTCGTCGGCCTTGACGAAGAGCAGGGTGTGGGGCTCGTCCGGCGTCCGGCGCATCGCGATCCAGATGTCGCTGCCCTCGATCACGGGGCGCGGCTTGTCGAGCTTCGCCGCCCAGGGAGCCTTGTCCCCGGGCTTCAGCCAAAGGACGTCCGATGCCTCCACGGTCTCTCCCCGAAGCCGCACGGCCGAGGCCTTCCCCCGCGCCGCCAACACTTCCGCGACCGCCGTGATTTCCCGGCGGACGCGGGTCGCCATGAACTGGTGGCCCAGGAGATAGGCCACGGTACAGAGGAGCATCGCGAGAAGCGGGATCGGGACGACACCGATCAGGAAGTAGGAGAAAGCGAGCCTCAGAGTCAGACGGCGGACGATCGCGCTAAAAGCGGTGGCGATTCCGAAGACGAGGAGAACCAGTGCAGCATTGACGGCCAGAGCCGCCGTCAGGGACCCGAGACAGCCGAGGTCCCCACGGACGGCCTTCAGGATCCCGGTCGCGGCCGCCGAGCCGGCGAAAACGATGAGCCAGATCTTTGTTCGTTTCTTCAGAGGCACGCGCGGAAAAGATAGCATCGGACCCGCAACCGGAATCGCGGATCATCCGGGTTAGAATCGATGGAGACGTGACGTTCCTGCGCCAGTCCGCCCTTCTTCTTCCGTCCGCGTTCCTTCTGGGCGTCCTGCTTTTTCTCCTGACGCACGCCCATAACGATCCGGGTTTCGGCAACTATCCCTTCTTCGACCAGTGGGCGGGAGGCCGGTTCGTCTCGGCTTCGCCGGAGCTGCGGTTACTCCTGCAGTCGCTTCTCTTCTTCCTCCCCGCGTATACCGTGGCGCTCCTCTTCCTTTTCGGCATCGTGCTCGCGGAAGCCGCCCTGTTCGGCCGGCGGGAGGCGCGGCGCGCGTCCGGCTACGCGCGCGCCTTCGGCCCGGCGTTCGCCACCCTCTTTCTCGTCGCGAGCGCGGCGGTCGTGTTCGAAGGAGAGCGCGCGGCCGTCCGCCTCGCTCCGGGAGCGCTCGTGGCGCCCGTCCTCTTGGGATTCGCGCCCTTTGCCGGGGCCGCCCTCGCGGCCATTCCGGCGGCCCTCCTGGCGGCGCCGATTGCCGCCGCGCGCCGGCGGGATGCCCGATGACCTCCTCCGGCAACTGCGTCGTCGTTCTCGACTTCGGGTCCCAGTACACGCAGCTGATCGCCCGCCGGATCCGGGAGGCGCGCGTCTTCTCGGTCGTTCTGCCCCCCTCCGCAGGAGCCGAGGAGATCCGGCGCTGGCGCCCGGCCGGGATCATCCTGTCTGGCGGGCCGCAAAGCGTCTACGAGGAAGGGGCGCCGCAGCCCGGCGTCGACCTGCTCGGCTTCGGCCTCCCGGTGCTCGGCGTCTGCTACGGCATGCAATGGATGGCGCGGGCGGCCGGCGGCGAGGTGGTCGGGGGCAAGGGGAGGGAGTACGGCCGAGCCGTCGCGAGCCTCTCGCCCGACTCGCCGCTCTTCTCCGGGCTCGAGACGGAGCAGACCGTGTGGATGAGCCATGCGGACACCATCGTCTCGCCGCCGCCCGGCTTCCGGGTCACGGGCTCGACTCTCGACAGCCCCTTCGCCGCTTTCGAGGATCCGTCGCGCCGCCTCTACGGCGTCTGCTTTCACCCGGAGGTCCACCACACCGAGCACGGATCAGAGATCCTCGAGAATTTCCTCTTCCGCGTCTGCGGCGTCAAGCCCGAATGGACGATGGATTCGTTCCGGCGTGAAAAAGTCGAAGCGATCCGAACACAGGCCCCCTCCGGCGCGGTGATCTGCGCGCTCTCCGGCGGGGTGGACTCATCGGTGACGGCGCTCCTCCTGCGCGAAGCGATTGGGGACCGCCTCCATCCGATCCTGGTGGATCACGGCCTGCTGCGCGCGCACGAGCGCCTGCAGGTCGAAGAGGCTTTCCGTCGGTTCGGCCTGGCGATCCGCTCGGTGGACGCCTCGGACCTCTTTCTCGCGCGCCTGTCCGGAGTCGTGGATCCCGAAGAGAAACGCCGGATCATCGGCAGGGCCTTCATCGAAGTCTTCGAGTGGGAAGCCCGGGACATCCCCGACGCTCGCTTCCTCGCGCAGGGGACTCTCTATCCCGACGTCATCGAATCCGTCTCGCTCAAGGGGCCTTCGCAGGTCATCAAGACCCATCACAACGTCGGGGGCCTTCCCGAAAAGCTCGGCCTCGAGCTGATCGAGCCGTTGCGCGAGCTCTTCAAGGACGAGGTGCGGCTGCTCGGGGCGCAGCTCGGGCTGCCGAGCGAGTTCCTGGCGCGCCACCCGTTCCCCGGCCCCGGCCTCGCCGTCCGGATCCCGGGCGAAGTAACGCGGGAGAAAGTCGAGATCCTCCAGCGGGCCGACGAGATCGTTCTGGAGGAGATCCGTTCCGCCGGCCTCTACGACGCGATTTCACAGGCCTTCGCGGTGCTGCTCCCGGTCCGATCCGTCGGCGTCATGGGAGACAACCGCACGCACGAGTTCGTCCTCGCTGTCCGCGCCGTCCAGACGACGGACTTCATGACCGCCGACTGGTTCCGCATGCCCCACGAGGTCCTGGACGCCATCGCCCGCCGCGTCGTCGCGACCGTCCGCGGCATCAACCGTGTCGTCTACGACATCACGAGCAAGCCCCCCGCCACCATCGAGTGGGAGTAGTTAAGAGTTGAGAGTTCAGCGGTCTTGACTCTCGGCTCCTGACTCTCGACTGCCTTCCTCCTCCTCGAGGCACCGGCCGATTGCTTCCAGACCACTGCTGAGATCCCGGGTCGATCCGCCAAAGGAAACCCGGAAATGCGCCGGGGCGCCGAAGTAGGCGCCGGCGACGACGGCGGTCTGGTGCCGCTCGAGGAGCCGCTTGACGAAATCGTGAACGTCGTCCGCGCCGGGGAGGCGCGGAAAGACCAGGGTGGACCGGGAGGCAACGCACTCGACTCCGGCGCGGCCGGCGAAGAAAGCGGCGACGAGGCGGGAGTTCGGCTCGATGAGCGCGCGCGCCCGCGCGGCCAGCCGGTCCAGGTTCTGAAATGCGAGAACGGAGAGGCGGTCGGCAGGGATCGGGCCCCAGACGTCCACGACATCCCGCGCGCGGCGGATGCGTTCGGTCATCTCCGGAGAGGCGAGGGCCCATCCGCACCGGAGGGAAGCGAGGCCGTAGGCCTTGGTCAGGCTGTTGGTCGAGATGAAGACGGGAGACCGCGTCGCGGCGGGCGGCTGGCGGCCCTCGAGAACGGTGTCCTGGTAGACCTCGTCCACGAGAACGGGGATGCCCGCGTTGCCGGCGGCCCGAGCCAGCGCCTCGAGGGACTCGGGAGAAGCCAGCGCCCCGGACGGATTGTGCGGGTTGGAGAGGACGATCAGCCGGGTCATCGGACCGATCGCCGCCGCGATCCTGTCGGGATCCAGCGCGTAACTCTCCTCGAATCGCCTCTCGAAGAAACGCACGTGGGCGCCGAGCATTTTGGCCGCCGCGATGAGCGGGTCGTAGGCGGGTCGCTCCATCAGGACCTCGTCGCCGGTTTCGAGCACGGCGGCGCAGGCAAGGAAGTTCGCGCCCGAGCACCCGTTGGCCGTCGCCACGCGATCCCTCGTCACGCCATACCGCAGCGAGATCGCCTCGACGAGCGGCGGATAACCGTCGGGGCTTTCGCCCGCGATGTCCAGGGCTTCGCGAGCTCCCGGCAGGTCGTCCAGAGAGCAGGCCAGGAGATTGCTTCCCGCCAGATCAACGCCGGGCTTGCGCCGGCTCCTGGCATATTCCATATAGGGCGCGCGGGAGTGCGCCATCTCAGGCCTCGGTCCGCAAGGGGTTTCTTCTCTTCGCGTAGAAGAAGTACACGGGCACGCCGGTCGCAAGGAGGCCGGTCCCGATGGCCGAGCGCCTCGGGTTCGAGACCATGGCGCTCGCCACCGCCAGCGCGGCGGCGGCAACGAAAAGCGCTGGAGCGACGGGATAACCGGGGGTTCGGAACGACCCGGCCTGCCGGATCCGGATCGGGATTCTGCGCCGAAACACGAAGATGGCCGCGCCGCTCAGGCCAAAGAAGATCCAGTCGCCAAAGACGACGGAGTCTACGAGGTCGGCGAACGTGCCCGTCAGCACGAGCACGACGCCCCAGGCCGCCTGAAGAAGGATCGCGAGGCCGGGAGTCTGAAAACGGGGATGCAGGCGCGCGAGGCTCTCGAAGAAGAGACCGTCCCTTGCCATGGCGTAGTAGATCCGCGTCGGCGCGAGCAGCGTCAGGTCGAGGAATCCGAATGCGGACACGGTGATCGCGGCGGCAATCAGGCGGTCGGCGCCGGGCCCGAAGATCACACGGACCGCGTCCGCCGCCGGAGTCGTCGTCGCGGCCAGGCCCTCCCGCGTCAGGGCTGAGAGGTACACGACATTAGCGAGCACGTAGATCAGGATCACGATCGCCGTGCCGGCCAGAAGCGCTTTCGGCAGCGTGCGGCGGGAATCGCGCATCTCCTCGGAGATGATGTTGGCGCTCTGCCAGCCACCGTACGTAAAGAGGATCGGAATGAGGGCCGCTCCGAAGGCGAGGAGGCCGGAGCCTCCCGGAGCGGCCTTCGAGGACGGCGGCGGCGCGCCGTGACGGTGGCCGAGCCACAGTCCGCCCGCGATCAGGACCGCGAGGGCGGCGATCTTGGCGAGGACGAGCAGGTTCAGGAGAAAGCTTCCGGGCTTGACCCCGGCGTAGTTGACGCCGGCGACGACGACGATCGAGCCCACGGCGAGGGGAACAGCCGCCGAAGGGCTTGCGCCGGTCAGGCGCAGGGCGTACTGCGCAAACGTGATGGCGACAGCGGCCAGCCCGCCTCCCTGGATCATCAACAGCGAGGCCCAGCCGAAAAGAAACGCGACGCTCGGATGATAGGCCTCTTTCAGATAGACGTACTCGCCTCCTGTGCGCGGAAACAAAGTCGCGAGCTCGGCGAACGCGAAGGCGCCGGCCAGGGCAACCGCTCCTCCCACGATCCACGCGGCAAGGACCAGTCCCGGCGAGGAGAGCCGCTGCGCGACGACGTACGGATTGATGAAAATCCCGCCTCCGATGATCCCGCCGACAACGACCATGGTCGCGTCGAACGGCCCCAGGGCGCGGCGGAAGCTCACTGGAGAGATCGTAAATCGTAAAACGTGAAAGGTAAAACGTGGCCCGCTTTCACGTGGCTTCGTTTTACGTTTTACGTTTCACGTTTAACGCTAGAATCGTCGGGTGCCCGGCGACTTCGTCCATCTCCATCTCCACAGCCAGTACTCCCTGCTCGACGGCGCGAACCGGCTGCCGGAGCTCTGCCGGCGGATCGCGGACCTGGGCATGCCGGCCGTCGCGGTGACAGACCACGGCAACATGTTCGGCGCCTTCGCCTTCTACCACGAGGCCCTGAAGCACGGCGTGAGGCCGATCATCGGCGTCGAGGCCTACATCGCTCCCGCCGACCGGCGCGACAGGGAAGCGCAGGCCGCGAGCGAGTCCGGAGACGGGTACGCCTACCACCTGACGATCCTCGCGGCGACGCAGACGGGTTACAAGAACCTCGTCCGGATCGTCTCCGAGGCCTACCTGACGGGCTTCTATCACCGCCCGCGGATGGACAAGGCGCTCCTGCGGCAGCACGCGGAGGGCCTGATCGGCCTTTCCGGATGCCTCAAGGGAGAGGTCGCCGGCGCGTTTGCCCGGGGCAACTACGCCGCGGGCAAGAGGGCTTTTCTCGAGTACGAGGAGATCTTCGGCAAGGGGAACTTCTTCGTCGAGATCATGGACCACGGCCTGCCCCAGCAGACGGCGATTGTCCCGGACCTCCTGCGGCTCTCGGCCGAAACGGGCGCTCCCGCCGTCGCGACCAACGACAGCCACTACCTGAAACGGGACGACGCTTTCGCGCACGAGGTCCTCCTCTGCATCGGAATGGGCAAGACGCTCGAGGACGAGCGGAGGATGCGTTTCTACAACGACGAGTTCTACGTCAAGGACCCCGACGAGATGAAGGCCCGCTTCCTTCCCTGGAGCGGAGAGCTGGTTTCCAACTCCGTCGCCATCGCCGAGCGCTGCGCGATCGCCTTCGACACCGAGGGACTCCACCTGCCCACGTTCTCGGCGCCCGCGGGCATGACACCGGCCGAGCACTTCGCCGACCTGGCCCGGGAGGGGCTCGAGAAACGCCTGGTTCTTGGAGAAACGGACCCCGCGATTGCCCCGGAGAAGTACCGCGACCGACTGGCGTACGAGATCGCCGTCGTCGAGAAGATGGGATTCCCCTCCTACTTCCTCATCGTCTCGGACTTCATCCGGTTCGCCAAGCACGAGGGGATCTCGGTCGGGCCCGGGCGCGGCAGCGCGGCCGGCTCGATCGTCGCCTGGTCGCTCGGGATCACGGAGATCGATCCCCTGAAATACGACCTCCTCTTCGAGCGGTTCCTGAACCCCGAGAGGATTTCGATGCCGGACATCGACATTGACTTCTGCCAGGCGCGCCGGGGCGAGGTCATCGAGTACGTCACGAAGAAGTACGGCCGGGAAAACGTGGCGCAGATCGTGACCTTCTCGCAGTTGAAGCCGAAGCTTGCGGTCCGCGACGTGGCCCGCGTGCTGGGGCTGCCGATCGCGCTCGGAGACCGGATCGCCAGGCTCGTCCCCGACGGTCCTGACGTCAACTTCAAGAAGGCGATGGAGGAGTCGTCCGCGCTGCGCGAGCTGATCGATTCCGATTCCTCGGTCAAGCGGATCGTGCAGATCGCGGAACGCCTGGAAGGCCTCTCCCGCCACGCCGGGATGCACGCGGCTGGCGTCGTCATCGCGCCGCGGCCGATCATCGAGTACCTGCCGCTCTACCGAACGAACAAGGACGAAATCACGACGCAGTTCGACATGAACGCCGTCGAGAAGATGGGCCTCCTGAAGATCGACTTCCTCGGGCTGATCACGCTCGACATCCTCGACGAGACGATCGCCGCGATCCGGGGACGCGAGGGCGCCGCGCCGGACATGGGCCACCTGCCGCTCGACGACGAGAAGACCTACGAGCTCTTCCGGTCGGGCAAGACCGCCTGCGTCTTCCAGTTCGACTCCTCGGGGATGCGCGACCTCCTGCGCCGGGCCAAGCCTCGCGTCTTCGCGGATCTCGCCGCCTTGAACGCCCTCTACCGCCCCGGGGCGCTCGACGCCGGCACGGTCGAGGACTACGTCCGCCGCAGGAGCGGCACGAGCCCGGTCACCTACCCGCTCCCGGAGATCAGCGACATCCTCGAAGAGACGCTCGGGATCCTCGTCTACCAGGAGCAGGTCATGCGGATCGCGTCGCGGGTGGCGGGATACTCGCTCGCGGAAGCGGACCTGCTGCGCAAGGCGATCGGGAAGAAGAAGCGCGAGATCATGGCGGCGGAAGGGGAGAAGTTCATCAGCCGCGCCGGCCAGCACGGAACTCCCAGGCCGAAGGCGAAGGCGCTCTGGGCCCTCATCGAGCCCTTCGCCCGCTACGGCTTCAACAAGTCCCACGCCGTGGCCTACGCTCTCGTCGCCTACAAGACGGCGTACCTCAAGGCGCACTACCCGGTCGATTTCCTCGCCGCGACGCTCTCGGCCGAGATCGGCTCGACCGACGGGATCGTGAAAGTCATCGGGGACTGCGTGGAGATGGGCATTCCCGTCCTTCCGCCCGACATCAACGAATCACGGCAGAAGTTCTCGGGCGTGGGACCGGCGATCCGCTTCGGCCTCGCGGCCATCAAGGGAGTGGGGGAGGCGGCCGCTGAAGCCATCCTCGCCGAGCGGGGACGCGGACCGTTTCGGTCGTTTACCGATTTCGCCATGCGCCTCGATTCTCACCTCGTCAACAAGCGCACGTTGGACGCGCTGATCTGCGCGGGCGCTTTCGACTTCCTCGGGAAGAACCGGGCCACTCTTGCCGCGGCCTCGGAGCGCGTCGTGGCGCGCGCGGCGAGGACGCGCGAGGAGACCGAGAGCGGCCAGACCAACCTTTTCGGAGGAGGCGGCCGGGGAGCGTCGGGCCCGGAGCCGGGGGCAGACGAGTTCCTCGAATTGCCGGACTTGTCGCTCGAGGAAAAGCTCAAGGGGGAAAAGGAAGTCCTCGGGTTCTACGTGACGGGACACCCCCTGACGCGTTTCACGGAAGAGGTCGAGCGCTTCGCGGACGCGAGGGTCGCGGACCTGTTATCGCGCGTGGACAAGTCCGTGCGCGTCGGCGGCGTGCTCGTCAACCTGAAGAAGCAGAAGATCAAGAAGGGGATGAACGAAGGCAAGACGATGCTGAAGGCTGTTCTCGAAGACATGACCGGAAGCGTTCCCGTCGCGATCTTCGCTAGCCTCTATGAGCGGGTCGAATCGTGGGTGCGGGCGGACCTGCCGGTGCTCGTCACAGGAACGCCCCGCGAGTCAGGCCCCGCCTGCGAGCTGACCGTGCAGGAGATAACGCCCCTGGAAGGGATCTCCGAGCGGCTGGCCAGGTCGATGCAGATCCGGGTCAACCTCGCGTTCGCCGACGAAGAGATCCTCGCGCGTCTGAAGGACAGCCTGACGTCCCATCCCGGTACGACCCCCGTGTCGATTCGCCTCTTCCGCCCCGGCGACTTCGAGGCCACGCTCAAGGCGGCGGACTCCATGCGGATCGCTCTCTCTCCACGCCTGACCAGCGAGATCAAGGCGCTCGCGGGCGAGGACTCGGTCCTGTACGTGTTTGAGTGAGCCGGAGGCGTCGAGCGACGCAAGTTCAAGAGCGGCGGCCACGGGCGAGCCGCCCGCTCCCGGAGCGGCCCGACCTTCGGCGCCTCTCCCCGGGTTCGCGCGCGGCGGTCGCGGCGGCGCGGCGGATCGCGCGGCAGGAGAAGCGCTCGTTGTACCTCGTGGGGGGGCCGGTGCGGGACCTTTTCCTCGGCCGCCCGCTGCGCGACGTGGACGTGGTCATGGAATCGGACGCTCTTGATTTCGCGCGGCGTCTCTCGGAGACGCTCGGCGTCCCGGCGCGGGTCCACGAAAGATTCGGCACGGCCACTCTCGCGATGCCCGGCGGCGGGAGGCTCGACCTCGCCCGCTCGCGCCGCGAGTCCTACGAAAGGCCCGGCGCGCTTCCGCGCGTCGAGCCGGCCCCGATCGAGGAAGACCTCGGACGGCGGGATTTCACGATCAACGCGATGGCGCTCGAGCTCGCTCCGGGCACGCGCCTGCTCGACCCCTTCGGAGGGAAGGCGGACCTGGAGAAACGCGTCGTGCGGATGCTCCACTCCGGCTCCCCGCGCGACGATCCCACGAGAGCCTTTCGGGCCGCCCGCTACGCGAACCGCCTCGGTTTCCGGATCGAAACGGGGACCCGGAAATGGATCGCGGACGCGTCCGGGCGCGGCGTCTTCGGCGCGGTGTCGGGAGATCGGCTGCGGCGGGAGCTGCGGCTCCTCTTTTCCGAGGAGAACCGCGCGGGCGCCGTACGGCTCCTCCGCCGCCTCGGCCTCGACCGGGAGATCGACCCGGCTCTCCCGCGCGAGGCTTCGATCCTCCAGTGCTTGCGCCGCGCGGAGCGGATCGCCGGACGCCATCCGGGAAAGACGAGTTGGCTCCTGTATCTCCTGACCTGGACGGCCGGGCTGGAGTCCGCGGATCTCGAGCGGCTGTCGCGGCGTCTTTCGCTCGCGGGGCAAGAGGCGAGGACCCTCCGCGCCTGGCCGGATGTGCTTCGGGCGCTTCGAAGCGAGGGCCGGAGCGCCACCCCTTCCGGCATCCTCGCGCGTGGCCTGTGCGGGGACGAGATGGCGGCCGCGGCAGCCACGCTGACAAGCGCCGCAGCCGCGCGGCTCGACCGCGCGCTCTCCGTCCTGGAGACACGGCTCGCGATCGCCGGAAGGGACCTGCTGGCCGCAGGCGTGCCGGCGGGCCCGTCGATCGGCCAGGCCCTCGAGGCCACGCTGTCGGCCCGGCAGGACGGCAAGATCTCCCGCCGGCAGGAGCTGGCCTACGCGCTGGCCGCCGCGCGCCGGGAGGCGTCGTGAGCCTCCTCGCGTGGCTTTTCGTTGTGCCGATCCTCGCGGTGACGCCCATAGCGCCTACGCCATCCGCGCCGAGGTCCGCCGTCCCGACCTTCTGCGCGGAATGGATCAGCCAGTCCCACGAAGGGTTCGAGCGCTTCACCGTCTTCTCCGACTCCACACTCGTCTGGAAGAAGGTGAGAAGCGGCGCGGACGAGGTTCGGCGCAAGAAACTCGAGCCCGGAGAGCTCTCATTCTATTGCGCATACTTCACACGTCCGGAGGTCTGGGAGCTCGCGGAGGACCTGCGCACGGGCCTCACGGGCGACTTCGCCGCTGAATCGACGGTCACCCTCGCCAGGCCCGACGGGTCGCGAAAGCAACTCCGGTTCGACGAGTTCTCCGCGCTCCCGGCCGCCGCGGGGGCGCTCCGGTCGGCGCTGGAAGGCCTGAGGCTCACCTTTCTGAGTCCCCTCGCGCCCGCCTCGCGTTTCACGCCCGAGACTCTCCCTCCGGGGACCCTGCTCCGGAGGTTCGACGGCGCGATGTTCCGCGTCCGCCAGGTCAGCAGGGAAAAGGGCGTGATCGAGCTCGAGGGCGTTCGGGAGCCTTACAGCGAGTTCAAGAAGATCGAGGAGCTGCGCTTCCAGTTCGCGGCCCCGGAATGAAGGAGAGTTTTCCAGGAAAGAGGGTTCCAGGTTTCAAGTTCCAGGTTTCAGGACGCTTCTTGAAACTTGAATCCTGAAACTTGAAACGCTGGATGAAACGACAGAAACCGCCAGCCATTCGCATCTTCGCCGGGATTTGGAAACGGCGTCACCTCGAAGTTCCCGAGGGGTCCCGGCCCACCTCGGGCCGCGCGCGGGAGGCCCTCTTCAGCATCGTGCAGAAGAGAATTCCGGGAGCGAGGGTGCTCGACCTTTATGCCGGCAGCGGCGCCGTGGGCATCGAAGCGGTCTCCCGCGGCGCGGCGCGCGCTGTGCTCGTCGAGAAGGATGCCGGGGTCCTGCGAAAGAACCTCGGGCGGCTCCCACCGGCGGAAGAAGCAGAAATTGTCATCCTCGAGGAAGACGCCGCCCGGGCGCTCGCGGGGCTCGCCTCGACCGGCGTGCGATTCGACCTCGTTTTTTGCGATCCCCCGTATGGAACACCGCAGGAGCGGCTGCGGGCGCTGGCCGCGGACGTGCTCTCCCCGGAGGGGATCTTCGTTCTGCAGGGCGACCGATTTGAGGAGACGCCGAGTCTCGCGCGCCTCACTCTGATCGATCGCCGGGAATACGGCCGCAACGTCTTCTTCTTCTTCGGCCGCGACGCCTCCGTGCGCGTCTCGGGACGATCGGCCCCGCTTTGACCGGCCCCGCACAAGATGTTAGGCTCCGCGCCTTGAATCTCCCGCCCGATCGCCCCAAAGGAGTGGCTTGATGCTTCAAAACGGCCGTCACTTTTTCACCTCCGAATCCGTGACCGAAGGGCATCCCGACAAGATCGCCGACCAGATCTCCGACGCCATCCTCGATGCCGTCCTCCGCGACGACCCGACGGGACGCGTGGCGTGCGAGACCCTCGTCACGACGGGCCTGGCGTTTATCGCGGGGGAGATCTCGACGAAGACCTACGTGGATTTCCCCTCCGTCGTCCGCCACACGATCAAGGAGATCGGCTACACGCGCGCCAAGTTCGGCTTCGACTTCGAGACGTGCGCCGTCATCTCCTCGATCGACCCGCAGTCCTCCGACATCGCGCAGGGCGTGGACACCGGAGGAGCGGGAGACCAGGGGATGATGTTCGGCTTCGCCGTGCGGGAGACCGAGGAGCTGATGCCGCTGCCCCTGACCCTCGCCCACCGCCTGGTCATGCGCCTCTCCGAGGCGAGGCGCAAGGGCCAGATGGACTTTCTGCGGCCGGACGGGAAATCCCAGGTGACCGTGGAGTACGAGGGAACCCGGCCGATCGCCGTCGAGACAGTCGTCGTCTCGACGCAGCACGCCGAGGCCATCAAGCATCCCGAGCTCAAGGAAGCGATCATCGAAGAGATCATCAAGCCGACGATCCCCGAGGACCTCCTGACGAAAACCACGAAGTTCCACGTCAACCCCACGGGCCGTTTCGTCATCGGCGGCCCGCAGGGGGACACCGGTTTGACCGGCCGGAAGATCATCGTGGACACTTACGGAGGCAGCGCTCCGCACGGGGGCGGCGCCTTTTCCGGAAAGGACCCCACGAAGGTGGACCGCTCCGCCGCCTACATGGCCCGGTACGTGGCCAAGAACATCGTGGCCGCGGGGCTGGCCGATCGGGCGCTGATCCAGCTCGCCTACGCCATCGGCATCGCGGACCCCGTGTCGGTCCATGTCGAGACCTACGGCACCGGGAAGCTCCCGGAGGAGCGGCTCGTGGACCTGGTTCGCCAGCACTTCCCGTTGACGCCCCGGGGGATCATCGACAAGCTGAACCTGCGGCGTCCGATCTACAAGGCGACCGCGGCCTTCGGTCACTTCGGGCGCAACCTGCCCGAGTTCACGTGGGAGTCGACCGACGCGGCGGCCGATCTTTCGCGCGCGGCGGGCGTCGAGCCGGCCATCGCGGCGGGACGCTAGGGAGATGGGAGACTCCGTCCAGACGGCTCAACGCTTTGACATCAAGGACCGGGCGCTCGCCGGGCGCGGCCGGCTCCGGATCGAATGGGCCGAGAAGAGCATGCCGGTCCTGCGGCAGATCTGCGAGCGCTTCGCCAGGGAGAAGCCGCTCCAGGGCGTCCGTCTTTCGGCCTGCCTGCACGTCACGAGCGAAACCGCCAACCTGGCCCGGACGCTCGCCGCCGGCGGGGCGGACCTCGTTCTCTGCGCGTCCAATCCGCTCTCGACGCAGGACGACGTGGCGGCCTCCCTCGTCGTGGACGACGGGATCGCCGTCTTCGCGATCAAGGGGGAAGACCACGCGACCTATTACGATCACATCCGCGCCGCGCTCGCGCACAACCCCAACGTGACGATGGACGACGGGGCGGACCTCGTGTCTTCGCTCCTGTTCCTCGCGCTCGGCAAGGATGCGGACGTGGACCCGGTCATTCGCCGCTGGGCGGGCGGGCTCTCCCCGGCCGAGCGCCAGAAGCTTCTCCGGGGCGTCTTCGGAGGCACGGAGGAAACGACCACAGGCGTCATCCGCCTGCGCGCCATGGAGAAGGCGGGGGTCCTGAAGTTCCCGGTCGTGGCCGTCAACGAGGCCCGGACGAAACACCTGTTCGACAACCGCTACGGGACGGGGCAGTCGACACTCGATGGCATCATCCGTGCTACCAACCTGCTCGTGGCCGGTTTGAACGTGGTGGTCGCGGGTTACGGCTGGTGCGGGCGGGGAGTCGCGATGCGGGCCCGGGGGCTCGGGGCGCACGTCATCGTTACGGAGATCGATCCAACCAAGGCGATCGAGGCCGTGCTCGACGGCTACCGGGTGATGACAATGGAAGGAGCCGCCGCCGTCGGAGACATCTTCGTCACGGTGACCGGCAACAAGGGCGTTCTGCGCGAAGAGCATTTCCGGACGATGAAGGACGGCGCGGTGGTCTGCAATTCCGGGCACTTCAACGTGGAGATCGACATCCCCGCTCTGGAAGCGCTGTCCTCGGCCCGCCGGCCGATCCGCGAGTCCGTCGAGGAATTCACGATGAAAGACGGGCGCCGTCTCCACCTGCTGGCCGACGGGCGCCTCATCAACCTCTCGGCCGCGGAGGGGCACCCGGCCTCCGTCATGGACATGTCCTTCGCGAACCAGGCCCTGGCGGCCGAGTACATGGTGAAGAACCACAGCACGCTCGAGCCGAGAGTCCATCCCGTGCCCGACGACATCGACCGAGAAATCGCCCGCTTGAAACTCGCCGCGATGGGTGTCGCGATCGACGTTCCCACTCCCGAGCAGGTCCGGTACATGACGTCCTGGGAAGAAGGAACTTAGGCAGAGCAGGTTCGCTCCTTTCCAACCTGCCTCTCCGGCATGAAAAGCCTCGCGATGCGGGCGGCGCTGACGGGATTCCTTGCGGCGCTTGCCTGCTGCGCTCTTGCGGACGAGCCGCTCCGCGTCGGCCACATCACGATCCGCTCGTTGAACGTCTTCTCCCCCGAGGAGGCGGCCCGCGGGTGGCTCTACCGGGCCGCCGACGCGCTCCACATCGAGACGCGGGAGTCCGTGATCCGGAAATTCCTCCTCTTTCGCGAGGGGGAGCCCTACGATCCGGCGCGGCTCGAAGAGACCGAGCGCAATCTGCGCGTCCTTCCCTTCCTCAAGGCCGCATCGGTCCTGCCCGGACCTCCGCATGACGGCGTCGTGGACGTCATGGTCACGACGCAGGACGCCTGGACGACGCAGCCCGGGATTTCCTTCGGCAAGAAGGGGGGCGTCACGACCTACTCGTTCTCCTTCGAAGAGAAGGACCTTCTCGGCACCGGTCGATCCGCCACGATCTCTTACGGCAAGGACCCCGACAGGATCGACCGCCTGGTGGAATACAAGGATCCCTACCTTCTCGGCCCGTACTGGAACAGCGATTTCCTCTATTCCGCCAACTCCGACGGGACGGAGGAAGCGGTGCGGATCGGACGCCCCTTCTACTCCTTCGTCAGCCCGTGGTCCGCGGATTTCCTGCTGACCCACCTCTCCCAGAACGACCGGATCTTTGAGGACGGAGAGGAATCTTCGCTCTTCCAGCAGGTTCACCGCGAGTTCCACGTCCGCTACGGGCGGGCGTTGACGGCGAGCGACGCGCGCGCCCGCCGTCTGTCGGTGGGGTTCGAGGTACTCGAGGACGAGTTCAACCACGTGCCGGACCACCCGAACGACGTGCTCCCCGACAACCGCAAATTTCGCTACGTCGGGCTGAAGTACGAAGACGTGTCCAACGACTTCATCAAGCTGAACTACGTCAACCGCGATTCCCGTATCGAGGACTTCAACCTCGGCCGGTCGTTCTCCGTCACCGCCGCGGTCTCTCCCTCGCTCTTCGGGTTGGACCGCACGACGGAGTTCCTCCAGGCGCAGGGAGACGAGGGGTGGAGGCTCTCGCCATGGAGTTTCCTCCAGGCGCATCTCGGGTTCGAGACGCGTCTCGACCGGGGCGTGCAGAACGCAATCCTCTCCGCCAATGTGAACTTCGTCCGGAAGTTCGACACGTCGCTCCTTCAGACCTTCGTCTCTCATCTCCAGTACGACCAGGCGTGGAACCTCGACCGCGACGTGCAGTTCTTCGCGGACGGTGCCAACGGGCTGCGGGGCTATCGGCTGCATTCCTTCGAGGGAAACAAGCGGATCATCTGGAATCTCGAGCACCGCCTTTTCACCGGCCGGGAGATCCTGCAGCTCGCGTCGTTCGGCGCCGCGGTGTTCTTCGACACGGGAACGGCGACGCCGGAAGGCCGGCCGCTGAAGCTCTCGGAATTCAAGAGCGACGTCGGCGTCGGCCTGCGAATCGCGATCTCCCGCGCCTCGACGAACAGCATCATTCGCATCGACGCGGCCTACCCGTTGAACCCCGACCCCTTCGGCCGGAAGGGGTGGCTCATCTCCTTCTCGAGCGGGCAGGTCTTCTAAGAAGTTGTCAGTTTTCGGTGATCAGTCGTCAGTTTGAACCCGAAACTGAAAACTGAGAACTGAGAACCGAGAACTGAAGACTACGTCCTCAAGCGCAGCAGCAGGTAGACCGATCCCGTGGCGGCGAGGACATTAGGCGACCAGGCGGCCAGGACCGCCGGCAATGCTCCGACGTCGCCGAGCTTCGTGAAGAACGCGGTGGCGATCAGGAAGCCCATTCCCAAAACCAGGCCGACGCCGATACCGGCGAGCGCGCCCCGCCGCCCGATCCGGAAGGCGAAGGGAATGGCGAGCAGGGCCATGAGCGGAACGAGCGACGGCGCGGCGAACCTCGCATGGAGCGCCGTTTCGAGGTCCGAGGTGGGGTATCCGCTCGCCTTCAGACGGCGTGCGTAACGCTGCAGTTCGCGCCACCGCATCTGCTCGGGCGCCCTCCGGTCCCGGGCGAAGGAGCGCGGGGGATCCCCGAAGATGAGCTCCTGCAGATAGGTCCGATACGCCGTCTCCGACGCGCCGCCGAAGGTCCGCGTCCATCCCTGCCGGAAGATCCATTCCTTCCCATCCCAGGATGCCTCCCGCGCTCCGTCCCGGCGCACGATGTTGAAGTCCCGGTCGAACGCGAAGACCGAGGGGGAGAGGAGCATCCCTCTCTCCGGATCGCTCTCCTCCTGGTGCCAGATCCGCCCGTCGGATGACACCCGCCAGTTGCGCTCCGCCGGGGTCCGCGCGGCCGAGTCGTAGTCCGCGGCCCGGCCGTAGATGATGTTGCGGTAGCGCGCCTCCCGCTGCGCCGAGGAGGGTACGACGTACTCTCCGAGAGCGAAGAAAAGAAGCGCGACGAGAGCCGTCGCGGCGAGAATCGGCGCGGCGAGGCGGTGGAGCGAGACGCCGCTCGCCTTGAACGCCGTGTCCTCGTTGTTCTTCGACAGGATCCCGAGCGAAATGAGCGTCGCGATCAAGGCGACGAACGGCGCGATCTGCATGCCGATCGAGAGGAGAAAACAGCGGTAGTAGCCGAGCAGGACGGATGTCGGCGGATGGTTCTTCGCGATCTTGTCCACGTGGTCGGCGTAGTCCACGATCACAGCCAGGAGCAGCACGGACACCGAGACGAGCAGGAGCGTTCCGACGAAGCGGCCGAGCACGTAGCGGTCGAGGATGCCGGGGAACCGAAGGAGACTGCCGAATCGCGGACGCGCTCCGGCGGGGGAGACCGCCCGCGCCGTCTCGCCCTCCGAGCGCCGGATCGGCCAGCGCCAGCGGGCGCGCTCGCGTCCCGAACGGGCCATGGCGGCCGTCCCCGCGGCCAGCAGGAGGACGTTCGGGATCCAGATCGCGATGCCCGGCGGGAGCCGGCCCTGCTGCGCCCAGGTCTCTCCGGAAGAGAGGAGCACGTAGTACAGGACGATGATCGCGAGCGAGATCGCGAAGGCGCTCCCTTTGCCGCCACGCCGGGCCGTCTCGGCCAGCGGGATGCCGATGAAGGCGAAGGTAAAGCAGGCGAACGGGATTGAGAGCTTCTTGTGGATCTCCACCCACGTCAGGCGCGTGTTCTCCGGCGACTCCTGGCGAACCCGCCGCGCGGTCGCGAAGAGCTCGCCGAGCGACTGCGACCGCAGCGACTTCTCGTAGGAGACCCGGGCGCCCGGCGAGTTCCAGATGTCCCCGGCGATGAGCACCCTCTGGGCTTCGCTCCGGTTGGTCCTGTAACGCGAAGGATTTCCGGCGTCGTATTCGTGCAGAGTCGAGTTGAAGAGATCGAGCCACAGGCGGTCGCCCTCGAGCGTCAGCGCTCCGCGGCTTGCCACGATGACTCGCTGGTCCTTCTCGTACTCCTCGCCGAGCTTTACGAAGACCCCGTCGAGCGTCCGCCCGTCGGCCGCGGCCCGGTCGAAATAGATGGTGACGCCGCTGCGAACCTCTCGAAAGGTGCGGGGGTGCACCACGTTGATGACGGAGGTCGCCGCGACGCGCGCCAGCGACCGGGACAACTTCTCGTTGGCCGCCGGGAGGACGAGGTTATAGAGGAGGAAGACGCCGACGGAGAGAACGCCTGCCGCCGCGAGCGTGGGGCCGTACACCGCGCCCGAACCGATTCCACAGGCCCGCAGAGCCACGATCTCGCTGTCGCCGGCCATACGGCCGATGCCGATCAGGATCCCGAGGAGAAAAGCCATCGGCAGTGTCAGGACGACGATCCAGGGCAGGGACAGGACAGTCAGCCACGCGACCTCCCCAAACGTCGCGCTCCGGCGCACGAAAAAATCCGCCAGGAAGTAGATCGTCCGAATGACGAGGATGAAGGTGTACGCCGCGAACCCCAGCAGGAACGGAGGCCAGATCTCGCGGAGGACAGACCGGGTGAGAAGACGCATCGAGGGACGATAGTAGTTGAGCGTTGTGAGTTGTGGCTTGTGAGTTATGAGAGGCCCGCCCCGGGCCGGCTGACGCAGAGTCCGATAGCGGCGCACCGGGGATCAGTCGGGTATGAGGAGCGGATTTCGCAGCGGAGGACCCCCCGGGGCCCCGTTATGTAAAGTCCGCTGACGCCACCCGATCTCGAGCGGCGAACAACCCCGGACTTTGCATAACGAGGGCCGATATTATGGAGAGTCGCCAGCCACACCGGGACTTCAGGGCGGGTGGGGCGGCTCAGTCTCAGCCGGGCGGTCGCTGGACTGATTCTGGCGACTTTACATAATATATCTTATCGGACGCTAAGGCTAGAACCCGATGCTCCACTCTTGAACGCTACTGAGGCGACGGTGGGTCAATCACGAAGTCCACCGCCGTCACCGTGTAGTGACCAGGCGGAAGATTGCCGTAGGCCTCTTCGAGATCCATCTCCCAAGCCCCTGCCGGAGAGCCCAACCAGACTCTCGTGTCGCAAGGTCCTGATCCGGCTGGCAGGCTCTGATGGTATCTGAGGGCTCTTGCTGCGTATTGGGCCGTCGGCAAGATGAAAGCGTTGCGGGAGTCTCGAAGTTTCATGTAGGGGAAGAACGCCTACATAGGTTGTCGCCTTCCGATCCTGGACGTCGAAAAATGTCAGGGCCAGTCGGATCTGGACGGGCCGACCGCGGTTCGGAGTTGCCGCGAGATGGAGCGGCCAGTTCTTCCTTGCCGGAGCATTCCCCGAGAGTGAATAGTACGCATCCAAAAAAGGTCTACCCTTGTCGTCGCGAAACTCGCGGATTGCAATCGTCCCGCTCTGTGTCTCATTGTCGTATATCCGAAGATCCCCGCGCGGCTCCGATTCGCCATCCGGTCCGCACAGGCGCTGTGCGGTGACTGCCGTGGGCCGTGCGCCGGTAGCCGCGAAAGTCAGAGCGAGAAGCAGCGTTGCTGACGCTTGGCTGGCCATTTCATTTACGGTACGGACTTAGCACCCGGCGGATTATTCAGAGCTTCCTCGAAAGCTTGATTTCCCCCGTTTCGAGCTGTTTGATGATCTGGCGCAGGGTGTCGATCAGCTCGCTCTTCTCGACGCGGGACTTCTGGAAGGAGAGGTTCAGCTTGAAGGGGCCGCCCCTGGGCTTGTAGATGAAGGAGAAGCGGCTGGGCTTCCTGCCTCCCGACTCCCCTTTCTTTCGGCGCAGGTCGTCCCGCGTGGAACCGGCGGCTGCCTCTGCGATCGCCTCCCGCATCGCCTCGGGATGCTTCAGCTTCGCGATCTCCAGGAGGACCGATCGGGCGTGAATGTCGGCGCGCCGACATTCCTCTCGAACGTCCTCGGGGATGTCGAGTAGAGACATGGCTTCGGTCACCGCGACGCGCGACTTCCCCAGCGCGTCGGCGATCTGCTGCTGCGTGTAGCCGTGGCGCTTGGCGAGGCCGGCATACCCCTCCGCCTCCTCGAAGGGATGGAGGTCCTTGCGGTGGAGGTTTTCGATCAACGCGATCTCGATGACCTCGTTCTCGGGGACGTCGAACTCGATGCACGGCACCTCGGTCAGGCCCGCCTCCATCGCCGCTCGGAACCGCCTCTCGCCCGCGATGATCCGGTAGCGCCCGTCCCCCATCGGCCGGACGAGGAGAGGCTCCAGGACTCCCTTCGCCTCGATGGATTTCGCGAGCTCTTTCAGGTCGCCCACGCTCGTACGCGGCTGCTCCGGGTTCGTCTCGATCTCTTCCAGGGGAATCCACCGCCCGAGCGAGGCGCCAAAGCGCGTCGAGAGCGCGTCCACGAAATGCGAGTCGTGCCGCATCTTCGCCTCCAACGGAAGTCCTCGTCTCTTAGACACGGGAAAGCACCTCCTCGGACAGAGAGTAGTACTCGGCGGCGCCGCCGGAGCGCGGCGCGAAGGTGAAGATCGATTCGCGGTGCGCCGGGCTCTCTTCGAGCCGGACGCTCTTGGAGATCGTGGTCTTGAAGACCTTTTCTCCGAAGACCGCGCGGATCTGTTCGTAGACGTCCCGGCCGATCACGGTCCGCTTGTCGTGGAGCGTTACGACGACGCCCAGGATCTGGAGGCCGGGGTTCGGCCGCGCCTTGATCTTGTCGACGGTCTCGAGGAGATCGTCGGTGCCCTCCAGCGCGAAATACGAGGACTGGATCGGGATGAGGATGTGCGTCGATGCGACCATCGCGTTGACGGTGATCATCCCGAGCGTTGGCGGCGTATCGATCAGGATCGCGTCGTAACGCTTGCGCGCGCCCTCGATCTTGTCCCTCAGCCGGAAATGCCCGTCAATCTCCCCGAGCAGCTTCGACTCGATTTTCGCGAGGGCGATCCGGGCCGGGGCGATGTCCAGGTTCGGAAGACCCGAGGGGCGGACGATCTCCTTGAACCAGACCGCGGGGTCCGTCAGCACGTCGAACATGGACTTCTCGATGGACCGGCGATCCAGATACGACATCGTGCTGTTGGCCTGGGGATCCAGATCCACCAGCAGCGTCTTCATCCCCTTCTGAGCCAGGGCCGCGGCCAGGTTGATCGCGGTGGTCGTCTTGCCGACGCCCCCCTTCTGGTTCGTGACGGAGATGATCACCGAAGGAGAGTTTAGCCGAGTTATCAGTTATCAGTTGTCAGTTATCGGTTCCGAACTGAGAACTGAAAACTGAGAACTGAAGACTACATGCGGTATTTGCCCAGATCCTCCGGATTCACTTCCTCCAGCCACTTCTTCAGCCGCTCCGGATCGGGCTCGGCCCCTTCGGCGCGCAGGGTCTGGCTCTTCTCCAGGACCTCCTCTTCCACGAAGATCTCCGAGCGCGAGCGCAGCGCGAGGGCGATCGCGTCGCTCGGGCGGCTGTCCACCGTCCAGGTCGCGCCGGCGCGCGAGAGGTGAATCCGGGCAAAAAACGTGTTGTCCTTCAGGTCGTTGATGACGATCCGCTCGACCCGCGTCTCGAGCTCGTTCAAGAGGTTGTTCAGGAGGTCGTGCGTCATCGGCCGGGGCGTCTCGATCTTCTCCATCGCGATGGCGATGGCGTTGGCCTCGAAGATTCCGACCCAGATCGGAAGAAAGACGCCGTCCCCGACATCGCGCAGGATCACGACCGGCATGTTCGAGACCGGATCCATGAGGAGTCCCTTGATTTCCATCTTGACCATGGCGGTTTCCTTCATAACGAGATTGCGAGCTCTCCCATCAGTGAATTCGGCAGTCCCCTGGTGATCCGCACAGAAACATAACTCCCGGGCTCGATGTTTTCGGCGCCGGGGATGTGGACGATACGGTTGCAAGCGGTGCGCCCGCGGCCTTGACCCTGGCGGTCCCGGCCCTCGAGAAGGACCTCGAAGCGGGTCCCGACGAGGTCCCGGTTCATCCGAGCCTGCAGCTCTTCCTGGAGGGCGAGGAGCCGCTGCAGCCGCAGTGCGGCAACATCCGCGCGGACTACCTTTTCCGTCCCCCAGCGCGCGGACGCCGTTCCGCGCCGCGGAGAATAGAGAAACGCGAAGACGTTGGCGAAGGAGGCGCGGCGGACGAGATCGAGGGTGTCGGAAAAGTCCTCCTCGGTCTCCCCCGGGAAGCCGACGATGAAGTCGGACGAAACAGCCACGTCCGGTACGTACCGGCGGACCCGGGCGAGCGTGTCCAGGTAGCGCGCCCGGTCGTAGCGCCTCTTCATCCGGTAGAGGACGCGGTCAGAGCCCGACTGGGCCGGTAGATGGAGGTAGGGCGCGATGTTGCCTCCGGAGGCGAGCGCGGCGATCAAGGAATCGTCCACGAAGAGCGGATGGGATGTGAGGAACCGCAGGCGCGCAAGACCCGGAACAGTGGAGGCCCGCGCCAGGAGGTCTCCAAGGCCCGAGCCGCCGTCGGGGTCCCGGTAGGCGTTGACCGTCTGGCCGAGGAGCGTGACCTCCGTGTACCCGCAGCCGACCAGCCAGCCGATCTCCTCCAGGATCTCGGAGGAACGGCGGCACCGCTCCCGGCCCCGGGTGAATGGAACGATGCAGAAGGTGCAGAACTGATCGCACCCTTCGATGACGGTCGCGTAGGCTTGGAAGCGCGACCCGCGGGAGATCTGGCGGAACTGGTAGACGGGCGAATCCTCCGGCAGGTCGAGCGCCTTCGTCTGCCGCCGTTGTGTCCAGGCGCGGCGCACGATCTCACCGACTTTCTCGACGTTCCCTGTTCCGAGGACGAAGTCCACCCACGGCGCGCGTTCCAGGATCTGATCTCCGGATACCTGGGCCAGGCATCCGGTCACCCCGACCACCAGGTTCGGGTTGACGCGCTTTCTCTCGGCCAGGACTCCGAGTGCGCTGTAGACTTTCGCCTCCGCCTTCTCCCGCACGTCGCACGTGTTCAGGATCAGGACGTCGGCGTCTTCGCCCTCCCCCGCGAGCGAGAGGCCGAGGCCCTCGAGCTGCCCGGCCATCCGTTCCCCGTCGAGGACGTTCATCTGGCAGCCCCACGTCTCGACGCGGTAGGAACGCGGCGCCGACGGACTCGGGGCGCCAGCCTCGGTGCGAACGGGGAGCAGTCCCCGGGCGCTCATTCCCGCAGCCACCCGGGCAGGGCGCCCGCTTTGCGGGCCTTCTCCGGCAGCTCCGAGAGGTCCTTCTCCGCCTGTTCCAGCTCTCTCTTGGCCGTCTCCAGCTCCTCGCGCTTCTTGTCCCAGGCGGGCTTGATCACACCGTCCCGGTACCGGCCATCGTCCCATGAATAGAAGTCATTTTCGAGCTTCTTCGACTCTTGCTCGAACTGCCGGATGCGCTCGCGGAGCTCCTCCACTCGCGCCCGCGCGCTGTGCATCCGCTCGCGCCAGTAAGCCTCCGCCTCCTCGGCCGGCCCCGGCGTGGGCCTGGCCACCTCCGCGGCGGGCGTCGGTGATCCCGGGCGGGGGGCCCAGGTCGTCAGCCTCCCCTTCTTCGGATCCGTGACCAGCGTTTCGTTGGTGATGGAAATCGGCGGGGGGGACTCCTTGCGCTTCTTTGCCGCGCCGGCGGCGCGCACCGTCTCCCCGAGCGACTGGCCATCCACGGGGACCGCCGTCACGGCGGGCGTCACGACCGCGCCCGGCACCGGTCTGCCGAATCCCCCGGCAAGTTTCCTCGGCCGCGGAGTCGGGGTCGGCGTAGGCCTTGGTGTCGCTGTCAGAGGCAGCGACGCCAGGAGAAGTGTCAACGCTCCGAGAACCAATTTTCGATTCATGGCTCCTTCGTCCCCGCCCGCCCGTACCGGTCTTCCAGCCGGACGACGTCGTCGAGCTCGGGCGACGAGACCTCGATGATGTCCACCGGTACCTCGGCCGTCAGCCGATGACGCACACCCGGAAGGATCCGGTGGGCGTCGCCGGAACGGAGCCGCAGGTCCTTCATTTCTCCCAGGACCTCGACGGAGAGTGTCACCTCGCCCTGGAGGACGAGCAGGGTCTCGTCCTTCCTCTCATGGTACTGGAGCGAGAGAGAGTGCCCGGGCTCCATGTGCAGGACCTTTCCCGCGTAACGCTCGTTCTCGGCGAAGATGAGCTCGTGGCCCCAGGGCTTCGCGACCTTTCTCACGGGGCGATTCTCCTCACCGCGACTCCGGGAGGTGCCTGCGAAAGGCCCCGGAACAGCTTCTCGACCTCGGACGCCTCCGACACGTTCAGCGCTTTCTCCGCGAGCGCGCGGGCCCTCTCGGAGTCGATCCCCGAGAGGACGTCCTTGACTCCCGCGATCGCGACGGGCGTCACCGACAGCTCTCGAATCTGAAGGCCCACGAGCACACCGATGCCGATCGGATCGGAGGCCATTTCGCCGCAGACGGCGACAGGCCGGTCAGAGGCCGCGCCTGCCTCGACCACGGAGCGGATCATCCGGAGGATCGCCGGGTTCAAGGGGCGGTAGAGCGCGGAGACGTCCGGGTTCGAGCGGTCCACCGCCAGCGCGTATTGCGCGAGGTCGTTGGTGCCGATGGAAAAGAAGTCGGCCTCGAGCGCGAGCCGGTGGGCGAGGAGCGCCGCCGAGGGGATCTCGATCATCACTCCGAGCGGGGGTGGGCGCGTCAATCCCACCTTCGCGACGGCGCGTTCCAGGTGCCGCCGCGCCGCGCGCAGGTCGCCGACGCCGCCGACCATCGGAAGGAGGATTTTCAACTCGCCTTTTCGCGAGGCCAGACACAGCGCCGTCAGCTGCGCGTCGAAGACATCCGGGTGGGCCAGGCAGTACCGCAATCCCCGCAGCCCCAGGGCCGGGTTTTCTCCGGGAGCCGGCCCGATCCCCTTCTCGCCCCCGAGGTCGTACGTGCGTATGACGACCGGGTGCGGCTTCGCCGCCTCCAGGAGGCGCTCGTAGGCTTCCCGCTGCTCTTCGACGCCCGGCGTCGCCGGGGCCGCCGCGAGGTAGAGGAACTCCGAGCGGAACAGGCCAACCCCTTCCGCGTGGCACCGTTCGAGGGACGGGATCTCCTCCGTCAATTCCAGATTGGCCCGCAGGATGATCCGGATTCCGTCGGCCGTGGCCGCCACTCCCGCCGTCCGGGCCCTCAACCGCCGGTCCTTCTCGCGGGCATCGCGCACCCGCACGAGGCCCTTTCGGATCCTGTCCTTGGAAGGCGAAGTCTCGACGATCCCCCGGTCCCCATCCACGATAATCGGACGCTCCGGAGAGACGGCCTCGCAGAGCCCAGCCACCCCGGCTACAGCCGGCAGGCCGAAGGAGCGGGCGATGATGCTCGCGTGGGACGTTGGTCCTCCGCGCTCGAGGGCGATCGCCCTCACGCGGCGCGGGTCGAGGCGAGCGGCGTCCGCCGGCGAAAGCTCGTCCGCCACGAGAATGGATCCGCGCGGCAGCTCGTGTCCGGCCAGTGGCTCGCCGCCGGACAGGTGGCGGGCGATTTCCCGCGCCACGTCGGCGATGTCCTCGGAGCGCTCCCGCATCGCCGCCGAGTCGGCGGCTTCGAGCCGCCGGCCCATCTCGCGGGACACCGCGGCGAGGGCCCACTCGGCGTTGACGCGCTCCTTGCGTATCCGCTCGACGATCCCCGAAAGCAGCGTCTCGTCGGAGGCGATCAGCCCGTGCGCCTCCAGGATGGCCGCGAGCTCCGATCCCATCGCGCCCTTCGACTCCCGCGAGTGCTGGAGGAAGTCCTCCGTCGCGGCGTGGGCGGCCCGCCGCAGCCGCCGCTCCTCGCTTTCGAGCTCATCGGGCGGGACGACCCGGCGGAAAGCCGGCGTTCCCCCGAACCGCACGATGACCGCGCGTCCGACCGCGATGCCCGGAGCAACCGGAAGACCGTGCAACATAGCGATGGAGGATTGAAAGATTGAAGATTGAGGGATTAAGCTCACGCCCAATCCTTCAATCGTCACTCAATTCAATCGTCAATTCCTCTCATTCCTCTTCGTCGAAGCTGCGGGCGATCAGATCTTCCACGGCCGCGAAGGCGGCCGCCTCGTCTTCGCCCGTGACGGTCAGTACAATCTGGGTGCCCTGGGAAGCGGCGAGCAGCAGGATCCCGAGGATGCTCTTGCCGTCCACCACCTCTCCGTTCTTGCGGATCTTGACGGCGGACTTGAAGCGGCTGGCCGTCTGCACGAACTTGGCCGCGGCCCGGGCGTGCAGGCCAAGACGGTTGCGGATGGCGAGCTCGCGTTCGATCATCGCTCCCGCGACTCCGAGGCGGCGGCCGAGGCGTCCTCCTCGCTGGCGAGCAGGTCCGAGGCCACGCAGATCGATCGCTGCCCGCGGTCCCGCGCCAGATGGGCGATCTCGGAAACCGGCTTTCCGCTGTTCTGAAGCGACGCGCACTTGAGCACCATCGGGAGATTGACGCCGGTGACGATCTCGACCCGATCCTTCTTCAGAAAGGTGAGGGTCAGGTTGGTCGGCGTGCCGCCGAACATGTCCGTCAGGATGACGGCCCCGTCGCCGCGGTCCGCCTCGGCGAGGCCCGCCGCGATCCGCTCCCGCGCGTCCTCTCCGATCTCGCTCCACTCGAGGGCGACCGCGACGATCGAGGAGATCTCCGGCTGGATGATCAGGGCAGCCGCCTTGAGCTCCTCGGCGAGCTTCCCGTGGGTGACGAGGAGTATTCCAATCATGAGTCGAGGCTCGGATTGTAAGGCCAGGGGCCGGGAGCCGGGAGACGGAAGACGGAAGAGGAGAGAAGCAAGGGCCGCCGGCTCTCCGTCTCTCGTCTCACGTCTGCCGTCTCCCGCGGCGCGAAGCGCCGCTCACTCCCGGGTCGCGTCCCGGTGGGAGATTCGGACCGGGTAGTCGCGCTCTTTCAGCATCGACGCCAGGCGCTCCGCCACGAAGACCGACCGGTGCTTGCCGCCGGTGCATCCGACTCCGATCGAAAGGTAGCTCTTGTGCTCGCGTTCGTAGAGGGGGAGGAGGTAATCGAGGAACTCGCCGATCCTTGCGAGAAACCGTCCGGTTTCGGGGTCCTTCTCGATGTAAGCCGCCACGGCGGGATCCGTGCCGGTCTTGGGCTTCAACTCCGCCACGAAATGCGGATTGGCGAGAAACCGGACGTCGAAAAGCAGGTCCACGTCGTGGGGCACGCCGAACTTGTAACCGAACGACGTGGCGGAGACGACCATGCGGGCAAGCGAGGGATCTCCCACGAACGTCTTCTGGATGAACGAACGCAGCTCGTGCACGGTCATCTCGGATGTGTCCACGACGACGTCCGCGACGGAACGAACCTCCTCGAGCATCGCGCGCTCGCTGCGTAGCGACTGGAGGAGCGAGCGGTCGCCGGAGAGAGGGTGCGGTCGGCGCGTCTCGGAAAAGCGCCGGATCAGCGATTCCTCCGAAGCATCCAGGAAAACCAGGCGCGTGCCCGGCACTTTCGCGCGCAGGCGCGAGAGGATCTCGGGGAAACGTCCCGCGAAGTTGGGGTTGCGCACGTCCAGGATGACGCCGACCCGGGTCGCCGAGACGCGCGAGAGGAGCGGCTCGACGAGCTCGAGCGGCAGGTTGTCCACGCAGAAGTACCCCATGTCCTCGAGGCACTTGTTCACGTAGCTTTTTCCCGAGCCGGAGAGTCCGGTGACGATGACGAGGCTCTCGGGGAGGGGGAAGGCGCCGGCCGGTTCCACCGGCGCCGAAACTCTTTCGCCCACGCTTCGCTGCCGTTCTCCCCAGCTAGCGGCGGCGGAGCGCCGGAGATTTCGCGTTCTTGGCGATCTGCTCGTCCACCTTGATAGCGAACTCCTTGGCGGCATCGTATCCCTGCATCTTGAGCAACTCGTTGCGCGCGGCGATCTCGATCAGAAGCGCCAGGTTCCGGCCCGACGCCACCGGCAGCCGCAAGAACGGCCGGGTGCGTCCGAGAATCGAATAGGTCTCTCCGTCCAGGCCCAGGCGGTCGTACTTTTTCAACGGGTCCCAGCGCTCGAGCTCGATGACGAGCTCGATCGCCTTGGACGTGCGGACCGCGGACACGCCGAACAGGTTCTTGATGTTGATGATCCCGATGCCGCGCAGCTCCATGTGGTAGCGGATCATCTCCGCGGCCCGGCCGACGAGAGCGCCGTTGGGGTATTTCCGGATTTCCACCACGTCGTCCGCCACGAGCCGGTGCCCGCGCTGGATGAGATCGAGCGCGCACTCGCTCTTGCCGATTCCGGAGTCGCCCATTAGCAGGACCCCCATCCCGTAGACGTCCACGAGGACGCCGTGCACGGTCGCCGACGGGGCGAGCTCGTCCTCCAGGACGCTCGTGATGGACTGAATGACGACCGAAGTCGTTTGGTCGGAGACGAGGAGGGGCACGGCCCGCTCGCGGCACTCCCGGGCGAGATCCTCGGGCACGGGCTGTCCTTTGGTGATCACGAACGCCGCGACCGGCAGCGCGCAGATTGAGTGGATCCGGTCCCGGCGCACGTCCGCCGGCATGGTGTCGAGATACTTCAACTCGCTTTCGCCGAGGATCTGAATCCGCCCGGGCTTGATGAAGGCCAGGAACCCCGCGAAAGCGAGCCCGGGTCTCTGGATGCGGCCCCAGGAAATGACGCGGGAAAATCCGGGCTCCCCCGCCACTATCCGCAGCTTCAGGTCGGCGAGCGCGGCGGACCGCAGGACCTCCGCCGTCAACTCCGCGGTCCGGCCCGACTCCTCCGGAACACTCATACGCCCGCCGCCGTCGGGCTCGGCTGTGCCTCCTTGAGCGCCTCCAGGATCTCCTCGCGCGTGGACGCGCGGCGGAGCGTCTCGACGACCCCGGGCGCGCGCAGGAGGCGCGAGATCCGGGCCAGAGCCTGCAAGTGGGCGGCCGGCTGATCGGCCGGGGAGAGGATCAGGAAGATCAGAGTGACCGGCATACCGTCGGCCGAGTGGAAGTCGATCCCGCCGGGGGCAAGCCCGATCGAAAGCACGACTTCCTCGACGTCCCGGGACTTGCAATGCGGGATCGCGACTCCGCCGCCGAGGCTCGTGCAACCCAGCCGCTCGCGCTCGACGAGCCTGCGGGTCAGGTCTTGAACGTCGCGGATGACCCCCGCGGCGGCGAGCCGCCGGGCCATATCGCCCAGGGACTCCTCCAGACCCGGCCCGCGAAGATCCGGGAACACGTACCGCGGGTCCACAAGCCCCTGGAGGGGCCCCTCGCCGGCGCCGGTCAAAACGCCGCCTTCAGCATTCCGGCACGATCAGGCCGAAGTCCCCGTCGCCGCGCCGGTAGACAATGGAGATCCTCTCGTTGGCCGAGTCCCGGAACACAAGGAACTCCTGGCGGGAAGCGTCCAGCCGCAGGCCCGCCTCCTCGATGCTCATCGGCTTGGCCGGCAGGCGCTGCTGACCGCCGCGCACGATCCGCTTGCCGGCCCGGGCCACGGCAGACGCCCCGGCAGGCCGCTCGGGAGCCGGCTTGACCCTGCGGATCGATTCGCCGGGGACCCCGCGGTGCTTGCGGTCGCGCCCTCTCTCCAGGTCCTTCTTGGCCTGAGCGTCGATCTTCTCGAAGGCCAGGGCGACGGCCGCCCGGGGATCTCCCGCCGTCTCTTCCTGCGCCTTCCAGCGCCGACGCCTGTGGCTGGCGATGACCTCCGCCCCGAACCGATGCTTCTCCTGGGAAAGCACGACGCGGACGACCGCCGGGCCTCCCAGCCGCCGCTCCAGCCGCAGCGTCCGCCGGCGGGCCAGCTCCCGGAGCGACGCGGTGACCTCGACGTTGCGGCCCGTGCATTCGACGCTCATCTCTTCTCCCGGTTCTTCAGAAGGACTGCTTGCGCTGCGAGGAAGAGGGAATCCGCAGCTCCTCGCGGTATTTGGCCACGGTCCGGCGCGCGATCTGGATTCCTTCCGCCCGGAGACGCTGCATGATGCGCGCGTCGGAATGGGGGCGGCGCGAGTCCTCGTCGGCGATGTAGCGGGCGATCTTGCTCTTGATCGACAGCGACGACACGTCGGCCCCGTTGGCCGAGTCGATGCCGCTGTGGAAGAAGTACTTCATCGGGAAGAGCCCGCGCGGCGTGTGGATGTACTTGTTGGAGACGACGCGCGAAACGGTGGACTCGTGCATGCCGATGTCGTTGGCCACGTCCCGCAGGACGAGGGGGCGAAGGTGCTCGATGCCCTTCTCGAGGAACTCGCGCTGGTGGCGGACGATCGAGTCCGCCACCTTGTAGATCGTGCGCTGCCGCTGATCGAGGCTCTTGATCAGCCAGACGGCGGACCGCATCTTGTCCTTCAGATACGCGGCGGCCTCCTGGCCGATCGCGCCGTTGCCGCCACGCAGCATCCTGCGGTACGCCGCGGAGATCCGGAGCCTGGGCAGGCCATCCTCGTTCAACTGGATGACGTACTCGTCTCCAATCTTGCGCACGGCGACGTCGGGCTCGACGTAGATCGTGCGCTCGTTGGAGTACTTGCGCCCCGGCTTCGGCTCCAGGTTCTTGATGATCTCGACGACGGCCTGGAGTTCCGACATCCCAACGCCAATCGCGCGCGATAGCTGCTGGAACTGGCGGTTCAGGAATTCCGGCCAGTGCTCGGTGACGATTTTCTCGATCAGCGCGTTCTCGATCCCGAGCGCCCGGATCTGGATCATCAGGCAGTCCGGAAGGTCGAACGCGCAGACGCCCGGCGGGTCGAAGGAGCGCACGAGCGCGAGCGCCTTCTCGACATCCCCCTCGTCCTCGTAACCGGCCGCCCGGATCTCTTCCCGGGCGACCCGGAGGTAGCCGTCCTCGTCGGTGTTGCCGACGAGATAAGTTGCGATCTCACGCACCGCGGCGGTCGCGACGGACATCGAGAGCTGCCAGGTCAGGTATTCCTGGAGGCCTTGAGTGCTCGAGAGTGTGTTCTCGAGCGGGGTCTGCTCGCTGTCTTCGTACTGGCGCGGGTTGTAGGCCGTGTCGAGGTAGTCCTCGAAGTAGGAGCCGAAATCGATCTCGTCAAAGGAGTCCCGTTCCGCCTCGGGGCCGGCCTCGGCTTCCGGTGGCGTCTCGCCCGGCGTCGTGGCGCTTGAAGAGGGAGCGGCGAGGTCTCCCTTTGCCGCCTCCGGAGCCTCGGCGGCCTCGGCCGCATCGGTCTCCCGGGCCGCCTCCTCCTGCTCCTCCTCGAGCACCGGGTTCTCCACCATCTCCTGGGTCAGGACCTCCTCGAGCTCGAGCTTGGACATCTGCAGCAGCTTGATGGCCTGTTGCAGCGACGGCGTCATCACGAGCCGCTGCGAGAGCCTGAGGTTGAGTTTCTGTTCCAGGGCCATGGTGCTTGGGCTGCTAGTTCAGCTGAAAGGCCTCCCCGAGATAAATCTTCTTGACGACGGCATCGCTCGACAGAGCAAGGGGCGTGCCCGCCCGTAAAATCTCGCCGGCGTTGATTATATAGGCGCGGTCAACGATGGACAAAGTCTCCCGGACGTTGTGGTCCGTGACGAGAACGCCGATGCCCGCGGATGCCAGCCGCCGGGCAATTCCCTGAATTTCGAGAACCGCGAGAGGATCGATCCCCGCGAACGGCTCGTCCAGCAGCAGGAAGTCCGGAGACACAACCAGGCTTCTCGCGATCTCGACGCGGCGGCGTTCTCCCCCGGAGAGAGTGTAAGCGCGATGGGTCCGCAGAGCCTCGAGTCCGAATTCCGCGAGGAGCCGGTCCGCGCGCTCCCTCTGCTCGCCGCGCGAGAGGTCGAGCGTCTCCAGGATCGCGAGCAGGTTCTCTTCGACCGTCATCTTCCGAAAGACCGAAGGCTCCTGGGGCAGATAACAGATACCGGCCCGGGCCCTCCGGTACATGGGGAGATTCGTCAGGTCCTGATCCTGCAGGCGCACGACGCCCGCGTCGGGACGTACGAGGCCGACGACGATCGAGAACGTCGTGGTCTTGCCCGCTCCGTTGGGGCCAAGAAGCCCGACGATTTCCCCTCCGGCGACTTCGAGAGAGACGCCTTTGACGACGGCGCGCCCGCCGTAGGTCTTGATCAGCCCTTCGGCGGCCAGGACGGGGCGCGCGGCCGGCGCCTCGGATGTCTCCTCGCTCATTGAACGATTGATGGATTGACGATTGACCGATTGAAACGATTGAAGCGCGGAAATCAATCCTTCAATCTCTCAGTCTCTCAATCCTTCAATTCCTCTTTGTCTTGTGAATCGTCTCCGTCTTCCCGCCGTGCGGAGCGGTGACTTCGACGGTACGCCCCCCTTCGGTGATCGTCAAGGTGGCCCCGGAGACCCGGTTTCCTTCGGCGTCCGTCACCCAGGCGGGCGAGCCCTCGAGTACGGTCTTGTCCCGGGACGGCCAGTCGACAGCCCGCTCCGCTTTTCCGCTCCGTCCGGTGGCGCCATCCTCGAGGGAGACGTCTCCCGTCATCTCGACCCGTTCGACCTTCCGGTCCCGGGCCAGAAACGCCGTCGCCTTCCGGGTGGTCGCGCGCCAGGGGCCGCGCGTGACGGCGACCTCGTCTTCGAAGAGCGCCGTTCCTTCCAGTTCGCGATAGATCACCCGGCGCGCCGTGACGACGGAGGGGCCCCGGTCCGCGGGCCGCCGCGTCTCTCCGGGCTCGGGAGCGACGACAGTTCGCGTATGCCCGACCGCGACGAGGGTCCGCTCGGCGTCGTTCAAAGTGATGTCGTCCCCGAAGAGAGACGACGCCCCCTGCCAGAGAGTGGCGCCGCCGGACAGGGTTGCCACGCGGCTCGCGTCGTCGAAGACGATGCGTCCCGCTTTCCCATAGGTCGGGCGCGAGGAATCGCCGACGAGTGTCGGGACCTTCGCCTTCGTCTTGCCGGGGACGAAGACCGCGCGGGCATTGCCCTGCGCGTCGAGAGTCCTGCGGTTCCTGTCCAGCTCGATGCGCGCGGCCGAGACGCGCGACCCCTCGCCCTCAGCCGTCGCGGACCCGCCTTCGCCGCCGGTAAGGACCCAGAGGCCTCGAGCCGGCAGCTCGACGGCCTTCTCCGCCCGGGCGGAACGGTCCTCTCCCTCCATTCTTACTCCGCCGGCGAGCTCCAGCGTCTCGATTTCGCCCGCCGGGGAGAAGGCCAGGCTCGCGTTCACCGATTCGGCATGGTTCTGCGGGGATTGGAGCCGCACGTTGCCGTGCGCCCGGGCGGAGGTGGCGCGTCCCGCGTTGAAAGCGACGTCGATCGTCTCGGCGTCCACCTGACGGTCGCGCTCCTCGACGTGGGCGGGGTTGCCCGACAGGGAGAGGGATCGCACCGCGCCGTCGGGCGCGAAGAGAAGAGCCGCCTGGCCGGCGCTGTAGTGCCGCTCTCCCGCCGGCGCCGGACGGGCTCCCCCGGTCGAGGGGCCGGCCGATACCAGGACCCCGCGAACGCTCCCCTCGGCTCTCGCCCACTCGAATCGGTTGCCTTCCTGCTCCGTCTTCAGGACGAGGCGATCGCAGTCCAATCGATCCCCGGAGCGAGAGGAACCTGAAACCGTCCCGACGAGCTCGATGACGCCCTCGCCGCGCCGATACACGGCGCCGTCGGCCGCGAGCTGCGAGAGGCCGCCGCTGCCCTCGCCGGTCCCGGACCCGCGCACCGGGCCTGTGAGCGTCAACTCGTGCTTTGAAACGTCGTAGCGCCCGGAGCGCGCATCGACGTTGAAGGTTCCCCGGCTGAAATGTATCGAGGACGGAGCCACGAGCTCGCGCGCCGACGGGTGGAACTCCAGCTTCGCCGTTTCTCCGAGCGCTCCCTTCTCGTCGGACCACCGGACGTTGCCCGACAGGATGGCTTCACTCGTCCGGTGGTCGTACTGGGCCTTCTCCGCGCGCACGGTCACCGGCGCCCCCCTTTCGGGGTAAAGCGTCAGCACGACCTGCTCGAGCGCATAGACATTGGGGACGAGCCCGGCCGCCGGGCCGAAGCCCACGGTCCGCTCGGACTGGATGCGGAAGATCAGCTTGCCGCCGACGGTCTCCGTGTAGTCGAAGCCCTTGGAGACCGTCATGGGCTGGCCCGCCTCCTGCCCGGGGGGAGGGCGGGGCGCCGCGTCGCTCGCGCGGCTGGACGAGGGCCGGCGTCCCGGCCGGAAGGAATAGACCACGACAGCCAGAAACAGGGCGCCGAAGGCGAGGACGAGGATCTCCAGGCCTCGCCGGCCCTTCATGGATGGAGCACCGTTCACGGACGAGCGGCCGTCTCGATGGCGCCGAGTGCCCGGAACTTCCTGTACCGGCGTTCGCGTCTTTCCTCGGGAGTCAGGCCCAGCAGTTCCTTCAGATGCCGTTCAATCGCCTCGCCGACCGCCGCCGCGGCGCCGGCCGGGTCCGCGTGCGCCCCCCCGGGAGGTTCCGGGATGATCTCGTCGGTCACGCCGAGCTCCTTCATGTCGCGCGCCGTGATCTTCATGGCTTCCGCCGCGTCCTTCTTCCGTGACGCGTCGTTCCAGAGGATCGCGGCGCAGCCTTCCGGGGAAATGACCGAATACACCGCGTGCTCCATCATCAGCACCCGGTCTCCGATCGCGAGCCCGAGGGCTCCCCCCGAGCCGCCTTCGCCGGTCAGGGTCACGACGATCGGCACCCGGAAGGCGGACATCGCTTTCAGGTTCACGGCGATCGCCTCGGCCTCGCCGCGCTCCTCGGCGTCGATGCCCGGATAGGCTCCCGTCGTATCCACGAACGAGAGGATCGGGCGCCCGAACTTTTCGGCGAGCTGCATCACACGCAGCGACTTGCGGAAGCCCTCCGGCCGGGGCATGCCGAAGTTACGGCGGACCTTCTCCTGGGTGTCGCGCCCCTTCTGGTGGCCGACGACCGCCACGGCGTTCCCGCGGAAGAAGGCGAATCCGGCGACGATCGCCGCGTCGTCGGAAAACTTCCGGTCGCCGTGCAGCTCGACGAACTCGGTCGTGAGGCTCCGGATGTAGTCCAGGGTGTACGGGCGGGCCGGGTGGCGCGCGACGAGGGTCTTCTGCCAGGGGGTCAGGCTCGCGTAGATTTCGCGCGACACCCTTTCAAGCTTCTCCCGGAGTCTTTCGAGCTCGCGCCGGTGCGTCGCGTCGTCCGGGAGTGCGGAAAGCTCCTCGATGCGGCGCCGCAGTTTCAGGATGGGCTCTTCGAAGTTGCCGTCGTCGTCCATTAGCCGCCATTGTAATGGCGGCTAGCTACATGAGGTCCTGCGGGTCGACGTCTACGGCGATTTGGACGCCGGAGGGGGGGCGCTCGGGAATCGCGGCTTCGAGAGCGTCGAGGACCACCAGGCGCTCGGCTGCCCGAATCAGGATCTGGAATCGCCAGCGCCCCTGCAGTCGCTCGAGCGGCGCGGGGGCGGGGCCGGAGATCCGCAGCGTCGCCTTGCTGGCGGCGACGGCCTCTCCGATGCTCCTGCCGGCGCTCTCCGCCTTCTCGCGGTCGGGGGACGAGAGCACGACCGACGCGAGCTGCGCGAACGGCGGATAGAAGAACGAGCGGCGGAATGCCAGCTCTTCGGCCGCGAACCCGTCCACGTCGTGGCGGGACGCGCGGCGGATCGCCGGATGGTCCGGGTGAAACGTCTGGACGTGGACGGTTCCCGGCGTGTCTCCCCGCCCCGCGCGCCCCGCGACCTGCGCCACGAGCTGAAACGTCTTCTCCGCGGCGCGAAAGTCGGGAAAGTTCAGGAGCGTGTCGGCCGAGAGGACTCCGACCGCGGTGACGCCGGGAAAGTCGTGTCCCTTGGCAACCATCTGCGTCCCGATCAGACACTGCGCCCGGCGTGAGATGACTTCCTCGAGGACCGCCCCCGCTCCCCGTCTCCTCGCCGTGTCGCGGTCGAGAACGACGGAAGGGACACCCGGGAAGAGCTCGGCGAACCTTTCGGCCACTCGCTCGGTTCCCGCGCCGATCGCCTCGAGGACGGCGCCGCCGCAGTCCGGGCAGCGCACCGGCCGGGGTTTTCTCTCCCCGCAGTAATGGCAGACGAGGGTCCGCCCCTTCTCGTGCACTGTCCGACATACGCTGCACCGGCTGCAGCGGAAATCGTTGCCGCATTGCCGGCAGAGGAGGAACGGGGCAAAGCCGCGGCGGGGCTGCAGCAGGATCGCCTGCTCGCCGCGAGAAAAAACCTCTCGCAGTCTCTCGACGAGCGCCCGCGAGAAGAGGGGAACGCCCTTCTCCTCCGGCCGAGCCTCCTCGCGTTTCAGGTCCACGAGGGTAACCTCGGGAAGTGGACGATCGTCCACGCGAGCCGTTAGCCGGAGCAGACGCAGGCGGCCGTCTCGCGCCGCCTGGTACGCCTCCATCGACGGAGTGGCGGACCCGAAGACGAGCGCCGCGCCGGCCGCGCGCGCGCGGATCGCGGCAACATCTCGCGCGTCGTAGCGCGGCGACTCCCTCTGCTTGTAGGAGCCGTCGTGCTCCTCGTCCACGACGAAGACTCCCGGGTCCTCGACCGGAGCGAACGCCGCCGACCGGGGTCCGATGACGGCGCGCGCCCTCCCCGACCGCACGCGGTTCCACGCCTCCGCGCGCTCCCGCTCGGACTGAGCAGAATGCAGGAGGGCCGCCCGGTCACCGAACTGGCGGGAGAGCTCGCGGGAGAAGACGGGCGTCAACGCGATCTCCGGCACGAGCCAGATCGCGCCCCTCCCCGCCTCGATCGCAGCCGAGATCGCTCGCAGGTACACCTCCGTTTTTCCGCTACCTGTGACCCCCTGCAGCAGGGCCGGGAAGTAGCGTCTCTGCGCGATCGCCCCGCCGATCTCCGAGAGTGCGCTCTCCTGCTCCGCCGTGAGCCGGAACGCCGCTCGGAAAGCGGGAGGAGCCGGTTCCTCGGGCTTGCGCGCCTGCTCGAAGCAACGGATCGCGCCTCGGGAGACGAGGTTTCGCAGGACCGCCGGTCCGGCCCCCGTGCGGAGGCTTATCTCGGCCGCGCTGGCGGGGCGGCCGAGCGCCTGGAGCAAACCGAGGACGTCCCGCCCGCGCCGGCTTCGCGCGAGGAGCGCGGCGAGCTCCCCGGGTGAACCAGCGCCCGGCGTGTAGGCCTTTTCCGAACGCGGTTTCCGGTCTCGCGCGGCGGATCCGGCCCGGATCATTCCGCGCTCCTCGAGCGACCGCAACGCCTCCCGGCGTCCCTCGACCGGCAGATCGCTCAGCCGGACCGCTCGACCGTCGCGAAGCCGGTCGAGGATCTCGCCCTCGGCTCCCTCGGCCCGGGCGAGCGCTCCCCGCCCAGTGATGCGATACTGGACCGCCCCGGCCGCCGGGAGCCGCGCCGGCAGCGCGCTCTTCAAGACTTCGCCTGTCGAGGCGAAGGACCTCCTCGCGACCCGCTCCGCCGTATCGAGCAGCTCCGGAGGGCACACCGGCTCGGTGTCGAGCACCTCCAGGATCTCGCGCAGGCCGGCGGTCTCCTCTTGACCGCGGGCGAGAACGACGCCCGTCATCGCCCGCTCCCCGAAAGGGACGCGAACGCGAGCGCCCGGCTCCGGCATCGGCAGGGCGTCCGGCACCCGATACGAAAAGTTCTTTCGAATCGGTAGCGGAACCGCGACCGAAACAATCCGGGATGCCGCTGCTGCGCTTCGAGGGGCTTCCGTGTTTTCCGTGGCGGAGGCCATCAGGAGGAAGCTATCAGCTATCCGTTGTCAGCCGAGCAAGCCCGAGTCCCCGAATGCAGAGCTGAAAGCTGAGAGGCGACAGCTACGTTCTCGAGGGAACGGGCGTGTCGTCGTCTTCGGCGTCGTCGCGCACGAAGACGTAGGAACGCCGCAGCGGATCCCAGCGGTAGCGGCGGACGGCCTCGTCGGCGAGATCGGGCGTGATGAGCACGGCGTCGCGGTCGATCGAGAGATCGCCCCGCGCCAGGGTGATGTCGCGTTCGAGGAATGCCCCGGAATTGAACGCCGGCCCGGCCTGATCGCCGCGGCCGGTGAACACGACGACGGAGAACCACGGGTTGTCGCGGCTCGACTCGCGCCGAACGAACGCCTGAACGAAATCCAGGATACCGTCGTCGTTGACGTCCCCGCGGACGAAGAACGGGTGATAGACCCCATAGAGGCGGCGGACGTCCGCGTCGGCGCTGCCGGAGCCCCGGCGGTCCGAATCCGCCGCGAGCCGCAGGTCGGCGTGCTGCCGGAGAAAATCGTCGACCGCCGCCTTCTCGGCGGGCTTGAAGGGATACCCGCCCGTATCTGCGCGGCCCGCCGGCGCCCGGGCCGGACGCTCCGCGCTTTCCGAAGAGGACGGCGCGGCGGCGGCGGCGGACGGAGCGCTGGCCCTGTGACAAGCCGGGATCGCCGCGGCGCAAGACACGGCGAGGGCAATGCCCTTCAAACGCCGGACGAAACGGATCATTCTCTCCTTCCTCGCGGGGAGCCCCTCCCGGCACATGAGGCGAAATCTCGCAGCTTGTCCATTTTAACCCTCTCTCGCCGGGCACGCGCATCCGGTGCTCTTGAATCATCCCGACGCGAGATCCGACTCTGCTAGTGTTGAAAAGTTCGAAGAGGGAGATTCGCCGTGAGAGAAGAACGCGACAGCCTCGGTGTGCGGCAGATCCCGGACGACGCCTACTGGGGCGCGCAGACCTCGCGCGCCGTGGAGAACTACCCGATCTCGGGCGAGAGGGCCCATCCCGAGATGATCCGCGCTTACGCCCGGATCAAGAAGGCGTGCGCCGAGACCAACTCAGAACAGGGCCGGCTCGACGCGCGAAAAGTCGCCGCGATCGCGCAGGCCTGCGATGAGGTCCTGGCGGGACGGCATGGGGAACAGTTCGTGGTGGACGTGTACCAGGCGGGGGCCGGCACCTCCTTTCACATGAACGTCAACGAGTTGCTCGCCGGGCGAACGGCCGAGATCCTCGGCGCGTCGCGCGGCGACCGTGCGGCCGTTAATCCCAACGACGACGTCAACCTGGGCCAGTCCACCAACGACACGTTTCCGGCCGCGCTCCACATGGCGGCGATCGCCGTCGGGAGGACGCTTGCGGAGGAAGTCGGAAGGCTCGCGGACTCCTTCGACCGCAAGGGCCGCGAGTTCGCAAGCATCTTGAAGTCGGGCCGGACGCACCTGATGGACGCCGTCCCGTTGACGCTCGGCCAGGAGTTCCGCGCCTTCGGCTCCGCCGTCGCGCACCGCCGGGAGATGCTTTCCTACTGCATCGATGGGCTTCGGGAGCTCCCGCTCGGCGGATCGGCGGTCGGAACCGGCATCAACACCCTTGCCGGCTTTCGCGAAAAGGCGATCGAGAAGCTCTCCCGGCTCGCGGGCGAGGACTTCCGTCCCGCCTCCGACGCCCGTGAAGGCCTGCAGAGCCGCGCGGCCGCCGGCGACTATTCCGCGGCGCTCCGGGGGCTCGCCGTCGAGCTCGGCCGCATCGCCAACGACGTGCGCCTGCTCGCCTCGGGGCCGGCGACAGGTCTCGACGAGATCCGCCTCCCCGCCGTGCAGCCGGGCTCCTCGATCATGCCGGGCAAGGTCAACCCATCGCTGCTCGAGTGTCTGAACATGCTCTGCTTCCAGTTGATCGGCTTCGACGCGGCCAACACGCTGGCCGTCGGGGCCGGACAGCTCGACCTGAACGTCATGATGCCGCTGATCGCCCACAACCTGACGCGGGGCCCGCAGCTCTTTATCAATTTTCTCCCCGTGTTCCGGACGCGATGCATCGACGGCATCACAGCCAACACCGAAAAGTGCCGCCATTACCTGGAAGAGTCCCCCTCGGTCATCACGGCGCTCACCCCGAAGATCGGATACGCGAAGGCGGCCGAGGTCTTCAAGGAGGCGGTTGCCCGCGGCGTCCGCGTCCGGCAGGTCCTCCTGGAGAAAAAGGTCGTGACGGAGGAGGAGCTGGACGCCGCCATGACTCCCCAGGCTCTCCTCGGCCCCCTGGAATGACCGGGGCCGTAAGGCGTCAAACGTAAAACGTGAAACGAGGCGCCGAAAAGCCTTTACGTTTTACCCTTTACGATTTACGTTTAACGCGTTAGGAGGAGCACCATGACCTGGCCTCAAGACTGGCAGACGAATGTGCTGTTCCTTCTCCGGTGGGGTCATCTCCTGGCGGGCATCACCTGGATCGGCCTGCTCTATTTCTTCAACCTCGTCAACGTCAACTTCATGAAGGAGCTCGACGCGGCGAGCAAGGGAAAGGTCGTGCCGAACCTGATGCCGAAGGCGCTCTGGTGGTTCCGGTGGGGCGCCGTATACACCTTCCTCTTCGGTTTCCTCTATTACATGATCCTGCTTGGCACCGAGAAGATCTCGGGCAAGATCGTCGTCTTCCTCGTCGCCTGGACGGTGGCCTGGCTGATCGTGGCGGCTCTTCTGAGAATGTCGGTCGCCGGCGGACCCTTGAAGGACGGGCGCGTCCTCGCCGTCGTGATCGCCGTCCTCGTCCTGATCGTCGCCTGGGGGGCGGTTGTCTACATGCGGCAGGGCGGAAGCAATCGGACGATCGCGATCGCGATCGGGGGAGGCATGGGTTACGTCATGTTCATGAACGTCTGGATGATCATCTGGCCGCTCCAGCAGAAGATCATCGCCGCCACGAAGGCCACGGCGGAGACGGGAGCCCCGGCGCCGGCGGACATGCCAAAGTGGGCCCGCCGCGCGTTCCTCGCCTCCCGCACGAACGCCTGGCTCTCGGTCCCGATGCTCTTCTTCATGGGCGCCGCGAGCCACTTCCCGATCTTCGGCGCCGTGCCGCAATGAGAAGAGGTCGATGGTTCATAGTCGATAGTCGATAGTTGATAGTTGATAGTTGGGAATGGCCCGCCCATCGACTATTGGCTATCGACTCTAAGGGGTCGCGAGAAAGTCGCGCACTCGCTTCATGTCTTCCCAGACGTCCTTCTTGCGCTCGGGAGAGCGCAGCAGGAAAGCGGGATGAAAGGTCGGCATGACTCGCACGCCGCGGGCCGTCCGCCACTGGCCGCGCATCCGCCCGATCGGCTCGTCGGTCTCGAGGATCGCCTGCGCCGCGAAGGTGCCGAGCGTCACGATCACTTTCGGCCAGATGAGCCGGATCTGCTCCTCGAGGAACGGCATGCAGCTCGCCACTTCATCCGCCTCCGGGTTGCGGTTGTTGGGAGGCCTGCATTTGATGACATTGCAGATGTACACGTCTTCCCGCTTCATCCCCATCGCTTCGATGATCTTCGTCAGGAGCTGGCCGGCGCGGCCGACGAACGCGAGACCCTGCTCGTCCTCGTCGCGGCCCGGCGCCTCGCCGACGAACATGAGACGGGCCTTTGGATTCCCCTGCCCGAAGACGATGTTGGTGCGGCCCTTCGCCAACTTGCACCGGGGACAGCCGGCGAGGAACTTCTGGAGCGAGGGAATGTCGGGGAAAGAACCGGTCACGGGAGTCGGCGCGGACGCGACACGTTGATCGAGGAAAAGGTCCGTCACGCCGAGATCGCGGAAGAAGGCGAGGTCTTCGCGGAACGTGTCGGACGGCACAGCCGCAGTTTACTGCGTCGGGACTACTCCCTCTCCCGGCGCGGGGGAGCGCGAGGGGTCTCCCCTCGCCTTACTTTAGCGCCCGCCGCGACCGAGGGTCGCGTCTCGCGGAGCGAGCGGCCCGCAGGTAGGAGTGAGGGGCGGGCCCTGCCGGCGTATCGCTCGCGCCGCCAGGAACGCGTCCCAGATCTTCTCCGCCACTTCCCGCTTGCTCCGTCGCGAGACGGTCTCCTGCTCCCCGTCAGGGCGCAGAAGGAGGACTTCGTTCTCCGGCGCGTCGAAGCCGATGTCGGACCGGCCGACGTCGTTGACCACGATCAGGTCGGCACCCTTCGCCTCCATCTTGCGGCGCGCGCGCGCTTCGAGATCTTCCGTCTCCGCGGCGAAGGCCACGACGGTCTGGCCGCGCTTCAACGGCTTCAGGCTCGCCAGGATGTCCCGGCCGGCCGACAGGCGCACCGTGCGGTCCCCCGCCTCGCGATGCAGCCGCTCGGGGCTTTCCTCGGGAATGAAGTCCGCGACGGCGGCGGCCATCACGAGGCCGTCCGACTCCGGGAACTCCCGCACGAGAAGCCCGTGGAGGTCCGCGGCCGTCTCAAACGACAGGAACCGGACTCCCTCCGGACGGGGCAGAGCCGTGGGACCGGAGAGAAGCGTGACAGCGGCGCCCCGGTCGCGGGCCGCCTCCGCGAGGGTGTATCCCATTCTTCCGCTCGAGCGGTTCGAGAGAAAACGGATCGGGTCCACGGGCTCCCGGGTCGGCCCCGCCGTGACCAGGAGGCGCAGACCGGCGAGATCCGGGCAGGCGCGCGGGAGAATGTTCCAGGCTTCGGCGACGATCGTCTCCGGCTCCGCCATGCGGCCGACGCCCTCGAGGCCCGAAGCCAGGAACCCCGATTCCGGCCCGACCACGCGGGCGCCTCCGGCGGTTAAGACGTCGAGATTCCTGCGCACCGCCGGGCTCTCCCACATCGCGGTCTCCATCGCGGGGGCGAGCAGGACCCGTCCGCGATAGGCCAGGAACAGGGTCGAAAGGAAGTCGTCGGCCAGGCCGTTGGCCAGCTTGCCGATCGTGTGCGCGGTCGTGGGAGCGATCAGGAGCAGCTCCGCCCACCCGGCGAGCGCCACGTGATCGACGGCAGGGATGTTGCGGTCGCCCCACACCTCGGTGAAAACCGGACGCTTCGACAGCGTGGCGAACGTCAGCGGCGCGACGAATTCACAGGCGCCGCGCGTCAGGACGGCCTGGACCTCCGCGCCCCGCTCGGTCAGCCGCCGGAGAACCTCGACTGCCTTATAGGCAGCGATCCCGCCGGAGACGCCCAGCACGATACGGGGATTCATGGGAGTCAATAGTTGATAGTCAATAGTCGATGGTCAGTAACCGGTCGTCCCTGGTCAGTTTCCGCTATCAACTATCGACTATCAACTTCTTCCCTTCAGACCTCGGCTTCTTCAGGGACCTCTTCGGCGGCGGTCTCAGGCGTGCCTTCCTCGAGCACGCCCCCCTCCGGGCCGTAGTCCCAGCGTACGAGGTTCTGATCAAATTCCTGGGCGGCGAGTCGCGTCGGCTTGACCGGCCGATCCGTCTCGATCTTGGGCCGCGCCCCGCGCATCAACTGTTCCGCCCGCCGGGCCACCAGCAGAGCCAGCCGGAACTTGCTGTCCACCCCTTCGGGCATCTTCTGGATCATGTCGTAAGCCTTTCTAGTGAAACTCTTTCCGTATGCGCACCAAGCGCGCGGCCTGGCGAGCAGGCGTGAGGCGTCTCGCTCGAACCACGGATTCTAACTCAAGAGTGGCCCGATCGAGGTCATCATTTACGATAACGTATTGAAACTCCTCGGCTTGCTGGACCTCTCGGGCCGCGTTGATCAGTCGTTTCCGGACCGATTCCTCCCCGTCGAGACCCCGTCTCACGAGCCGCCGCTCCAGCACCTGCGGCGAGGAGGGCACTATGAAAATGGCGATGGCCCCGGGATAGGCCCCGCGGACGTCGCGCGCCCCTTGGACGTCGATATCGAGCACGACGTCCTCGCCGGCGGCAAGGTGCGGCAGGACCTCGGCGTGGGAGGTCCCGTAGATCTGGCCGTGCACCTCGTTGTGCTCGAGAAACTCGTCGCGCTGGACCATTTTCTGAAAGGCCTCCGTGGTGACGAAGTGGTACTCGCGGCCGTTTTCCTCTCCCTTTCGCATCGCGCGCGTCGTATGGGAGATGGAGAAGTGGAGCGGCTCGCCGGGCGGGTTCGCCAGGAGACGCCGGATGAGCGTCGACTTGCCCCCGCCCGAAGGAGACGACACGATGAAGAGATCGCCGCGGGCGGGAGCGTTCATTCGACGTTCTGGACCTGCTCGCGGACCTTCTCGATCTCGGACTTCATTTCCAGGACCTCGCGGGTGAGCTGGAGATCCCGGGCCTTCGATCCCAGTGTGTTCAATTCCCGGAGCACCTCCTGGCAGAGGAAGTCGAGCCGCTTCCCTACCGGGCCGGCCGAGGAGACGATCAGCTCGCCGAACTGCTGCAGGTGTCCCTCCAGGCGCTGGAGCTCCTCGGAGATGTCGGACCGGTCGGCAATAAGCGCCGCCTCCTGCTCGATGCGGCCGGAATCGAGCGGAGCCTGAAACAGCAGCGCCTGGATTCGCTCCCGCAGCGCGTCGAAAACCTTGCGCGTGATCTCTTCCCTGCGGGCCGTCAACTGCAAGACTTTCCCGCGAAGAAACTCGATTCGGGCGGCGAGGTCGGCCGCTACGGCCTCCCCTTCGGCTTCCCGCATCGCGATCAGCGCCGCGGCCGCTTCCTCGGCGAGCCTCTCGAGCGCCGCGATCTCCTCGGGCGAGAATTCTCCGGCGCCGGTCTCGACCGAGAAGATCTGCGGGACCGTCAGGATGTCGCGCGCCTCCAGGCGTCCCGCGACCGGGTACTTTTCGGAGAGCGCCGCGAAACGCGCCAGCACGGCCTCGAGCAAACCCTCGTTGACGGATATCTCCTGATCCACGGTCCCGCTGTGACGAACTCTCAGGGAGACTTCCACCTTGCCCCGCGAGAGGTGCTGCGAGAAGACCCGGCGTAGCACCGGCTCCAACGTCGCCTCCGTCTCCCGAACCTTCACGGTCAGATCGAGGAACCGGTGGTTTACGCTCCGAACGACGACCTCCGCGAAGGTGTCCGCTCCGAGGCTCCCCCTCGCCCGCCCGAACCCGGTCATGCTCCGGATCAAGAAAAAGCCGCTCCGCCCCGCTCGGCTCCGGGGACCTCGTCCTCCGTGGCGAAGTACTGCATATCGTGGAGCCTGCGGTAGAGGCCCTGGCGAGTCAAGAGCTCGCGGTGCGTCCCCTCCTCGACGATCCGCCCGCGGTCCAGTACTACGATCCGATCGGCGCGCCGCACGGTCGAAAGCCGGTGCGCGATGACGAGCGTCGTCCGGTCCTTCATGAGGTTGGCGAAAGCCCTCGCGACGAGAGCCTCGGATTCGGAGTCGAGCTGGGACGTCGCCTCGTCCAGAATCAGGATCGGGGCGTCCTTGTACAGGGCGCGGGCGATTGCCAGCCTCTGCCGCTGTCCTCCGGAGAGCCGGCCCGCGTCCTGTCCCAGCCGGGTCTCGAAACCGGCCGGGAGCGATTCCACGAACTCTTCCGCGTAGGCCGCGCGCGCGGATGCCCGGACCGCATTCTCCGGAGGGGACGCCTGTCCGTACGCGATGTTCTCGCGGGCCGTCGAGTCGAAGAGGATGGTTTCCTGCGTGACGACGGCGATCTGCCGGCGCAGCGACGCGAGCGTCGTGTCGCGAAGGTCCGTTCCGTCGAAGGTGATCTCCCCCGACGTCGGGTCGTAGAGCCTCGGAAGCAGATTGACGAGAGTGGTCTTCCCCGCCCCCGAAGGGCCGACGATCGCGACCGTTTCCCCTCGCCCGATCGTGAGAGTGACGTCCCGAAGGACGGGCTCCTCCGAGTAAGCGAACGAGACCTTCTTGTAGCGGATCGCGTCCGCGAACGGAGGAAGATCCGCCGCCCCCGGCTTCTCCGCGATCTCGCTTTCGCGGTCCATCAGGTCGAAGATGCGGCGGGCCGAGGAGAGGGCGACCTGGACCGCCATGTTGATCCGCGTGATGTCCTTCAACGGCTTGTACATCATCATCAGGGCCGCCAGGAACGTGAGGAGGTCCCCGGGCGTCATGGCCCCGGCGTGGATCCGGGCGGCGGCGTAGACGAAGAGCGACGCCAGGCCCACCCCGGCCAGAGTCTCCATCAACGGGGAGTTGAGCGCCTGGATTCTCACCGTCTTCCGGTTCGCTCGAAAAAACGCGTCATTGACGTCTTCATATCGCCGGGCCTCGAAGGGTTCCATCGCGTAGGTCTTGATCACGGCGTTGGCGCGGAGCGTCTCCGACAGGAGCGCTCCCATCTCGCCGATCCGTTCCCTTGTGGCGGTCGCGGCGCGTCCGAGTCGCCGCGTGTTGTTGACGATGGGAAGGAGAACGAACGGCGCGAGCGCGAAGACGAGGAGCGCCAGGCGCGCATCGAGCGAGAAGACGTACACCAGGAGGAGCACGAGCGTCAGCAGTCCCTGGACGAGGTCCGTCAGGTTGTGCCCGAAGGCGTGCTGGATCTGTTCGACGTCCGAGAGCATCCGGCTCATCAGATCGCCGGTCGAGCCCTGGGAGTAGAAGCGGGTGGACTGGTGAAGCAGCCGATCGTAGGCGTCCCTCCGCAGGTCTCGCACCATCGCCACGCCGATCCCGTTCAACTCGAACTCGGAGAAATACGAGAAGAGGTTCTTGGTGAACAACGCGATGAAGAGCAGCACCGGAACGGCGAACCGCACCGAGATTCCCCGGGCCTCCGCCTCTCGCCGGGCCGCCGCGTATCCCGTATCCAGCCAGCGCAGGAGCGGGCCGCTCTTGGACGCGGCTGCGCCGCGAAGCCCTCCGAAGGATTCGGCGGCGCCGGGGCCGAGCGCGTCGTCAAAGACCCGGCCCACGAGATACAGCATGGCGACCGCCGACAGCGACACGATGCCCATCGCTGCGATCGCCATCAGAGCGCGGGCGCGGTACTTCCCGAAGTACTGGATCAGCCGGCGAAACGTCCTCACTGCCGTGGAACCTCGGAGAGTCTCCGCCGGCTCATCGACACGAATAGTCTTCCGGACGTTTCCGCCGGGGAATCCGGGCGTTGTCCGCGGAGACGAGAAGGTTCAAAACAGGGACATTAAAGCACTAGCTAAGGAGCGGCGGCCGCCTGCGTCGCGAGGAGCTCCTCGTCCCACTCGGCGCCCGACGTCTCCCCGGTGCTCCGCCGGATCCATCGCCCGTACCAGGCCTCCAGGCAGAGGAGGAGCCATAGCTTGTTGTACCGGCGCTGCGCTCCCCTCTCGACGAGCGCGCGGACGGCGGAGGCGTCGATCACGCCGTCGGAAGCAAGAAGGCCTCCCTCGAGCACCCGGAGCGCGGACTCGCGCCCCGGGCCTCCGACCCAACGCTTGAAGGGGGGAGAGAATCCCGCCTTGGGCCGCTTTCGGACGGCCTCGGGGACCCATGGCTCGACGGCTTCCCGGAAAGCGACCTTCGTCGCGCCGGGCCGGAGGAGACGCTGCGGCCGCAGGGAGAACGCGTACTCGACCAGTTTCCGGTCGAGCAGCGGGACCCGGCATTCCAGGCCGGCCGCCATCGTCGAGCGATCGACGAGCGCCAGGCCGTTGTCCGGCAGGTATGTATGGAGATCCAGCCACAGGAGACGGTGCGTGAGCGGAAGATCGGGCCTGTCGAACTGGCGGAAGAGGCGCGCCGCGTCCTCGGGCGCGCGGCCGAGAACCCGCCGCTGTTCGGGCCCCGAAAAGAATCCGCGGACGGCGAAGTAGCGCTCCGGAAACTCGGGGGCCAGCAGGCGGGCCGTTCCCGCCAGGCGGCTCGCCAGCGGATGCTCCGAGAGCGGCCGGACAACCCTGCTCCAGAGAGCGGAGAAGGCACCGTTTAAGACACGCCATTTTCCCCGCCTCGACTCGTAGCGCATCACGGTCTCGTGCCAGCCGTAGCCGCCGAAGACTTCGTCCCCGCCGTCGCCGCTCAGAACGACCTTGACCGTCCTGCTGGCCATCCGGGCGAGGTCGAGCATCGCGAGGGCCCGAGGGTCATAGACCGGCTCGTCGTACACCTCCGCGCACCGCGCGAGCGCCGGGGCGAGTCCCTCCATGCGCAGGAGCTCCTCCCCGTGCCGCGTCCCGAGCGTCCGCGCGACGCTCCGGGCGTAGTGGACGTCCGAGAGGTCTCCGTCGCCGTATCCGACGGAGAAAGTCGGAAGGGCCGGGCGCGCCCGGGACGCCAGTGCCACGATCGTCGTGGAATCGAGGCCCCCCGAAAGAAAGGCTCCGACGGGAACGTCGGAGACCATGTGGGAGGACACGGCCTCCCACAGGCGCTCCCGCAGCTCCTCGGGGTCGTCGCGAGCCTCATGCGGCTCGAGTCTCCAGTACGCGCGGACCTCGAACCGGCCGGTCTCGGGCTCGTACACCAGCGCGTGCGCGGCGGGCAACCTGAGGATGCCGGCGAAAATGCAGCGGTCGAAAGGAACGTAGCCGTATGCGAGGTAATCGGAAAGAGCGTCGGGGTCGAGCCTCGCGGAGATTGGCGCGAGCGTCAGCAGGGCCTTCGGCTGGGACGCGAACGCGAGGCCACCCGGCAGGCGCGCGTAATAGAGTGGCTTGATCCCGAGACGGTCGCGGGCGAGCAGAAGCCTCCCGTCGCGCTTCGACCAGAGCGCGAACCCGAACATCCCTTCCAGGCGCTCGAGTCCTTTCAGGCCCTCCCGGTCGAGCCAACGATGGACGACTTCGGTGTCGCCGTCCGAGGAAAAACGTTCGCCCCCCGACTCCATCCGCTCGCGGAGCTGCCGGAAGTTGTAGACCTCGCCGCTATGAACGAATACCGAGCCTCCGTCGGGCGCGACGAAAGGTTGGGCGCTACGGGGCGACGGGTCGAGAATCGCGAGGCGAGTGTGGCCCAACAGCGCGCGCCCGTCGGCAGAGCGCCACGTTCCGCGGCCGTCGGGTCCGCGGGGGGCCAGACGATCCAGCCCGGCGTCCAGCGCGTCAGGCGGGAGTCGCTCGCGCGAGATCCAGCCCAGGATGCCGCACACTAGGAACCATCCTCGCGGGCGACAGAGTGACCCGCGCGCCGAGACATTGTGGCCGGCCGAAGACTTCTTGCGTCCATCTTTCTTTGTGTCGGGCCCGGACAACCTGGTCCGGTCAATATGCATTGACGACGATAGCCCGCCGCGGGTTACACCTCGGCTGGTTCAGGCTCTCATTAAGGAGAGGATTCCAACGCGTCGATCACCGCCTCGGCGGCCCGTTCGCTGCCCCCGGGGGGGCCCAGACGCCCGGCCGCGCGGGCGAGGCCGTCGCGCATCCGCCCGAGCCGCTCGGGAGACTCGAGAAGGGCCGCACCCTCCTTTTCCAGGCGGTCGGCGCTGACGTCGTCCTGGAGCAGCTCCGGGACTACGTCTTCCCCCGCCACGATGTTGACGAGGGAGATCCACGGTACGCGTACGAGGAGCTTGCCGACCGCGAAGCTCGCCCGGGAGGTCCTGTAGACGACGATCTGCGGCGCCGCGCAGAGAGCCGCCTCGAGCGTCGCCGTCCCCGACGCGACGAAGGCGAGGTCCGCGGTGGCGAGCAGAGCGTGCATTCCCGAGACCGTGAGCGTGATGCCCTTCTCCACGGCCCCGGGAAAGAGGTCTTCCGGGAGCCCCGCGGCGCGGACCGCGATCAGATCGAGATCCAGGCGTCTGCCCAGGCGAGCGGCGGCCTCCGCCATCGGCGGCCAGTGGCGGCGCAGCTCCGCCGTCCGGCTCCCGGGAAGCAGCAGGAGCCGCCGCCGTGTCTTGGGAGGCAGAGGCGACGGCTTGCCGAGACCCTCGCGGACCTCGTCCACGAGCGGATGACCCGCCCACACCACGTCGGCGCCGAGTCCCTTGTAGATCTCGGCTTCGAACGGGAAGAGCGTGATGATCCGGCGCGCACGGCCGGCGATGGCCCCGGCCCTTCCCCGGCGCCAGGCCCAGACCTGAGGGCTTACGTAGTAGATGAGAGGGATACCGAGACTCCGGAGCCTTCTGGCAAGGAACCCGTGAAAGTCGGGGAAGTCGATCAGGATCGCGGCGTCCGGACGCTCCCGCCGGGCGCTCCGGACGAGTTCGCCCTGCGCGCGGGCCAGCGCCGGAAGCTTCTCCAGCACTTCGGAGATGCCGACGACCGAAAGGCTCTCCGACGGCACGATCACGGAGAGCCCCTCGGCCCGCAGGCGAGGCCCTCCCATGCCGAACGCGGAGAGACCCGGCCGCTTCTTCCGGAGGGCCGCGAGGAGGCGCGCTCCATGCTGATCGCCGGAGGCCTCGCCGGCCGAAATGAGCAGTTTCAAGAAGAGCAGACTAATCCAAGTCGTGAGCCGCAACCCGCGCGAGAGGCCTCTTCGGAGACGCCGGGATCTGTGAGATAACCGGACGCAATGACTGGCCCGAAAATTGAACGTCCGCGGCTGCGGGCCGCGCTGGCCGGCTGCGGACGCATCGGGGAGAGGCACGCGCGAATCCTCTCTTGCGCGCCCGAATCGGAGCTCGTCGGCCTGGCCGACGTCAACCGGGGGAAGGCCGAGGCCTACGCGAGCGAACATGGCGGCCGCCCATACTCGAACCTCACCGCAATGATCGCCGCGGAGTCTCCGGACCTGCTCGCCGTGTGCACTCCCTCGGGACTCCACGCTGAAGGTGTGATCGCCGCCGCCCGGGCCGGGGTCAGGAACATCGTCGTCGAGAAGCCGATGGCCCTGCGCCTGCCGGACGCCGATGCCATGATCGCGGCCTGTGACGAGAACGGGACCCGTCTCTTCGTCGTCAAGCAGAACCGGTACAACCTGCCGATCAAGAAGCTCCGCCGCGCGCTGGAGGAGGGGCGGTTCGGCAAGCTCGTCCTGGGCGCCGTGCGGGTGCGCTGGTGCCGACGGCAGGATTACTACGACCAGGCGTCCTGGCGGGGCACCTGGGCGATGGACGGCGGCGTGTTCTCCAACCAGGCCTCGCATCACGTCGATATGCTCGGGTTCATGATGGGGGACGTGGCCTCGGTCAAAGCGATGGCCGCGACTCGCCTCGTCTCGATCGAGGCGGAGGACACGGGCCTCGCACTCCTTCGTTTTCGCAGCGGCGCGCTCGGCGTCATTGAGGCGACCACGGCCGCGAGGCCGGTCAACCTCGAGGGCTCCATCTCGATCCTGGGCGAGAACGGCACGGTCGAAGTCGGCGGCTTCGCCATGAATGAAATGACCGTCTGGAAGTTCGCGGAGGAGAAGCCCGAGGACGCCGAGGTGCTGGAAAAGTACCGGACGAATCCGCCGGACGTGTACGGTTTCGGACACCACGAGTATTACCGGGACGTGTTCGACGCCATCGCGAAGGACGAGCCGCCGCTCGTGGATGGCCGCGAAGGCCGGAAGTCGCTCGAGGTCATCACGGCCATATACGAATCGATCGAGAGCGGCCGTGAGGTCCGCTTCCCCTTCACGCCCAAGGTCAGCCGCCTGGGACTGAAGCCGGAAGACGGGAGACGGAAGACGGGAGACGAACGAGCGAGATGATGACGTCTACCGTCTCCCGTTTGCCGTCTCCCGCGGCGGGAAGCCGCCGATGATTCCCCTCTCGCGCGTCACCGTCACGCCCGAGATGAAGCAGGCGATGCTCGACGTCGTCGACTCCGGGAAGTTCATCCTGGGGCCGGAGGTGAAGGCCTTCGAGAAGGAGTTCGCCCGATACATCGGCGTCTCTCAGGCGATCGCGGTGTCCCAGGGGACGGCGGCCATCCAGCTCGCCGTGCAGGCAATCGGCCTCGTCCCCGGCGACGAAGTCCTCGTGCCGTCCATGACGGCCTTCCCGACGATCGAGGGGGTCATCCATGCCGGCGCGACCCCGGTCTTCGTGGACAACGACGCCTACGGGTGCATGGACCCCGAAGACGCGCGCCGCCGCGTCACCGGCAAGACCGTCGGCATCGTTCCCGTTCACCTCTACGGGGGCTCGGCGGATCTCGACGGCCTGCACGCCCTCGCGCGGGAGCGGGGGCTCTGGATCATCGAAGACTGCTGCCAGGCCCACGGGACTCTTCACGCCTCGCGAAAGGTGGGCTCGATCTTCAAGGCCGGCTGCTTCTCCTTCTATCCGTCCAAGAACCTGACCGTCTTCGGCGACGGCGGGATGGTGACGACCGACGACCCCCGGATCGCGGACCGGGTGCGCCTGCTTCGGGACCACGGCCGGAGCGACAAGTACACGCACGTCGAGGTCGGTTACAACCTGCGCTTCAACGACGTGCAGGCGGCGGTCGGACGCAGACAGCTCGCGCTCCTGGAAGACTTCATCGCGAAGCGCCGCGCGGTCGCGGCGCGGTACGACGCGGCGCTCTCGGAGATCCCGGAGCTGGCTCTGCCGGCGGAGCGGCCGGGCACCCGGATGGTCTACCACCTCTACCCGCTCCGCTGCCGCGATGCCGCGGCCCGCGACGGGCTGCGCGAACACTTGAAGACGCGCGGGATCGAGACGGGCATCCACTACCCGATCGCCAACCACCTCCAGCCCGCGATGGCGTCCCGCGGCACCCCCGCGTTCCTCCCGCAGGCGGAGGCGGTGGCTCGAACCACGGTCTCCCTCCCCATGTTCCCGTCCTTAACCGACGCGGATCTCGCGACCGTGATCGAGGCGGTCCGAGACTTCTATTAGCGGGCTGCTGGAAAATGGATGCGGGCCGTGTCTAAACGGAGGCCGGCTGCTCGGGGACCCTTAGAATCTCTCGGCTGCCGGACGCAGAGCGACTGCCGCAGCCGAAAGCCCGGCCGCGGATCCAGCGGCGGTACCACGCCTCGAGGTTCAGGAGCAGCCAGAGCTTGCCGTGGCGGCGCTGGGTGCCGGATTCGACGAGCGCGCGCACGCCGCTCGGGTCGATGACGCCGTCCGCGGCGAGGTCTCCCTGCTCGAGCGTGCGGAAAGCGGACTCGCGTGCGGCGCCTCCCACCCAGCTCTTGAAGGGGGGAGAGAAACCGGACTTGGAGCGGGTCATGATCGCCTCCGGGAGCCAGGGCCGGATCGCCTCGCGGAAGGCGATCTTCGTGGCGCCGGGCCGGACGAGACGCTCGGGCGGCAGGGAGAACGCGTATTCCACGAGCTGGCGGTCGAGAAGCGGTACCCGCGCCTCGAGACCGACGGCCATCGTCGAGCGGTCCACGAGCACCAGGTTGTTGTCCGGCAGGTAGGTGTGGATGTCGAGGTACAGGAGCCTGTGGACGAGAGGCAGGTCCGGCCGGTCGAACTTCCGGAAGAGCCAGGCAGCGTCCTCGGGCGCGCGGCCGAGCACGCGCCGCTGCTCCTCTCCCGTGAAGAACCCGCGAACCGGGAAATACCGGTCGGGAAACTCCCCCGCCAGCAGTCTCGCGGATCCGGCGGTTCGGCTCGCCAGGCGGAAACTCGACAGGGGCCGGACGAATCGGCGGTGCGCCGCGGAGAAGACCGGATCGAGGAACGCGAGCTTCTCGCGCATCGCCTCGTAACGCATCACAGTCTCATGCCAGCCGTACCCGCCGAAGATCTCGTCTCCGCCGTCTCCCGTCAGCACGACCTTGACGGACCGCCGCGACAGGCGCGAGAGCTCCAGGACCGCGAGGGCGGTGGAATCGTAGAGAGGCTCGTCGTAGATCTCAGCCGCGCGGTCGAGCGTCGAGGACAGGTGTCCGATGTCGAGAAACTCCTCGCGATGAGCGGTCCGGAAAGCCTCCGCCACGACGCGCGCGTAACGGATGTCGTCCAGGTTCCCGTCTCCGTAGGCGACCGTGAACGTCGGGAACGGCGTCTCGAACCGCGCCGCCGCGCGGGAGACGACGGTCGTCGAGTCGAGGCCGCCGGAAAGAAACGCCCCGACAGGGACGTCCGAGACGAGATGAGAGGTCACCGCTCGGTCGAGCCGCGACCGCAGCTCCTCGACGTCGTCCCGGACCTCGCCCAGCTCGAGGCTCCAGTACTTCTTTACGGCGAGGCTCCCGGTCGCTTCGTCGTAGATCAGCCGGTGCGCGGGCGGCAGCTTGCGGATGCCGGCGAAGAGCGACCGGTCGAACGGGACGTAGCCGTAGGAAAGGAAATCCGAGAGCGCTTCGGGATCGACGCGCGCCGCCACACCCGGCAGTTGCAGAAGGGCCTTCGGCTCGGAGGCGAAGGCGAATGCCCCCGCGAGGCGGACGTAGTACAGCGGTTTGATTCCGATTCGGTCGCGAGCGAGCAGAAGCGTTCGATCCGTCTCGTTCCAGAGGGCCAGGGCGAACATCCCCTCGATACGGACGAGAGACCCCGGGCCGTCGCGCCGCAGCAGCCGGTGCGCCACCTCCCCGTCGCTTTCCGAGACGAAGACCTCACCCCGCAACTCGAGATCCCGGCGCAGGTCCCGGAAGTTGTAGAGCTCCCCGTTGTGAATGAACGCCGAACGCCTGTCCGGCGCGATGGACGGCTCCTCGCCGCGGACGGAGGGATCCAGGATAGCGAGGCGGCGGTGACCCAGGATGACGCGCCGGTCCGGGCTCAACCACGCGCCGCTCCCGTCCGGACCCCGGCGATTCAGCGTCGCGAGAGCCCGGTCCATGACGGCCGGGTCTATCCCGGCCGAGTCAATCCAACCGGCAATGCCGCACATGAGGAGCCGTCAAACGCAAATGGCGAAACGCAAGGCTAACGTCTTTACCCCTTCTCACGGCTCACGGCTCACGGCTCACTTGGGGAAGGGGTACATCAGCCAGGCCACGGCGAGAGCCCCGACGACGAGCGCCAGGAAGAGCTTTACGAAGAGCGCGACTCTCTCCCGCTTCCCACTTCGCCAGAGGAGGGCGAAGAAGAGGGAGATGAGAAGGGCATACACCGTCATGATCAGGAAGTGGTCAGCGGGCAGGACAGAGGCGAGCGCGGTCAACGCTTCCTCCCGACGGCGATGTCGTAGGCGTCGAGCATCAGCAGCAGGTTCATGAGGCCGGCCGTCAGGAGAAAGGCGCAGCCGTACTCGTACGTCACGGAGAGGATCGAGCCGTTCGGATTCGTGGACAGGAAGCGCACCGCGATGTTCAGCAGGCCGGCGCCGTACACGGCGAACGTGGCCAGGATCGTCAGAGGCTGGCCCGGTTCCGGAGAGTACAGCCGTCCCTCGAAGGAAAGGCCGAGCAGGAACGTCGCGGTGACGATCACGGCATAGAGCAGCGCCGTCTTCGGGCGCTTGACATACGCATGCCCCAGCCCGGGAAAGAGCCACGCGAGCGCCGCCGCGAGGAACGGGTTCCCCGGCCGCCGGGGCGCGGGCGCCGGTGCCGTGAACGGAGGCGGTGGCGGCGGCAGCGGACTCGCCTTATCGCTCATCGGTTGCTCCCGGCGAAAAGAGGCTTCAGGCGCGCGAGTGTCGCCGCGGGCTCTTCGGGCACCACGCGTGTTCCGGCCGTGACCGTCATGAAATTCGTGTCTCCGTTCCAGCGCGGAACGACGTGGACATGGTAGTGGTCGGCGACCCCGGCCCCGGCCGCGGACCCGAAATTGATGCCGACGTTCAAGCCGTCCGTGCGGTAGGCCGAGACGAGGATCTTTTCCGCGCGCGCGATCGTCTCGATCAGTTCCTTCAGGGTCTCCGCGTTTGAGCTCGAGAGCCAGCCCTCGTGGCCGTAAGGGGCGACCATCAGATGCCCGTTGGTATAGGGATAGCGGTTCAGAAGCACGAACACTCTTTCTCCGCGGAAGACGACCAGAGAATCTTTCCCCTCGCCCGACGCCGCGGCGTCGCAGAAAATGCAGCCGCTAGATTTTTCAGCCACCAGGTACTCGTAACGCCAGGGAGCGAAGAGGACTTCCGGCTTTCCCGGCGGCGCCGGACTATCGATTGATGAGCTCCTTGAGTTCCTTGCCCGGCTTGAAGTACGGAATCTTCTTCGCGGGCACCGCCACCTTCACCCCGGTCTTGGGATTGCGGCCCATGCGCGCTCCCCGCTCGCGCAAGCGGAACGAGCCGAACCCGCGCAGCTCGATCTTCTCCCCGCCCTTCAACGAGCGGACGATCGAGTCGAACACGGTGTCGACGATTGTCTCGGCTTGTTTCTTGGTGACGTCCGTAGCCACCGCGACCCGTTCGATCAACTCGGCTTTCGTCATCGTTCGCCTCTTCTCGAATCGTCCCGCCCGCGGGATCAGCTCTCGGTTGCCGGCTCTTTCGGCTTCTTGCGGGTCCGCTTCTTCTTCGCGGCGGGATCGCCCTCGGACTCGGCGGGCGAGGCCGGCGCTTCAGGCGCCGCGGAGACGGCGCCGGACTCGGCGGGCGGAGCCTCCGGCGCGAGGGAGGCCTCGGCGACTAACGTGGCGGCCTCTCCGTCCGCGGGGGCGGGGGCGGCCACGCCGCCCGCCTCGAGGTTCAGCGCCGACAGGCCGATCTTCATGTCCGCGTCGTCGATGCGGAGGATGCGCGCCCGGACCGGGTCCGCTTCCTTGTAGTGATCCTGCGGTTTTTCGCCGCGGGGAATCCCGGTCTCGGAGACGTGCATCAGACCTTCGACGAGCCCTTCGATCTGCACGAACACGCCGAAGTCCGCCACGCGGGTCACGGCGCCTTCGACAATGTCACCCGGCTGGTGCTTGTCCTTGAAGGTCTGCCAGTCGTTGGGCTGAAATTCCTTGATCGAAAGAGAGATTCGGCGGTTCTCCTGGTCGATCGACGTGATGATCGCCTGGACGTCGTCCCCCTTCTTCAGGACCTCGGAAGGGTGCTTGATCCTCCGCGTCCAGGACATGTCGGAAACGTGCACGAGGCCGTCCACGCCCTCCTCGATCTCGACGAACGCGCCGAAATCCGTCAGGTTGCGGACCTTGCCCGCGACGGAATCGCCGACCTTGTACTTGGCGAGCACGCTCTCCCACGGGTCCGGGAGCGTGTCCTTCAACGACAGCGAGATGCGCCGCGAATCGCGGTTGACGTCGGAGACGATGGCTTCCACCGTGTCGCCGGGAGAAACGACCTTCGCCGGGTTCTTGACCTTCTTAGACCAGGACATCTCCGACACGTGGACGAGCCCCTCGACGCCCTCCTCGAGCTCGACGAACGCGCCGTAGTCGGTGACGTTGGTGATGCGGCCGGTGACGCGGGAGCCCGGCGGATAACGTTCCGGGACGTGGCTCCACGGGTCTTCCGTGAGCTGCTTCGTCCCGAGGGACACGCGCTCGGTCTCGCGGTCGAACTTCAGGACCACGACGTCGATCTCGTCGGAGACCTTCACGATGTCGGAGGGGTGATTAACGCGCCCCCACGACATGTCGGTGACGTGGAGGAGCCCGTCCAGGCCGCCGAGGTCCACGAAGGCTCCGTAATCGGTCAGGTTCTTGACGGTGCCGCGGAGAACGCGCCCTTCTTCGAGAAGCTGCAGCGTCTCCTTCTTCTTGGCTTCCTGCTCGATCTCGACGACGGCCTTGCGCGAGAGAACGATGTTGCCCCGTTTCTTGTCCACCGAGATCACCTTGAAGTCGAGATCGCGCCCGCGCAGCGACTCCAGGTTCTTCACCGGCTTGACGTCCACGAGCGACCCGGGAAGGAACGCCTTCACGCCGATGTCCACGGCGAGGCCGCCCTTGATGCGATCGATGACGCGTCCGCGCACCGTGGAGCCGGAACGGTAGGATTTCTCCACCTCGTCCCAGACCTTCATCTTTTCGGCCTTGTCCTTGGAGAGGACGACGTAGCCGTTCTGGTCCTCGGTGCGTTCGAGGAGCACGTCCACCGCATCGCCCGGCTTCACCATCACCTTGCCGGAGAAGTCGGTAAACTCGGTCACGGGAATGATCCCCTCGGACTTGTACCCGATGTCCACAATCACCTCGGAAGGCGTGACCGTCAGGACGCGCCCCCGGATGATCTGTCCCTCCTGGAGATTCTTGAAGGAGTTCTCGTATTGGGCGAGCAGGTGCTCGTACTCCTGCGCCGTCAGCTCCTGCTCTTCGGTCTCGGTCTGCATGGGTTCGGCTCGCCGGCCTCCTTTGTCGTTTTCACCCGTCATGGAAAAGGGACTACCCCCTCATAAGTATTTGAGTACCAGAAATATACTCTATGTTGGCGGGCGAGGTTGAGTCAACCGCAGGGCTTTCGGCCGCCGCGCGACGAAGCCTCAGCGCCGGCCGGAAGCCGCTCTTACGGCCCGCTCTATTTCTTCGACCACGGCCTGCGGCTCCCGGTCGCTCGAGTCCAGGACGACATATGTCTCATCGTGCGTGAGCGGGGAGTCGGCTCGAGTCTGATCGGCCCTGTCACGCTTTTCCATCTCCGCCAGGACCTCGGCCATGGGCTGGGGGGTGCCGCGTGCGTCGAGCTCCCCCGCGCGCCGGTGCGCCCGGACCTCCGGGGAGGCCGTCAGGAAGAACTTGTAGGGCGTGTCCGGAAAGACCTTGGTTCCGATGTCCCGTCCTTCCATGACTCCCCCCTGATCGGCGGCCAGGCGTCTCTGCTCGGCCACCATCTGGCGTCGGACCCCGGGGATGGCGGAAACAGCGGAGGCAAAGAGCGAGATCTCCGGCTCGCGGATCGGCCCGGTCACGTCCCGGCCGTTCAAGAGGACCCGGATCTCATCTCCCGGGGTCTCAAAGCGGATCGAGAGGGACCGCGCGAGACGCTCAACCGCTCCCGGATCCTCGATCGGGAGCCGGATACCCGCCTCCCGGGCGGCCAGGCCGACCGCACGGTACATCGCGCCCGTGTCGATGTATGGGACGTTCAACCGGGCCGCGAGCATCCTCGCCACCGTTGACTTCCCCGCCCCGGATGGACCGTCGATCGCGACGACGACGGGCGGGGTCATCGCTGACGGGGGGATGACGAGACGGGGTGACGGCGTGACGGGGGGACGGAGGGACCGGGTGCGCTGACGCTCTTCCGCAAGGCTGCGACTTCAGCGTCCGACACCCTCCTGTATGCGCCGGTCGGGAGTCGGTCGTCTCGGAGGGATCCGATGGCGATTCTCCTCAATTTCGAGACGGGATGGCCGATCAGCTCGAACATTCGCCGGATCTGCCGGTTGCGTCCCTGCGTGAGAATCACCCGGAACCAGGTGTTCCCCTCGGCGCCGCGGCCGGTCGTCGAGACGCGCTCGATCGTGGAAGGAAGCGTCCGTTTCCCCTCGATCGAGATCCCTCGACGCAGGCGGTCGAGATCCTTTTCGTTGGGCTGCCCCGAGACCTTGACCCGGTACTCCTTGGGACAGCCCGACGACGGGTCGGTCAGGTCGCGCGCGAGGTCGCCGTCGTCGGTCAGGAGCAGCAGCCCCTCGGTCTGGACGTCCAGGCGTCCCACCGGCTTGATCCCGCGGCGCAGCCCGCCCGGCAGGAGGTCGAGCACGGTGTCGCGCCTCTGCGGGTCCGAGACCGTCGTCACGTAGCCCCGGGGCTTGTTGAGGAGGATGTAAGTCTTCGGGCCGGCCCGAAGATGAACGCGTTTGTCGTCCACTCGCACGGCGTCCTTGCCCGGGTCGGCCCGGTCTCCGAGAATGGCAACCCTGCCGTTGACGAAGACGCGCCCTTCGCGGATCCAATCCTCCGCCTCGCGCCGGGAAGCGAGCCCCGCCTGCGCCAGGATCTTCTGGACCCGCACCCCCTCTCCCGCGCGGGGGGGCGCGAGGCTCTTCTCCCCCTCCCGGCGGGAGAGGGCCGGGGTGCGGGGCAACCCCTCTCCGATCTTCAGCGCGGGCCGCGGCCGAAGGTCGCGTCTCGCGGAGCGAGCGGCCGGCAAGCCGGGGTGAGGGGGTGGCTTGCGCCGTCCCGGTTTCTCAACAACGCGGTTCAATCCTCGCCGCCCTCGTCGGCTCCATCTTCATCATCCTCGTCGTACTCGTTCTCATCCTCTGCCGCGGCCCTGACCGCTTCCGGCAGCGACTCCGGCGGGAGCGGCTCCTCCACCGTCGCCGCCATGTCCTCGGCCAGCTCCTCGGGCTTGGGCAGCTCCTCGAGCTCCTTCAACCCGAATCGGACCAGAAATTCGGGAGTCGTCCGGTAGAGGAACGGCGATCCGACGACCGACTTCCTTCCCGCTGTCGTGATGAGCTTCTTCTCGAAAAGCGTGTTGACGACGCTGGCGGAGTTGACTCCGCGGACATCCTGGATCTCCGGAAGCGTGATCGGCTGGCGGTACGCGATGATCGACAGCGTTTCCAGTGCCGCGAGCGAGAGGCGGCTCCGCTCTGCCACCTCGTGGAACTTCCGCAGCAGCGAATCGAATTCGGGTCGCGTGACATAGCGCCAGCCTCCCGCCACCGACTCCAGGCGGATCCCCCGATCGACGGCTTCCGCGTCCTGCCGGAGCGACTCCAGGGCTTCGGAGACAGCCTCGCGCGTCGCCTCGAGGGCCTCCTCGATCTCCGACTCCGGGATCGGCCGGGTCGAGGAGAAGAGCAGCGCCTCGAGCCCCGCGCGGATCTTCGTCCAGCGAGTCTCCCGCGGCCTCTCCGGCTCCGGCTCGATTTCTCGTGTGTCGCTCATTATTTTGTTTTCAGTTTTCAGTTTTCAGTTTTCAGTTTGCCGGGCCTGCATCAGAACTGAAAACTGACAACTGACAACTACCTGTAAGTATCCCGCACTTGATCCGTCGAAAACGCCACGTCCGTACGGGTCGCGTGGATCTCGGCGAACGGGACGGGCTGGAAGACCCGGACGACGCCGAGCCGGATGAGCTCCAGCGTCGCGAGGAAGGCCGTCACCGCCTCGGCCCGGTACTGCATCGCCCCCAGGAACTCGAGGAGCGGGAGTGTTCTCTCCTCGTCCAGGCGCGCGAGCAGCTGCTCCATCTTCTCCCGCACCGAAAACCGCAGGTGGCGGATCTCGAGGGCCGCGGGATGCGCGAGCCTGTATCGCTCGGTGACCTTCCGGAACCCTTCGATCAGGTCGAAGAGGGAGACCTCCATCGTCACGCTCTCTCCCGCCTTCGGGAGCTGCATCTCCGGTCTCGGCCAGAGGCCCGCGCGCAGGGAATCGATCTCGTGGAGGGACTCGGCCATTCTCTTGAAGCGCTCGTACTCGAGGAGCCGGCGGGCGAGGTCCCGCCGCGGGTCTTCCACGGGCGCGCCCGGCGGACGCGGCAGGAGCATCCTCGACTTGATGTAGATCAACTCCGCCGCGAGCGCGACGTACTCGGACGCGACGTCGAGATCCAGCTCCTGCATCGCGTCGAGATATGCCGTGTATTGCTCGGTGATCTTCGCGATCGGGATGTCCGTGATGGAGACCTGGTTGACCCGGATCAAGTGGAGGAGGAGATCGAGCGGCCCGGAGAACGCCGCCGTCGCGACCGGGGGAAGACCGCTCTCGCTCGACTCGGGCTCGGCCATCAGAGCCCGCCGAAGATGATCATTTGAAGGACCTGGAAGATCGGGCCGAAGACCCAGTTGAGAACGCCGAGGTACAGCAGCGCGATGAGGATCAAAAAGCCATACCGCGCGAGCGAGGCGTAGGCCCGGGCCACCGACCCGCCGAAGAGAGAGATGACTACTCCGCTCCCGTCGAGCGGCGGGATCGGAATCAGATTGAAGACGCCGAGCGCCACGTTGACGATGGCGAAATTGAAGAGGACATAGACGACGGGAGCCATCGCGCCCGGCGCGAAGCGAATCCTCTGGATCGCGTACGCAAGCTCCACGATCGAGCCTGGCGAGGTCTTCTTGACGACGAGAAGCGCCGCGATGGCCAGGGCTGCGAGGAAAAAATTCGAGACGGGTCCGGCGGCCGAGACGACGAGGTTGGCAAGGCGCGGGTTCCTCGTGTTCCGCAGATCAACCGGCGTGGGCTTCGCCGCTCCGAAGATCATCCGGCCGGAGGAGATGATGTACATGAAGAGCGGCAGAAGCACGCTCCCGAAGGGGTCCAGGTGCCGGATCGGGTTCAGGCTGATCCGACCGAGGTCCCGCGCTGTCGTGTCGCCGAACTTCAGAGCCGAGTAAGCGTGCGCCGACTCGTGAAACGAGATCGCGAAGAGAATGACGGCGAGCTGGATCCCGAAGTCGACGATCTTGAAGGCGAGCGAGTCCACTCTTTTAAACTATATCGGACTGCCGGGCCACGTCGCTCCTCATTGAGATTCAGTTGCCAGTCGCCGGCTCGGGCCCTACGTTGCGCTCATCGTTGAAGAAATACCGGACGCAAGCCTCGAGCTCGCGAAAGAGAATGTCGGCGCGGAAGTGCTCGCGCGGCAGCCTCGGGCATCCCCTGGCCATGCAGTTCAACGCGGCGTGCACCCGCGGGTCTCGCGTCGGCCGGATCACCTTGTTCTCGAGATCGTAGAGCGAGATGCCCGAGCGCCCGCGGTGAAACCGGTTCTTGTAGAAGTTTTTCGTAGATCATACGGTCAGAGGCACTGAACCGGATGTCGCCCAGAACGCCGAAACCTTCTCCTTCCGCCGGCGTCTCCCCTATTGCCGTGCCGGTCGGAAGATGAAGAACGCCGATATCGGAGGGTCGACCGACCGGAGCCTGCTGGAGCGGGTTCGATCCGGCGATACCGGCGGGGCGGGAGAGCTCTTCGAGCGCTACGCCCCGGCGCTCCTTCGGTTTGCCGACCGGCTGCTGTCGGATCGGGGGGCGGCGGAGGAAGTGACACAGGAGGTTTTCGTCAAGGTGATCTCACGGGCGCATCAATATGACGGGCGGGCCGAGGTGTCGTCCTGGCTGTTCGCGATTGCCGCCAACGCGTGCCGCGACCGGCGACGGCGTGAGCGGCGAGCGACCGTGGTGCCGCTCGAAGCGGTCGCCGAGCCCGTCCACAAGGGAGAGGGGATCGAGAGTATGCTCTCGCAGCGCGAACGCCGGGAGGCCGTCCGGCGCGCGCTCTCCGCCCTGTCGGAAGAACAGCGCGAGGCCCTCGTCCTCGCCCGCTACCACGGCCTGCCCTACTCCGAGATCGCCAGCGTGCTCGGAATCTCGGTGGGCGCAGTCAAGACGCGCATCTTCCGGGCAGTCGAGGCCCTGAAGATCCGGTTTTCGGAAGGAGGAGAAGCCACATGGAATGCCGCGAACTGACAGCGACGGCCGTCGAGGAGTTGCTCGGAGGGTCCGACGAGGCGGCGCGCCGGGACCTCGCCCGCCATCTTGAAGCCTGCGCCGCTTGCCGCGACGAGATGGGCCGGATCGAGCGGGCATGGCAGGCCCTGGGCGAAGACCCGGACGCGACGGTGACGCCCGAGTTCCGGGATCGCACCCTCGCTCTCCTCGAAGACGAGATGCTACGCGGGCGCGTCCGCGCCTTCCGGCCGAGGACGAGGACGCGCTGGACGCGCGTCCTGGCCTATGCCGCGGGACTCGCGCTGGCCGCTGTGGGAGGGGCCTGGGCCGCGCGGCAGGCGCCGGCCCCGGCGGCGGGACAGGCGGCGGCGGCCGCCTCTTCGGCGCCGATTGAGGCCGGCGGGCGCCTCACCAACGTCTCCTACACTCCCCCCGACGCGCAGGGGCGCATCGGCGTGTCCTTCGACTCGGAGTCGCGCCGCACCGTCGTCGGGCGTCCGGACGACCCGGCCATGGCGAAGCTCCTCGCGTACCTGGTCTCGCGTTCCGCCCAGACGGCCGGCGAGAAATCCCAGGCGATCGAGCAGGTCTCGTCCCACTATGGCTCGCGCGTCTCTCCGGCCTCTCCCGACATCGTTCGAGCCCTGACGGCGACTCTCAAGAAGGATCCCAACCCCGGCGTCCGGAAGAAGGCCGCGGACGCCTTGGCCGGGTTCGCCATCACTCCGGAGATCCGGAGCGCGTTCCTCGAGGCGTTGAACAGCGACAAGAATCCCGCGGTGCGGCTCGTCGCCATCGAAGCGCTTTCGTCCGCGGCGCGCGAGACCCCCGATTCCCGCACGATCGAGTCTCTGCGGCAGAAGGCGTTCGACCCGGCGGAGAACGGCTTCGTGCGCACGAAGGCCGCGTCGGCCCTGAAGGCGATGGAGTTTTGAAGAAGTTGTGTATCGGGAGTCGTGAATTGTGAGTCGGGAAAGGTGGAACCGGGTAACTTCATGAGGAATGCGGCGTCTCTCTCTGTGATGAACAAGCACACGCCTCGCGGTTTGTTTCTGTCGAAGGGCCGTCCGGACTGGGGGAGCCTCTGGATCCTGCTCGGCCTCGGCATGCTGCTGATGCTCGCCGCGGCCCTGGCGAGCGCGGAGGAGGCCGCCTTCACCGCGAAGCGCACGGAGCATTTCAACGCGACTCTCTCTTCGCGGTCGACCGTGAGGATCGAGAACGTCTCGGGTGACATCGTGGCTTCGCCCGGCAAGGAGTTCTCCGCCGTCGTCACGACCACGGTTACGGCGCCGTCGCAGAGCCGGGCCGACGAGGCCCTGCGAAAGGTCCGGATCGTTCAGGGCCGGGACGACGACGAGTTCAGCCTCGAGACCCACTGGCCGGACTCCCGGGAATTCTCCTTCTCGGAGGAACGGCAAGGGCGGCGCCGCGTCGTCGAGCGATGCCGGGGCTGCAAGGTTACGACGCGCTACGAGATCGTCCTCCCTCCGGGAGTCAAGACCGCGCTCCGCACGGTCAACGGTGAGGTCCAGACCCGCGACCTCGATGGCGAGCTCGATCTCCACAGCGTCAACGGCAGCGTGCGGGCGAGCGGAACGCGCCGGTCGGTTGCCGCCCAGACCGTCAACGGCAAGGTCGAGATCGTCGCGCAGGCCTTCCCCGCCGAGGCCTCGGCCGACCTGCAGACGATCAACGGCTCGATCACCCTGACGCTCCCGAAGAACGCGCGGTTCGATCTCGCGGCTTCGACGACAAACGGCGCGATCGCCTCGACCTTCCCGCTGCCTCCGCGCGCGGAGACTCCGGAGGCGGAAGAGTCCGCGCGAAAGCCGGAGAAGCCCGGGGAGCCGCGCGCGCGCATTCCGAAGCCAGTCGTCGTCCGCCACGACGGCGACGATGTCGTCGTGGACGTCGAAGCTCTCCAAAGGGAGCTCGAAGAATCCATGAAGGAGGTCAACGTCGAGGTGCGCGATTCGCTCCGCGGCGTCAACCGCGAGCTCCGGCGGCTGAAGATCTTCGACATGCGGCGCGAGTACAGCGGCTCGATCGGCCAGGGCGGCGGCAAGGTCCGCCTGACGACTCTGAACGGCTCGATCACCCTGCTCGCGAGCGGGACCCAGGAATCCGACGTCAAGTCGCTCGTTCCTCAGCGGCAGCGCTTTGCGGTCACGATCCCCGAAATCCATGTCCGGATGCCGAAGACCATCGTCCGCCTGCCGCCCCGCGCGGTCATCGCGACGCCCGAGCCCGAGGAATCGGTCGTGCGCGGGGACGTCGCCGGGGATTTTCTCGCCACCTCGGGCGGCGGAACCTACCGGATCGGGAAGGTCAGCGGGACCGTCAAGATCCTGACCCATTCCGGCGAGATCCACGTCGCTTCGGCCGGTGCCGGCGCCGATCTGAAGACCTACGGCGGAGACATCGAAATCGGTCCCGTCAACGGCGACCTGAGGGCGCAGACGCTGGCCGGAGACGTCCGGGCGGGCGCGGTGGCCGGCTCGATCACGGTCGAGACCTCCGGCGGCGATATCCGAGTCGAGCGGGTCGGCGGCTCGGCCGGCGCCAGGACGGGCGGGGGCGACATCGTCCTGCCGTCGGTCCGGGGGGGCATCGAGGCGCATACGGGCGGCGGGGACGTGCGCGTGGGGATCCTCTCGCGCGAGGTCAAGGGCGGCGTCACCATCCGCGATTCCGGAGGCGACGTGACCCTGACTCTTCCGGCGGACTTCCGCGGCGAGGTGGATCTCGAAGTGCACGATTCCGACCCGGACGAGACGCTGATCCGCTCGGAGTTCCCGGAGATCGCGGTGACCCGTCAGCACGGCTCGCAGCGGGCGGCCGGGAACCTCAACGGCGGGGGCCCGAAAGTCCTCGTGCGCACGCAGTCCGGGTCGATCCGCCTTCGCAAGGGCCCCCCGGCCGGCAACTAGAGTGTCGCTCCTCCATCCGGTCTCCTGACCGGGCGGCACGATACCCCGATCCCGTTCAGGCCTTTTTCCCGAATGGGCGTAATCTTTCGCCGCCTCGAGGCGTCTGGATCGCTGTAGCCTCACGATGGAGCTTCGACCCATCGACCAATTCTTCGGCCCGGCAAGCCGCGGAGGAGGTTGTTCTCGCTCGAAAGCTTCCGGGGGGAATTCTCCTGGAAGGTTTAGTTTTTCCTGAAGATCGGAGCAGGGAAGAGACTCGGCGATAGTTTTCGTCGGGATTGTCGGTCCGCCAGCAGAGCGGAAGAAGGAGGGGAAATGAAAAAGGTGCTCGGGCTCGCTCTCGTCTTCGGTTGTCTCTTTTCGGTCACGGCGGCCGCCCAGGTCTCGACATACACGGCGCTCCTGACAGGAGCCAACGAGACTGCCAACCTGACTCCCCCGGGGGATCCGGATGGGGTGGGTTTCGTCGTCATCACGTTCGACTCCGGGGCCGGGACGATCACGTTCACGGCATATGAGCAGGGCATCGCCGCGCCCACGGCGTCCCACATCCACCGGGGCGCGGCAAACGTGACCGGCCCTGTCATCATCCCGTTCAACCTGCCGTTCGTCAACGGCGTGTCCACCGGGACACTGACGGGCATCGCGCCCTCCTTCTTCGCCGAAATCCTGGCCAATCCCCCGGGCTACTACTTCAATATCCACAACGCCGACTTCTCCGGCGGCGCGATCCGCGGCCAGCTGCGCGCGGCGCCCGCCACCTTCGCCCCGACCGTGTTCTACCTGCCGGTCACGGTCAAGGCCACGGGGGCGAATGGAGAGAACTTCGTCGAGGACGTGCGCATCGTCAGCCGCGCCGTCGCGACCGCCAACGTCACCGTGGACTTTTTCGCCAGCAACGCCGCCGGGCTCGCCGCGCCGACCGCGACGAGGACAGTCAGCGTCGGTGTCAACCAGCAGCTCGTCTTGAACGACATCCTCGGCTCGACCTTCAACACGACCGGCATCGGAGCATTGCGGTTCACGACCGACAGGGACGTCATCGTGGAGGGCCGGATCCTGGACGACCGGCGCTCGACGAACAGGGGCCAGCTGGGCTTTTTCGTCCACGGCCTGGGCATCGACCAGCCCTGCCGTTTCGGAACCCTGCCGGTCCTCTCCCAGGCCTCGTCCTCGGACATTGCCGCGGGGATCGGCCTGCGGACCAACGTCGGCTACTTCAACCCGAACCCCAACCCCGTTTCCGCCACCTTCACCGCGCGCAGGACCTCGGACGGCTCGAGCCTGGGAGCGATCACGGTGACGATTGCGGGCTTCAGCCACTCCCAGTTCCCCGTCTTCACCCTGATCAACACCGTGGCGCCTTCCGACCTGAAGCAGGACGACTTCTATGTGAGCTATACCGTTCTAACCGGCGCCACCGGTCTCGCAGGGCCGCTCTTCGTTTACGAGGCGGTCGGGGACAACTTCACCGGGGACAGCTACTACTCGGCGGGAGTCTGCGGGCTGTAGAGCTTCGTTCTCTTCGACGCGATCTCTTGGGCGGGAGGGGGTGGTCCCCTCCCGCTCTTCTTATCGAATGCGAAGGACGCGGACCGGCTCGAGATCGGCCTCGCTTCCCATGCCGAACCTCGGATCGTGCCTCTTCGCGCTTGCGAGGTACTCCCGGATCCCGGAACGGAAATCCCGCCATGGTCCGCCGCCGAAGACGGCGACGGTCCGGGCGATGTCCGCCGGGTTCGCCGCGTTGTCGCGCTCCAGGCTCCGGAGCTGGTCTCGCGTGAGCGGCGGAGCGTCGATCCATCCTTTGCGCGCCAGCCATTCAAACCGCCCGGCCAGGAATCGCCCCCACCAGAGCGGGAGGTGCACGAGCGGCTTGCGCGGTTTTCCTACCGCGGCCGCGATCTCGCGATAGATCTCGTTCAGCGTGAAAGTCTGCGGGCCACCGACCTCGAAGACCTTGCCGGCGGTGTCGGGCTTCTCCAGGGCCTCGCGGAAGACCCTGGCCACGTCGTAGACGGAGACGGGCATGAACCTAGTCGTCCCGGGCCCGATGACCGGAATAAACACCGGGTTGACCCGGGCCAGGGCCGCCAGCAGCGAGACGAAGCCGTCCCCCGGCCCGAAGATGATCGAGGGGCGGAAGATCGTCCATGCGAGCCCGGATTCGCGGACGGCCTTCTCCCCCGCCGCTTTGGTGCGCCCATACGCGGACGTGGAATCCTCCGAGGAGCCCATCGCGCTCATGGACAGAAAGCGGTGAACGCCCGCCCCGCGCGCCGCCGCCAGGACGTTCTCGACCGCCTCCCGGTGCATCCGGTCGAAGGTCTGCTCCCCCTTCTCCCAGATGATCCCGACCAGATGGACGACGGCTTCCCGCCCGGCGCAGGCGCGGGCGAGAGAAGCGGAGTCGAGGACGTCGCCGGCGGCCACCTCGACCGGCCTGTTATAACGGTTGCGAGCGGATTCGGTGCGGCGTGCCAGGACGGCCACCGCGTGCCCCTCTCGAAGCAGAGCGTTGACGACGTGGGTCCCGACGAACCCGGTCCCCCCTGTTACAAGTACCTTCAATTCAAGTCTCCTCTATTCTCATTGAATATCACGGCGGCCAACCTCAGGACGGGGTGACGGGGTGAGTGGGTGACGGGGTGAAGGCTACTCCTCCCCGTCCCCCCGTCTCCCCGTCCCCCAGTCCCCCCGTCCGGTCATGGATACCCGAACAGGTCGCTCACGATCTTCTCCCCGCGGCCGAGCCGCTCCAGAACCTCCCGCCTCGCTTCCCCGAGCCGCGGCAGATCCTTGACGGGATCGGCCACGCGCATGGCGGGAAGGCCGGACTGCCGGCTGCCGAGCAGGTCCCCCGGGCCCCGGGCCTCGAGGTCCTTCTCGGCGATGAGGAAGCCGTCGGAGGTCTTCTCCAGGATGGCGAGGCGGTTTCGCGCCTCCTCTCCAGCCCGCTCGCCCACGATCAACGCGCACCAGGACGGGCGGGCGCTCCGGCCGACCCGGCCCCGCAGCTGGTGGAGCTGTGCGAGCCCGAAGACCTCGGCATTCTCGACGACCATGAACGTCGCCTCCGGAACGTCCACGCCGACTTCGACGACCGTCGTCGCGACGAGGATCGCAATCCGCCCCGCCGAGAAGTCCGACAGAACCCGGGACCGCTCCTCCGGCGGCATGCGGCCGTGGAGCATTCCGATAGAGACGCCGGGGGCGGCGGCCGCGATCCGGTCCGCGGTCTCGCGCGTGGCGGCCACCTCCTTCGGGCCTTCCGTGATCGCCGGCACGACGACGTATACGCGCTCCCCGGCCCGCGCCCGCTCCGCCGCGAACCGGTAGACGCGCGCGCGGCCGCTCTCTTCCCGAACCCGCGTGACGACGGTGGACCGGCCGGGCGGCTTCTCGTCCAGAACCGAAACGTCGAGCTCGCCGTAGATTGCCCAGGCGAGTGAGCGCGGGATCGGCGTCGCCGTCATGACGAGCACGTGCGGCGTGTCCCCCTTGCGAAAGAGCCGCGCCCGGTGCGCCACGCCGAAGCGGTGCTGCTCGTCCACGACCACGAGGCCGAGCCGCCGGAACTTGACCGGAGCCTCGATCAACGAGTGGGTCCCGACGAGCACGTCGATCTCCCCGGAGGCGAGAGCCTCGAGCAGCGCCTTTCGCGCGCGCCCCCGCGCTCTTCCCGTCAGGAGCCCCAGGCGCACTCCGGCGTTCTCGAGCCAGGAGGCGAGGCTCGCGGCATGCTGCTCGGCGAGAATCTCGGTGGGCGCCATGAGCGCCCCCTGCACTCCGTTCTTCGCGGCGAGCAGCAGCGCCAGGCCGGCCACGATCGTCTTGCCGCTGCCGACGTCCCCCTGGAGGAGTCGGGCCATCGCTCGCCCGGAGGAAAGGTCCGCCCCGATCTCCCGCAGGGCCCGCTTCTGCGCTCCCGTCAACGGGAAAGGGAGAGCCTTGCGCGCGGCCTCCCGCAAGGCCGCGTCGGCCTCGAGCACGATCCCGGACCGAACCCGGAGGCGCGCGCGTTTCTCCTCGATCCCGGCGGCGAGGACGAGGAGCTCTTCGCGCGCGAGCCGGGCGCGGGAGGCGTCCGCCTCCTCCGCCTGCTGCGGAAAGTGCGCTCCCGCCAGGGCGTGGAGGATTTCTTCTCCCGGGAGGCTCACGGCGGCGGGCACCGCCGACACGTTGTCGAGCGCGGCGCGGACGAGAATTCTCCACGCTCTCGCCGCGATCCCCGCGACGCGGTGATAGACGCCCACGATCCTCCCGGAGTGGAGCGGGTCGGCCTCCTCACCGGGGCCGAAGAACTCGGTCTCGGGGTTCTCCAGGCGCAGCTCTCCACGCGGCGTCGCGAGCGGCGTCCCGTAGAGCGCGAGCGACCGTCCCGACTGCGCCGCCTGCGTGAAGGACGGGTAGCGGTTGTGCCAGACCACCCGCACAGCGCCGGTGCCGTCGTCGGCGACCGCTTCGATGCGCAGGCTGCCGCGCCGCATTCGCGTCGCACGCACGCCTCTCAGCCGAACGAGAAGCGTCGCGGCCTCTCCTTCCGAGAGCGTGGCCACCGTGCCGTACCGGCGGCGGTCTTCGTATCGAAAAGGCAGCGCGAGCAGGAAGTCCCCGACCGTGGCGATCCCTTCGCCCGCGAGCCGCTCCGCGCGGACCGGCCCCAGCCGCGGAATTCGCCCGACGGGATCGCGGAGCGACAGCCCGGGCGCCGCGCGCCTCCCGTACGCCGGGTCCGCCGGACCCCTTACGCCGGCTTCCAAAAGGTGAGCGTCACCAGGCCGAACCGTACGAGGTCCCCGTGGCAGAGGGCCACCGGGATTCCCGTCGCGAGCCGGGTGTCGTTGACGAAGGTGCCGTTGACGACGCCGATCTCTTCCTTCAGGTAGTCCGTGTCCCCGATGCGGTACACGCGCGCATGCCGCCGCGAGACGGAACGTTTCGGGTCGAGCCCCGCCAGGTCCACGTCGGCGGTGCTCCCGGCGACTGGATCATCCCTTCCAATGATCGTGTCTCCTTCGCGAATAGGAAACCGCATTTCGCGATCCTCCGAGAGGAGCATGCAGAGCTCCAAGCGCGAATCGGCGAAGGCCTCCGTCGCCCGCCGCCCGCCGCCCGGGCCGGGGGTCGGGCTCGGGCTCGGATTCGGACTCGAAACGGGAATCGCAGGATCCCGCCCCGGCCATTGCCGCCCGCCCGTCCGCTCCCCCTCGGCCTCGCGGGCCCGCCGCGAGAGCGTGCGCATCATGCGGAGGGCGATCTCGGGGCTGCGCTTCAACATCGTTTCGAGAACCGCGCTGTTGATGCGGATGAGAACCGCCTCCGTCCGTGCCCGGGCTCCCGCCTCGCGGGGCGCATCTTCGAGGAGGCTCACCTCCCCGAAGAATTCTCCGCGCGGCACCACTCCGAGCACGCAGGTGTCTCCGGCGACCGTCCGGGTGATCTCCACTTCGCCGGAGCAGATCGCGTACATCTCCGTTCCGATCTCTCCTTCGCCGTAGATCTTCGCCCCCGCGGGATACGTCACGACGTACTTCCCGAGGGGAGCCCTGGCGCGGCCCCGCGACGCCCGGACGCTCATTGCAAGACCGCTCCGGGAAAGGTCAGCTCCAGGCGATCGTCCAGGTCGAGCTGCGCCCGGGCCCCGAGCGGCAGGGTCCGTGGCCTCTCGTGATGGCCGGAAGCGAGACCCATCGCAACCGGGAACGGGGCCCCGGTGAACCGTTCTTCGAGATAGGCCCGCACCAATTCGGGAGACTCTCCCTCTCGGCGCGGCACGACTGAACCGATGACCATGCCGGACAGTCCTCCGAACGTTCCGGAGCGCTCGAGCTGGGTCAACATACGGTCGAGCCTGTAGGTGTCTTCACCCGTGTCCTCCCAGAAGAGGATCGCGCCGTCTCCGCGGATCGCCTCCGCCGTCCCGCAGAGCGAAGCGAGCAACGACAGACAGCCCCCGACGAGAACCCCCTCCGCCCGGCCGGGAGTCAGGACATCTCCAGGCGCGATCGAATGAGGGGCGGCCGCATCGCCGCGCAGCAGGCCTTCCCAGTCGAGGCCCGCGCCCTCCTCAGCCATTTCCACGGCGACCATCGGGCCATAGAACGTTACGAACCCGGCGTGGCGTTGAATCCACGCAAAGAGCGCCGTCAAATCCGACCCGCCGAGATGGATCTTCCGGTTCGCCCGCATTTCCTCGGTGTCGAGATGTTTGAGGACGCGCGACGAGCCGTAGCCTCCGCGGGCGAAGAAGACCGCGTCCACCGCCGGATCGAGCAGGAGCCGCCGGTACCCGGCCGCCCGTTCCTCGTCGGCCCCGGCCAGGAACCCGCTCCGGGCGCGGAGGTTCGGCGCCTCGACGAGCCGATAACCCCTGCTCCGCAGTGAAGCCAGCCCGCAGGCGAGCTTCTCCTCGTCCACAGGCCCGGACACCGCCGCGACGCCGATCGTCGCTCCCGGTTTGAGCCTCCGAAGCGCGTTCCCTTCGTCCACGG
>Ga0209009_1000012_pt1 | contig 110892 bp, 171 predicted proteins | sample BlaSpr_A8_OM3_M2_FD_187979 | JGI IMG/M metagenome (GOLD analysis project Ga0209009, IMG submission 187979) | Forest soil microbial communities from Thunder Bay, Ontario, Canada - Black Spruce, Ontario site 2_A8_OM3_M2 (SPAdes) (version 2) | ecosystem: Environmental > Terrestrial > Soil >... | reverse complement strand
AGGGTGAACCGTCTTTGAGGTGTACGAATTCTTGAGCGTCGTTGCGCTTGTCGTGGGTTAATGCGTTGTTTAGTTCTTCTGCTAATTGTTGAATCGTCTTAACCATTGTTTATATCCTCCTCTTGCGAGTGGCCCGCAATTTTCTCTACTTCATTTTTCATTTCCTCGCGTACTTCTGCTAAAATCTGATTCCAATACTCGCGATGTGCGTGTGAATGGTCTTCCTCATATTTAATCATTGGCAATAGCCTCCTTGGCTATCTTTTCACGATGTAAACGCTTAGCATATAGCAACCTCTTGCCTATACGCTCGGCGATAATGATTGAGTGACCTTGCTCGATCTTGTGCGTGTCCTGTAAATGCAAGATAAAGCGATTCCAAAAACGAGTATTAAACAATCTATGGCAGGTTTCACAGTTAGCCATGCCCTCACAAAATTGTTTAAAGTCATCCCGTTGCGCATCATTGATCTTGAAAATGATACGAGCCAAAAACGGAAATGGGATGTTAAGGCCGAAGAGCGTTACCTTGCGCCATGTGAGACTCAAGAAACCCTCCGGCATTTAATGATTCGATATAGGCAATAGGCCGCGCCTACGAGTGCAAACAGGCCTAACATTGTGGTGCCAAAATAGAAAAGGACGATCTTGATAAAGAGCCAGCGTAGGAATTCCGACATTAGACACCCCTCTTTTTATGTGTATCTTGTAAGATTTTAATAGCAGTCTTAAAATCTCCTGCCATCTCAGCCTTAAGCGCTGTGGGCGGAATGATGCGGCATTCATGAGCAACAGGTTTTCCTGTCGAAACTATGTGCCCAAAATTGCAGTATGTAGAGCAATATATTTTGATAGACATTAGACACCCGCCTTTTTGAGTGTTTCGCGTATTGCTCTGCCTAATTCTGGCGCGTCCGCCTCGTCATACTTATCCCAACGTCTTTTTACCCATTGTAATACGTCGATTAATTCCGGTAAGGCCGCGATTGCTTTAGCATTCGCATCCCGCTCGACGGGTAGCGTACCGTTGTCATAACTCCTATCCATATGAGCGATAGGCACACCTTGTTTCGTTTCTACCATGCCAGAGTTTACGCGCCAAGGTTCTGCAAGCCAACTTTTTTCTTTTCTGTATTCCATTAGCGTACTCTCCTTGTGGGAATTTCCTGATTCTCTCGAAAAGCCAGCTTGAACATGCGCGAGTTTTGCGTGTCTATTCGATCGTACTCGCGGGCATTGTCAGTACTCTTGCATTGGTAGCACAGAAAATGATTATCTGAGGCCGGACGTTTACCGCAGTCAATACAGAGGTTTTTCATTCGCCTTGCTCCTCCGGATAGTTTTCTTCTAAATACTCTTCGGCCTCTTCGGATGTGTCAAATACAGCCCATTCTGTGCAATCCAAATAGCCGGGTGCGCTCAACCTTGCGCCATACCCCTCAATCAATTCCCAAGAGATGGGACGGCCTTCGCAATAATCCTTTAACCCATCCGAATCTGCTACCTCTTGTTTGCCTACCGCATCCGCATCAACGAATTCCGTACCCGCTGAAGTCTCAACGCGATACCATTGACATTTCCGTGTAATCTGTTTTTCCATAAAGCTCATTGGCCTAGCTCCTCGTCCTTGTCCAAGGGATTAACTGCGCCGTAACATTCGTATTGTGCGGGCTCAGTATAGCCGTTGTATCCAAAGTAGCCATCCTCTGCGCATTTATAAACCCATACGCAGCCTCGGGATTTAATTGTTTCGCACTTCTTACCGCATTCAGGGCAGAACATTTATAGCCTCCTAATTTGATCTAACATCGAGTACGCAGAAATAAGCGTTAAAGCCAAAATAAGGATTATCATAACCCATCTCTTGCGGTCTGTAACGCATTGATTGCGAGCCCGTAGCTAGAGAATGTATACTCTTCAGATATCTTATAGAGATGACACATGGCATGTGCGAGCGTTGCATCGGGATTCGCAATCATATCCATATGGTGAGATTCGTCCGCAATGCGAGCCTGTAAACTAGTTTCGATCTTGAGTTTTAAGGCCGCGTCCGATGCCGATGCAGTAACGAACAGATTGACGCATGAACTACCTACAATCATTTTGCGGCCTGCCTTATTTTGGATTTGATAGGAAATTTTGCGAGGCCTATAAACTTTGCAATGCTCGCAAGTAAAGCTTTCAGAAAGGACATCTATAACTTTCCAAGAGGAGAGACGAGATAAGCTTGATCCGCCAGAATCGTGCTGCGCTATCCCGTCAAATTTTTTGGCTCGCTTCTTCGCCATGATTCATTATCCTATTAAGATTGTTTCGAGTCTATAGTACTTTAGTTAGCTTGACGTTGTAACCGCGCAAAGAAGTATCGAGCCCTAGAGCCATTCGCGTTAACGGGCTTTTGATAGTGGACACGATCTGCCTCTATCAACAAAGCATCGATCTGCGCAGAGCTTAGCGTGTGAAAGTCTTGATTCGCATTCGCGTTAATCATTTGAAGCGTAGCCCTAGCGTTTAACCGGTAAGCTTCTTTATGTGATTCTCTCAATTTTTGCTCCTTTGGCCCTTCAATTGCTTGCAACTTTTGCACAATCGGGCTGCTATCATGGCGCGTCCGCAACGGCATAGGAATCGCATGTTATAGACTCCAGTACTGCCAAATACCCGGTTGCTGCGCATTCCATCGATCTAGACGAGCCTTTAGCTCGGTTTCAGCCCAGCCTAAGGGGTAACAGGCCTCTACCTCGCGTGTGCCTCGCGTACCTGTCGGTATGTGCAGCCAAGCGTATCTGAGCGTGTGCATTTAGATACCCTCTTTGGATAATTCGCGTAATACTTGAGCCCGCTCTGCTCTTTCTTCGGCCTTAGTGGGTTTGATCTTTCGAAGCATTCCATAGGCGTTATCTTCTGCGGCCTTGAATGCTCCGGCTAGGCGGGGATGTGCTCGCCTTTCTCCTTGCAATCCTATTGCCATTGTACCGTCTAGTTTCTTGACGGCTATTAAGCGGGGATTCGTTTTTGTGCGGAGAGTCATATTTAATTTTCCCCTCGCGCAGTCTTTATCAGCCCGTAAAGGGCTGCTATCAGAAGCACGATTGTTAAATGTGGTACCATGTTTCTTATTCTAATCTTTTCCTTTTTGGAGTCAATGGTACTAAGGTACTAGTTTGATACGGCCTTGATAAACCAAAGCTTCCATAATCGCATGGCCTAATACCGTACCGGCTAGCTGATACTTTAAACCCATTGAGACTTTCGAGCCATTACGGACATTAAAGAGGCCGTCTTTTGTTTGAGTCAATGAGACATCGATATATTCCGTTAGCAATTCGAATGCAAGGCCGGATGCGGGCTCGGGTTTGTCGCAGTCACACCCATTAGGTAAATGTGTATCTAGATGCTTTTCTTCGGCATCGGCCTTTAGCTGTTCGCGGAGTGTTAGCTTAGGATTGAGGTTCATATTCTGTGCCTATGCGGCCTTAAGCCTCCTTGTGTTCTACGTTTTTGAATGCTGCGCTAATGGCGCGAGTCGAAAAGCCCAATGCTTTTAGCTGGCTCTTTAATTGAGATAACTCCTCGGCCTCGGTTTCTTCAAAGTCGGACTTGCTCATATCAGACTCTAAACCCCAAAGGCCTCCGGATGTGATTGTTTGCGTGCTAACTGGTTTAGCTGAACCTTCACCTACAGCAATTCGGGCCTCCGCACGTATGCCTACAAAATGCCAGTAGCCCGCGTCGAGGCTTTCCATACGTTCATAATCCTGGAGGCAATACTTCTTTATTTCATCCTCCTCTAAACCCGCGTAATTCTCTTGATTGGGATTGAAGTACTCATATGAGTGAGAGTCAATTCCGCGGCCTCCGCAATCACAATCTTGTAGGCCTTCGGCTAACCCGTCCAAAAGAGTATAAGCCTCTTCTAGTGCTTCCCATTCTTGATTATCGCTTTCGGAATTCACACGAAATTGAATATCCGCTACTGTACCGCGTGCGTTGAAGAGAGTTTGTAGGGCTTTTTTGTTGATAGGCCTATTAACTGCGCAATCCGTATCGTGTCTCCGATCAATTGCATAATCAGACTCGGCCTCGTTTCCGTATTCACCCAGATAGGATGTATCGGGCGAATCGTCTAACATGCGCTTAATCGTTACGGATAGCGGCCTGAGCTTGTCGAATCGTACGGATGGCCTCTTTCAGTCCGTCTTTAGTGTAGGCTTTCCGATTGCGCAGAATAGCGGCCCTCGCGGATTCGAGCGTTACACGCGGACGATTCATAAGACGAGCCCATAGCTGGCTTTCGAAGTATTCGCGTGTCTGTTCGTCTTTAAATGTGATTGTCATAAAGCTCCTATTTGAGATATTGGCCGGTTGCTTTAAGATGTCTCGCATTTTCGATCTGTAGGCCGCCGTACGCGTGCAAAGAGGCCGCACAGCAAGGCTTTGAGAGTTTAGACATCTTGAGGGGATGTGAGCAAGGCTGGATTGTTCCGTCCTCATCAAACCAAACCTGTAAATCATAATCGAATTGTGGGCCTATTTGAATTGGTTCGTTCATGGGGTTAAGCTCCATGATTGAATGATAAAGAAAGGCATGTGCAAAGGCAATGGTACGAAAGGCCTATTTTTCCTTAGTACTAATCTTCGCTGACTGGCGCGGATGAGATAGGTTTAAACTTGTGAGCATCGTCCCAGCCCTCTTGCCAAGCGTTCTTTTGATGATACCATGAGTTAGTGCCCTTCTTAAAGTCTTGAGGAAAAGCCTCACGGGCAGCGTTAGACCAATAAGCCAAGCGTCCCATTTGTTTTAAATCCTCTTGAAATTCGATAAGCTCGGCATGCGTCCGGTGAATGCGCGTAGAAGCTGCGGCCTCTTCGGGATAATCAAATGTAACATTTATACCCTGTATTCGAAGAGATTCTAAAACGGCCTTTTGACCTGTGCGGGGCTCATCGCCAGTCACAATGCTAATGGCTGTGATCTGCGCCGCGTGCTGGGCGCGGAATGCGATTATATCAGGCGAGCTTAGCTGCCAAGCTCTAATCACAATAAAGCCTTGCGATTCCAAATCGCGAGCCATCTTTTCCTTTAAGGACATAAAGCCTCCTAAGTATATGTATCATATTAGTATGTAAGGTGTCAAGGCCGTTTTTAAATTGGTGACACAATACGAGCGGTGTCACCACGGCCTCAGATACACGAGGATAAGCTTAGGTAGGTTAGCTAAGCCAAAGAATATAAGATATTTATCTAAAAAACTCTCGCGTCCCGTTACGCGTAATGTATATAACAGTACTAGCACATCATTTTTGATATAGTCAAATCGATCTTAATAAGCTTGCGCAAGTGTTTCTCGCGTATCCGAGGCCGAGGTGACACCACTGGGAAAGTGTCACCAGATTAACTCTGAAAGGTGTCACCATGATATGCTAGTGTTATTAGGTAGCACAGCGAGGCCGCGAGTCGCGCAGATTGGCCGGATTCAAGACCCGAAGGAAAATCAATAGCGCGTTGATTAGCACTTGCTGGGAGTAGCATATTGATTATAAAGGGTTTACAATAATCATGCCCGTACTCAAACATCCTTTAGCCACCGGACAGATAGACCTTACCGAGCCAGAGGCCGAAATAACACAAGCGAAATTTCTTGTATCATTCTCTAAACAAACGAGTTATTGGTCTAATCATTCCTTAATCAAGTGAGCAAGTAGCCGTGAGAATTTTTTAGATGATCGTACAGTGTTGAAAACAAACGAGATGACTCGATAATTTCCGCACAATTTACACAATCTATTGATTCTAAAGGCTTTAAGCTCAAACGATATCGGCCCGAGATAACCCAAACAAACAGGAATCAATTCTCTAGTGATTTCGCTACAGATGATAAAGGATTTAGCACGCAAGCAAGTGCAACAAAACCAGTAGAGCGAATAACAAGCAAAGAGATTGAACGATTTTAAGCGAGCGGAACAAGGCCAATTGACGGGAGACAGTAAGTCTTTATATTGTTTAGTTTGTTGAGGTTAGAAGAATTTTTCAGAAAAAGATTTTGGGTTTTCACTGGGTGCAGTCGCCCCCAGGCGGGTCGAGGGCCAGAGACGATTACGAAGGCAACTCAATAGGCCGGTGGCTAATTTTTTAGTATTTTACTGATTCTAAAAGGGTTACAGGTTCAGACCCACTCCCGGCCTTATTTTTAAAAAGTTTGTAGCTACAATCCTAAGCCGGGGGAGCCTCGAACTCCCCGCGGCTGTCTCTTTCGAGGAGGGACTAACATGGAAGTGAATGACCGTCGTAAGCAGTTACAGCATCAAAGACGAGAAGCTTTCCCGGCAAGGTTCATTTTGTATCGAGCCCGACATAATGCCAAGACGAAAGGTATTGAGTGCTCTTTGAGTTTACAGGACATTCCAGAGATACCTGAGTTTTGTCCGGTGTTTTCCTGGATAAAATTGCAATATCGAGTAGGTGGCATGGGCCGAGGTTTTAAGTATCCCGACACACCGTCGCTAGACCGCATAGATAATTCAATCGGCTACGTGCCCGGCAATATCAGGATTATATCTTGGCGAGCAAATGAATTGAAAGGCAATGCGGAAGACAGAGAAATCGCAGCCTTGGCCGAAGATATTAAATCAAAGCTCAATCCCAAAATACAGAATAAACACGAAGGCCCGCAATGTAAATGCGGACAGCCTATGAAACCTTTTCAAAGAGTATGTTCTGTCTGTTGGAAGAAAGCCGCATAGTTTAATATTCGTTTCTTTTGTACACCCATGGTTGGCGTGTTCACGCTTCCGTGAACTAGGAGCTTTTCATGAACGCCCGAGGCCTCTGGTCGCGCACCATCAGTTTTCTGATCCAGTTCTCAAAGTACACCGGTGGCCCAGTTTTCGAATCGTCCGAAGAGGAGAATATGGCAGATTGCAAAAGCAGTAATGATCATAAACTGAAACCTCGACCGGAACTTGAACCTGCGCCTGGCGCTACCTCCGTTCAAGAATGTATGCGCTGTCACAAACTGTTTGATGAGTATTCATGAGCGACAATCAACTCAGTCCAGAAGTAATCAATTTGATGGAATCTTTTATTCGAGACATGACGAAGCACAAATGTGCCGTCTTCGGTTTCGTGTTCCGAACTGATCCTAGCCCGGCGGTAGGCATGATGCGCAACACGAAGGACGATCCCGTTAGGATGATGAAAGTGTTATCCGATTTCACAACCGAAGCAGTTGAGGAAGGTCGGATACTAGACGTGCCGGTTCTACCCCTTCAATGAAAACTTTTAAATTGCAAGACACAATTAAGTGGGTTCGCGAGTATCAAGACTCCCATCCCGTCTTTGCCGATGATATTTACATTGCGGGCATTGATAAATCAAAAGAGCCCGTCTTAACAGAGGAACTCAAAGAAAAAATTTGTAAATTGATTTGCTCTCAGAGGTTTTAATGAGTCAAGATTATATGCGACCGGGAAAAGGCAACGCGGGCAACTTCGGAACGGAAGACTCGGCGGGCCGCAAGCTAGATAGAGCCGGCAAGTTGATTAAGCAAACCGCTCGTAAGGATTTAGAGAAGACCGGTCACATAGATTTAAATCGACGAATAGGATTTAAAAATGTCTAATAACATCTGGGAACAAAATAAGATTTGCCGCTTCTGTGGTATCCGTCATCCCGAAGAATCTGTTTGTAGCCGGGGTTCTCAGGATCCCGAAGTAGAGCCCACCGCGCCCGTCTATGAAGTAGGTGAAGGAAAAGATTCGGCCGGCCGAGAAGTTGATCACCGCGGAAAGCTGGTGAAAGATGAGCCCTCTAGAGAAGATTGAATTGATTTTGGGAATACTGGCCTTATCGGCTTTTGGATCCCTGTGTGCTGTGGCCGCTGTTGAAGTGCTTGTTAAAGTTTGGAAAGATTATTAATCTCGCGAGAGAAGACATCGATTCGGATATTGTCCTCCCTGATCAGAGGCTTATCACCAACATAGTTGGCGATGTCAGTTACGTCTGTAATCTCTAAAAACGAGGTCACTGGGTATTGCCGGTTTGGCTGTTGATCACTCTAAGAGTGCTATCCCGTCTAGCGGCATCCTGAGATTTACACGGCTAAAAAGGTTCGGGATAATATCACAGCCCCCGATAAGACGAACCCTTTTAATTTTGGAGTCCTATGGATTTCCCGCCAGGTAACGAGAGCATTGTAGGGCAGTCATTTGACAACGCTTCTGTTGTTACCCCCTCTCTCATAAATCTTACGAGTACGGGTAAACAGAATTTTATTTGGCCCAACTATCCTTCTCGTTCGTCTTTTCAACAGATACCATCCGCGCCTCTAACCGGTCGCACACTGCCGAACGGACAAAGCAATTTGGGTTATTATAAAATGCCCAATGAGCTTTTGGTTATGCCTAGTTATGCATGGCTTGTTTCCAATAAATGTATTATCAACGCCGGAGGTACAATCACAAGTCCTTTGGCAACCGGAACCTCTTGTACTTTTGAATTGGATCAGAATTACTTTTCACAAGTGGGAACAGGCGTTGCAAACATTTCAGTAGTGGCTGATCCCTTGGTCCTGCCGGGCGCACAGTTTCCTTTAGCCGGCTCTAAAACACAAGTGCCCTGGAGTTTGAAGTGTCTTATTCGAGGCGGGGGTTTGGGACAGTTATCCAGCAGCTTCACTTTAACTATTGGAACGATGTCTTATTTAGGCGCTATGTTTTCAAGCCGCATGAATCAGTTTGGTTTGGCTCCTTCAGTGCAATTGAGTTTAGGGTTAGTGTTCACAGGAGCAGTAGTACCTCCAGATAGTATAGCGGCCACATTAACAAGTTTCACTGCAAAGCAAAGCGAACGATAATCGATTTGGAAGAGAGGCATAATGCAATCGCCCCGGATATACATCATCATTCCTAGAACTGTTTATGACACACAAGGAAATAACATTTGTATGTCCTGTGGCCGTATGGCTGCTCACGCCGCTCATATTGCGGTATTGTTGGCACAGCATCATGTGAAGGCCGATCAGTTAGATCTGATCGTACTTGAAGTGCCGACCTCGAACGATCTTGAAGATTTAAAAAAGAAACTCGCGGATTCCAGCGTTGACTTCTTGGAATACCGAGATAACCTTAATCGACATTTTTCGCACATGACTGAGGGCGCAACAACGGCTTTGGCTTTGTTCCCCATTGAGAAAGGTTCCTGTATAGTTCTTAATGATTTAAAGTCTTGGCGCTGTGCCTGCAACATAGTCAATGAGATTAAGTAATCTACGCGGGGTTAGCTCAGAGAAAGAGCACCGGATTTTAATCGGAAGGTCGGAGGTTCAATTCCTCCACCCCGCTCCAATTTTAGGAAGGCCATGAAAAGATTAGAAAAGAGAATCGCAGAGTTAGAAGCAGAAGTGAAAGATCTTCGAAAGCAGCTTTTGGAGTTGGCATTGAGAGGCCCGGCCGTAATTACGGTACCGACCCCCGCCCCGGCCGCGCCGATCTATCCTTACTACCCACCGGTGATTGTACCTCGGACTCCGGATTTTAGTCCCTACCAACCAATCATCACTTGGGGTAGTCAAACCAATTAAGGAATTGTATGAATAAAAATATGTCAGAAGATTATAAAAAGGCTTACGGTCAGGTCGCTGATCCATCCATGGGCACACGAGTGCCTGCGGGTAAGACGGACGACGAGAACGACGCATTAGGCAAGCCCTCGTCATACGAAAAAGAATCTGTGAAGGATGCTCAAGAAGATGTGGGTGCAGCTAAGAAAGCAATCGCGAAGCAGACTGGACATCCCCCGGCGCTCACTGATAACGAGCCCCACAGCAACAGCGGGGGTGATTCGAATTCAGCCACCGACCCCAACAATTACAAAGAGCGTTAAGACTTTGCAAACGTGTCTATCTGTAGGATAGACTATTCCGGTCACTACCGGGCGCAATAGCGATTGCGTGAGGCTCTCAATAGGCCATCGCAAAATTTTGACAGGAGAATCATTTGTCAACAGTCGCATACAGTGTTCCAGATTGTAGAGGTTACGCGACGTTTCCGAATACAGCTATTAACGTACAACAGACTGAAACATACACAGGACAAATATCAAATAATTCCTCTGTTCCCGGTACGGACAGTCGGATAGTTAAACCGACGGACGATCGAACGGCCGCAAATATTCCGGAGAACAGTCGTAACCCACCTCCTTTTTAATATCGACGTATCACGTCGTAACGGCGAGCGCCTGCCCGCTTGACAGCTTTGTAAGTGGCGCAAATTTTATATGATCTCAAAGACTCAAGCTTCCTGGTTCGGCCGGATTAAGAGTTGATGAGATTCGATCCACGTCCTGAGATAGCATCTCTTGATTGGATAATACCTCGCAAGAGGCATCTAGTCGTAAGGAAGCCGGTTCGAAACGTTCGGCTGGATGTATACATTTTAGGAGAAGTTATGAAGCATATGAAACGATCGGATTTGAATTTGAAGAACTCGGCTCATGTCGATTTACACGAAGAGCAAGCCGCACAACCTTCTCAGGGAATGGCTGTGCCTCCTCGTAAGATTAACGCGAAGTTTTCTAAATCCGCAATGCCGGCCAAAGAACTTCAGCATAATGAAGATACTCTTCCTCCCGCGCATCACAGAGGTGCAGGAGCGGGCATCAGTCATGATACCCAATCTATACCATCTGTTCGTACGGGCGGCAAGCCTAATTCGATCGTGAGCAATGGATAATTTAATTTCAGTTGTCGCTGGTTTCACACTTTTAATTGGGGCCTTCACAATGGTGGCGGCTTTCATAGGAGATTTTAAATGTTGAGTTTAATCGTAGTTGGAGCATTGGGTTTAGGGTTGGGCTTCGGAGCCGGTCGTGTGAAGAATGCGAGTAAGCTCGCGGCCGTTAGGGCAGAACTCGTGAAGGCTGAGTCTTCTGTTTCTGCGGAAGTCAAAAAGCTTGTAGCTGATGTCAAGGCTAAGCTGTAATTTAGATTTAGAAATCAGGAGATTTATATATGCCAGCATTACAGACACCCGCGACAGTCGCAGATTGGGGACAGTTGCAACTCGGTCCCGGATCACTTCAAACGTTAGCTGCTTTGCCAAATCCACAATTATTGGATTTGCTTCAGATCTACGGGATCGGCGGAGATCTTCTACTCAACGTGACTAACACGGGAGTTGTGCAAATTCCTCCTTTCAATTCTGTTCCAACAGGTGGCGGAAGTGGCGGCGGCGGAGCCAGTTCCCCGGTTACAGCTAAATTGGGTGTGGCCGCTAATTATGAGCTTTTGGCCGCAGCAGGAATCACTAACACAGGTAGTTCTGTGATTACCGGTGGGAACATTGGATCTTTTCCGACCGCATCAATTACAGGTTTTCCTCCAGGAATTGTTGTTCCTCCCGGAACAATCGACAATGCGGACGCCGCAGCCGCTCAGGCCGCTGCTCTCATCGCGTATAATTTTTATACTGGTTTAGTATTCACATCCTTGAGTGCATCTTCGGCCAACCTTGCTGTTTTAGGTAATGGCTCGACCGCATCTACATATCTGCCGGGAAATTACTCGGCGGGTACAAGCATGGACATTCCTACGAGTATCACTTTGGATGCTCAAGGTAATTCTAATGCATTGTTTATATTCAAGGCTGGTTCCACGATCACTTTGGAAAGCAATGCTTCTGTTTTACTCATCAACGGTGCTCAACCAGCTAATGTGGTTTGGTTGCCCGGAAGTTCTTTCACGTCTGTATTTCCTTCCACAATGCAAGGAAATGTTTTGGCTAATACCAGCATCACATTGGGTGGAGGCGTTGTTAACGGGCGCATGCTTGCAGGTATTGTTACCACGAGCGGTGCTATAACGATTGCCGCGGCCATAACGGCTTTGTCACCAGGAAGCGGCAGCGGAGGCAGCACAACCGGAAATTTGTTTTCAAGAAGTTGCTTATTTGGTGTGTACAAGACTCGTCTTTCTTCTGCAAACTTGTTGCCCGGTTTGACGCAACTTACTCCAGCCCAATTATTTTCTGATGTGTTTGGAGAACCCGCCCCCACCGCAGCTACCGCTAATGCAGATTATCGGGGCAATTATAATCAGCAAGATATCATCCAAGTTCGTGGACAAGGTATGAATGGAATTTATCACGTTGATTATTTGGGTGTGGCTTACTACTCTTAACTAGTTGAATTTGCGGACAGGAGATTTAAATTGTCAATTACTCAAGTAGCCTCGCAATCGCCGGCTAACGAAGTTATTTTTACAGACTCTGCAATGGGCAATGCGGTTGATTCGGTTAAAGCTAGCTCCGCTACTGTTTATCTTGTCCAAGTCAATAATTCTGGTAATGCTTCAGCGGTTTATGTGAAGCTTTACAACCTGGCTTCCGGTTCTGTAACTGTTGGTACGACCGCTCCGGACGAAGTGATATATGTTCCGGGTCTATCTACGGTGACACACCAGTTGTTAACCGGCGGGGCCGCAGGCAAAGTATTCGGTACCGCCCTATCAGCAGCGTGTGTAACGGCAGGTGGGACCGCGGGAACCACACCCCCATCTTCTTCAGTTTCGGTTGTTATCGTTTATACTTAAAAAGAGTTTCGGCGCAGTTCGATCCAAGCGCCTAATAGAATGGCACAAAAAACCTTTTGTGTTATTCTTCATTAAAGCCTTATTCGTGGGGTGATCCTCTACGGGTTCGGTACATAAACAAGAGGTAATACAAATGGCACAACCAGTAACTAATCTTTTGATCAACGGTTTGAATCCAGTCACCGTTGGTGGAACGGGAACCGCAGTTAAAATTTTCCCTTACGTTCCGGGAGCTTCTATCGGCGTTGCATCAACTCGCGCCGGTGTGTTGTTTATTCCGGGTAACGGTGAAGCTAATGCACAGCGCTTATCCGTTCGTGCGGGCGGTAACATTACGTTCGGTGGCGATCTAACGTCTCCGGCCGTTACGATTGGTTTGTATCCAGTGACGTTTAGTGCGACCGTTGTATCCGGTCTGTCATGTACGGTTGTTGGCGCTACGCCCATTTTCTCGAATACGTTTGCGGCTTCCGCAGATGTGTCTTCGATAATTCCGTGGGCTTTGACGGCAGATCTCGAAGGCGACGGTCTGTTGGCTCAGCAAGGTCAGGCATCACAACCTCAGTTCGGCGGTTCCGGTTTGGTGCAGTTGCTTTCCGGAGCAATCGTAATGGACGGAACCAATGCTTCAGCCACTCCTGCTCTTGTTTCTAGCTTGAGCGGCGTGAACATGAATGCTGCAATTCCTTACGGTCTTGCGGTCGGTATCACGTTCTCGATCAGCGGTGCGGGTAATTCTGCATCTATGTATCAGTTTGATCTGCAACAGTAATTCCAAGTCCGGGGTGCTATACAACTGTATAGCATCTTGTATAGCACTTCGGCAAATTTTAAATTCGATTGACATTGGCAGTACGCATTAAGCGGCTCCAGTCAACGTATAGGTGAAATCCCGAGCAAGTTTGCGTTATAGCCGCGAACAAACTTTAGGTGTCTCGTGGGCGAACCACAATCGACAGTAACATCGGTAGGACAGATAGTTACATTGCTGAGAGATGGAGTAGCTACCATAGGCGTGTGTTATTTGGGTTGGAAAGTTAGAGATTGGATTCAACCAGCAATCGATTTTTTTAAGAAAGCAAATATTTTTATGGATGAATCCACCAAGAATCAAAGAGCATTGAATGAAGGTATGGTTCTTCTTTTGAATAACCATCTTCCGCACATTGAAAAAGCATTGGGTGTTCGAAGAGGATATACAGTAGAAGTGGCAGAGCCAATGGGGACGACCCAACCTTTAGTTGATGATCCAACGGACAAGGAACTCTAATGCCGGCAGAAAGTAAAGCACAGAGGATTGCAATGGCAATCGCCGAGCACGAACCAGAAAAGTTGTATGCTCGTAATAAAGGTTTGAAGAAGATGAGTCATGCTCAACTTCATGATTTTGCTGCCACCAGTGAGAAGCATCTTCCGGCGTATGCTCATAAAAACGCTTCTTATTCTATGGTCCACAAAAAGAGTTAATCATGTTAGATTACAAAGGATTGACAGGCGGCCTCCCAACAGAGAATGCTGGCGTGGTTTCTGAAATGAACAGGATGCCCAAACCTCAAGAGCCATTGAACACAGTGGCACCACGAGTAAATGAATTTTCAGCAGCACCTTTTAAGATGGCCGCTCGAAAAAGTAAGCAGACAATAAATAACACAATACAATAGGAGTTAATATGAATTGCACAGACTCAGCAATAGATATTTCAGTTGAAAAGAAAAAGCTGTTGAGGCCATTGCACGACAGAGTTTTGGTTCGGGTAACTCCAGAAACGGATGAGATGGTCAACGGACTATACCAGCCCGACACGGCTAAAGAAAAGCCACAAGAAGGGGTTGTAGTAGCAGTCGGAAAGGGCCGTACTAAAAACGGCGAGCGCATACCCTTGGATGTTACAGTGGGCAGCACAGTGGTTTTCGGAAAGTACAGTGGAAACGAAGTTAAAGTTTTGGGTGAGAAACTTTTGCTCATCCAAGAAGATGAACTCATGGGCGAGTATTTCGAAGCCTAAAGGAATTTTTATGAAGAGCGATAAAGCAAAGCCGAATACCCACGTTAGTATGCCGGCTGGAAAAACGAATCATCCTGCGGCCCCCGCGAGTGCCGGTACGAATGAACATCCTTCTAAATCTCACGAGGCGGACATTGCTTTGGGTGAGGGCTTAGAGTACGGTGCGGTTCATAAGATGCACAAGAAAGAAGGCGTCAAAGATGTTAAGCATGTTCAAGGCCTGCCTTCTGCATCTCGTGCTCGTCAAGAGAAGATGGAAAACGGTAACGCAGAAGGCGACGGAGATTGTGAGTAAATAAGTTCGGGTTCTTTCCGAAGAAGAACTCATCTCCGACGGGGCTGGATGAGCGCACGCGGGAACGGTCCCGCATGGTTGTAGCTTGACCATCTTACCTAAGTCGAAAACTACTTCGACCCAGAAGAGCATTCGGAACGAACGGCCCTTTAAAGATTTTGTAGTAAACGGTTGGGGGTGCCGTAATCACCCCCGACTCTATTACGGAGAGTAAAAATGATAACGGAAAGAAATGAGAGAGGTGTGTTTGTAAAAGGACATACTGCTTCTGAAGAAGTTAAAAACAAGATTGCTCAGGCTTTGGATAGAACGGGCGATTTAACAAAGCAGAGATTCGGGCGTTGGGTTGCTTTAGAGAAACGATCAATACGCAACGGCATTCGTTATTGGTTTTGCCACTGTGATTGCGGAACAGAAAAAGAAGTAGGTCAGAGATCTTTGGTTAACGGTCGGTCAACGGGTTGTCTTAAATGTTCGGGAAGGAAGAATACTCTCAGAGCATCTAACAGAAACGCCCCAGTCAACGGTAGATATAAACATCCAGGAAATGGTTTTGATACAAATTGGTGGACAGTGGTAAGAAAAGAACAGTTTGAAAAGCAAAAAGGAATTTGTGCAATCTGTCTAAATCCACTAAAAACTTTAAACCAATGTTTTGATCATGACCACGAGAGCGGTCTTTGTAGAGAGTTGGTTCATCGGGGTTGCAACGTATTTATTGGTTTTATTGAGAATCATCCCGGTGTTGTAGAACGCGTTCAATCCTATATAGCGAGATATGAAATTGGAGAAGGTCGAGATTATGCCACTAGAGAATAAAGATGTCAGAAACGCTTTATTCTTTCTTGTGAGACATGGCACGACCGAACTTTAATGAATCTGACAAATTTAGGGGCTGGTCCGATGATGATTCGGCTGCTTTGGATAAGAAGGGTATTCGTCAAGCTAAAGTTGCGGGGCGTTTCTTAGCAAAACAACCTGTTTCGTTTGGGATCGTTATCACCTCAGATTTAGATCGAGCACTTCATACGGCCGCTATCATAGGTAAAATTTTAGGTTTGAAAGACATTCACACGGATCAGCGCCTTCGCCCCCTAAATGTGGGCGATTTCACCGGTGAAGATAAAGCTACCACTTCAATAGATTACTATCTTGAAAACCCGACTGAACCTTTTCCGGGTGGCGAGAGCGTTAGTGATTTTAGAAATAGACAGAAGGATTTTGCATTAGATCTTTCTAGTTGGACTGCTGAGAACCCAAATAAGAAAGCAATTGTAGTCGGTCATCTTTCAAATGTTATTTACTGGGAAGATCTCAGTAAAGCTTTGAGAGGTTATCTTAAAGATTATGCAACAGACAAAGAAGATTTGATTCATCCGGGCGGTGTTGTCGCAGTGATGCCCAACGATGAAGTTATTCCCTTATTAGGGGAGAATAAGAAAGCTGATCCTTCGGACAAAGGCGAGGAGTAGTTATGAAAGGTAAGCATCCCCACGCGGGGCACGGGTTTACACATACACACGTTGACATTCACGATGACGGTTCCGCTTCGATTCACCACGTTCATGCAGACGGCCCGGAGCACGATGTCAAGCACGCCGTTGCCGATTTGGATGGCGTTCATGAGAGTTTTCAAAAGCATTTGAATCCTGACGAAGTCGAATCTAAGATTGAGAAGAGCGGTCAGGATCCAGAAGCGCTCGAAGAGAAGGTTTCGCCAGGCATTCATCAGAAGATTGCCGAGATGGCAGAGGACAAGTAAGATGGCGGATAAAAAGAAACACGCAGGCCACGGATTTCATCGTACGAGCGTGGAGCATCATAAAGACAAGTCACATACGGTTCATCATCAACATGAAAGCGGAGCGGCGCACGATGTGAAACACGCCGTCGCCAATCTTGATGGCGTTCATCATTCAATGGAAGATAATTTGGGACAACCTAATCCGGGTGAGATGCAAGCTAACGCCGGCGATCACGGTGTTCCACAGGCGCAAGCCGGTCCGGCAGGACTACCCGCAGCACCCGCTCCCGCAGGTGTTTCAGGGATGGGAGCATAACATGGCGGATAGAGTTAAGAATCCAAGTTTGTATCGAGCAATACACCATCTCCGTAAAGGGGGCCTCCATCGTGCATTAGGTGTCGCAGAAGATGAGAAAATCCCCGCAGAGAAATTATCGGCTGCTCGGAATTCAAAGTCAGAGCACGTTAGACGAATGGCTGAATTTGCACACACGATGTCTAAGTGGAAACACTAATTAGGAAGTACTATGGGCTTTCAAGATAAAGTAAAGGCTAAAGCAGTAGAAGCAATGCAAGGCGGAGCCATTCAAAAGTTCTTTCGCTTCTTTAACGGCCGCACAACTTTTTTTGCGATAGCTTTTTCAATTGCTGGAGTTTATGGCTGGTTAATTTTGGGGCGTGATTTAACATCGTTTGCTCTTTTTGCAGGGGCAATTCAAACACTGTTGACTTTCAAAAGCGGACTTCAAGATTATCACGATCGCCAAATGCAAAATCAATCAACGCAAGTTGTAAATAACATTACTGTTGATTCAACCGGGAGCAAACCTCCCGCGGCATAAAAAACATTCCTCGGCTCATTACCGGGGCGTAGATTCGTGGGCGTGCCTAACCACGCCCCGGATCAATTCTGTTAGGAGAAGGTATGATTGTAAGCAATCTTATAGGAAAGAGATTCGGTAAGCTAGTAGTTATAAGTAAAGTTCCAAGTAGAACATCAATAGATGGTAGACATTGGGTACAGTGGTTTTGTAAATGCGATTGCGGTAATGATCATACCATAAGTTCGGCTAGTTTGAAAACAGGATCAACAAAAAGTTGTGGGTGTTATAGACGAGAATTTAGCGTGAATCCAGACGCACCTTTGAATTATATAATGTATAGCTACAAATCTTCGGCACGAAGAAGGGGTTATACTTTCAATCTCACAAAAGAAGAGTTCCGTAAAATTACATCCAGTAATTGTTTTTATTGCGGCGCATCCCCCGCACTAGAAAAAGAAAGCAGAGGCGGTTTTAAGTATTTCTGGAACGGTATAGATCGTGTTGAAAATAGCGTAGGGTATGAGTTAAATAACGTTGTGCCTTGCTGTTCTATTTGTAATCTAGCTAAAAATGATCTTTCCCAAGATGAGTTTTTATCTTGGGTGAATCGTATTGTTGAATTTACGATATCTCAACGGACTGTTACATTGTAGGACACTTTGAAATGTCAAAACGTGGTACTATCCTCTCTATTACGTTAAATATCATCGGTTTTGTGTTGTATTGTTGGGAGGAAATTAAATATCGAGTACGCCAATGAAGAAAGCTTTTGCATTACTAATGCTCCTCGTGATGCTTGCATCTCCTATGCTTATCTCGGCTCATAGAGAATCTGTAAAGCAGATTGAAGTTACACCTGATTTTCGGGAGACTCTTTCCCAAGCAACATTGGCTATTTATGCCGGCAAGCAAGTATGTGGATATAAGACTTTAGAAACCATTTTTGGGCCGTTCGATTTTTGGTCCTGCGAATTTAAAGAACAGTTTGTTTGCACAGCCACAGTTGTAGATAAAAATGGTAACGGAACTTTTATTGGTTTAACAACCGGACATTGTTTTTCATATGAGGCAGCAGAGAATAAGATTGATTATTATGTAGCGGATAATGTCTCAGAAAAACCTGTTTTACATAAGATCGAACTTTTTAAATTTGAAAACGACGATCGGTATGATTACGGAGTATTCTCGTTTCAAAGTATAACGGACTATCCCATTATTGAAACGTACAAAGGTGAGGGCATACCCCCCATCGGTACTCGCGTCTTGAATGTGAATTATAGTTTGGGTGTGACCAAAGAAGTTGTTGAAGGTCCTATCGTCTCTAAACAAGTTGGAGAAACAGAAAGCGGCGATAATCCCCATTTACGTAGAAGGTATTTTGTACAGATCCCTTTCGGTCCCGGTGCTTCCGGTTCTGCAATTGTGGACGAAGAGACACATGAGATAGTAGGGCTTACAGAAGCGATGTTTCCAGGAACGCAGATGGCCGCAGCGATTATTCCAGTCGGATCTAATCTTAGGAATTTTATGCAAGACGATTCAGCAGGATTGAAACCCGAACCCGAACCGGCTACAAAAGATAAGAAACCCGCGATGGGAGATTCGAAAAAATCTTCAATATTTGTTAGGGTTGTGATGACGTTTTTAAAGTGGTTTTTTATTTTTTAAGATTGCCTACCAAAGCGCGAAAGTCGCAGGGGATCGATCCAAGCCGCCGCCATGCGGAAGTAGGCACAATCCCCACTTATTCTTTTAGGAGATGTTATGTCCAGTTCAGTAGGCCCGCTTACCGCGGCCGCTAATGCTTTGAAGTCAGCGAAGAGTTTTACTGGTAGCGTGGATAAGCAATCCGGTCATTCTTATTCCAACGCGCCTTATGCTATGGCCCATAAAGCGGCCGAATCCGCGGCTAAGTCATCCGCCGATTCGGGGAATAAACCGGCAGGTCTTTCTAAAGAAGTCAGTGATGTCGCTTCCGGAATCAAATGGCGACAGGAGCAAGCGAAAGCAGTTGATCAGTAAACAATAGTTTTTATAGGATGTGTCCAATGGCTTTTTCAGGTGAAGAGAAACGCGAGTACAATAAGAAGTACGCCCAGAAGAAAAAAGAAGCAAAAGAGTTTGTAAAAAGTTTACAGGACAGTGAGCCTATACCCGGCGAGTTATTAACGCCTTTTCAGTTGTGGTGCGTCTTCAACGGCTTTGATAAGAATGCCGACCAATCGTCGATTGCGGATAACACGCCCAAGAAAAAAGATAAAGAAGACCGGAACAAGATTAAGCGCATCAAAGTCTTTGGCCGAAAGCTAGAAGGCTCCGAAAAAGAGATTGATATTGATACTTGGCTTGCCCGTCGCCGGGAACTCCGCGCTGAAATGTGGGATCTAGCAAATAATCTATACGGACACAAAGGTAAGTGGCACGAGAAGGCACATCGTATATTGTTTGATTTCTTCGTCAAAAAAGATAATAGTACGCTTCCTGTTAAGTATACACAGGACCAACTCAACGAGTGGTTGTTAGATCAGTCTGAAAAACATAATCGCTTATTAGAGTTCCCTCGGGGTTTCAGAAAAACTACAGCGTGTCTTATTGATATTATTCAGTGGATATTGAACGCACCAGACACAACCCATTTGATTTGTACGAGTACTCGAAAATTGGGAAAGCTAAGAATTGAGGAAGTTCGATCTCATTTTGAAGTCAAGAATTACAATGAGCCGACAGATTTTCAATGCTATTTTCCCGAGTTTTGTATACCGGTAGGTGACGGCGAAGGCACAGAGTATAGATGCCCAATGGCGCACTTAGATATTCCGTATGCAACTCTGGCTTACACATCAGTTGAATCGAGTACAGCGGGTTTTCGTGCAACGCATGTGACATTTGATGACGCCCAGGATGATAAGAATTATAAAAAACCTGAACAGAGAATGTCCGTCGCGGAAACATTTGATCTTGTGTGCGAGTTGATTATTCGACCTTACGGTTATTGTACTGTAGTCGGAACTCGATACACGGACGGTGCGCCTGGCGATAATCCAGACGGTCAGCAGGACGACGAGAAAGATACGCGAGTGCGGGATTTGTACGGTGAGATTATTCGTCGTATAGAAAAGTCGGAAGATGATAGGTGGGAGATTTTGATAAAACCCGCCTGGGTGACTTTATCGCACGCATCCGGAAAGAAGTTCAAAGATTATGTTTCGGAGGACGTTGAGCTTTTAATGGATTACGGTCCCGGTCTTTTCAAAATTTTGAAAGCGAAGGCTGTAGATAATGAGCGAAATTTCCGTTGTCAGCAACTGAATCAACCAGCAGCTTTGACAGATGGCGATGATGCTCCTTATATTAACACTTTTACTGAAGAAAATATCTATGCAAAAGTAAAAAGGATATCTGAGATTCCGGTTACATTTTCGAGAAAAGCGATTTTTGTAGACACAGCCCTTACGGACGGAAGAAAATCTGATTGGAATGCTTTGGTTGCGGCGGGTATTGAAGATAAGGGAGAGGATCAAGATCCTCTTATTTGGTTCCCAGAGACTCGTGCTGTCCACGCCTCCGATAAAGAAATAGCCCGACAAATTGTCGAGATGATGATTAAGTGGGATTGTTCTGCATATGTAGAAGAAATTCCAGGTCAAGCCGGCTCATTCAAAAATGAAGTTTTACAACAGCTTCAATTGCGAAGAGTTTCTCATAATATAAGTTGGTTTACACCTGAAGGAACTCGTGGGGCAAAAGAAAAAAGGATTCGCGGCCTTCAACTTTTACACGAGAAAGAACTTTTGCGGTTCGGTAATTGTACCGGAATTGAAGAGATGGTTAGGCAGTTAGTTAGATACAACGGTGATAAAAAATTACATAAGACTTCAAAATCTGGTAGGAAAGACGATCTTCCGGACGCGATGGGATACGTTGAAAAGATTTTACCATACATTGCAAGTGTTCATACAGAAGAAGAAAAAGAAGTTCGAGAAGATTTAGAGAAGAAGGAACGTCGTCGTGCTTTTTATAATATGATTCATGGCGTGGGGCCGACATCTACGACTTATATTAACACTCAACAGTCCCTCGAAGAGCCCCCCGCTGTAGATCCAATTCATGAAGCATTGAGTCAATTGGGTAGATTTCAAAGATCGGGGCCGACGATCGGTTTCAGTCGAGGGTCTAAGAAAGACGGAAACGAGGAGCAATAAGATTTAATGTCAGATAACAATCTATTGTCCGGCTCGTCCCGCACATCTAAAGCCGAAGAGAAAATCGAGGCGTTGTACGTCGAGCCTGCGAATGAGATGACTGATGATAATGTCACTTGGAGTTCGCTAACAGAACAATTTGAGTTCGATGATAAAGCAGCCGTTAAACTCGTAATTGATGACTTGTCTTTTGCTGAAAATTACATTAATGTTTTGCAATGGGCTTCAGGTTGGACTTTGGCAGACACTTTGTATCAGTCGCCGGCGACCGCATCCGCTTTTGACGGCGGCAATGTAGCGCAGGCTAATGTCCCGAAGTTCATGGTTTCGAATCACATTTCAGCAATTGTTCCGAAGTTGATGGGCGGAATTTTTTATGAGGATCCCCCGTTTCTTCTTCGGCCACGTCCAGGAACTACTCAAGATATCGTTCGTGCCAAGACTGCTTTATTTTCATATCAGCTTTGGGATATGAAGTTTGAGGAAGAGTCGGAACGAGCATTAGATCAGATGGCTTTGTTGGGTACTTGTATCATGAAGTGGGGATACACCGAACATAAAGATAAGATCAAAAAGCGTCGGAGAAAAGGCGTGCCTCAGACTCTTGAGACTCCGACCGGCCCCAAACCAATTCATACAACGGTATCAGATGATTTTGAAGTTGTGTATGAAGATAAGATAGTCTCCCGACCTTGGATTAAATACTGCGACATACGCACGGTGTTTGTGGATCCGGGATGTCGTTACGGCGATATCCGCCGGGCTCATCATGTTGTTTATCGCGACTTCGCGACATACCAGGATTTGGATATTCTTCGTGGTGTTGATGGTTATGAGATTCCTGAAGAAGCTGTTTTAAAACAACTCTTCATGCGGGGAAAAGATAGTACACCCGGTTCCGATAATCTTAGTTTGACTATTCCGGAAGGAATGAGGGGATATCTTCAACACGCCGTTCCTCGTAACTATAAGACTACCGCAGATCCTACAGGTAACGGTCTTGAGATATTAGAGCGTTGGGATAAAGAACGTGTCATAGTTGTGTTGTCTTGTAATGGGCATAACATCTTGATACGTAACGAAGAGAATCCTTACGGTAAGATTCCCTTCTTCAGTGCAAACTGGCGGAACATTCCCGATTGTTTTTACGGACAGGGATTGGGAGTACTGATCGGAAGCGAACAATTAGTGGAGCAGGGTGTAACCAATCTTGCACTCGATCTATTGGCTTACGGTCTACAGCCCACTGCTATACGTAAAAAAGGTTTCAACACACCAACACAAGCTACGCGATGGAAGTTGGGCGGCATTATCGATGTGGACGATGATGTTGACAAATCATTTAAATTTATGACCATGCCTCCGGTTCCGGGTGAGGCTTGGCAGTTCATTCAACAGGCTCAGTCAACGGGAGCTTCGACATCAGGCTCAAATGAGTTGTTCGGACAAGGCAATACTTTGTCAGGTGCTCGTACATCTGGTGCTCGATCCGGCACCGGTGCCGCGGCTGTCGTTCAGGCTAACGCATCTAGACTAGACGGCCCTGACGGAAGATTTATCCGTCAGATTTTTGTACCCTGGCTGTATCAAATGGATGAGCTTAACAACGATTATCTTCCGTCCCGAGTTCTTCGCGATGTATTAAGCGAGGAGATGAATGAGACGTACGAAGTAGATCATGAGGAGTTCCGCAACGCCAAAATTGAATATGAAGTTTTGGCCGGTGCTCATCTGGGTCCGAAACGTGAAATGCTTCAGGCCATCCCACAAGTTATGCAGCTTTTGAATAATCCCACGTTTTCGGCCAACGTCGCTGACGCGGGTTATATGTTCGACGGCTTGGCAATCTTTAAAGCTCTCACAGATATGTCGGGTTGGAAATTTAGTAATGATTTCTTGCGTAAGATGACACCCGATGAGAAGCAGAAGCATGACGCTAATTCGCCGGCAGCTTTGCAAGCCCGACAGTTGCAGGCACAGCAGCAATCGCAATTACAACAATTCCAACATGAAGAGACGTTAGAAGATCAAAAACAATTAGGTAAAGCGGGTGCGGAAGCATTACGACAAACAACCGAAGCTGCTTTGACTACACCTGAAGTTGAGGGCACCCCGACAACAAAAGGTTTCGGAGATGTATCAGCGCTTTAAAATAATAGGAGTACCCAATGGATGCACTTAGTTATGAAGGTTTAGGCTTGGATGAAAAGCTTTATTTAGGCAGTCTTACAAAACATCCCGGCTGGTTAGTTTTTTTAAAGTTGTTGGAGAATGCTTGTCTTCAGGCTACCACTAAGGTTATCAAATTAAAAAGAGATAACCCCGATTACGATCGTCTGGTAAAGATATATCAGACAGATGCAAGTCTTATCAATGAGCTTTGTGCCGCTATAATTAAATCGGTTACGATGCACGAGATGTCAGGTGAGATGTTGGAAGAGCAGAGAAAGCTTGAAGAAGGCGTGGAAGCAGCCGGCGTAGATCGTTCGGTTGTTAGTTCAGTCTTCGGTTCGGCAAGAATTAAACCCCCACGGGTTTGAGTATCACAATCTAATGTAAGGAAAATCAAATGGAAAACGAAACGAAAGTAACGACTTTGACGTATGAAGAAATTATGAAGTGGGACGGCGCTAAGATGAAGACCGAGATGGCTACTCGTCGAGCGGAAATTGACGAGGTTCTTCGTCAGAAGTCAGAGGAAGTTGCCGCTCAGCTTACAGGTCAGAATGAGAGGTTGGGTGCCCTTGAGGCAGCAAAGCTTCAACGTAAACAAGAGCTAGATGCAGAGCGTGAGAAGGCCCAGAGGGATCGCGAAGCAGAGGTTGTTCGTCTTTCGCGTATGACCTCGGAAGAGCGCAAGACTGAGTATGAGGCTCAGATTGCCGCGCAAGCCGAAGCAGAGCGGGTAGAAGAAGCCGCTAGGATAGCTCAAGAAAGAGACGATTCGTATTTGAACTCATTGCGACCGGCAGAGAGACAAGCTGAATTGGATCGTCGAGTAGCAGAGAAAGCCGCAGTGGAAGATGCGCAAGCTAAAGAAGCTGAGCGTCTCGCGGCCGAAGCCGCCCAAAAAGAAGCTGATGAGAAAGCAGCGGCCGATAAAGTAGCGGCGGATAAGATCGCAGCCGACGTTGCAGCAAAATCAGAAGCCGAGAAAAAATCTTTAGAAGACGCTCAACGGATTATTGCAGAAGAGGCGGCTAAGCCTAAAGAAAAGATTATACGTGAGTATCAGAATAGGGATGAGGCAGGAAACCCCATTGGGCGTCCTACACATCTCGAAGCAGATTCTTGGGAAGAGATGGCAGAGAAGTTACAAGCCTGTCATGAGAATGCTGTGCGTTTCGCAGAGCGTATGAAGAAGCGGGCATCGATCAAGCCGGAATTTAAACAACCGGAAGTGCCCATAGAGCTTCTATCAGAAGAGCAACTTTTAAAGATTCAGAAAGATTTAGAATCTAAAGACGAGATCGCTCAATCGAAAGCCAAGGTCGCTTTTGAGTTGAATGAGGCCAGGAAGTTACAGCTTAAAAATCGTCGCCAAGAAGATTTTAATCGAGGACAAGCGGTAAGTCTTGAGTTCAGAAAGAATCATCCCGAGTTTAATGCTTGTGAAGCAAACGCAAAGATTTTAGGGGATTATATCCAGGAAAACAAACTCGAATGGACTGTGGATAATCTTGAGTTAGCTTTTGCAGAAAGAGAAAAAGAATTAGCGCCTCGTGTGGAGAACAATCCTCCCCAGGTTGCAGATACGACCGCGGCGGATGCCGAGGCAGCAAGAGTTCAAGCGGAAGCCGAAGCGACAGCTAAAGCGGCCGCAGAAGTAGAAGCAAAGAAAAAGATTGAGCAGGAGCAAGCGGCGGCCAATACCGCGGCGGCTACTGCACCAGTTGCGGCAACGGCTTCGGCCGCTGCATCAACTCCGGTTGAGGCACCAGTAGCGGCGATTAATCCGCCAGAGCTACCGGCTCGTAAGCTTCCGGCGGCAGGAATCGAACCAGGCACGCTCCATGGGGGGCGGGCAACAGGTACGACAAAACCTGCCGGACTAACAAAACAAGAGGTCGCGAGGATGACTAATACTCCTGAGGGAAGGGCAACCTTTCGTCGGAAGTTGAAGGATCCGAACTTCGTAAAGCAACTCAATGCAATAGGCATCAAAGCCTAAACGAAGCACGAAGCTTGACTCCAGTTTTTGCAGGTGAATTATGAGTGGTCCTAACCCCTCAGCACAAAACGTAGGAAACGTATTAACCGCCCAGGCGATTCTGTTCGACAAAGAATTGATTCCGAACCTGAAAGGCGAAACGGACGCATTCGTTGCGGCCGCAGAACGACGTGTGCAGCCTTTGCACATGGGTATCAACCGGACTTTCTTTCAGTACAATACGTTGGGCGCGGACACCGCGCAGTCAGCGGACGGTACTGTTGGATCGCCGGAACTCATCTCTCAGATCTCCGCTCCGGCGCAGGTTGGCGAATGGAACAACTATTCGAACTTCAGTTCGATGGTTATCGCATCCGCAATTGATGAGGTGGTCGGGAACTCGGCTGTCGAACTGGGATACCAGGGCGGTCAGACCATTTCCGAACTGTACAGCGCAGTAGCGGACTCCGCGGCTGGCGTCGATGCTAACGTCAACCAAAGCGGTTTGCTGTCTTCGCCGTTCACTCTTGATCTCGGAACTTATCGAGAACTCAAGCAGCAATTGGTTTCACATAACGTTCTCCCTTGCAAAAAGGGGAAGTATATGGGCGTTGTGAGTTCGAACGTCTTGGGCGATATTTACAATGCCACGACTGTTAATAACTCAATCGTGGATTTTTGGAAGTACGGCATGCAGGATAAGTTCGACAAGATGGCGGGTTCCGATCAGAAGGCTGAGTTGGAACTGCCGGGCACGAATATCGTGATCCGTCAGACCCCGTTCGTCACCACGACCCCGAACTATAAGGGTTCTGGTTCGACCGCGTATCGTTCCTATGTGTTCGGGAACTATGCGATGATCGGCGTGTGGCTCGAAGTTCCGGGCGACACGGATCTGGACGAAGGAGATTGGCGCACGATCGACTGTCGCGTTGTAACCGACGCGCCACCGTCGAGCTTCGATCCCACGGCAACAATTGGCGGATGGTGTTCTTATAAGTTTGAAGATCTTCAAGATGAAGATCGCGGACTCCTAGCAGCGTAATCTGTTAGTAGATAATTCTCTCTGATCGACTTGAACCCCCGAGTGGGCGACAAGGCGGAAGCCGAAAGGCACCGTGAACGACTAAGCGAGAGAACGCCCTTTGGGGCGATGCGATAGTCTGTTCTCATGAGACAACAATCATGAGAAGTCAGCAGAAATGACTGACTCACGCTCGAAAGAGCGGCGTAACATTTAGCCACCAAACCATCACGCTTCCCCCGGCCACCGGCCTCAATACACAGAGGATCAGATTTATAGACAGTGTGCCCGCGATCCAATAGCAAAATCTCCTTGACATAGGTTGCAACTTGTGTTAAGGTTTCTCGATAGGGGTGTGCCTCAAACACACCCCGATTCGTTCTCTTTTGAGGAGAGAAAAATGTTTGTTTATCTAATCACAAATAGAGTTAACGGAAAACAATATGTCGGGCAGCATTCAGGTAATAATTTAGAAAAATACCTAAGAAGAAAGGTCTGTACCGCTAAGAGGCTTATAAAGACTACTCGAATAGTATTGTATCAAGCATTTTGTAAATATGGCATAGAAAATTTCTCAATTAGACCTCTCGTCGTTGTGGGTTCTAAGTGGGAGACGGACAGGTACGAAATCGGTTTGATAAAAGCATTTAATCTAAGAAATTCAGAGAAAGGGTATAATCTTACAGATGGTGGAGACGGCACGATCGGTGTTCATCCCAACGAAGAAACCAGAAAGAAGATATCAAAATCTCATCTCGGTATAAAACCATCCGAAGAAACTAGAAAAAGACTATCAGAAGTTCACAAAGGTAAGAGATTATCTGAGCAGTCGCAATTAAGAGCTAACGAATCTCGTCGAGGTTTGAAACGATCAGATGAAACAAAAAGAAAGCAATCTGAAGCACTGAAAGGACGAAAGTTAAACCCCGAGCAACTTCTTAGACATCATCAAGTGCATTTAGGTGTTAAACGATCAGACGAAGCAAGGAAGCGAATAGCAGAAGCTCAAAAGAATAGACGTATTAGAGAGGCGAACCAAAATGCCGTGGAGTATCAATCCTGAGTATAAGAAGATCGAAAATAATCCGATTGTAGCAACTCACGATACAGCAACTACACAAGCAACAATTAAAGAACTCCTCAAAGACGGAACTCCAGATTGGTTTTCACACCCCGAGGATTACAAACAATACGCTAAGGAATCAGCCGCGTACGATTATGAAACCTCTTGCAACATGGTCGCTGAATACCGTATGGAAGATCAAGAACAATTGATCGACTTCAAAGCCCGCAACGTAAACATCATCGGGTCCAAGGAGTTTGTTTTAAAGCTTCGAGACAATGGAATCAGATGTGCAGCGGTTTATAATGGTATGGCAGGGACAGCAGGCCTTTGGTCAATTGTTCCCACGAAAACGGGAATGAATGTTCGGTACGTCACGTTCATTCAAATTCCGGCAATGATCGAGTGGGATGTACTTCATCTCGACCCGCACGGGCTTCCCGACGGACTTGAATACCGTGGTTGGAGGTCAGTCGTAGTTGAGTTAGTAAAGAGACAGGTTATAACAGAACGACGAGCCACTGAGATATTTGGACGGCCTACAGATAGTATCGTTAGTCGCCGATATCGCAGATCGCTTTTTGAATTCCGTCATCGACATAAAGATGTTGAGATCCTTGACGGGTTCTAGGCAACAAACGGCAGTATATTAACAGGCAACACACAGGAGAAGTAAAATGATTATCGAGAGATCAAACCCCAATAAGGGTGCATCACAGGACGGCGACCCTAAGGGCGCTCAGTCCCAGAATCCCGTTGTACAAGCAGAGGTAGCAAAGTTGGACGCACCGGCTCAAGCAGCCCCCGTAGCGCCCGCAACTCCCGCACCCGCGACACCGGACGCTAATCAGCTTATGTCATTAGTTGCAGCACTGTTAGAACAGTCTAAGATCGCATCGGCTCGCGAAGCCCGATTGGCAAAATCTGAGGAAGACGAGTACAATCGGATAGAGAACCGTAGACAGCAATACGCTCGTAATCGCAGCGGTGCAGATCAAGCAATGATCGATAGGCAAAAAGCTTGTAAGCACTTGAAGGGCGGAGCATTTCGAATGAAGACGGCAGCAAAAGATTACGCCGTTTATTTGCACCGTTTCATTGATAATACTCAGTATGTTAAATGTTTTTTGTGCAAGATGAAGTGGTATTTAACTGATACTCAAGAACGCATCGTTCGTGGTGGCAAAGTTTTAGTTAATCATACAGGCATTGGTTGGAGAGAAGCTCTTCAAATGATGGATGATTCAACTAATAAGCCGTCAAGCAGTGAAATTCCAAGTAGCGCCTGGTCGAAAGTTCAAGCGGAGAACGAAATCCCCGACACCGGCAGTGTTCACACACTTTAAACTTCGGTCATTACTCGATAAAGTAGTTTCTAAATTAAAGATAGAGGCGGGTCATCTCGCCTCTTTTATTTTTCTTCCGAGGCTAGAATGAATTCGATTGTCTCCTCTTTTTTAATCATTGTATTCCCGACTCGGCTGGAGGCGCAATGATAACTCCCCAAACTATTTTAGTTTTTTCTTTGATTTTTACCGATGCTGCGTTCGTTGTGTTTTCTGTTTTTGCATATAAATTCATGAGTCGTCGAGATGCGGCCATCACCGATTTTGTTACGGCGTTGAAAGATCGTCAACAGTTTGATGAAGATCAGTTTAAGAAAGTTCTTTCGGATATTACATACGCTCATACGAGTTCTTTGTCGCAATTAGCTGCGGCTCAAGAACACGTTAATAAATCTGTGGTTACAACTGCGAAAGAAACTCACAGAGCGATTGTTGAAACTACGAAAGAAACTCATCGAGCGATTGTTGAGACATTGGGGAATATTGAGCAAGGTCACGCGAATTCTACTGCCTCTCTTATCGAAGCACATCAATCAAACGTAGAGGCACATAAATTGAACGCGGCTACACATGAGAAAATTCAAGAGGCGGCTAATAAAGCTTCTGAGGTTGTTGCACAGGCGGCTCGTGTAAGTGTTGCGGCTAATCACGGAAAGGCTGTTTGGGATAGAGAATCGAGACAAGTTATACGTTTGGATGGTAAAGTATAATGGGCACCGGACCTACAAATAGTTCACGACCGACAACTTCGATTCCGGTTGCCGGAACTTATAATGTCACAACTCCTGCGCCCGCAGATCAACAAGCGATGTCTTTGCAAGTTGATAATGAAGGCAATCTTCTTGTCAGTGTTGTTGCGGGCGGCGGCGGCGCTAGCAATGCCAGTGTTGGACCCACGGGTGTTCCAGCACCCACATCTGCTACAGAGATTGGTATAATTGTTGGTGGTAATTTAGTGGGTGTAAGTGCCGCGAATCCTCTTCCTATTACCGGAACTATTTCAGCGTCAAATCCTAGTGTGGGTTTAACCGGCGCTGCGGCTCCGACTTCCGCAACTGAAATTGGTATTGTTAACGGCGCGGGGAATTTACAGAATGTTTCTCCTACAAACCCTCTGCCCGCAAATATTATTCAGATCGGGGGCGGTGCAGTTTCTTTAGGTCAAAAAAATAGTGCAAATTCCATCCCTGTAGTTTTAGCAACCGATCAAAGCGCTATACCGGTCACTTTAATAAATCAACCCAGCACACAACTATTTGTGGCTGTTGATAATTTTCCTGCTGTTCAACCGATTAGCGGTACAGTAATTACGACTCCTCCGGCCAATGCTTCAACAAACATTACACAAGTTGGAGGCAGCGCGGTTAGTTTGGGTCAAAAAACTAGCGCGAATTCTATTCCAGTAGTTCTTGCAACTGATCAAAGTGCCATACCTGTCACTTTAATAAATCAACCCAGTACACAGTTATTTGTGGCTATTGATAGTAATGCGCTTGTAAATCAAACTGCACCAGTCAACACTGAGGGCAGTCAAGTATTATTATCAGAGGATTTGAATGGCAATACTCGCGTGATTTTGGGTGGAGTGCCTACGGCGGTACAGAAGGCGGCGTTCTCATCTACTGGCTCTGTGTCGTCCCTAGCTTGTGCGTTTCCCAATCCAGTCAAGAAAGGTAACACTCTTATCGTTGTTGTCGCAGTTGGAGTCAGCAACACTCCCACAGTTGCGGATACACTGGGAAATGTTTATATACTAACTGGTGCTTACCAGGTAGGCCCTGCCAACGCATTTGGCATTGGAACATTTTGGTGTAAAAGTAAATCAGCGGGCGCGAACACCATCACTGTCACAAATAGCGGCGCTGCTGCTTCGATGGCTGCTGAGATTTATGAAGTAACTGGCTTGGCTCCAGGGGTGGTTCCAGAAGCATTTTCAGCGAACGCAGCAACGTCAGCATCTGCAACCTTGGGTGCTTCTGCTGTGCAGACAATGCCTAACGGTTTTATGATTGCTGGGGTCGCAGTCGGAACCGCAACGCAAAATATAACATTGCCCGTCGCTACTAGTGTTCCGTTTACTGAAATTTTGACTAACGATTCGGGACAAGTTAATCCGACTACTCCTGCTGGATTATTTTCCTTTGCAGCGGGTTCTGGTGTTTCGCCGCTGCAGCAAACATTTGCTACGAATGCTCCGTTGGCTCTGCTTGCAGGCTCGGAGCCGTGGGCGTTAACTTTTTGTGTTTTTCGTCCATATATTCAGGCTATAGCTGGTGTTACAACCATCGCGGGACAAGGTACGGCACCACTTATTACTAATATAGTGCCAGTTGCTATCGTTGATGGTAACGCGCCTCCTGATGGTACAGCCACAAGTGGAGCGGTCCTCGCGCCTAATGGCACTCATCAAGTGTTGTCTGTTGGAATGTGGGTTGCAACAGATGGCAGTAATATAAAATTTGCTGGTCTTAGAACGCCTACCGTTTTCAAAACAATAAGTACACAGGCGACGGGAAACACAGCGGTCTGGACGCCGACAGGGAAGAAGTTTCGTTTGATGCGATTCATGATTGATGTCATGGCGAATGCTTTAACTGCCGGAGGAAATCTAACTATATCTCTTAATGATGCGGGTACTGCACTGAACGCAAACGTGCCTGCTGCGAGTAATACAACCAACGGTGGAGTTTCTTTCACGGCGTTCGTTCCATCATCCGCTATAACCAATGTTTTTGGTGGCTATTCTACAGGATGGATTGACTTGGGAAACGGATATATTTCGGCGGCAGCTGGAAATGCGCTCAACATAAATCTATCTGCCGCTGTCACTGTTGGTTTGGTAAATATCATAGTATGTGGGACTGAGGAATAAATGGCAAACCAATCCTATGTTGGAATTTTAATTCAGGTATTGGGCGATGGGTCATCCACGACCGCCACGATTGTTCTGGATAGTACCCCGTTTTATACAAGCCATGTAAATATTTCAAATTTCAACCCTCAACCCAGTTCAGTCTCGACACCCGTGGTGTTTAGCCAAACATCAGGTAACATACCCGCATCAGCGACGCTGTCCAAAAACGGGAAGCAGGTTCTTATCACCTTTTCATCCGCTTTCACTGGGTCGGCCACGATCACATTTAATTTAGGATATCTCGTCTAAAAAGGAAATCCGATGGCAAACTTACCTTCATTCCCGTTACTACTCACTATCAACGGCGACGGGGTATCCTTGTCCGCCAATGTGGCGTTACCACTGACTCCTACAGGAATTTCTTTGGTAAGCGCGTTTAATGCTCTAGGTGCGGACGTGAGTTCCAATATCTCAGTTGCTGTATCTGGATCGAACGCAGTGTTTACTTTTATCACGGCTTTTACTGGGGCAATCTCAATTGCATTATCGTTAGCCGACGGAACTTATAGTAGTCCTCAGTTTCAGCCTGTGACTCAGACGACATCACCCTGGATTGTTGGTGGAACAGTTTCTATTTCAAATTTCCCTGCGACTCAACCTGTGAGCGGGACGATTGCTGTTTCTAATTTTCCCGCGCTTCAAACGATTCAAGGGGACTCTGCTTCTAGCGCGGCTAAGGCAGGAAATCCTGTTCAAATTGGAGGCGTATTTAATACCACGCAGCCCACGGTCACAACGGGTCAGACGGTTGAGGCGCAAAGCACTGCTCGTGGAGCCATCATTGTTGCTACGGGCGTGGATGCTTTCAACATTGGGACAGTCTCTACGGTGACCGCAGTAACGGCAATCACCAACGCACTACCAGCCGGAGCTAATATTATCGGTAAGATCGATGTACTTGGAAATGCAGGAGCAATTTTAGATGGTGTTATTACGGCCGCGACCGCTCCCGCAAACGGGCTGGCGACTCTCAGAGTCTATAATTCCACCATTCCTGTTCTCACTACAGGGCAATCTGCTGCTCAACAATGTGATACTACGGGCGCGGCATATGTGAATTCTGAAGGTCGAAAAGCGACATATCGTGCATCAGCAGTATTTACCCCTGTTGCGGGTGACATCGCTGTTTTACCCGGAAGTGCCACAAAAACAATTCGAGTAACGCGTGTTGCTATCTCTTTGAATACAACAGGAACGACGGCATCTATAAATGCCTCGCTGGTGAAAAGGTCAACAGCGGATACAAGCGGCACCCATGCGAACATGACCGCTGTTCCTTTAGATTCTACTTATGCTGCTGCAAGTTCTGTTCCACTCCAATACACTGCTGCACCTACATTGGGAACTGCTGTAGGAGCAGTTTCAACTTTGACATTGTTAGATCCTGTTAGTTCAGGGAACCAAGCACAAGCATCCCCAGTTGTTTTATGGTCATTCGGTACCGGTGCCGGAAATTCCACTATTGTTCTTCGCGGAGTAGCACAACAAGTTTGTGTGAATTTATCGGCGGTAGTGGCTACCCAAACAGTTACAGTTGATTTTGAATGGACAGAGGAATAAAAATGGCAGGATATGTAAACACACAATCAACGGTTAAGCTTCAGACAATTATTAACATCGCAAAAGGAATGGGAGATATTGAACCTATTCTGAACGTTGCGGGATCGAGCATAGAGTTACCCCTATCGATCGCTAATGATGTTATGAATGCCATTATCTCCGAGCCCTTTCCTTGGAAATTTAATGACATTGAGATGCCACAATTTGTAACAAATTCATACCAACAGGATTATGCAGGCATCTACCCCAATGGAAAATCAGTTACAAATTTGGGCTGGCTTGAAAGAGGCATAGTCATTGACATCAATAATTCTGCGCAGCCCAAACCTTATAGGCTGGTTGAGGTCGGTCGCCAGTTGCCACAAGCTACAGGAACTTTTTTTAATTGGTCGCTTAGCGATCCCATGTTTTTGTGTAATTGGTTTCCAAATACAAGTCTCTATTACGGAGTTTGGGGCGAATTTCAGGACGGCAATGCATCCTTGGGAAACAACCCACTTCCCGGTTCGATTTACATCAGTCCGTATGGGGTTAATCAAAGTATGCCGGCCAATCCCGTTACTCAAATTCAAGATGCTAACGGAAATTTTCTTGTGCTTACCGGTTATGGTGCGGAAGGAACGGCAGCGCCCCTAGCTCCGCCCAACGCTCTTCCCGGTACGGTTGTTTTTGGAGCAGGAGCAACTACCCAGTGGACCGTTGTGGATCCGAACGGTATGGGTTTTAGAATTCTTCCTGTGCCAACGCAGACTTCCGTTGTGTGGCAATTCAATCTTTGGGGGCAAGCGTTGCCCATTCGATTTAAAACTTTACAGCAGACTTTGTTTCCTTTGCCGGATCAGTATGAACCGAACTTCCGACAGATGTTTATCGCCCAATGTTATCGATACTCAAATGATAAATCTGTCCGCGCCAAATTTAAAGATGAGTGGCAACTGGCTATAAAAGCTTTAGAAGATTGCCGCAAGAAGTCCGATCGTGAATTAGAAGAAAACGTATTTACGCCGGATCGCGGCATCATGGGTGGACAGCCGGGACGCAATCGATTCACAGGTCCGCAGTGGCCGTTTCCGTATCCCATAAATTAAAGGGATTTCATGTATACTTTAACACAAACTATTAATTTTTCACAGACGTATATTGAGTACTCGCCTCTTACGGCCGGTGCCGGTTTCGAACCTGCGCTCTCTATCGCGTCAATGATCCGCAGCACTATTATGAATTCTCCTTTCACCTGGCCTTGGAACCGCAATGAGTGGGCCATTGGATCGCCAAATACCCCCAAATCTTTAACAGCCGGCACACAAGATTATGTTTTTCCAATCACAGATTTCGCTTATCTAGAAAAAGTTTCATTGTTGAGTGAAGACGGCGCATATGGTTATGAGCTTAAAGATATCTACAATAGAAATATTTTAGGTGTTCCTGCGGAATCTGCACAAGCCCAACCTAATGCCGCATCTGTGAAGCTTTACATACCGGGCGTAAGTATGGCTCTACGATTTTTGAGTAACCCGGATCAAGCTTATACAGGTACGTTAACTTATCAAAAATTGGCATTGCCATTTCAACAGTTCGATATTGATTCAGTAGCAATGGCCGCGGGTGGAAATACAACGTACACAGGAACTTTCAATCCTACTTTGTTCACTGTTGGGCAACCTGCTTTAATAGTAAATTTTAACAGTGCGGTGAATAACGGATCTTTTAATATTGTATCGGTTACTCCAACCACTTTGATATTAGCGAATCCGAACGGAGTGGCGGAAACCACAGAGGCATTCGCGATTAACCACAGTTGGTATCCGATACCCGATAGTTTTATGGATATTTTCAACAATTTATTTTTAGCTGAAGCAATGGATGTCGTTGATGCAACAGGTCAGTATTACCGTCAGCGCGGCATTGCTGCTCTTTTGTCAAAGGCCGAAGGTTTGACTGAGATGCAAACCAATGCTTTCTTAGCACAGTGGGTATCTCGCGGATCTTCTCAAATGATGGGCGCACAACTTCGTACACAGCAAGGATCCGCAGCACGTGGCGTATAAAATGCAAATTTATGTTATACGTAACAAAGTTAACGGTAAGATTTACATTGGGCAGACTACTCAAAAAGTGAAAGATTATTTTTATCGCGTATGTTGGAACGCTTTAAATGGGGAAACAGGAAGACCTTTCTTATATAATGCGATTCGTAAATATGGGATAGAAGCTTTTGAGATCGAAGCTCTTGCTGTTATGCACAGCCATAAAGATTTAGATTACTATGAAAAATCGCTGATATCAGAACTGAGAACTCAAGATAGATCTATCGGCTACAATTTAGCGGCCGGGGGTGGGGGTAGATCTGGTATGTCCGCTTGGAATAGCGGTAAAAAAGGTCTTTATTCTTTAGAAACCCTAAGAAAAATGAGTGAGGGTCAAAAAAGAAGGGTGAAACAATTTGGAAGTCCCACCAAAGGTAGAATTGTGCCTATTGAACAGCGTAAAAAGATTAGTGAAACATTGAAAGCTCGGGGAATTAGACCTTCTGTAGAAACGTGTAGATTAGGTGGAAAATCAGCTATCGGAGAGTCTAAGAGACGGTGGGGAAACAGAAACGCAGCTAAAAAGAATTAATATATAAGGAGAGATATAAATGGCATCGCCAGGTCAAGCAACTAGAGCGGCAGCGGGTCGCAGTTTAATGCTTCAATTAAGGCAACAGGGGATCGTTAGTATTACAAAAGTTGTACCTCTAAAGAAAAAATAAATGAATTTACTTCAAACCGCTGGGGCACAACCTCAGAAGGCACCTAAATATGCACCGATCTTCATGGATCGGATGTTTAGTGGAATCTGGACGCAGCGCTCAGTGCTGCATGATCCTTCTGATATTGCTACTTCTCGTTTTTACGGCGGTCGTCCCGACGCACTTTTGGCAGGATCAAATATCGAGTTAACTAATCGATTAACACTTCAACGCCGTCCCGGTCTGACTCCGTTTTCTATTGCATCGTATCCTACTCCCCCTGATCGTGCTTTTTCGTTTCAACTCACCAACGGAACAATCCAAGTAATTATTGATACTTCTTCAACTCCGACCTTTAATTTGTCCGCTGTAAATGAAGTGAGCGGTGTAGCCTATTACATTTTTACTTCGCCGATTAGTTGTGCAGATAATAATGCATATGAGGGTTTGATTTTTAATGTGCAAGGTTTTGACAATGGTTTGAACAACGGACCGTTCACTTGTATAGGTTCTACAACCACCTATCTCATACTTAACAACACCAAAGCAGTTACCGATGTTGCCCCGGCTACGGCCGTTTCTTCTGGGGCGGTTTATATAGATCAACAGAACGACGGACCTTCTTATGCTTTGTCTGCGGTGGATGAGATCAGCAACGTTGCTTTTTATCATTTTACTTTAAACCAGCCTACCGCCGCATTGAACGGTTTTGCCGGTCAGATTTTTAATGTAGAGGGATTCGATCAAACCAATAACAATGGTATTTTTCTTTGCACGGGTTCTACAAGTTCTTATTTGATTCTTTCCAATCCTTTGGCAACAACTGATACGGCCGCCGCTACCGCAACTTCAACAGATAAGATTCTTCTTTTTGCGAAATCTCCGGGTGCGGGTCAAACATATTTTGTGGCCGTTGCCGGCGTTCTTTATATGGGCGACGGTGTTGATGTTCGTAAGTATACCCCCAGCAATATAAACGGAAATAATAACGATAACGTTTGGCAATGGGGAAGTTATACTCCTTTAGCACAACCCACTGTTACGATCGTAGAGTCAGGAAGCGCGGCTACAGCCTGGCAACCCTCCACCGTTTTTTCCACTATGGGTTTGATCGTCGATCCCAATGGAAACACACAACAACTTTATTCGGTCAACGGCACCGGGCTGAATCCCCCTCCTGCCACGTTAGGGACATCCGGAAACGGCGCTCCAAATTTCAATACTGCAACTGGGGCGACAACAACAGACGGAACCGTAACTTGGACGAGTTTCGGACCTATTACTCTTTGGGTCGCAAACACACTTTATCAACCAGATCAGTGCATTTATGATCCGACTACAAATGCCTTGTTTATTCAGTCTCACAGTACAGCGCGTACTTCAGGTCCGACTAAACCTGTTTTTAACACATCTCAAATAATGAACCCCAGCACCGGGGCACACATAAATGATACAAATACCAAAAGTTTGGGCGGTGGAAATGCTCGTTGGGAGTGTGTAGGCGTTGTCAGTGTTGAGCCCACGGGTGTTTTGCTTTGGAAGAAAAACACACACTATAATATGTGGACACCTGCGGCATCCGGCTCTGATCCATCAAATCTTGATTCCGGAATAGTGTTTCCTCTTGTTCCTAATAGTGCAAATCTTACGGCGTATGCTAACGGTACCGGCCCTGCGATTTATTTGTTGGGAGCTACGACAGCGGGTACAACAGCAAATACGACTTATACACCCTGGAGTGGAATTCCGCCCACAGGACCGGGATCTCAAATTGCAGGTAGTGTAACATTAGATAATCAACTTCAGTGGCTTTGTTTGGGGTCGGCGACTTGGACAGCGACAACTGTAGTTGAAGCCTTTACGGTTCCAGGTCAAGTATTTTCTTGCATTTTCGATGGCGCGAATATGCAGGTATGCACCATAGGTGGTACTACCGGTGCAACTGCACCTACATGGGGCACATTTTACGGTGCGATTACTTTAGATAATGGGGTGCAGTGGACTTGCGTCGGTCCCTATTATAATCAAACGACTGGTTGGACTGCCAATACGCAATGGCAATTACCCTTAGTAGGTTTTGTCCCCCCATCTCAAGCGCAGCCATTTGGTGGATCTGAAGTTGTAGGGGCGGGTTACGTCCAAGCGGTAGTTACATCCGGCATATCGGGTTCAACTATGCCCGTGTGGAATACTGTGCCCATACGAAGTAAAACCACAGATAATACGATAACATGGGAATCAGTTGCGCTTTATTCGCAGTTTTCTTTGGTTTGGACTAAAGGCCATGTGTATGCCTATTCTTATGAGGCCAGATTAGCCACAGATTTTTACAACACGAATCCTCCTCCAGGATTACAAGCTCAATATCCCAACGGATTGGGCGTTCCGACAGGTAGTCAAACCGGTTTGATCACTACGGCTTCTCCTGTTTTTACTATCACAGGGGCCAACACGGGGGCGGTTAATACTATTTCTGGATTGGGTTCAACAGATCCTCAGATCGATACAATCGTTATTTGGCGTGATGCGGATGGCGGCGGTCCTGATAATATGTTCTTTTTGACTGAAATTCCAGCCCCGCCTCCGATTGCCGGAATAGCTCAGCCATGGAATTTTCAAGATTTTCTTCCTGATGTGGCAATGACTGTTGCGGGTGTGCAGTTCCCCGGATTGAACAATTTGATTCCTGCGCCGATCGATGATGAAAATGATCCTCCGCCCTCCTCATTTCTTCCCATGGTTTATAACTTTCAAAGAATTTGGGGGGGAAACGGCAGCAACGTACCGTGGAGCGGGGGTCCGGATGTCATCACTGGAAATCCAAACGAGGCATTTAATCCCGCAGATAATTTTCCATTCTTGGCTCCTGTAACCCGAGTGGTTAAAAACTCACAGGGATTAGTCACATTTCTTACGGACAGCGTTGAATTTATTGGTGGTGGTCCGCAGACAAATTCATTCTATCAAGTGACATTAGCACCTGGTATTGGAATGCTGAGCTACAATTTCTTGGATATCTATGCGGGAGAAATATATTTCTTTTCTTCGGACTCTCAACTTAAGATCATTAATCCTTCTTTGCAGTTATCAAATGCGGGCTTCCCAATTGGGGATCAATTAACTCTTTTGGATCCTTCCGCGGGTTATTTGGCTATTCAACAAGCTGGTGTGGATAACGCTTTTTATGTTGCGGACGGTTCAACCGGTTGGTGGCGCTGTAATCCGCATCAAGTACCGGGTGGTTCAAATGGGCCTGAGGCAATTTGGAGCCCCTTCGCTACAATTACAAATGGCGCTCGCATGGTTCAATCGGTTGAAGTTGCACCGGGAATCAAGAAATTACTTGTGGGTACAAAATCTACACTGGGTGCAGGCGGAGGTGGAGGGATTGTTGGAGTTCCTCCTTCTGTAAATCTTTTGTCGGCTTCCACCTATGGTGTTTTAGCCGGATCAACTATTACGAATTCCGGACCCACTTTTATCTTTGGGGATTTAGGGCTTAGTCCGGGCAGCGCGGTAACTGGATCACCCACAGTAACAGGTGCTACGAACATAGACAATCCAGCGGCGGTTCAGGCTAAATTAGATTTGACTACCGCTTATAACCAAGCTGCGGGTCTGTTAGGAGCCGTAACTATTCCAACGGCATTGGACGGTCAGACACTTTCTCCTGGTATCTATTCAAGTTTGAGTGGAACATTCTCGTTGGGAGCGGGACAAACCGTTACTCTAAATGGAGCAGGAAATTATGTGTTCCAGATGGCTACAACTCTTATTACGGGTGTAGGCTCCAGTGTACTTTTAACAAATGGAGCGACGGCATTTAATGTATTCTGGCAAGTCGGATCTTCTGCCACATTAGGAACCTCATCTATTTTTGGGGGTACAATTTTAGCTTTGACATCGATCAGTGTAGGCACAAATGCTTCCACTAGCGGCCGACTGTTGGCTCAAAACGGTGCGGTAACTTTACTCAGTAATTCTATTACAGTGCCCCCTGCGTCTTCTAGCGGAGGTGGGGGCAACACTGCAAATCAAAACGGGTGTTTTCAGATTCTGGAAAGGAATTTGAATGTATTCACGGATAACGGAATTTCGTACGACGCGTTCTTTGTCATGGGGAGTATAGTCCTTGCGCATCCGGGATCTTTGGCACTTTTGAAGTTTGTGGAGGGGGATTTCTCTGCGGGATTCACACCCACAGTGAGTTATCTCTTAAATGAGATTTCAGGCCCATTTACAAATATACCGAGCCCTGTTTTTGATCCCCCATCTCTTTATGGTCGAACGATCACTCCATCAAGTTATCAGCCCCTGCGGTATTATTTTGCACAAACAGGGTCGTTGGCTCGGTGTCGTCATCTGCAATTGCGAGTGGATTACGGTACAACAGATACGGGCGATGAGATTTTTGATTTAACCATATTTGGCCGTTTGATGATTGAACTTTAAAATGCCAGACAAAAAGAAGCCCCCTCAAGAAGACGGACCGGAAAATAATTATGGTATGCCGGAAAATTGGCAGCCAGTGGATGCTCCGCCCATTAATCCCAATCTTCCCGTAGGTGGTCCTCCAACTCCAACAGGCCGCGATCCATTTAATTCTGGTCCTCTGCCTCCTAATTTCGGGTTAGCTACGGATTTGGCTAAAACAGATACCGCTCCTGGTTTAGGAACAGTAAGACTCATGCCGGTTCAAGGCGGTGCGGGTGATAACGCCAAGGCGATAGGCGTTGCCACGACAATTGTCAATCAGGCGATTGCAGGTTTGCCGAAACAAGTTCCTGTAACTTCAACTTTTGTACCCAATGCTATTCAGTTTATAGATCACTTTGCTTTCGGTACGGATAATGCTGTTGCAAATGCGATTCCTGGTGGGGAATTAAAATGGAATTGTGCAGGATCTACATTTACTTTGGCTTATACATCTTCGGGGGGCTTTCCACATTTAGGAACATTTAATTTTCCAAATAGTTCATCTCCTTCTAGTGGCACGAGTACGACAGAGTTGACTTTTCCTTCTATTAGTCAAGCCGGCCAAGCGGGATCTGAAAACGCATTGTGGCCTTTATTTGATTACCCTGTTTGGACCTCCACAATGATTTTTCAAGTAAAACGGTATCCAGATCCCGCCGGATCAGCAACAGCATCAGCATTTCCTTTAGTTCAAACTAGTTTATATGTGGGTTATATAAGCCCTTCTAACGCTTCAGAAAATGTTTTTAGAAGGCCAGCAGCAGGAGCCTGGTTGAGGTTCGATACGGATACGACATCCCCTTCTATTGGTGATTCAACCTTTTGGTTTGAATGCGTTGCAAATGATGTTACATCTGGTTCAGTTAGCAATGTTCAAGGCAACACCTTTAACACCACAATTGTTCCCACTGAGTTTACTTGGTATACGCTTACGATGTCAAGCAACGGGTCAGGATCTGTTAATTTTTCTTTGTCAGGAACTGACGGATCCTCAGCTACGGCAACATTGGCGGTGCCGACATTCGCTCTTAATTCCGGCGGATCGGGCTCGGCTATAGTAAATAATCACGTAGCTACCGCTTCTTTTGCAGGAAACGACGGGCCATTTAGTACGGGTTCTTTAGTTACTTTCACAGGATTTACCGGGACTTTGGCAACTTTAAATGGGACGTTTCCCCTCCAATACGTTGGAGACAAGGATCATTTATCTTGGTCAGTGCCCACAGCAACTATTTCTACTGTTGTGAATACGTCGCAAGTTGCTACGGGTTTTCCAGCAGTTGTTCCAGCATTTTTGTTTGGAAACGATACGAGTGCATCCCCTACTCAGAACAAACAAATTGCCATAGATTTTTTTGATTTTATTTGGAATCCAGCCTAATGATTAAATTCACTTCCACACTTCCGGATGATCAACCGCAGATTCTTCGTTGGGCACTAGCCGATCCATATCATTGTGCGAAAGCATCGATCGATGGGCCTGGATGGTGGCTGACCGGTCAAGGAGTTTTGTCCGGTTGTATAGAAGATGCAGGTGGGCCAACGATGTACTTTCGTTTCGATTTAGAAGGGGAATTAGTTCGATTGCACACTCAGTTTGCACCGGAAAATGAAGTCACAAAAACTAGAGTGATACGGGTGATATCGCGAGCTATTCCAGCTTTAGCTTTTAAGGCAAAGCAAGAAGGGGCTAAAGGATTTGTGTTTGAATCTGTATCACCTTTGTTGATTCGTTTTATGGATAGAATGGGTTTTAAGTCAGTAGAAAATACCAACGATTATATTTTTATGTTTTAAGAGAGGTAGCACTGTGTGCGGACCGTCAGGACAAGAGAAGCAGATCGCAGGCCAACAGGCCAGTTTTTCAAATCTTCTGTCGCAAGATTTTTCATCAAGATTTGCTGGGCAGACCATGACATTGAGTTCCTTAGGGAATATTCTCTCAGGAGTATCTCAAGGTAAATTGCTTCCTGGATTTGACGCAAATACTTTGGCTGCGCTTAACACTTCTGCAATTGATACTACGGGCGCTAACTATGCAAAGGCTGCCCGAGCTACAAATAATCAATTAGCTGGCCGCGGTGGAGACAGTGGATTAGAATCGGGTGTAGATGCTCAGATTAAAGCCGGTATTGCAAGTCAAGGCGCAGGACAGTTATCGACAGAACAGGCTCAGATTCAATTAGCCAATCAAGCTCAGGCTGAGCGGAACACTGAGACAGCTATTGGCGGATATCAGACATTGGCAGGTATTCAGAATCCCTTGGGTTTCGCCGGCGCAACTACTACGGCGCAAGGTCAGGCTTTCGGATCAGCTAGTGCAATTTCTCAACAGCAAGGTCAAATGGAAGCGGATATTGCCGGAGGAATTGTAGGTTTGGGTATGGATGCTGCAACATTCGGCGCAGGTGCGATGGGCGGTGGTGGACTTCAGGGTGGTTTAAAGTCATTAGCTGGATAATTAAAGGAGTTTTACAATGGCATTGGAATTATCACCAGAACAACTTTTAGGTGGACAAACCGATCCTGCGGCATCGACTGCGGCTCCTTCGACGGGAGCACCGGATACTACGGGTGCTCTTCCAATGGATACCACATCAACGGGTGGAGCATCTTCATTGGGTGGCCTTCCACCTCCTCCGCCTAAAGGTGGCGTATCGGAAGATCTGCGCACCCAGTTTGCTCGCAATGCCGATAAACTTATTAAAACTGCCAGCGATCCGTCGGCACCTGGAGCCTGGGCTAAAGCTCTTGTAGGCGGCTTGCAATCAGCATTGGCGGGAGTCGGAAATATCGGGAAAGTTCCCGCGGGCGGTGGCGCTCTTTACGGTGTAGGTAAAGTGATGGAAGCACGCCAAGCTCAGCAGAATGAACAGAAGAAGCAGGCTTCTCAAGCTAAGCAGCAAGAGTTTGAAAACGACTATAAGACTAAAGAACTCAAGATGAAGCAAGATGCTCAGGATGCTGACACTCTTATTCGGGGTGTCAAGACTCAGGATGCTTTGCGTCATAGTACTTCAGAAGCGCAAGATGAAATGTATAATAAGATCTACAAGCCTTGGGAAACTGCACAGAAAGATGCCGGTCAAACAGTGATTCAGGCTAACATGACGGATATGGAATTGAAGCAATTGGCTGCTCAGCACAAATCAGATTCGGATCCCCAAGGAATGAAGTGGTTGTCTGATCAGAATCTTCATCAAGACGGTTGGCGCAATGTGACTGACCCTAACGGCGATATTATTCAAGGCACTGATCGCAACGGGAAGCCTACGGGGGCACCGCAACGTCAAGCAACCTATTCTGCTTTGACTTGGGGTGATCCATTAACCATTAATGCAAGTATTGCATCTCAGGCCAAGAAATATTTGGGTAAAGATTTTAAAGAAGGCGATGTTCTTCAGCCCCGAGATGCGGGTGCATTGCGTGCTCAAATCGGGCTTAAAGTTGTGGAAGAAAATGCAGCCTCTCAAGCTGCACTTGAAGGTGGTACCACGAAAGAGAAGTTGGCGGAGCTTCAGGATAAAGCAGAGTTTCGAGAAGCCGGCCACACGTTTTTGCCTTGGCTCAATGATGCTAAAGGTGATCCCGGACTGGCAATGAAGAATATGCAGGATGCCGCTAAGGAAATTGATTCTAAGACCGGTCAGCCGACCGATCATGCTCAAGCTGTTCAGAAGCAGTTGGACTCCGTTAAGAATGGCATGGGTCAAAAGATCATTGACAAGAGTATTGATCAATGGGAAAAATCATCTTTGGAGAATATTAAGGCCAACGCTACTGCGGCTAAGAACAAGCCGTTGGAAGTTGAAGGCGATCCTAATTTAACCGGTCAGCCTTATCTTAAATCTTTGCCTCCGTCTCGTCAACCTGTGATGCAGGCTTTTATCAACGGTCAATTGCCTCCCGGCCAGCTACAGCGTATGCTATCGAGTAAAGACGGTCAGCAGTTCCTTGCAGAAGCGGCACTCTCTGATCCTCAACTTGATGTTAGTAAGATCGGTGGATATGTTGAGGCCACTAAAAAATTCACGAGCGGACAAGTTGCCAATCAGTTGAACTCTGCCGGTACTTCTTTAGTTCACTTGAAAGCATTGTATGATGATAATAAACTTCCGGGTGCTCTCATCGGCGGAGTGAATTATGCAAAACGCCAGGCTGATTTGAATGACGCTTCTATGGAGTTAGCTCGATTTCTTGCTGGCGGTAATGCCCCTAGTAATCAAGACATCGAGGGAGCTAAGAATTCTTTGGATCCTTCGGTCTTCAGAACACTGGATCCTCAAGGCTCTAAGCAAGCCGCAGTCGAAGAACAGAATGATCGCATTATGGAAAAAGTTTCCCAATATCAAAATGAATGGAAAGATGCGATGCCTTCTTCTCGTTGGAACAAACCGATGCCGGGTGTTAGTCCTCAGCAGATCGAAGCTGCGCAGTATATTCGAAATAAAGGACAAGCGGCTCAGGCTACAATTGAGGTACCCCTTCCGGACGGCCACTCCGCTCATTTCAATACACAGGAACAAGCGGATCAGTTTAAGGCGGCTTTGGCCGCTCAATCAGGAGTCAAACAATAATGCCTGACGATCAGAACGGACAAGAAACTCCGGATTATGCCGCGTTAGCAAAGCAGTTTGGTGGAACGGTAGCTGCGACCCCTGCTCCGGCTGCATCCTCTACCCAGACTGTTGCACCTACCGATGCTCCGGTTTCAAAGGCTCCAGCCGGTGCTTCGGCCGACGTTGCTTCACATGCCAACTATAACGATTTGGTTAAACAGTTCGGCGGAACGATTGCACCCACTGCGACGGCTGCACCTCCTCAATCTACAATAGGGAAACTATTTACCGGACCTAATACGGTATTAGGATCTGCGAATGAAGCTCCAACGAAAGAAGCATCTACTGAGATTTCCGGTGCGTCAGACATTCTTCATGGAAATGTACGACAAGGATTAGGAAAGATTTGGGACTCTGAGCGTCCGCATGTTATTCCGGGTAGTCCTCTTGAGAAATTTATTCAAAAAGTCAACCCAGATTTTAAAGGTGAGGGTGCTCATGAGGAAATTAAAAGTTCTTTGGCAAAACCTCCGGTAGACGCTGCACAGTTTGTGGATAAAAAGAAACACCCTATGGGGAAAGCGATCGCTGAGGCGGCCCAGAGTTTTGTCAGTCCTCAGATGTTGGCGACGATGGTTGCTACGGGCGGAATGGGCATGGTTGAGTCGCCCCAAGCTTTGGGTATGGCTAGCCGCTTGGTCAGCGCGGGGTTCGCCGGCGATACAATCGCTAATGCCTATAAGCATATGAAAGCTTTTAAAGAAGCCTACGATGCAGGCGATGCCCCAGAAGCAGAATATCAACTCACTCATGCCGTTTTAAGCGGGGCCATGTCTACTCTGGCTACTCAACATGCCACTACTAAAACAGCACCAGGAGAGGCGGCCGCCCAGCCTTGGACGAAAGCCGGTGCCGCAGCCGACGCAGCTTTGGGCCGAGCAGCTAGTAAAGTTTCTTCTGCTATTCCGAAGATGGCCGCAGCTTTGATTCCAGATAAAACTCCAGAAGCAACTCCGGCAGAGCATTTAGAAGCAGCCGCAGATAATTTGTATAAAGCTATCAAACCCGGTAAAGGTTTAGTCGCCGATGATTTTCGTACTACGTTGAAAGATGCTATGCCACAGTTATCGGTGATAGCCAACAAAAATCCGAACGTTGAAACTCCGGTGGATATGGCCGAGGCGATCGAAAACCACCGTAACGGTATTGAGTCTCAGTTGAAGGCTAAAGCCGCGGACATGCGCGGTTTACCGCAAGCCCGTATGGAGGGCGTTGAAACTGAAATTCAAAATGCTTTGAACGAAGGTTGGAATAAAGCTGAACGTAAATATAGTCCGGACGAAATCGAAAAAGCTTCTTCATCGGTTATGAAGATGTTAGGATTGGAAACTAAGATGGCGAAAGATCCTAACACCGGTGAGATGACTCCAACTGTCAATCGCGTTGCTCCGACTCCTGATCTTTACGGTGCGGAAAACATTCGTCAAAGATTTAAAGAAGATTCTACTCCTGCATTTGGCGAAGCGGGCAAAGTTCCTTCTGCCGAAGTTTATGCTAAAGCAGTTGCCAATAGGGCTCTTCGAGAGGCGATTGATCAGAAGTTTGAAGATTTGGGTGTCGAAGGTGTTCAAGAGTGGCGGAGACAAGAAGCAGGCCTCATTGATGTTCGAGATGCACTGCGCGATGCAGCCAAGAGATCAGAGGACGCAGGAAAGTGGAGCGTCTGGAAAGGGTTGACCGGACGTAAAGGTTGGGGTGCGATGCCTGCGATCGCCGGTGCGGTATTAGGCGGAGCACCGGGCGCTATCATAGGGGAGTTGTCTTCTTTGGGCGCAGATTGGTGGAGAGATCAACAAGAGAACCCCAATGTACTTACGCGTAAGGCATTGGAGCGCATGCAGAAGGCCGGCCCATCGAAAGAAGCTGCAATCCCCACTAAACCGGGTGGTGTAAGAATGGGCCGTACGGTGCAGCCCGAGGGTTTCGGAGAAGTTGAAAACCCTAATAAGGGGGCGGCAGCCACAACGCCCGCTCCCGAGATAGTACACGGGGGCAGTAAAGAAGGTATCAACGAAGCCAAATTACGTATCGGCGACGAAGACATGGGTGCGTTGTACTTCACCCATAAAGGCGAAAATGCGTCCGTCAATTCCAGTTGGTTAGATGAAGGCGAACGCGGAAAAGGCTACGGTCAAAAGCTGATTTTGGAGGCCGCGAACAAAGCTCAGACTCAAGGCGCTAAGTTTTTTACTTCAGATGCCAAGGGCGAAACCAGCCCATCGGCCGCGAGTGCGTGGAAAGCTCTTCAGAAAAAAGGTTATCCCGTAGATGTTGAGAACGGGATTTATCGTTTAGATCTATCTCAACCCAACCCCACTTCGTTTAAACTTCAGAAAACTCTTTTAGAGAGGTTGCCTGAAACTGTGCACTATCCGGGCGAAGTTATGGATGACATTCACCACGAGCTAGGTCATGCGCTTGTAGGTGATTCTATGGGCTTGGGGACAGACGACGGCATTCGTAGTGATCGTCATCCGGACAATCGTGTAGATAACACGGCCGCGTCCGTTAGCATAGACTTAGATCCTTGGGGCGCAACGAAACATGGAATTGACTACGATAAGGTTGTTCCGCACATTCACGATTTTCTGACTTTATTGATGGGTGGCGGCGCGGGAGAAGAAGCTTTCAGTGGCACACCCATGGAAAGTAATGCGGGCATGAAAGGCGATATTCATGAGGCGCACAGTCTTTTAAGCGCTTTGGGGTATACTTACGACGATGCCGTAGCCAAGATCGAGGCCGCGAAGAATCGAGCCCGCGAGGTATTGACACAGCCCGGATTCGCTGATATAGTTAAAAAGTATTCCGGCCAGCGCGAAGAAGATCTGCCCACAACTCATCACATGAGTAAGGAGCGAGTCGCGCAGATCGCCAAGGAGATTAAAGATGAGCAATCCAAAAATTCCGGCCAAGGGAACGCCCCGCGAGTTGGTGGGGGCACTGAAGAACGTAGTGAAAGGGCTGTCGCCAGAACAGAAAGCGGCCGCGAGAGCCGAGTTGGACAAAGCCCTACCCAGTTAAATAAAAAGACAGAAAAACCAAACTACCCTCTAGCGGGCGCATTAGTTGCGGCCGGAGGATTAGGCGCGTTAGCCGGTTTGACTAAGAAAGAAGAGAAACCCGCAGTTAAAACACAAGAACTCCAACCCACAAAAACCGCTTTTAAATCTGAGGGAAGAGAGACAGACATTCCTAGTTTGATTGATCGGGCTGCAACTGACAATGGTATCCCGCAGGATATCTTCCGCGCTCAGGCTCGTCAAGAATCGGGTTTAAACCCCCGAGCAATCAGTAAAAAAGGGGCCAAAGGGGTGATGCAACTCATGGACCCAACCGCGAAAGCTTTGGGTGTTCAAGATTCTTTCGATCCCGTTCAGAATATAGCAGGCGGCGCGAAACTCATGGCACAACTTCACAATCAGTTCGGTCGCTGGGATCGAGCTTTAGCAGCATACAATTGGAGTCCAGATAGAGTTCAAAATGCAGTTGATAAATGGGGTGATAATTGGTTAGATCATACACCCGAAGAAACAAAAAATTATGTTCGAGCAATTTTGAAAGGTAAATAAAAATTTAGACTGGGGCGCGGGCCATGAGAGAGATACCGAAAGATGAATTAAGAGTCGGCATTGCGTTTAAAAACTTCGCGAGTTGGACGGGTCTTTCACATATAGGCCTGAACGTAGCAGCTTTAACAAACGCCCGTGTACTTCGAAGACATGGTATTAAAACATCTGTTCTTCCGGTAAAGCATAATATTGATTTGGTAGATGAAATAAAGGATTACGAAAGAGAACATCAGCATTCTTTTACCCATGTGATCATTTCAGCACCTTGGTTGAGTGAGATGGATATGGAGAGCCTTATTGAAGGTTTTCCTCGCATTCAATTTGTGATAGAATCTCATTCCAATGTGGGTTTTCTTCAGGCCGATCCTTTGGGTATGCGACATTTGCTGGACGCTTTAGAATTAGCTAAGACACATGATAACATTCGAGTGGGCGGTAATTCTCTTCGATTTGTACGTTGGATGGAAAAAGTTTATAAGACAAAAATCGTTTATCTTCCTAATCTTTATCCCCTATCAGGTGTAGTTGAAAAAACCTGGGACGGTGTTAGTACCGTTAAGATCGGGATATTTGGAGCAATTCGACCCCTCAAGAATTTTATGACAGCGGCCGCCGGCGCAGCAGCTATTCAAGCGATATTGGATGTTCCAGTTGAAATACACATGAGTTTCGGTGGAGAAGGTGACGGCGGAGATGTCGGTCGGGCAATCGTAGCTATGTGTAGTGGAATTCAAGGCATTACATTGGTTAAGCATCCCTGGCGACCTTGGGAAGAGTTTGTAGAAATCGTAGGTAAGATGGATCTGCTATTGCAGCCTTCTTATACTGAATCGTTTAACATGGTCACGGCCGACGGGATCTATTGTGGTGTACCCAGTGTAGTAAGTAGTGCTATCACTTGGGTGCCCGAGGATTGGAAAGCAGATTCTGACGATGCGATGGACATAGCAAGGGTGGGTGTGAATCTTTTGTCCCAATCCTGTGCGGCTTTGGAAGGCTTCCGATGCATTGAAAGGCAGAACGATGAGGGTGTAAAGCATTGGCTTCAGTATCTTCAAAGAAAACACTTGACAATCTGGCAGAAGCTGGTAGAATGGGAGAGGAAGTAAAATCAATGGGAGGTCACAACAATGGGTAAGGGATTCGGCGATAGAATGGCGCGAGGCGGCGCAAAAGCTGCTTTTCCAGCTTCGGAACCGGGAATCACAGAAGAGAAGTTTCAAGATGCAGTAAAGGATTTCGATTCTAAGGGATTTTTAGAACGAGCAGCGGCTCAGGAAGAAGAAGCTCGCGCTCAAAAAGCTCAGCGGTTGGCTAAAGAGGCCGCGGAGGCGGAACATCTTGATCAAGAACGAGAACAGCGTCGTGCAGAAGAGCGTCGTAGTGATGCCCTGTCTGAAGAGGCCGGAGTTTCTAGCCCTAGCTTTAGAAAAAATTAGTCAAACTCCTCAAGCCAATAGATTAGATGTTCGGTTGTACATCGATCGAACCGATGATAAACGTGTGGAAGAGATCGCGTATGTGCGGGATACTTATTTGCCCACGGCCGATCTCTTTCACGCGAATGAGCACATTACTGTTCTTTCGGGTTGCTGGAACATCCTTAATGCACTTAAAGCCGGCTACGACACCGGGGCCGAGTTTATTTTTATGATCGAAGAGGATGTGATGATCCGACCGTCCTTTTTTTCTTGGAATTGGGAGACACATGAATCTGCTCCTTACTTTGTTACATGCGGTCGCCGTCACGGTCGGATGCCTTCGGATTTTTATTCCAATCCCGGTACCTGCTATCGTCGATCTTCCCTCAAACAGATTGTGTCTCATATCAATTCAGAATATTTTGCAAATAATCAAGGCTATTTGGATAAACATTTTCCGACCATGATAGGAATGGACGGATTTTTGGATGACGGATTGATTCGAAAGGTTCAACGGTCGATAAAAGGTCGTGTCTTATGTGCAGAGCCGTCTGTGGCGGTTCATCAAGGATTTAGATACTACAACCGGTTGGAACCGCATATGAATAAGGGTGAGACAATTCAAGAGCGGATTCAAATACTTCGAGAAATATTATCTCATGTGGATCCGGGTAGTAGATATACGCACGATTTCGAACCACTCTGAAGGAGGGCCAATGAGTGTTCAATCTGAGAAGTCCGCAGAAGAGTTTCGGAAATGGAAGGAAGAGATCGAGAAAAAGTGTGCGGATCACATTTTGAAACGTCCTGAATTCAAACCGAAACGACCTCTCGAACCTAAAGCTAATCAAAAAGTTTGGGTTTCTGAATCTGATAATATGAAGGGCGTTTGGTTTGTGAGAACGGATGAGGGTGTGCGAGTCGCTTTTTATGGACCGACGGCTCATCTTCGAGCTACTAAATATGCCGACGCTTTTCTAAACGGAAAACCCATGGATTTCGGTTTTGAGGAAAAAGGGGAAGGAAACGGGGGCGTTTCTGCTTGCCCCGATCCTTGCATACATTGCGGTGGTCGATATTCCCATCGATTTGGTTGTCCCGATTGGGGTGTTTAACTATGAGCTTCAACCGCTCGGGCATAGAGGTTTTGTTGAACGCGTTCGGCCGCATCTAGACGAGCGTAGTGGAGTTTATCAGCCTCGTGTGAAAGATAGCGGGACGCGATTTCGGTATCGGTCATTTCTCGGACGATTTCTCGAACGGTTTCTGTATGACCTTCAAATTTCTTACGTAACATGGTTGCCATTGATCGAATTTTAATTGGATCCATTATTCCTCCTTTATTGCTTATCTTTGTAATCCTCTCATAAAAACATCTGGGGGTCAATGGTACGAAAGTACTATCCGATTCTCCGGTAGGCGATGTGCCGGCCCTCATCGGTATGTGGCCACTGCGTCCAAATCTTTTCCATCGAAAATCCTAACTCAAGAGCTTTGATATACCAGGCCTGGTGTCTGTGAGCAAGCTCTAGGAGATCTCGCCCCCAAATCCAAAGCCATCTTACATACTTGACTTTTTCTTCCCCTTGTTCTTTGGAGAGAGTCATTATTCTTTTATCCTATCCCGCCAAAAACATAAGAGCGGCATTATCCAAACCCAGATTTTTTGTAACATAAATCCTCCTAAAATCAACACATTATTGATTTCTAATTATTCTCCGCTTCAACGCGAGTAAGATAGAAATGGATTCCACTGCTGCATTCTACCCAACGGTCTTCATTCCAAGAAGAAGGCTTCACAATCTCGCCTTTTCGGTAAGTAAGAGGCGGCGTGTTTGTATCTGAGAACACTGAAATCCCTTCTTCCGCGCCGAAAACTCTTAGTACTTTGGCGTAACTTGCTCGGCACTTCCGGCCCGAGGCATTCGATCGTTTCGCATCCTGGGGGATAAGTAGTTTTACAATTACGTTGTTTTGACATTTCTTCCAACCTACAATGTGTCCTTCGGGAGCAATAATTGTTTGGGCGATAGCCAATTCGCTGTTTTTCGCCCCGCGCAGATTCGCCCCGTACAGATTCGCCCCGTACAGATCCGCCCCGTACAGATCCGCCCCGCGCAGATTCGCCCCGCGCAGATTCGCCCCGTACAGATCCGCCCCGCGCAGATCCGCCCCGCGCAGATTCGCCCCGCGCAGATCCGCCCCGCGCAGATCCGCCCCGCGCAGATTCGCCCCGCTTTTAATTGCGGCTTGAAGAGCTAGCAATACGCTCGCCGCTTCGGCTGTAAATAAAACTGTTGAATTCCACCTCGATTTAATATCTATCTTCATTTAATCCTCCTCTTTTTCTTTTTAGAAAATACGAATGCCGGTAGAAGCGCTTCAATAGCTTGATTTAACAAAAACAGTGGGGGCGATTTTAGCGGTTCTGTTCTATGACGAGTTTCCAGTTGTTCTCGGTACTCAACTAACATGTTGTGAATTCTTCGTAACTTTTCGTTTGTCATTGTGCCTCCGGTAGCTCGAAACCCAACCCCGCTTCGACTGCATACTTTTTTCGTTCCTCGATATTTTGAGCCATTTTGCTATAACGATCGGTGATGCTCTTCCCCGAGTGGCCGATCCAAAATTGGATGATGTCTTCAGGCACGCGCATGGAGCGCAGATGCGTGGTGCGGAACCGACGGAAGGAATGGAAGCCCGGAATATTGGCCGATGCGGTTGCGCGGTACACCGCGGATAGCGTGAGGGGTTCCTTGTTTTCGTCGCAGAAGAGAAGTTCACTTGCAGGTTTAAGGTTAAAGTTGCAGGTAAGAAAATCGTTTAGAGAGGGTGCCAGATCAATCTCGCGAAAACCCGCGGCCGTCTTGGGCGACTGTTCTTGGCCGCGGTAAATCTGTGTGCTAATGGACACAATGGCCCGAGCGGGATCCCAATAGGAAGAATCGGGGCAAGGCCCTTTCTTTATTGCTAGAGCCTCGCTAATACGGCAGCCAGTCCCGGCCAGCAGAGCCAGAAGTGGGCGGTACTGGCCCGAAACCGCCAAAATGGCTGTACGGACCTCTAAAGGCCCAATCATGGGACTCTCTTGATCGCGGGCGTTAACTGGCGGCGAATCGATGAATTCGTGGTTCCATTTGACGGGATAAAGGTAATCCCCTTCTTCACTTACGGCCGAATTGATTATACCCTTGACACAATTTGTCACCCCAGCGATCGTTGCCGGGCTGAGGCCGGCGTCGGCCATGGTTGTCACGAGCTTTTTGAGGGTGCCATTCTTGACCTCACCTAAATCCAGATTGCCGATGTTGGGCACGATCCAATTTTTCAGATAGGATTGATAAGCCGCCAATGTGGATGCCTTCGCGGTGCCACGCTTGCGAGTCTGAAGACTCATGAGATAGATGTCGGCTTGTGTTGCTACGTCCATTTCCATTATGACCTCCGAAATCAATAGTCTCATGATTTCGAAAGGATGTCAAGCACTATTTTTTGGCTAAAAACTTCTCTACCTTAACGTAATTGTCGGATATGGTTTGAAGAGTCTTCCGGCCCTTCTTAATCTCGTCTGCTCGCTCATCCCAAACTTCTTGATCAATTAAATTGTCTAAAGCATTAGAAATTAAATTTGAAATTACACGAGGTTCGAGAGCGTCTAATTCCCAAGAACTGTCTCCGAATTCTCGGATGTATCCCGCACAACGAGCGTCGGTTAATTTTGCAGGATTGGGTGGCGGATTATATTTCTTAATCTGATCCATGTTGAGGGCCATTCGTTTGAATTCCAGTCCACCGTCGCCCATAAACATATTCAATCGATCGGTAATATCGCGAGACATATCTTTACCCGAGGGATCGTGATCCCCGAAATGCAGGATATAGGGAACCTGCCCCCCCTTCGGCGTGTTCGATCATACGTTGACTTGCGCCCCACATTTCTGATTGGGATGTGTATCCTCGGCACGAGAAATAGGGCACATCGTATTGGTGACAGATGCCTTCAATTACGCCCACGAGAGCGTCTTTTTCTATCCAAACTTCAGGCCGGTATGTCTGACCAACCCACATATCTACTCGAAATTGCTTTGCGACAGTTTCCACAATATCGGCCGGACTATCCCAGTGAGAAAGACTACGGACATTACGAGTGCGGTCTTCTATGGCGTTCCAATCTATGAGGCCGGCTAATCGAGCGTCATTGATAATTGAGCCTACACGTTTATAAGATCGTTCGGTGTTGGGAATTATATCTCGGGAAACCAGTTGGTAGTAAAGTTGCCGCAAAGTCAGCATGAATCCCTGGCTGGTGTAGTCTTCGATTATCTCGTTACATTGTTCCACGAGGGAGAGGCTGCCGGTTGATAATCGAAAGTCTTTGTATTTAATTTTCATGATATCTCCTTTGTTGGGGTGACGGGTGGGAATCGAACCCACATACCGCGAGCCACAGTCGCGTGCTCTAGCCGTTGAGCCACCGCCACGGAATCAACATACCATTAATTCCGATCGTTTGTCAATACTTAATATCCCAAGTATGCTAGCCAATGTGCCGTAGCCACAATGATTCCGGTTAACATGAGAGCGGCAACTACACATCCAAGTTCTTCTTTCCAAGTCAGATGACCGCGGCATCGACTATGAAACATTTTCAATCTCCCAGGTACAGCCGTTTTCGCAGCGTAATTTTTTGCTACCACATTTAGGGCATTTGGGTGTGCGTAGTTCAAGTGCTCGTAAAAACTGTCGTGACAGAGTGGCTAGATCATCATCGGGATCACCGCTTGGACGGTCGAGTATCTTGTTTGCTAATCGGATTGCAAATTCTTTTTCATTTTCTTTAGTAATTTTCCAACCTTCGGCTATTCGAGAGATTTTTTCGGATTTACAGTGAGGACACTTAACAGGTGGTGAAGCAAGAATGGTTGTGCCCACAATTCCGAAAGCCGCGTTCCATTCCTTTTTACAGTCTTCGCATCTCTGTTGAAATTGCATGTAGCTCATTCGACCGCCTTCGGACTATGGTATGGAGGTAGCCAAGTATTAGATTTTTCTTCCCATAATCTTTCGAAAGAAGACTCAATGAGTTTGTGTTGTTCTAAAGCCTCATTTTCAATTAAGTCGTGTCTCAACCCTTGTAAGCGCCGGGCTTCTTCAATGTTATTTGTTCGAAGAGCTATAAGCATTCCATATCGAATTTCACAATCTGTCATCTATCCTCCTACTGAATAATCGGGATTAACTAATTCTGTCGTTCGAATATCGGTTGATAAAACAATCTGAGAAATCTTGTAGGGTGGTATAAAGATCAATTCATTCTTGTGCGGCCGGGGAGCCCAGAATCCATTCTTGTACATGGACTGAACCGTTTCTGTAAGATTGCTTAGAGGCAGTTCAATCCACAGACTGGTATAAACATGTCGCTCCTCAGTATCGTCATAGTTGAGATAGACACGACCTTCAATTGTGGCCGGCCCAGTCTTTTTGATCTTGGGTTCGGGCATTCCATTCTTTTCAAGTTCCAAGCTCAGTCGGCGGATACGAGCATAACGGGCGCGTTCTCTAATTGCGGGTCTGCGGTTGCGGGCGCTATTCACCAAAAATCCTTCGAAGTATTATTTTATCCGTCGTTGTATTAGAGAACTCAGCTAATGATATTCGGTTTTCCACATGGGCCAGAAGCTTTTTCAATCGCATTCTTTCTTCGAGATCTCGGAATTTACGGGAAGGAGGCCGTTCATCGGTAGAAGTGGGGTGGGCAAGCCGGCGATCCTTGTTAGTTATATTTTGCATAATGAAATAAGTTATCCAGGTCGGTCCGCTTATTTTAGTCATCTGAGTCCCTATCGTCTCTATCGTCTCTATCGTCTCTATCGTCTCTATCGTCTCTATCGTCTCTATCGTCGCAATCCGGTTCGTGATCGTTGCAACAGTCATAGCACAATTCTAGACCGCAGTAAGTGCAGGTTGTTAATTCTGCCTGTTCTTCCGTATGGCAAATTTCACATTTACCCATTAGTCTGTTCTCCCGGTTTTCACGATCCCGCCCTTATACACGAGATAACATTTCAGATCTTTATCGTCTCCGCGTATTAAACCTATGCTGTCCAGGTCCAGGTATTCCCGGTCGCCTTCCATCTTGATTCTAGAATTTCCATAACCTACGGCTATAATCTTGGCTTTCAATTCTTCGTAGGCCTCGGATGTAAGTGAGAGTGTGTTATCCACTAATCATCACCAAGTATACTGTCAATGAATTCATTAGCGTTATCACTTAGGCCGTTGTTGTGTCTCTGCTTCTTTCTAAATAGAGCGAGTTGCAAAGCCACTTCGTAAACGGCCTCGGCTATGATGCAAGAAGCGCGAGCTTCCTGTCCCACATTGTTTTGACTGAGATATGTTTCTCGTACGTCAGCCTGCGACTTCTTGATTTCATCTATTGTCATAAAGGATCTCCACCCCACTGTATGGGGATTTTAGATATAAGATAACTTCGATTCTTGGTGAACTCGGGTGTTTCCGGATCGGCGTGCCAACGGCAAGATTCCCCTAATCGGCCCCAGTATGTGATTGCTCTTCCGTTCCTAAGGCCTGTGGGTGTATCCGTATCCCAATTGTAGCCTTTTTTAAGTATAAGCATTTCTTGAACTTTGGAAATGTTTTTGTTCTGTAATTCGGAATGAGGAAAGAAATGCTGCGCTACTTGATTGATGCTATTTCGAGAAGCGTCCTTTTGTCGCCAAATAAAATAGTTTTCTACTTCTACGGGATCAGGAATAATGAAGGCACGGGCGTCAAAAGACGGAGCGCTATCTGGAAACCAACTAAATTTTCGCGCTATCTCCCCGAATTTTGCAGACGACAGGCCGGCAATTACGGATACTATTTTTTGAAGATTGCCGTCAAACCAAGCGGCTGTTTGAGGTGTTTCAAAATCTGTTAACAAAAGTGAGATCTCATCGGATTGGGTGTAGACGAATTGACAGCCCTGAGCCTCAGAAGCCAAATATTCGGCTGTTCGGTCCATGGCTTTTGTAAATTCAAAGTCGAAGGGTCGTACAGCATTGCGAGTGAAGGTATGAAAGTTTTTGCCGTCTAATCTAATTATTGTATATGTCCGTCGAGGAAGCATAATACGATAACGATCTTCATACTGACTTTTCATCCTGTCACCCAGTGAATCTTTAGAGTTCACGTATTTCCTCCTCTTCAGTTTCAATTGTTATACGTTCGTCGGTCATCCAGGCCTGGGGATCTGCAATAAAATCGTCCACCCAATCCTTGAGATAGCCCACAAAGTCCACAATCTTATCTGTCCCGTAACTGAAGCCCGAAGTGACTTCGTAACCGTCTGATTTTCTAAAGATCGAGTAGTAGAGTAATGTATCTCCGCCCATACTCTTCTCTCGATGCGCATCTACATCAAAATCCTTGTAGACGATTTTCATTAGAAGGTACCTTTTCCTCTCTCAGCTGCTTTTTGTACTCGATGAGCCTTGAAATTAAAAACTATCATGTACAATCGATTGATGATTCGGCCTTTCAAAGTATGGGGAAAACAAGTGCAACAATCATATTCGGGTGTCGTCGCATCTACAGGTAGCTCGTCCCAATCGAAACAATAATGAGCGTCCGGCCCGTTCAGCACTTTCCCCCTCCACTTTGCACAATCAAATTCCCAAAGCATGCGGTCTTGAATGGGATCGCTCATGGCTTGATACGCTCTCGTTCCGCTTGTAATTTTTCAAATCTCTCTCGGGATCTCTTTCGTGCGAGTTCTATCGTATGATCGAGAGAGCCGGCTAAGGGGTGAGCCGAAATTTCCACATAACATTGAATGGTGTGAGTCGTGGGTATACCCATAAGTTCGCCATCTGAGATTTCTTGTTCGACAAATTTCATGGCTATAGTCACGCGCTCTAGCCAGCGCGTGTAGCCGTCAGAACAATCGCGGGGTAGGAGAGAGAAGATATCCCTTCGATAAGTGTCGCCTAATTTTGGCGGTGTTGTATCACTAGTTTTCCATTTCATAGATCGTATCCTCCCCAGAACGCTTGGTATACCTCGGCCACCATTTTAGAAACTTTCTCTCTGTTGATTGCGGGTGGTAAGGGTGACTTATCCGCGGCCTGCATGGCTTCTCTTTCCAACTGTGTGCCCATTTCCCTAATTTCAAAGAGCTTGTACTTACCCCTTCGAATGTCAATGAGTAAATCTTTGTCCGGGCGGGGCAGTGTGATAATTCCAGTCTCCATCAATTCTTTAGCTTCGCTGTAGAGGCGGATGACATGCATGGCATACTTCGTGTCGTAGCCGAATTCCAATTCGTCCTGGGCTCGATTGCAATTCTTTTGACCCTTCTCTCCGAACAGTCGTTTCATTTGATCGTCGGCAAATCCCATGAAAGGACGAATGTGATTTCTGGACAAAAAACTATCTCGGTGGTATTGAATGTAGTCCCAAAGAGGATGTGTAAAGGATCGAGGAGCAAATAGAAAGTGGAGGGATGAGGGGTTGCCTTTAGCGGCTAGCCCGGCCCACTTGCGCAGACTATAAAGACAGATATCTACATCATGAACGGTGTTATGTCCCGTACCCGTCGTATGCACGAAATGCTCAAAGGCGTCGATGCCCAGTATTTTATAAGCGGGCTCGATGAAGACTCCGTAATAATCGGTGTCGGCCTTTTCGACGAGCTTAGCCCCATGCGCAGTGGATCCACCCACATAGGACATGATTAAGTTATTGGGCCAAGGAAAGCCGAACTCTTCGAATATTTGCACATCGCTCACGCGAGTATCCTCACTAAGATAGCCGATGCGTTATCATGGGTTGGTTTATCAATCGCATGCTTCACCAAATCGCCGGCTTCCCGCCCTCGTTCCACCAACTCAACAATTTCGCGGGCCGGACTAGATGATTGATGCGAGGGATCAAAAAGACCGTCGCTTCCCACCATCACGAAACTTCCTACTCCTAATTCGTGTTCAAAGATTTCCGGATCACGAGACAAGATGTCGGAAAATGCTTTGTCACCCAAGGTTCGGGTTAATTGAAGTCCTCCGGCGTCCAAACTACCTCTTCCGGAGAAAGCATAACCTCCGTGTACATATCCGCCCACTTTAGTGATTCTCTTAACTTCATTGGGATTGGATCGCACGTTGTGCTCGGGCGCATGCCAGTATTCGGCCCCCTTGTTTTTGATGATCACCGGACTGTCGCCTAATATACCCACCACGGCCTTATCCAGTTGAGGTGTAATGTAGACGATCGAAGCGGTTGTTCCCTCTTCCATATGTTCAGTTGCGAAATTCAGAATGCCGAATAGACGACGCATCTTATCAATGACAGTGGGTAATTCAGCATCTGCTCCCACAGTATCGAAGGCCGCGAATAACATCTCTGCGCAAAAGTTGGATGTGTAGTCTCCTCCGTGTCCGTCAAAGATCGCCGCCAATACACCGTCTTCGGAGATCTTATAAACAAGCCTATCTTCCTGATACGGCCGGCGACCTTGTTGAGTGTTTTGTGAGAGTGTGGTTCGCATTAGGATATCCTTCTGTTGAGATCGTACAATTGTTGATAAATCTGAAGGAAGGTGCCTTCTGAAATAGGCTGATAACCTTCTGATATGAAAAAATAACCGGATATATGGCCGTTATTGCCGACAATATATTTTAATTTCCCCACCGTCAATCGTTCTTCGCCTCGCCCTTTGACTTCGTAATCCGGATATTCTCGGGTCGGGGGTGGAGTAACTTTTATATTAGGGAAGTTCATTGTTTTCCTCCTAAGCTGTTTTTCCAAATTCCGGTTTCAATTTTCAAATGAGATATGATATCTTCCAAACAGGACACATCAAAAACTATGCCGCCCACTTTCATGACGTACTTTCGCCATTGGGGATAAAATGAGATTTCACAGAGGGGCCGGCCGCCGCTCTCAGTCTTTGAGTACACGTAAAAAACCTTCGTCTTCCGCTCTGTGGGTTGTTCGATGATATTTAGATATTCGCTCACTTCTTTTCTCCTTTCTCTAAAGCGGTTACGCGACGTTCAATTTTGATCATCCGCTCTAGTAATTTGTTCACAAAGTCTTGTAGCTCCTCAATCTTCCTTCCACTCACTTAACGCCGGCCCACTCACGAAGAAGTCGGGAATTCTTTTCATCGAAAGATTGACAACCGATTTCAATAAAGCGACTGTTTAGAACATTCGCAGTTCGAGCCATCTTAAAATCATCCATTCCATCTCTATAAGTTATATGTACATCCTTTTTGTTTTCCTTCAAAAGCTTAAGAGCCCTCCGAATATCAGATCGTTGAACTTTGTAACGAGGACCACCTGAAAAATCGGTTGGATCCAAGTAGGAAAACAGCATTTGAGTCTTCGTCAATCGAACGATTCTTCCGCTATATTCAAGAATGGTTTTAAACGACTTCTTTTTTGTCTTCATTTGTTTTCCTCCAAAAGTTTGAGTAGATACTCTCTATTAAATCGTCTAATGCCGTCGGGTGCAAATACTATCGGAACGGGAAAATCCAATCCCGCTTGAATTTGCATGATCCTGTCAGGTAAATAAGGATCGTTCACTACTAGTATGTCACCTTTCCGAAGCCGTAACCTACGGATTGCTTTTTTCATTATCTAGAGCCTTGTCCGCGATTTCTTGTTTTTGGATAATGGCTTGCGCGATTCTTTGGTCGAGACTGTTGTTAAGGACGATGTGTCTAACCAATACGTTTTCTTTTTGCCCGATTCGATGAAGTCGATCCTCAGCTTGCGTGACGTTTGCGGGCACCCAGTCAAGTTCAGCAAAAACGGCAATTGAGGCGGCTGTAAGAGTGATGCCAACGCCAGCGGCTTGTATTCCGCCGATGAATAACCTTGTGGGCGCATCAGACTGAAAAAGTTCAATCGAGTTTTGACGCTTTGCAATACTTGTTCGTCCGTCAAACCCTGTTGCAATAGATCCAAAAGCAGCCGCGATAGAATCGAAGACTTCGTGGTGGTACGTGAAAACGACAATTTTTGAATTCTCATCCATCACCTCTTTCAAATATTCTATCACATATGGAACTTTTGCTAATGCTACTTCTTTTCGGATCTTGGCGATCTCAATGAAAGCCGGAGATTCAAGGACAACGGCTCCGTGTACTTTCACGTAGGAGTCATAATCCATCCTCTCACGTTCCAAAAGCTTTGTCAAGCCCTTTTTCGCGTCCAGCACTATGACTTGGCGCGTCTTAGGCGGCAGTTCCCTCAGCACGTCTTTCTTCAGCCTACGAAGCATAAAGCGTTCCCGCATAATGGCTTGTAGCTCGTCTAAGTTATCGGCTCCGTCCCATTTCCAACCCACATGAACCTTTCGCCCTTTAGAGGCGTCAAATTGCTCGATTTCGAACAGTTTACAGTACCGTTTAGCGAAGTAGAACCAGTCGGAGCCCAAGCCCTCGGGATCCAGCACCTGGAGGAGCGGCCATAGCTCCTTAGGTTTGTTCAGGATGGGCGTGCCGGTCAATATGAGCAATCTGGCCCAAGGGATAGGACTAATCTTCGGTTTCGCGCCTTTAGCGCGTCTACGGCCGAATACCTGGGCCGTACGATCGGCTTTGGCGCTCTTCAGGTAATGGGCCTCATCTATGATCAACAGATCCCAAGGAGTAGCCCTAAGTTGATCCCCGTAGGCACTCAAAAGCTCATAGTTTATGACACAAACATCGCCCACTAAGCCATCTTTGCGACCCCGAATATAAGTCGAGCGCAGATCCTGCACGCCCCACTTCTCAAATTCGAGAGTCCAATTGATCTTTAAAGAGGCGGGGCATATTACGAGGATTCGTTGAGGCTGTATTACGTTTACAAGGCCGATGGCTTGGATGGTTTTGCCCAATCCCATTTCATCGGCGATCAACGTTCGATCGCGTTTGGAAGCATACTCTATGCCGGCCAATTGAAAAGGCAGGTAAGTTAAACCCTGTGGCACCGGGACGGAGATGTGCGAACTCTGGGCGCGGGATTCGTCCTTGTGCCTTCTAATCATTCAGCGACCGAATCCCAAATTTTATCTTGGAAAGTCTTTTCAGATGAGTGTCTTTCTATAAACTCACGGGAAATTTCCAAAGATTTTTGCATGGTATTCTGGAACTCTTCATCAACATCTAAAACAATTAACCAGTCTTCAATCGCCTCACTTATCATAACTGAAAAGGAAGAGAGCAGGTAACAACCGGAATTAATTTCATATGTAACTTCTATACTGGGGTTAGCTCGATGTACAAACCATTTCAAATTGTCTTTCTTGGGATAAGCCATCACGCTTCACTCCTTTTCTGCTTAAGCGCCTCTTGGAACTCAGCCATTGTTTTCAGTTCGGGATGATTCATTACAAAAATTTCGGGGTCATTCTCATATTTCTCGCTCTCACGAGGAAAGAACCGATGGAACATTTCGAGTTTTTGCTCGTCGGTAGCCGGCCCCAAAAAGTATTTCTTGTCTACGCGACCAGGCCGTAAAAGAGCCGGGTCTAATTTATCAATTAGATTGGTTGTTAAAAAGAACATACTTCCCGTGGGTGTCTCGATACCGTCTAATGCATTCAACAGACCTGACAATGTTAGACCAAAGAGTGAAGCATTGCCTTCTTTTTTATTGTCGCCTTTTTTCTTTTCCTTTAACACACCCTCTCGTTTATTATTGAGGCAATCTACATCTTCTAATACTACCATAGAATTGCTGTGAATTTCTCTCAAAGCAGCTACCAATAAGTCATCCGTCATACTACTTATTTTGAGGAGATATAAATCCATTTTAAAATGAGAGGATAATCCTAATAGAGAAGATGTTTTCCCCGTTCCGGGCGGCCCATACAATAGATAAGATCTATGATAAGGCATGCCCACCGAATCGTACCACTCTCGATTATTTTTGAAATCTTGTATGTCTTCAACGATATCTTTTTTCATTTGGGAGGGTAGAATAACTGATTCCCAAGAACGAGGTGAAAAATCTCCTGAAGAGTTCCACCCTGAATTTGCCCAATAATGAAAATAATTTCGTGATTTGTGTGTCTCATCATATTTCTGTTGGATATTTTCAACGAACTTTTTTAAGAAAGGCTGATCTCTGCCTATTACACGAAGAGTGATAGTTTCAGGGCGAGCTTCTGCATATTTCGGTTTTTCTTTTTCACGGGTAAATTCTAGTCGGAAAGGACGGCCCATGTATATAAACCAATGAGCACCCGGCGCAGGACTCAAAATAGTTTTATACGTATCATACAAATAGGGCGTAAAGACATCCACATGGCGAATTTTCTTGGATCTCTCATGTTGGTCAAACCACCACTTGAACCATACGAGAGCTTCGGAATCATCCGTCATAGTTAATGTCATTGAAAATAAATGTAGCACCCATTCATAGATCTTGCGGGGAATATCTTTAAAATAGGCAACGACACCCCCAATCATTCCTAACATGAGGCCGCCACCCAAAAATTGGTTGGGGTTGTGAACGATTAGGTCTATTGTCTCTTTAAAGATTCGCGGCAGCATCCGCCCTCCCCTTGATTTCTTGAGCAACTTTGCGGAATGTCCGAAGAGTTATGATCTGTTCTTTGTAGGCCTCTTCAACAATCTTGAGATGCGCCAACGCAGTTTCAGCATTGTTCGCACCCATTTGGCCGGCTTGTCCGATCCAACCTTCTAGGTGTCCTATTGAAAACATTACTGAATTATTATCCGCCATTTTGCTCCTCCGACTTAGATTGACTTTCCAATTTTTTGATCACGGCCTTTCTCTTATCCTCACGCCATTTCTTTTTATCTTTCCAATCCAAATACTTCATCCACCAAACACCCCATTCGAAATACATAATAGCAAATCCTTGAAGGACGATGATCCACAGGGCTATCTCCTCTCGGGGCATTAAGACTCCTTGGGCGGCTCCGTCTTAATCAACTCTTCATGTTCTTTGTTTATGGCCGCTTGTCTTTCTTGGCGCTCTTTATCCAACGCCCGTTGCTTCTCATAAAGTGCTAATCTTTTCTTCAGCCAAGCTCTATGTGCTTCGCCCATTATACACCTTTATTCTTCGTTCCGAAGCCGATGGATGGTTTGTTGATTGGTCAACCATACTAAGCGCTTCATCCCATCCAGGTCTACCCGCATACCACCTTTTTCCGCAGGAGTTGCAGCGAACTCTAGTCACATTATTTGTGAAAGTATGCTGAGAGACGTTGTAATCTTTCCAGGGACGACGCCACAATTGCGGACCACCTTTTTCATGTGTACAATTTCTGGGATCTCTCTTTAGACGAGCCCGAATTAAGGCATGCTCGGCCTCTGTCCTCAAACTGTATTGAGATACATAAGGCTGGGGTTTATTGAAAAAATCGTAAACTCTTTCCCATAAATCTTTTCCAAACAAGATGAGGAAATTTCTTGTCACTTTAAGCAAATCAACATATTTCTTTTTACCCGAGATGAAACTTCGGTGGGGTGCGTTGAAGTAAGCCATTAGGAATTTATTCTCCTTATCCAATCTCCTACGAATGCCCGCTCCAGAGGATTAGCCGCACCCACTGCTATCGCATGCGCCACAAAAGCCGTCTTATAGGCAATCAAAAGAGAGTGAGGATCGGACTCATTTACGGCCGCTAGTGTTGCAGGTCCAAAAGCCGCGTCAGGTGTTACGGATGGAAACTGCGGTTGAAGAACGCCTTGAAGTATCTTGACCGCGGTGCCCGGTCCGAATGGCACCCCTAAATCAAAGAGCTTGTTCGTGATGAACTGATCTTTGATCTGTGCATATAAAGGGTTCCAGTACCGTTGTGATGCGGTGAAGTAAATCTGTTTGGCTTGAGCGACTGTAAGATTTTCTATATCTACAGTTGGAAACTGCGCCGCGGAGATACCGAAATTAGTGCCCTTCAATTCTCCTACGCCGACCTGGCCGCTGGTCCAGTTGCCTTTATCGTTAGGATTCTTCTGGAAGCCGCCTTCGTGTTGGGGGTCCAGTGTGATTGCAACTGCGATATCAAAACTTGCCATGTTCTATACCTCTCGCGTTGTATTTGTCCGGGTGATCCACGAACTCCATGAATTCGATCGGACAGTAATTTGTATATTCGACCGCAAATAGCCGTTGCCAAGGGTTGTGAAGTTTTGTAGGGGTTTGCGCCCCTTCCTTGACATGAAACCCATGAAAGATGTTGTGTAGATGGCCGTGGATGTTACCTTGACAGTGCGGCCCTAACTCCCAGGGCAGATGTTTGGCCGGCTCATGCGTGATCCACCAATTTCGAAACATCAGTGCATCTACAGCCAGGTCAAAGCCGTTTTGCATCCACCACAGGCAAGACTTATCCCGATCGTGATTACCGCGGATTAGTGTCTTACGGCCCTTGAGGCTGTGCAGAATATCTCGAATGTGCTTCTTCGATCCTATACCGACGTCACCGGCGTGAATCACCAAATCGCCGTCCTCGACACGTTCATTCCAATTCTTGATTAGAAGGTCAGTGAAATTGTCGGGCCGATCGCAGTACGTCTTGATCTCCTCGTGATTGAAATGTGTATCCGCGATCACAAGTGTTCTCATTTATCACCCATAACCAATTTTTTCAACTGTTTAATTCTACGTTTTGAAACACCTAAAATACGCCCAATTTCTTCTGCCGTAGGGAAAAATGATGTCTTAATGACGATTCTTTTCTTCATAAAACGTTATCGTAAGCGCCGGCTTTGAACAATCTCACAAGCTCGGCTTGAAACCGCATTCCGTGACTCGCAGTAGTGGGCATACCTACATAATCGTCACTTAATTTTAAGTGGCCCATTTCGTGTAACAAGACAACAATCATCAAATCGGGGTGTCGTTGAAGATCTTTGTGAATTTCAATCAGCTTCTCGGAGCATGTACAGAGGCCGTCCTCTTCCATATCAGAGAATTTTACAGTGGCTCTCTTTGGGAGATCGTTATTAAAAAATCTCTCATTGAGTTCGTCATAAAAGATTTTCAATTGTTTCAAACTGACATAGTTTTTCACAGTTCAGCACCTTCCGGCCATCGTGTGGGCGGCAACACAACATCTTGTTCAATTGTGTAATCTGATATACTACCTTTTAAGGAGTCTATATCAATGACCCCTGATTCGACGTTCCGATCGGTTCGAATATACTTACCTTTTTTGTAGATATGAATGTCCATCACTACCCTCCTTTCGTGTACCAATCGATCGTCTTTCGAAGGCCGTCTTTTAAATCTGTTGTAGCCACAAAACCAAATTCTTCCAGCGCTTTCCGAGTATCTAAAAGGCGACGAGGCTGCCCATCGGGTTTCGATGGATCAAATGTTATCTCACCCTCATATCCTACCATACTCCCGATCATTAAAGCAAGAGAAGATATTTTGATCTCCTTGCCCGATCCGATGTTTATAGGATCCGCTTTATCATACAGTTGAGTTGCTTTCACAACGGCTTTAGCTGCATCTTCAACGTAAAGAAATTCTCGACTGGCGTTGCCTGTACCCCACAATTTCACGGTTGACTCATCTGTTTTCTTTGCTTCCACGAACTTTCGGATTAAAGCGGGTATGACATGAGAGCTTTCAATCTTGAAATTATCACCCGGTCCATACAGGTTTACAGGCAAAAGATGAATCACATTGAAGCCATATTGTTGGCGGTAAGCCTGACCCATCACTAACAACGACTTCTTAGCTACACCGTAAGGTGCGTTCGTTTCTTCGGGATATCCTTTCCACAAATCCTCTTCCCGAAAAGGAGTTTCTGTTAATTTGGGATATTCGCAAACGGTCCCGATTTGAATAAATTTTTCCACCCCCCATTTGTAGGCTTGATTCATCAACAGAGCCCCCATAACGGCGTTGTTATAAAACAACTCTGCGGGTTTATTCTGATTGAGTCCTATTCCACCGGCTTGGGCCGCCGCATGGATTATAATATCCGAGGGATGATAGCACAGCATACTCCTAATATCCTTCTCTGTTCTAAGATCGTAAAAAGAGGAGCGGGGTACAAATACATGCTTACATCCTCCCTTAAATAATTCTTCAACAATGCGACGGCCGAAAAATCCGGCTCCACCAGTAACACATACCCGTTTCTTGTATAAATCAATCATTGTTTTTCAACTCCGCTTTGACCATAATTTCCACAAGTTCCCGGAATTTTACTTTAGGTTCCCACCCCAGAATTCGACGAGCTTTAGAAGCGTCTCCCAAGAGATAATCTACCTCCATGGGGCGATAATATTGCGGATCTATTTCGACGTGTTTAGTCCAGTCCAAACCTAATCGCTCTGCGGCGACATCCAAAAACTCTCGAACGGTATGGCTTTCACCCGTCGCGATAACAAAATCGTCCGGTTTGTTTTGCTGTAACATAAGCCACATTGCTTCAACAAACTCGGGCGCATAACCCCAATCTCGCTTGGCATCCAGATTTCCTAAAAAGAGTTTGTCTTGCTTTCCCAAACTGATGCGAACCAATCCTTTCGCTATTTTCCTGCTGACAAAAGTTTCAGTTCGTCGAGGACTCTCATGATTAAACAAGATGCCGTTGCAGGCAAACATCCCATAATTTTGACGATAGTTAATTGTAGTCCAGTAAGCGAACATCTTCGCTATCCCGTAAGGAGAGCAAGGATAAAAGGGCGTTGATTCACTTTGCGGGGGGCCGGCCAAACCGAAGAGTTCACTGGTGCTGGCTTGGTAAAACTTCACATAATCAACATCCTTAATTGCATCGAGTAAGCGCAGAGCACCCAACCCGTCTACTTCTGAGGTATACTCCGGCACTTCGAAACTGGTGCGTACGTGACTCATCGCCGATAAGTTATAAACTTCGTTGGGCTTCACAATTCGAACGACTCTACTCAAAGATTCGGCGTCCGTCATATCGCCGGAATGGAGATGGAGATCATCAATGATAGAATTAATGCGCTCCGTATTGTTGCTGCTTGTGCGCCGGATAATTCCATGTACTTCGTACCCCTTTTTTAAGAGGAACTCGGCCAGATAAGATCCGTCTTGACCAGTAATTCCAGTAATGAGCGCTTTCTTCTTCATGTCTATATTCTCCTAAATTAAAGTGAAATGTGGAAGTGGAACAATGAATCTTCCTCCGCCCAATAAATAATCTTTCTCACGAGTAACAAACTCCTCGATGAAGTGCCAGGGCAACACAAGGAAATAATCCGGCTTGAGGGCTCGCGCTTCTTCTTCCGAGACAATCGGAATGCGAGTACCCACTGTTACTTTTCCCCACTTATCGGGATTACGTTCTGAAGCAACAAGACATCTCCAGTCTAAATCAAAATACTGCAACATAGTATTCCCTTTAGTTGAAGCGCCATATATAGCCACTCTTTTTCCTTGGCATACCCGTTCATCTACAAATTGAAATATATCATCTCGGATTCGCTCTATCCAAGTAGCGAATTCTCGATAAGTACTAATTTCATCTAGTTTCATTTCATCTTCTTGAGCTAGTATCGCTTCGATTCTTTTAATTGCACATACATCACACTTGGCTTCGTCGTCATTCATGATAAAAACTCGAATGCTACCTCCGTTGACATCATTAAACTGCACATCACAGATTGTGAGATCGTGCAAATCTAATAGATACTCAAGAGATTTCAGAGAATAATATTCAAGATGTTCGTGGCAGATATTTCCGAAATCATGCTGCTTTAGCATCATGGGCAAGTAACTCATTTGCAAAACCCACACGCCGTCAGGATGCATGACTTTCTTGACATCTGCAACAAACTTATTGGGATCCTCTAAATCATAAAACATTGCGATAGAAGTCACGATCATAGGTTGAAGATCCGGTAAGGGAAAATGCTGTTGAAATTTTTCTGCTGTGAAAAAATCAATTATTACCTCATGGGCTACATCTCTGGATAGGTGTGCTAAATTCTCTGCGGGATCGAAACCAATTCTATAAATATTCTTTGTTTTATAAGATGCAAGTAAAGTGCCGTCATTGCATCCAATATCCAGGACGGCTTCTCCGGGGCGAAGACCTACCAACTGTTCGGCTGTGTTAGCAATATCCGCTAAAGCATTTCGCATGGTCTGATTGGTGCCCGAACGATACCAATAATTCTGATACATCGCGTTGCACGGCACGGTATGGCGTAGCTGTAGCAGGGAACACTGCTTGCAAAGTACTAGCTCCAGAGGTGCTTTAATTCCGTCCGATTCGCTGGGCAGTAAAAAGTTTGAAACATATTGTTCTCCCAAAGAAAGAACAGATTCGAATTGTCCTTCACAGACTCGGCATGTGGTTCGAGTTATCATAAGTTTTCCGGTAGGGTATATCCGCCTCGATGCAAAATGGCTTGTCGGCCTAATATTGAGGGCCAATATCTTACTTGCCATCCTTGGGGAACTACAAATTCGTATGATGTATTAACCCAATACTTACCTTTTGCAAAAGTAATGTCATCAATCACTACTAGAGAATCAGGAGCGTATTGTGTGATCACTTCTAATTCTTTTGGAACTTGATCCTTGCCGTCATCTACATAATACGTCTCGTTGCCGTGCGCATCCAGCCAAAACAGAGCCCGCGTAATTCCGTATGTTTGGAGTATTTCACCCAACCGCTCCCCGCTGGAGCCTTTGAAAAAGAAATAATTCTCGGGTTCAACATAATCAAAGGGGGCATCTGTGACTACATCGATCGTAAAGGCGCGATCAAATTGTCCCCGAACGGCTCGAAATCTATCACCCTTCCAGGTTCCTGTTTCTACAAAATCCCGGAGATTGAATTCTTTTCCTAATCTATTGAGTAAATTTGTGGGGTCGCTCATCTTATTCTCCCTTGCCGTATTTCTTGGTGGTTCCCTGTTTATATAGTTTCTGTAATTCACCCTTCGCGATTTCGTTCAAACCCTCATCGATCGCCTGGATTAAATCGTTCCTCTGTTGATTAGCAACATTAGTTATGCGGGTGGCATCAGCTATCTGCTTGTCGGTGGCCTTTGGATCTCTCTTCAAGTCTTCGGCCGCCCAAATGCGCAAATTGGCAATAGCTAATTGATCGATTAAATTGCCTAGACTAATTTTCATATTTTATCCAATGTATCAGACAACTTAGTTTTGAATTGTTCTCGATGATTTAAACTCGGCGGATCTGTTGTCACAAGCTCGAAAGGGCCGTTTGCTATTGAAATGGAACTCATAGTAAAAGATCCACAATACTGTATTTTAGGGGTCGGCTTATTTCCCCAACAGTTTACTGCTTGAGAGATCCCGCTGGATACCCCGATAAATAGATCGCAGTAGTTATTAACTAATGCCGTTTGCCTCACTGTAAATTGAGAACAAGATACTACACCCACATCAAAAAATCTAGAGTTATCTTCTAAACATGCGAAAATGAAATTGCACGAGCCCAGTTTTTGCCGGCACAGGGCTATAGTTTCTCGTATTAAGTCATCGTCCCACGGCGATTTGCCGGAGTAAAAAGAGGTTTCCAGCATTACAGTCTTTTTATAAGGAAGTCCGTAACAAAAATCCGCTACTGCCTTTTCTTCCCCGTCTAAAAAACCCAAATAAGGATGCCACTCCCATGACGGATCAGCCCCAAACACCTTTCTGGATACATTAGGATAATCAATTCCGTGCCGCTGCTCCACTGACATCATCCAAGGAGCGGGAAAATACCCCCGCTCTAAATCCTTTGTGGATTCAAACAGGTGCTTGTGCCCTTGATCCAAGTGATTGTTTGAATCCTTGAGTGTACTAAAATCTGCCCACAGTGGTTTTCCATCGGCTATTGCACTGGGATTCTCTAGTAAACACCGTTCTGGTAAACCCCAACCATGCGGCCAATGCCTGATTTCCAATATAGCATCATTATACTTCAGAATTTCATTATTCGGCGCACTGCAAAACCAAACGATGTCTTTGTCGGGCCATAAAACATCTTTGTATTTCAACACGGATGTGGCTTGCATGATGTCGCCGTTTGCACCCGGAAGAAAAATCCCAATTTTGTCTTTCATATTATCCTTTTTTAATCAGGTGCCAAAAACCGTCTGAAAAAACGCTATCTTTGATATCAAAAATCAGGCTCATTTTTTCTCGCAACTGTTTTACTTGATCCGGAGTCACTGTCATCCATCCGGGATCATTTTTCTCTTCGTGAAGCTCCAAATTCATGTATTTAATATTCTTCATAGAATTCAAATCTGTGCCCATTAAAACTTCAAACTCAGCACCCTCAATATCCATTTTTACACAATCCCAAACTGTATCACCCAACGCAGAAGCAAAAGTAATGCAAGGCACGGGAGTCGCTTTAGAACTTTGTTCTATTTTTCCGTTACGGCAAGGACGATCTCCGTCCATATGCCCAACGCCCCTAAAATTAACTTCGCCTTCGTGGGTCCAAATAGCAGTATTTATCGCGTCGGCATTGATACCGGTTCGTGAGAACATATCAGTCATGATCTTATAGGTTTCGGGATCCGCTTCGTAGGATGTAACTTTCGCCCCATTCATCGCCCAGAATGCTGTAACCATTCCGAGATTAGCACCGATATCAAGTACAAGGGCACCGGGAAATGGTTTGAAGGTATAAGGATCTTTACCGGGAAGGAAATCGTAATTATATTTGGTAAAATATTCAAGAATTTGTTTTTGTGTTTCTATCATAAATCCTCCGAAGAAATTTGACACAGCCTAAAATAGAATTCTAAATAGGCTGTGTCAAGTTTGTTAACTCATTCTAGAAAAATAGAGTGAATTCGATGACATTCTGCCCCACTGGCGGAGCCGAACTAAGAGTGAAGGTGATTACGTTATCAACAAGAGTGGCGGTACTTGGTGAAATACCACCCACACCGATTGGTTGTGTAGCTCCTGGATTTTGAGCGAACCAATTTTGAGCTGTTCCTAAAACTCCTGAACCGAATAAAATAACATACGGATCGTGAAGTAGATCAAGAATGAAAGTGTTGTTTACACCGTCTCCTTGAACTTCTACACCGCATACAATCGCTCTTTGTAGATTTGCCATTTGTTTCTCCTTTTTAAATCTACTATAGTTTGCTGATTACATCTTCTGGATAACACGATTCGCTCTTCACTTTTTCTATTTCTTCTTTATTGAAATATTGCGGATCAAGATACCAGTCTTCAAAAGGACAATTTTCGAAATCTGGGTGTCGAACAAAAATATCCGCGCAAGTCAGAACGTATCCTTTGCTTAAAAGAAACTCTCTTTGAGGAACGCGGTATTTATCGCCGTATTGGTAGGCGTCATGCTCAATACCTATGATCTTGAACCGATACTTATCGTGCGGTAAAATTTTAATAACTTTCAGATCAAGCACATCTACATCCAGAGATAAATAATCTATAGAAGAGGACGGATTCAATTTCGCAAACGCAGCGGCGTAATCTATTTTTGTGGCATCACCATTGATATAAGTGCAACCTTTCCTATCTACATAACTACTGTTGTATTGACCGTCAAGCTCAACGCATAGCCCCCTCCAACCCAATTGTGAATCTAAAAAATATGAGTTATTATGATACATTGAGTGCGCTGAACCGATGTCAACGTACGTGCCGTCTTTTTTGAAATTAAACAGACGGGCACAAAATTCATCCAGTCGAGAACTGCTGTGACAGTTAGGATAATTGGTGAATGATTTTTTCATTCTTATTCTTCCAACCGTTTCTTCAACCATTCCGTTTTCTTTATATGGTAATCAGAGGGTTGTTGATTCCAGTTAGAGCCCCTGTAATAGTGTAGGAAAACAGGCTGTCCTTCAATCAAAAGAAATGCATAATCTGAAGGATGAAAATCTGTTTCGGGATCGTCCTGTACGTGCTGAAAAGCCAATTTCAATGTTTTAAGTTCAGGATGCGCCGCTAAGTATAAACTTGTATGGCCGCCAACATCTACGGGAACGCCTTCGACCCGGCCGCACCACCAATTCATAGATTCTGGATCTGGCAACTTAGACATGTCAAAGAGTACGAAGCCGGGATGGATATAATCCACGGTCAATCCTATTCCTTGAGGCACAAAACACATCTGATAATTTTGCAGATAATCAGTTAATTTGATGGGCGCTACCAGGAACATATCAAAATCCAGTATTAGAATCGGATCTTTTTCTTTGGAGATAACACTCTTCCAGGCCCAATAGAAAGCGTAAGCGTGAGCCACATTGGCGCAAGTATAGGAGCCCCCACGGTTGAAAATAGTAACCGCTGTTTCCATGATTTGGCAATCTTCGGCCATTTTCTTGTCCATCTGGATATCAATAACAGGAATGCCCAATCTGTGGCACTCTGCGTTTATTTTCTCGTAGTTACCGCTTGCTCGCTCCTGACCGAAGGTAGAGTTATTGAAAACCGTGAACACGAATTCGTCCTTGAGATTCTTTTGAAGGGCTCGGTACTGTAACTCGATAAAATCAATTTTATTGAATGTGAAAGTAAAAATTTTTATCATTAGCCCTCCAAAATCTTAACGGCTTTAATTATTGCTTCAATCTTTGGAAGATAGGTATGCTTTTTGGCTACCTCGTCCATAAGATTGTGTAGTTCTTTCAACGACATACTCTGAAGGCGTTCTTTCGCATCAAAAAACAACCGATACGTATCTGTATTGAAAATCAGTTTTCCCCCAAACAACTCGTTGGCATAAGCTGAGTGAGTAAGTGGCATTTGACCATACGATAAATTTTTGAAAATGCGACAGGACATGTATCCCTGCGCAACTTGATCCAGTCCTTGAAATGCCGGAGCCATGTACGAATCCTTAATGAGTTGAATGTGCTCGTCGATCGAAACAACGCGGCCGTTGTTGTACCCTCCATATCCTTGATATTGAATGCCGTTCTCTTGACAGGCACGGGAGAAGTCTTTAATCGCTTTATTTTTATTCCCGTCTACGGATCCGATATAATTACATATGCGACTCTCTTGGTTGAAAACTCGGAGGGGTTTGTTGGCCTCAATTTCATGGGGAAGTAAGTCAGTTCCCCAATACATCATCATCGTTCGAGAAGAAGCATCGAAGTAAACGTCCGGTCCTATCTCTTGAACAGCCGAAGAATATTTATTTGATAGAACGTGTACACCATATCCCATCATGTTCAGACCGTCAAAATAAGATTCATGAGGATCGTTGGAAATATTGTGGATGAAATAGAAGCAATCATCTCTTTGGGGTAGCCCTTCAAGGACGCAATTCATACTGAGGAACATAGTATTTGAGAAGTCGTACTTAGACAGATCATCCCCGTTGGATAGGTAATAAGCTTCTTTTCCCATATACTTTAGAGCACGGAGAAATGCTCGATGAATGTGATTAAAAGTATTGCGATCATCTCGATCGCTCCACATTACCCATTGGCAGGTGTCAATGTTAAAACTCACTTTACCCTCACGTAGAAAATTGTCTCCGAACACTGTTGACCTTGCCCTTCTCCACTGATAACCTCTTTTGTGTAAGAAGGGAAATGCTTTGTCAAATCTTCTTCATGAAATGAGAAGATAGGAATACCCCACTCATCAATATACAATAGTCGAGTCGTGTCACCGAACGCCGTGCATACAACAATAGCTAATTTCTCACAGGATGTCAAGGCGTTCTTTAACACTCTCTCCCATTCAAAATTATGCTCCAATACGTGCCTTAAAAGAATTCCATGAGTGTTGGATGTGTATTTTGTAAGATCAACCACGGTGTCGCAGCCGTCCGGAGTACCATCTACCCCTACATAGGGCTGCGTAAAGAATTTGCGAGCATAGGCCTTACCGCAACCCCAATCCTCTACAGGTCCATCATCAAGAAAGACAGCAGTCTTCTTATAAGTCTCTTCTATGCCGTAAAAGCCGGCAACGTTGGCACCGGTTGCGTCTCGATGACCTGCCCACTTATCCAACATACTTCTATTACCGTCCGGAGGCCAAAGATCGGGATGTAAAGAGTGAATTTTTGTAACTAATTCAGGTCGGATTTTTGTAGCATCTTTCAACATGGAATTCGGTTTTTCTCGATAATGAAATAGAGGTTCAGGAAGAATTTCAATTCTCCAACCTCTTTTAAGAATATCAATCCATAAGTTCCAATCTTCATAACCATGCTTCAATTGTATATTATAGAAATTTCCGGTTTCTTCTAATGTTCCACGTCGTATCAAAGAACAAACAGGAACACAATTATCCTCCATGAGTTTTTCAACTGTTGGAGTCTGTGTATGCCAGATATAATCTTTTATGCCGAATACGGATGCCCACGTTCCTACAACACCGGTTCTATCTTTCATTAGAGGTATCGTCTTTTTCAGATAGTTCGACTCAATCCAATCGTCCGCATCTAGAGGTAAAATTAAATCGTGCCCGTTGCGTGAATGCGTTGCATTAATTCCCGCATTCCTGGCGGAAGATAAGCCCATATTTTTTGGTTGTTGAATGATTTTTATTCTACATCCAAATTCTCGCGCTATAAGAGTCTTTCTTGTGGTTCTTACCTCGCGGCCTTCTTTACGATCCGTGCAATCTTGCTCACGATGTTTGTACCATTCTATATTTATTTTATCACCGACCTTTTGTAAGTATTCGGCAGCTAATCGTTTAGTTTCTTGACTGTACTCAAGTACTTCACGTTCGATTTCTCGTATTTTGCATTCGCGAGCCACATTGAGTGAACCATCCGTTGATCCGTCATCTACTATGATAACTTCGAGATTAACGAGATCCGGAAAAGCAACAATATCAGAAAGATCTTGGGTTAATGCCGACTCTATCGCTTGTCTTAGATACTCTTCTTGGTTATAGACCGGAATGATAATGGACACTAACATTAATGCCCACCTTTTTCGAGGGCAAGAAGACGGGGCTCAAAAGGCCCTCTATTCGCTCGTGCCCAAATCTGTCGGTAATGATCGTCTTTCTCAGGATAACAATAAGAAGGACTCAGAATTTTTGAAGGTGGATGATCGAATAAATATCGGTTAAGATGAGACTCGTCAACCCAAATTGCTTGCACTCCGCGGGATTGATCTATATCGATGTCTCTAGCGATGTCCAAAGACATGTCCAAAAATGCGGAAGTGGATCCGCCGTTAAATCCTCCGCAAAAATATGTTCGCACTTGAGGACAGTACGCTGTTGATGCGACATTCGTTTCAGGTGTTCCGGCTAATCCGACGTAACCGGGATGTTCAGTGGCGGTTATACCCTCAGAAAAAATTTCTTCGCCTACGGGAGCAACGAAACGCATGTCAACGTCTGAATAGAAAATAAAATCATATCGAGATAAGATTTTTTGAATGCTTGTAAATGCGTGGTATCTAAGGTAACTGGCTTGAGGATAGCCTTGGTACGTATACGGGACCGCATACTTCGCCTCCGTGTTTTCCATAGGTTTATCTGTAAATAAAACTACATCGTGGGGCACAAAATATTCTCTCGCATTGGTTATAAATGCCTTTGCATAATTTCGATATTTCTCTCCGGTAGCAATTAAAACCAAAGCGGTCCTCATCGCAATCCTCCAAATACAGCGGAAGATCTTTTCTCTAACCACTTGGGGTTTTTCTCATACCATCGCACAGTGTTCTTTAAGCTGTCTGAAAAATTTCGAAGAGGTCGCCACCCCATATTTGATAACTTGGACCCATCCAATGCGTAGCGAAAATCGCAGCCGGGTCGATCGGTGCTTACCAAATCATACCTCAAAAATGCATTCAAAAAATCAGCGATGCTTCGAGCGACTTCAAGGTTCGAAACCTCTAAAGATCCCGAAATATTAAATTTATCTCTTGATGGTTTCATCGTCAGTAGAAACATCAAAGCATCCGCAACGTCAGCCGCATGGATATAAAATCGAGATCCGGGTGTGTTTTTATCGTTTGTATGAATTCGAACCTTCTCTCTTTTAGAAATCATGCTTATCATTTTAGGGATAAAAGCTTCGGGATTCTGCCTTTCCCCAAACACATTAGTGCAATGGGTAACGGTTAAGGGCACACCGTAAGTGTTGGCCCAAGCTAAGGCTAGTTCTTCACCCGCGGCTTTCGTAGCGGAATAAGGATTTGTAGAATTATATCTATCCCATTCCTTGTGCGGCACGCCCCCCAATGCCGGACCGAACACTTCATCCGTGGAGAAATATAGAAAATGGGATACACTCTTTATTTCCCGAGCCAATTGTAGCATTTGAAAAGTTCCCATAATATTTGAATGGATGAACTTTTCGGGATCAGCGATGGATTTATCTACATGAACTTCGGCTGCCATATGCACAATATAATCTACTCTCCCTAGTTCTTTCTTCACATCATCATGAATTGGGCGAGATAAATTCACAGGAAATACACGAACTCTTCCACTGTCTAATGCTCCAATATCTTGTAGCCGCTCTACGCCACGGGAAGCATAGGATAGAGCATCAAACACACTGATGCACCAATTTGTATGATCTAAGATAGTTTCGATGAGATGATGTCCAATAAAGCCGCAACCACCTGTGATGACGATGTGTTTAGTTAGCAAGGCGCACCCACCTAACCGGTACCAAATCTTCACTTTGTGCTCGCATCTCTTCATTTTTAAACCAGTATTCAGGAGCAATCACAATACCCCGTTGATCTGGTCCTAAATATGCGCCCCACCAAGAATAACTGGAATTCGCTACAATAGCATTCTGGCATAGCGACATAAGATATAGATCTTCGAATTCGTTTGTATTTTCTACAACAGTACAATCGAGTAGTAAAGATTTTGCAAATTCTTTATCGTCCGAAAAAACATAAAATTTCAAATCTGGATTTTTTCTTTGTAACGAGGACACCGCATCAAGATAATAATCGTTCGATAAAATCCCATGAAATGATCTATGCGGTTCGATCAAATAATCCGTTCTTCTAATATGAATAAAAACTGTGTTCTTTCCATCTGAATGAATTCTATCTGCGTATTCTCGGGTTGCTTCGCTGCGACCCATTCCAACGAACACCTCGGATAGAATTCTAGTACGAGCACGTTTGAAATACCTCTCATTCTGCCAATATCCATGAAGGATTGCATCACCTTTTTCTTCTGCGACTCTCAAAATAGCAGGATCAAACTTTAAACTTGACTCGTGAATTCCGTGGCCTTTTCCCACACCCAATGAGAGTTGTAATCCCAATTTATCCAAATTGTACTTTCTTTTGTTGTCGCGGGCGAAACCCGAAATGTCAAATTGAACTTCTTGGGTTAGGCCCAAAGAGCGGCCCAACGCATAACCGAACAATTGATTTCCTAATCCTCCCACGAGTTTTATCGTGATCATCTGTGCTCCGCGTACATCCGTTCCATCCACTTGAACTTCAAATCATAACCGCTTTTGTATTTATAGGAAGGAAAGTGCCAAGTGGCAACCCCTTCTAAATTTTTGGCGTCTCCGATTCTAATCATTTGGCTCGCATCTCCGCTTTTGATTTCTCCGGCTTCGTACAACGGTCCTAATATTTGACCTATCCACAAATCTTCAGCCCAAATATCCGGCTCTCTTTGAATGATAATCTCTGCGGCTTTTCGAGAGAGAAAATATCCTAATCCACCTGATGCCCAAGGATAACATTCACCAACCCAAGTATGTCTTTTTTCACGGTCTATTGACTCATAAACGAATGTTTTACCCAATGGCTTCCGTATTACACCGTAGTAGTCGTATTTTTCGAATCCGCTTCTTAACAGATTTTGCAGGATAATAAAACTATCTGTATCGCAGAGGAAAGTAAAATCATAATTATTTTCAATTGACCACCTTAGGATTTCCCGAGTTTTAAAAGGTAAGGATGCATAATCGTCTGGACAATTTACACTCACTTCGTCTCGTTGATTCGCTAGCAAAATTCCATTGCCGTTGCCCATGAAAAAATGAAGATCAGCATTGATAACATCTTGACCCCAAGTGCCGCGAATAACTTCATGGTAGTCGCGGTCACGATCTTGCCGGCAGCTTTTAACAGCAATCAACGTTTTCATCGAGTTAGCGGTTCTTTATAATCGATTTTTTCGTAGTCAATCTTACCAGAGCCAAGAACATATTTACGTATGCCACGACGATCAAAGCACGGACGAGCGCTAGAACTAGCTCTTTTCCGAAATTGTTTGTATCTATCACTATCCTCCCCTTGTTGCTCACTTATCTGAGCACCGGGCGCAACAGCAACTTTAAATCCGGCGCGTTTTATGTCCACGAAAAAGGCCCCGTGTTCGCCCCCACCTATTTTCACATCATCGTCCCAACTCACTTTTTGAAAAATTTCCCGTCGAATCAGAGAATAATTCACCGTTAGATCGCACTCAAAATATAGCGGCACAGGAGGCATGATCGAAAAGTAAACCCTATGTTCAACTATTGTATCTCCCTGATCCTCTATATTAAACTCATAGGATCCGCGGACCCTCCCACTGACAACACTAAGACTTGGATCGTGCTCCAAAACATAAAACATAATTTCAATACCTTGTCGGACTGAAGGCGGTCGAAAATCAAAATCGTCAGATCCGATCAACAGGTAAGGTCGCTGGTTTACACGAGCAATCATATTGGATTTCGCTCCGAAACCCGAATCGAACGGCATACAAATAACCTCATGTCCGTCTCGAAGTAAATCTGAATAGACACCCTCTTTTTCATCGGACGCATCGCCGTCATCAGCAACGATCATTTGCACTTCAGGCATGGTATCCCGTATGGCCTGGATAGTGTTGAAAAGCTTGTCATCCCGAAGGAACGTTTTTATTCCTATGCTAACTCGACTAAGATTCATTCTTCACCTTGTTGGCTTCGGTCCTCTTCGCCAGTTTCTCGCGGCGGCTCTGCAAACCTATAGCCGTCACAGTTAGTTGGCGATTCGGCAGTCGAGCGCCGGGTACAGCCGACAGTTGATTAATGCGGCGAGATAGTTTTTGCTGATCACGAGCTAATTTCTTTGTTCGACCTGTCTCAAATCGTAATTGTCGGCCGGCGAGTGTTCGAGAGTACTTCATGCACTCAACAGCATACTTGAAATACGGCGCGTTTGTGGGGTAGATTTCCTGGGTGCGCTGAACCAGTCGGAGCTTGCGTTTGCTCGGATGGGGGTGGAATCGCTTCTTGGCGACTGCCCGCGCCCCTATCACGCCCTTCAGTGTCTTTTGTGATGCTATCAAAATTTTCTTTTCACCTTCTGGCGCGAGATCATAGCGGCCGGTCGCATATATGGGTTTACATATCTTAATAGATCGATGACGATTTCCGCAGATTTCACAATTGAACATTTTGCCTAATGCGGGGTTTCTTCCACTAAATGAGCGGGCTCGAATAGCTGCGCGGGCTGCGGCGACATCTTTATCCAGCTTAGATAACAGATTAATTCGAATCATGTGTCTCCTTACCAGCCTATCTTGAGGCCGATCAACCAGTCAATATCTTCCGGAGTCAACGGCAAAACATCATACTTGTCTTTCGGTTTGACACTTGAATCGAAACCAAATTTTGAAATGGCCGTGCCATTTTTAAGCTGATCCGATATTCGTCGCATAAGATTGGCCGGCGGCTTATCTCCCGCAGTGTAGTGCTTTACTCGTTCTTCAAAAGTAGAGCCGTCCGCACAGATATGATTTAAAATGCCTTCGCTGTGGTTAACGCCGCACCATTGACAAACCATCAGGGTATAATCCTCATTACGTTATATCGAGAAGGTCGCACCTGATAAATCAATACCCAAACTTTTGCGATGATTTCGATTGTCCCCAAAAACAGAAACGCGGAAATCAATCCCGCTATCAACGCTCGTTTCACCCTCTTACTCGACGTATTGTAACCGTTTTGCTATTTCCGATTTCTACCGAATGTTGAAATATCTCTTGAGGGCCGCGTGCCGTATTGGTTTCAAACTTTTGTTTCTCCCAGGCCTCGCGACTTGCGCCGTTCTTACGTTCTCTATGGCTCTTCTTAGTGCCGGTGCGGATTTGATCAGACATTAAATAATTCCTGCCCCTCGTTCACTTTGTTCCCGATCTCGATGATCATCTTCTTCGAGTTCGGTTCGGTAAACGCCCGTCGCTTTGACTTGATCGACTTCGGTTTTTAACTCAGTATAAAGTCGATAAAGTAATCGAACATCATCCGGTGGCACCGACAAGCGAGCTTCGAGATGATTGCCGATGTCTCGAATAATTTGTTCTTCAGTGCGTTCAGACTTGATTTTCTTTTCACTTTTCTTTACTGAAGCTGCCGCTGCATCTGAAACTGAATGACCCATCTGTTCCTCCTTAAGTGGCTGTGGGGGCTGGATTCGAACCAGCAATTGGACGCGTAACAGGCGTCTGCTGTACCATTGAGCCACCCCACATTAGATTTAAACTAAAAATTCCTCAACGATGCCGATCGCTTCTGCCACGGCCAAAAGTCCAAATGCCAAAAAGACTAAAGCACTTTCAGTATAAATAACGATTAGACCGTAACCGGCTAGTCGAATTCCACTCTTAGCAAAAGATGCCGATCGATGCGTGAAAAATTTTTTCATAGATCTCCTTACCAGATTGTTTCAAATGCGCCCTTTTTCGCCAAAGTCAACATGCAATCCTGCCATTCCGGGCCATGTTCGTCGCCTCCGTAAGTTTCGTTTTTGTTTTCATAATTTTCGTATACTCGGATATGACACGACTCGTGAAGGACGGCCTCTCGCTCATCTGTTAAAGTTTCATTGTAGGTGGGGCTGACCCATACTTTATACCAACGGGTTCCTACCGCATGAGACGTGCAGGCTACATTAAACCCGCCGTCAGTAGGTTTATCGGGACACTCACCTTCTACGAAAATAACATTCTTGGGGAGTTTATTATCAAAATAAAGCTCATTGTCACTCTGATAAAGAGCCGCAGGGCTTGTTTTAAATCGGTATTTTGGGCCGGCATGAGCAATGCAAAATCCGCTTACCATGAGGAGAGCGCCAGCAAAGGCGGCAATGACGAGTGAAATATTAACTTTCATCCTATACCTCCTATTCGGAGACTACGCCCCTCAAATCCAAATGTCAAGCATTATTTACCCGAGGTTTGTTGCTCCGGTCCGAATGCAAATATGGTTCGACCCTCAAAGGGATCTTCACGAAAAGGCACAATAAGTGCTGCTCGGGCATTCATAGTTACTGCATGACAATCGGCTATATACTGTTTGAATTGCTTACGAATCTTTCTTTCAAATCGAACTTCTTCCTCGGCTCGCATTGACCACTCCATGACAGTTATTCCTTCCGGTGCTTGAACAACTTCGTACCTATTAGTGATTCTATTGAACTTAAAGTGCTTTGATTTCTTTTCACTACCGATATAGGCTCTTTCGATGTCGGCCCGGCTGATCAGATCTACACGAGGCACTCTTTCGCGCACTATGGGCATCCAGATTTGATTTTCATCCTTAACTATGCCTCGGGCTAGGAGCTTGAACGTGCGCATCGCCTTGCCACTCGCAACGGCCTCGTCGGCTCGATAATAGGTGATAAATTTACGACATCGGCAACGATTGGGCAATTTCAGGTAGGTGACACTTACAACAACTTCACGCTCCTCTAGTGGAAAATCTTGTCCAAGTTTGAGAGGTACTCCGAAGTCCTTTACTTTCTCGGTTTTCCGGATCTCAATATACCTCTCCTCACGCATGAGGCTTTCCGGAGGGTAGTGCCTCATTTTGATACGGCAACTATGAACCCGAACTGGTAGATGGATCTCTCTCATTTTAAGGATCTTATGAAACGAAGAATTACTTCACAACCCTCTCTAAAGGATGTTTTAACGCGGGCATGTTTTTTCGAGGCCTCCCTCGCGGTTTTTTAAAGGATTTACCGGTATCTGATCTAAGGCCCGCCGCAGCCCTTTTGATAGCTCGGATTGTGGAATTTACAGCGGAATACGTCAGTTTTAATTCCGAAGCGATCTGACCTCGACTCCAATTCTGGTTAAAATAAAGATAGAGAATTCTTACCCAACGACCGGCTCGTTCTCTTTGCTTTTGATCTTTTTCCAAATTAGGAAAAACTCGAAGTAAAAACTCTTGAATTTTTTTATGACTATAAGCCCAGGATGGTATTGTTTTCTTTGGGCGACGAATTTTTAAAATTTGATGGCCTGTAGTCATGAAAGGATCTTGACCATCTAAAAATCCTCGAAGCTCTTCGAATGTATCTGAAAGCATGCGGCTCCTTATTCACTATAAGTAGATTCATTGGATCGATGTGTTTGTTCGGCCATACTTTCTCGCCATTCGGTTTCCCCACCAGCTATGGTTCGACGTTTGCTCTCATTGGCGCAAGTAGGACACAACCAGCCCCATTCCGCTTTCCAGGGAGCACCGGACGGCGTTGTTATAGGAAGAGCATCAGTTTCACGGCCGCAGTTCCCGATACATTTAATCATGATTCCTCCTAAAGTTTTTTATCGAACTGATGGGTTTGAAAATGTACATCAGTATCACGAGTATCTGCATCTGATTTATAAGAACGGCCAACCGCGGCTAATTGGTGTGCGCGAGGATGGTTTTTACAAACAAACCGTACTTTGGGTGATACCGCTTCTTCTGTTTTGAAAACTTCTTTGCACCCTTCTATAACACACTTCACCTCATTCATCTTCGCCCTCCGGCTCTGGCTCATCATCGAAGAGATCTATTTCATCGGGACTTACCAGTTTAAAATGTTCATTCTTGTAAACTTCATCTTTCTCCACAAACGCTCTAAAATAAGGATCTCGGCGATCGTCTTGTGGATAACGAATGCCGAAAGTGTTGGGCCATTGCTTGTTCTTCCAAGAATTTACAATCTGTACGATCTGCCGACCGGCGATCAATCCGGCCTCGGCGGCTGATTCCTGCGTAACAAAACCCGAATTGAATTGCAATCGTTGACGTGTAAAATTTGACTCGGACACTTTCAACGCATTATCTTCAAGCCAGGCATCTTTTTTGGCGGTTGCCGCTTTGGTTGTATCCAACTTACCATCGGTCTTCTTACCTTGTGCAACATTCATCGCTTCCATGGCGAACTGGCCGCCTACGAGCCACGCGCCGCCCTCAATCGTACCGGCAACAATCATTTCAGTTCCGGCTTTATAAACCCCCACATCCACCAACAATGTAACTTTAGAATTCTTTTTGTAACCCAAGCTCTTCTTGACAAAAGTTAAAAAGGCTACGTCTCGAATTCCGGACTGCCAAGAATATCGACGAAGCTGTTTGTCGAACGCCGGCATACCCGGCCGGGCATCGTAGTCTTGGCCCGATGTCTTGATATCAACAATTAGTGGCCTCAAAATTCCATACTCTGGTTTCCAGTGTACGGGTGTTAACATTGGGTGTGCAGGATCCACGTAGCATACGATGTCCAGTTTACCAGCGTCTTGAATCTCGCCGTAGTTAGGGTCGTTGGGATAAACTTCCTTAGCATATTCCCGTTGAAAGACGCTGCCGCCTCCGAGTGGTATAGGCAGAGAGAGATGGCGAACGATATAGAGTTTCGTCATATCAATGCCCATGCGATTAAGTGTTTCCCAGTTCTTTTCTACCTTCGTATAAATTACGTCCTTCATATCTTTGGTCGGAGCCCAGAGTTCCAGAAACTTCTCGGTGATGCCCATTCCATTGTTATCATGGAAATATTCAATCGCTTTTTCCAATGCTCGACCGAACATAAAGCGAGCCATATCTTCTTTTTCTTTCCAACCCAAAACTCGGCGAGCATAGTATTTACTGGGGCTTTGTTCATAATCCCCGCCGGCGCTATAACTATGTTTCCGCCAAGGCTCACCCTTCGTGTTGATGTATAGAAACGCCATCTTCTTCCTCCGGCTCATATTCTATAATTCGATCTTGGTAATTGTTGAGGTACATACTGAGTGATTTATAGAAACTGATATGAAGTTCACGGGCGGCACGGGAGCAAGCCACGAAAAAAATGCGGGCTTCCTCGGGCAACTCTCCGTCCTTATGGGGCATGGTGCCTTGCTTACACCCCACAATAAAAACAGTGTGCCATTCTCGACCTTTAGCTTGATGTACGGTAGAGAGGGTCAACGCATCCGATTTCTTCCGAGCATGGGTAAGGCGGCGCAAATAATCTAAAAATTCTTTAATATTACCTTTTCCGTGGGCTATCTTCACGATGCTATTTAGGTTTTCGACAGGACTAGACTCCATGGGATTACTGCCAGCCTGAGAATAGAGGGCTACAAGATTGTGTTGCTGGATTAAATGTGTTAGAACGACGTTGGCTGATCTAGCATCACGGGAATTTTTGGCTAAACTTAGCAGCTTCTTAATTTCATTTTGTTCCCAAAAATCCTTCTTACCTAAAAAGTTGTATTTGATTCCGCGCAGAGCGCAAATCCTTTGGAAAATAAATAATTGGCGGTTGGTACGGGCGATGATAACTGTGTTGGTTGGATCTGTAATTTTCTTTAGAATCTGTTCAGCTTCTTCTTGCTCGTCGGCATATTTGGTTATCGTAAAAGGAATCCCTATCTCATTATAAGTTGACATGTGTGATGCTAATCCATTATCAACCGGTAGAATATCTTTAAAGAAATCCACGAGACTAGAAGTGCTTCGATGATTGGTACCCAGATAAAGAATCGTCGCGCCGGGAAACACACGAGCAAAATTGGTTAGATTCCCACTCTTTGCATTGCGCCATTCGTAGATCAGTTGATTCTCATCGCCGACCGCGAATATATTGCCATCGAACAGCAGTTGCAGAAGACGAAATTGAAGCTCATCACAATCCTGGGCTTCATCCACTGCAATGTATTTTCTTTTGTACTTATTTCGAACCTCTTCATCCGTCTCAAGAAGCTTGACTGTCTCTTCCATCAGAGATGCAAAGTCCAGCCAGCCCTGTTCACGACACTTCTTTTCGTAATCGTGGTAGGCCAACGCATAGAAATATTCAATTCCGTTTTGTCTTACTTCATCGATGGCTTGCTCGGGCGATGTGTTTGAACACTTCCAAGATGTGATGCGCTCTTGGAGGGTACGCCAGTTAATCGCTGGATAGATTTTCACCAATTCAAATAATAACTCATAATCTTGGAGATCAACGGGTATTACAGTGTCGCACGTCGTAAAGGGCAGTTTGTGACGCTCGTTCTTGATCAATTCCAATGCAAAACTGTGGAAGGTACGGAAGACGGACTTAGCATCCAACATCCCCGATCGTGAGGCCATTTCCAACGCCGCGGAGTTGGTGAAGGTTAAATTAAGTCGATCTTTAGCCGATATATTCCTCATCATCATATTATAATCGCGCCGAAGAAGCACAGTAGTCTTGCCGCTTCCCGGACCTGCGAGCACAACCCAAACACCCTCTATGGCGTTGGCTGCTATAGTTTGTTCTTCATTTAAATCAACGGAAAGACTGCGGCTCAAAGGAGATCCTTAGACTTTTTGTTTCTCCTGCTCTTCTTTTGCTAATTGTTTCAACCACATAAGGCGGGAACAAAATTCATGTTGCGTTAAAATTGTTTCTGCGGTATTTGTCCGGCCGATTGAATGGGTGAGAACCGCCTCTTTTGTGGCTAATAGTGCCTTACGGAATCCTTCATTTTGTTGATAGAGGGTTAAGTAAGCGCGGTCTAAAAGTTTTTGATACCCATCATCGGCCCGAAGATAGCCTTCGCCGTTCCAATATAAAGTCTGTCGAATTCGCCAGTTCTTGCTTTTACCGCGCTTCTTAGCGGCATAGCCTACTAACAGACAGATTTCTCTTTGTATTTCAATTTCTTTAAACTTGAAGGACTGAAGAAGACCTTCCATGGAATTGACCTGAATGCCGTCAAATACGAAAGGATGAGCCGCAAAATTTGACAGCGCTGCGCCCGGATAGCCGCAGCCGGATCTTATATCCATTAGGTTGTTCTTCCTGGCAAATAGAGTATTCGCTTTTCGCAAACTTTGAAACTTAAAGCAGATGCAAACTTGGGGTGTGTAAACGTGCCCGTTCGATTCATGCGATTATGGTATCCGGCCGTCTCTCTCAATTCATCGGGTGTAAAAGTGGGCAGCCTCGGCTCTAGTTGCGATAGTCCGATCGCTGCAAATAAAAAGAAAGCCGGAACGGCGACAATTAGAGCATTATACATTGGTTTCCTCCCCGATTTGCGTATTGATGATCTTGACAAGCCCTTCAATACCTACTTCCTTTATTTTTGTCTCCATGAAATTCAAGAAATGATTTTGCTGTTCGACAGCTAGTGTCTTCATACTCGCTGAGGGAAACATCGCCTTTGCGAACAGTTTCATTTTATCATTACGACTACCCAATTTTTCGGACTGAAGGAAGCCGGCCTTAGGCAGAATATTGTTGATATAATCTGAAACTTTTTTCTTGAACTCGTCTTTTTGTTCTTGGGTGGGAGGTGTACCTTGATAAACTGTTTGAGATTTAGGTTCAGGAGTAACAGGCACCGGCTTCTCAGCCACTAGTGGTGCAGCCACTTGGGGCTCCACCGGTACCTGCTCTGTTACCTGGACCGCAACCGGGGGAACCGGGGCGGCCGAGGGCTGCACTACAGAGATCGATTCGGGATTATCCAATGAGACAGTCTTACGTTTTCGTTTCTTTCGAGGCTCCTCAGCCTGAGCCGCCGATGAACCAATAGCTCCTACAGCGCTATTCAGCGGCTCGGGCGTCGGAGTTGACGCGACTGCCTTGGAAGCATCCGTAATGTCTTTACCCGCCGCAATTGAGGGTACAACTACCGGTTGAATAGGCTGTGCGAGTTGTGAAAGTGATTCAGCCGCATTCGAAAGATTGCTGGTTTTTTCAGTTATTTCTGTCTCATCTAAAAATCCGCCACCGGCAAACTGGATGGTCATACGTCGCATTGATTTTGTTTGAGCAGTCATTACCGCGTCAGCAACAGCCCGCCCGGTCAACCCTTTAATCGATACCGTGCCAACTGCAATCTCTTGGCGTCCTGTAGCATCTTTTCCGGTCGCCATCCAACCTACATAACCGTCGCCGTTGGTCTGTTCTAATTTTTCCACATTGATTTTTCGGTTGTTTCGAATAATGTCAGTTGCGCCTTTCTTCACATATAACACCATGTTGCGAGCGCCGTCTCCTGTATCCATAAGAGAAAGCCCGACTAGCCCAAGCTCGGATGGTACGCCCAAAAATTCACAAGCCGCCAATACGTACTCATCTTGCTGTTCTTTGGACAATTGAGACAAATCAGTTAAGATGGGTGTAAACGGTTTCTTTTTCGCCATTTGACTCCTCGCTATTCTAGTCACATTTTCACCGATATTCTCATCCTTGTCAAGCACTATTTATGGGAATTATATACTTAACCCCACTAAATCGCTTTCGCTAATTTTCGCACTTGTTCGGGCGTCACGTCGCGGACAGTGACGTGAAACAGACCGTCCCGCTTGCTTCGGGTCACTTCCCCGTTCTTGAACAAACGCGTCAACTCCCGCGCCTCTAGGACGCCCGCGTTTATTTTTTCTGGGTGTTTAGGCTTGGCAACCGCCTTGTATGCTCCTGCGATGCTCAGGTCACCAGCGTTGACCGCTTTAAGGGCAGTTTGAGCCTTCTTATCCCCGCTGTCGGCGGCGTCCACGACGGCTTCTATCTTCTTGGCGGTATTAGTGCCCATCCCGATTGCTGCCGCCGCTAAAGCGGCTGATTGACCCTGTGGCCTTTTGGCCATAGGGTCAGGTTTGGTGCCCGCTAGCATTCTCTCTTTTGCCAGAGCCTCTTCGATGCGTTTCAATTCCTTGAACTCTCGCGCCTTCATTTCGGGAGTTTTAATCCGCTGCCGATTCGACTCAATCACAAGTCGTTCGGCTTCTAGCGGGGAGAGTTTCACGAAGCGACAAGGAATCCAGACCGTAGAAATTTTCTTCTGCTTGAGAAGAATACGCCACGCTTCTGCTCGTGTATTGCCAACAAGAAGTTGAAAACTACCGTCGCCAAAATCGTTGACAACAAGCGGCTGTAACAATCCAACATCAGCGATACTCTTCAACAATTCTTCGGTGGGTTTTGGTTTACCATAAATTTTCACACTCAATGGATGCGAGGGTAAAACATCCACACGAATTGAATCCAGAACGGTACGCCGTTCGGGGTGCATCCCGCTAGAGCCACCTTGCATCTGGCGATTAGAAGTTTTCATGCGTGAGCCTCCCGGCTTTGATATAAAAGCGCCGTCCCATCAAATTTTTCCGAGCCGCGCTCTTGGCTTTTGCTGTTTCTTTTTCTTCGGGTGTGCCTTCTTTCGTTGCAGCCTTCCATGAAGATTTGTAAACCGATTCGATTGGTGCGGCCAATCCAGACACCCATTTACAATACACATCTTTGATTAGCGTAGTCTTGCGGAGAAACGAGCCTTTGCCGCCTTCTCTGCCGCCTGTTAGTCCAACGCCGTCATGTCCTTTGGTACTGCCGCTTGTTTCCCCCGCGTGCGTCCAGTTTGCCGCTTTGTACATACTCCCGCGTCGAATGTTTCCTTCCGCATCCGCAACCATTACAACCCTCCGAAGCGGTCTGCCTAGATTATCATTCTTGTCCGTGATTTCTTCGCGCATCAAACCTTCACGAACGATAAACGTCTCGAAGCCAAAAACCTTTACGCCGTATAAGGTTTCCCATGTTTCGACGGCCGCTTTTTCCCACAACGAGAGAACACGACTGCCTAAATTACGCTCGTGGTTCACCAACCGAAATACTACGTTGTCCACGATGCCGTTGATAACTTTAGTGCGATTCTCTTTTGTGATTTTGAAAAAAGAATCGCGGGCGGCAGTTGCAAACACGGGGCTACCCCCGCTTATTATTCCCGCGATTTGATTCTTATACCAAACCAAGAAATGAATCTGTTGACCGTGGCATCCTTTGTGAACAACATAATGGTCTTTACGAATCGCTTCGTATCTAGGGTCGCCCGCCGAACAGAACTCAAGATATAGGTCGGGCGACCAAGATTGGAGCGGGAGGCTCGTTGTCGAAACGGCACCTTCCATCGGGTAGATGGATGCCCTCATTAGGCGACTCCCGCAACTCGTCGTAACTCCGCTGGAATGGAGTTTTCAATTTCGTGCGTATGGTGTGCGCCTTCTAGTCGGAAGCCCATACGAATCAAAACCCAAAACAGTTTTGTAGAATTGACCTGACCTGACTTTTCAGGCTCTAGTCCGAAATCTTCTGGAAAAGGAATCGAACCATAATACACAGTTCCTTCAGTTCCCCATTTCGCATCAGGCGCAATGTTGTAAACTCCTTTTTTGGGAACGAGAACTTCACCTGTTAACTCTTGATATTTATCCTCGATTTCTTTAGAAACGTCGCTGTTCCCTTCAACATACATCCGCACTTTACCGTCAACCATCGCATAGATGAAAGCGACGATTTCCTTTGTCCAAGTAAAACTCAACTCGTCCTGTACGGCTTTGGATGTGTAGACTCTCTGTGCCTTGAACGCGGTTTTAATTTGCGGATAGAATCGAGGTAGTTTCTCCATCGCTTCAATAGCGGAGTCCGCATCTAGGAAGTGACTGGACACCTTGTCTCGAAATGTGTAGAACACTTGATATGCTGCCATTATACGGTCTCCTTTGTAAGAGTTTTGTAGGTGATTCTCTTTCCCGCAACTGCGTCAATGAAACTATCCAGTCGGTCAAACGTGTGACGCTGTACCTTCCCTGCGTTCAAACGAAACGTAAACTCATCAACATATCGTCCGAGATGCTTCTTGCTGGCGTGGTGATAGACGCCATGCATCCCGCGTTTCATCACAGCCCAGACGGATTCAATACTGTTCGTGTGAACGTCTCCGCGAACATATTCATCCTTAGTGTGGTTCACCATTTCGTGTTTGAATCCATCTTTACCGAGCGATGTGTATCCCGCAAAAGCATCTGTCATTACGCGAGAACCTTGTGCCACGTTATTTTGAATGGCTGCGCGAAGTTCCCGACCGCCCGTACTGCGAATTACTTTCGCAATCGTATCGCCGCCACGTTGCCGCATTCCCATCACAAGAGCCTTGTCCGCTCGCTCCCGTGGCTCATGCAACCGCTCCCACATGTGGCGACTGCTTTCCTTGCCTGTGAAATACGTTTCATCGGCTTCAATGATCCCCTTGAGCATCACGACTTGCGCCCCACACGCTTCACGAAGCCGCTGCAAAACAAACCACGCCGATTTCTGAGTGATTCCTATCTCTTTGCCCAACTGAAGAGACGAGATGCCCTTTCGTGCCGTCACAAGCAGGTACATCGCGTAGAGCCACTTGTGTAGTGGTACATGCGACCGCCCGAATATAGTTCCTGTTCTCACCGTGAAGTCCAATCGGCACTTGTTGCAAAAATACACGCCGTGTTTTCCTTTCCGCCCTCTGACATACTCGGTTCCTTTGCACTTCGGGCAACGAGCACCGTCTTTCCAAAGTCTCTTTTCAAGATAGATTCGAGCCGATTCTTCGTCTGGAAACTTCTCAAATAACTGAAAGGTGCTTATGGTGCTTCGGCTCATATTCGCCTCCCGATGCTCTCTATCTGTAAGAGAGTGTATCAGGTTGGGCGTTTGGTGTCAAGTATATAATTCCCCTATTTATGGTAATAATTTCCTTCAAATCCATCAGAAGAAAGAGGTAAGCCGGGAGCCCAGAGTACAGATTCGGCCATAATGTTATTCATCTCCACCAATCCGGGTGTGAAAGGATCGTCTTCGGTTTCCGTAATTCCTTCGTCATGCACGTGTCCCACTACAAAGAGGCCTGCGGCTTCGAAGGCCAACAACTTTTCTGCCAGCACGTCGCGGGCCATTCCTTGGACTATATTCTCGAAAACCTTACCCCCGTGTGAAGTAACAACCCCCCATTGCTTTGTTTCCTGATCTTGACCGGCGTACCAAAGAGTGGGTTTAAAAACGGCATTGCCTTCTCGATCCTTCCAGGGCATTTGGGTGCTTTCAATGCGGGCGTCCATATAATGCAGATAGCGACCCGAAGGAAGTTGAACTCGAAGAATTGTACGCTCATTTCCGCCGCAATCAAAAACAAATTTATCTATTTTGATGCAACCGTTGGGTCCGATCTCACGCTTTACTCGTACAGCGCCTTCTGCTAACACATCTGCGATAGCGTTTTCAATCGTGTACCACATTTCTACGATTTCACGATATGCGTTTCTGAACACCTTAACAATTTGTTCGCATTGTTCAAGAGTTAAAATAACACCCATGTCTTCAGCATAGGCTTGCAATGTGGCCGCGCCCATTCTATAAATGCAACCCAAAACACCCGGCTTAGCAATTTGTCGATGTTTTTTAGCGGCCGCTTTAATCTTAGGATCTTTGGATGATTTGTCCCGCATTAAAATTTCATATGGGATTTGCGTCATCTTCATCGCAAAATCCATATAAGGATCAAAATCTTTTATATTACGAAAACCTTCGAGAAGAGATTCGCAGCCAGCCACCCAAGCGCCTACACGAGTTTCAATTGCATTGAGGTCACTGACATTAAATCGAAGACCACTCTTGGTAACAAAAGCAGTGCGAATATTTGATTTAACCGTGAGAAGAACAGAGGCGGATTTGCCCGTTTCGGGATCTGCAAACTTAGATTTTATTCCTTCATAATCCCCGGCATAAATAAGAAAACGGGCGAGGTCAACGTTAACTTCATCTTCAAAAAATTCTGTGGGACGCGCCATATTATGGAGTTGAACTGCGTTCCCGGACCATCGGCCACATCGGGGACTTCCCATATAAATGAATTGATTTCGTAATCGGTCATCGGGTGCCAATTGTCGCAAGATTGCAGACATCTTTTGATAGGACGTAGAAGATGTTGCTTCGCGATTCTCCAATACTTGGCGACAGAGGGGTGTAAGATTAACATTATCTTTTAACTCCGATTTCACAACATCTTTATTGAGAGAATATTTTGGATACTCCAAATCGTCTTCTTCCACTTCAGGATCCAGACCAGCGTAGCCTTGTCCGATTGCCCATTCTTTCATCTGATCATTGGAGTTGGAATTCTCTAGACCAGTGAGCCCGTTGTTCACTTGAATCATGTCTTTCTTTTCGCGAGAAGCTAAAAGAAAAGCATTTTGAACAAAGTTTCGATCTACGGGAATTCCGCGATCATTTACGCGTTGATCAAATTCCCAGATCGATCTCTCTTTGGGTGGCAAAGGCCATACACCCAACATTTTCTCACGGCGCAAAATCTCCCGTTCGGCTACAACGTCCTGTCGGCAATATTCAATAAACTGAAGCCAATCTTCGGGATGGGAATTCCAGTCGTTAAAAAACCAAACCTCGGCCTCGCCTCTTTTCTTTTTCTTCTTGTGGGGTTTGCAAAACAGATCGATAAGACGTTTGCCTTCTTTATCTTTTGCGTAATCATAAGGAAGTCCGAGGATGGTGCCGACATCTTCCAAATCGGCGGGAAGGGATAGATAGCGGGCTGAAGCTTGAGGATCTTGGAAACGCTCAATAGGTAAATGAATACCTAATTTGAAGTCGAAACAGTAGCGTTCGAAAGTTGAATTAAAAGCATCTAAAGTCTGTTTAGAATCTTCTAAACCTTTTTGAAGTTTATTGGGCATAGGATCGCCCTGGATGACGTTCCAAATTTCAACGGGTTCGGAATCGAAAGCCCAACCTAATAAGAGGACATCTGTTTGGGGGTGATGCATGTAGTTATATAAGCCTACGGACTTCGGCCCGCGGAGTTCAACCATCGCCCGTGTTTCAAAATCAACATGTAACACTAGGCTGATCTCCTACGACGGAGAAGTTCTTTCTTTAATTGATGGTTTGCACAAAGTGTTTGATGATTTTTAGGATAGTCATTGTTTTTAAGTTTACTATATAGATCCACCCCACCTATTGGGCCGCCTGCTCGTCTCATTTCTGCCCCGTTATTATTCATATGATCCAAAGTAAGGCAATCTAAATCAGATACAGTACATTTTCTCCAACAACACATGAGTTTACCGTTCTTACCATAGTAACTTAAAACTTCTATTTTAAGTTTTCTACTACGCGAACGTTTGTATTTAGGATTTTCTTTTTGGAACCTCATGTTGTCCTTTTTTGTGTGTTCTCTATTTCTTTTTCTCCATCTGCGAGTAGCTGCCAAACACTTTTCTACATTATTTTTGTTCCAATTCAAACTACGAGTATTGTTCAATTCTGTTCGGCAGGTATCACAGTGTTTGTGATTATTGGATTTTTTAACAAAGCTATTTGGGCAACCCCTCACAACACACTTAATCTTCATCTTCGGGGGCTCTCAATAATATTAATTTTTTCGGATCACCTCTGGTTCCACTACCCTCTTCACGACACCAGCCGGCCTTTAAAAGCCCAATGTATACGCTATTCCAAAGACTGGTTCCAAAACGCTCCGGATGGAGTAGTCGATATAGTTCTCGCATAGGGAGTGATCCACCCGATTTTTGCAACTGATAAAGAACTTCCATTTGAAGGCTGCCTTCGCGGGTGGCGGCTTCGTAGACTTTCAAGTATTTCTTAACTTTCATTTCATAATCTATAAGGGCCAAGGCTCTCTCGATGCACTCATCATCTATCTCATCGAGTCCTAAATCGACTGCAAAATACAACGCTAGCTTTTCTGCCCTTATAGCTGCTCGATTTTCATTTTCATTTTCTTTTCTAAAAACATTTAGAGGAGATTTGTTTGTAATTTCATAAACTTTTTTCTCAAGAGCTTTATCAATAAGTTGACGTGTTTTTGCTGAACCTTCTTGGGTGTTTACATGTATATAATCTGTGATGTCTTTCAAAATCTCAGGTTGGTAAAGAAAGAAAAATCTATCATTAAGTCCGGTAGATTTGCCGGCTAATTTGCTCCAATTCATTGCGAAATTTTTATCGGTTGAACATGCAATCAAGGATGCGACGTAGGTGCCTGGTAAAAGTGAATAACTGTCTTTAGCGGACTTAACCATATTTTGAAATTTGCCGGACTCATAAAGTGTAAGAAGAGTAGATGTGAGCGTGCTCCCATCGATGCCAGCTTTATTGGTGAGTGTCGAAAGTTCATCGTAGAAAAGAACTCCATTTTTGCAGTTCATTCTATTTAATTCCTTGCCTAAACCCTCCGGTGAAGCGGGTGTGAACACAAGAGATCGCCCATTTGCGTTATTCACAGATTGTTCGCCGTGTCCTACGCAGCCCATATATTCGAAGTAAGCTATAGCATCCTGAACACAGGATGATTTGATTACACGACCGGCGCGGCCGATTGATACCATGAAAATTGAAGGAATAAGATTCTTGTCTTTCACATATATCTTAGTTCCTAGATAATTCAGCATAAGAGTGATGGCGGGCATAAACATGAACTCAGGATAGCGTGAATTGACATCACAGAAAGGCTTGACCAAACCTTCATATACAGAGGTGCCACGCATGATCCAATCCCAACCGCCGATCGGTTTAGGATAAGGAATGGCTGTTATTTCGGTAATTTCTTCCTCGGTTGCCAAAGCCATTTGTTGGGGTGGGGATTCCGAAGTTGAGCCGGCTACTTTGCCACCCACAAGAACCACATTAGATTTGCCTACTTCATAGCGACTAACTGACGCTGCAATTGTTTGAACTTCAGATTCCGGTAAGGGTGGGTAACAGCGCTCTTCATTGATGCGCAACAAAGCAGCTAATATTTCACCGTGAATCAAACCTTTATGACGCAAACCCCCGCCGATAGAAGTTAAGGTATCATTGCGAGCATGCTCCGAGATGGGCTCAGTACTATCCGCCAGTATTAATTTTTTCTTTTCAACTTTTTGAGAGATACACCAATCGATAAACCATTGAGGTGCTTCAACAATTGGAGCTAGGGATCGTATTTCGTAAGGTAGGCCGGTGCGGGGGTGGAGACTGCCGGGTGACACAACATATTGATTACTGACGCGGGCCGACCAATCGCCATTCTTTACAAAGCCTTGCGCAATATTACCCATCGCAAGACTGGCGGCGTTCTGCCGGAAATAAATGTGGCCGCGACCCGGAGAGGATCGGACCATAAAAGTATCGGGAAGTTTTTGCTTAGTGTCGGCGAATACGCGTTGCGCAACATCCGGCCCATCGAACTCGAAGAACCAAACAGCGCCGAATTCCGCTTTGGCAACGGAACCGCAATTTGCATCTGGGTACAGACTATCCCAAAGTTCGATCTGTGCTAAATCAGTGGTGGCTAGATTATTCCAACCATCCATGAAAGCGATTTTTGTTTTTGGGCGGAGAGGTACCGTGGGAATTCCACGTTCAGCTAAAGGGGTTGCCAATTCTTTATAGAAACCCAAGCTGTTCTCCTAAAATGATTGCGTGTCTCTCCACGCCTGTCAAGCCTAGATCCAGCGGCTTTCCCTTCTCTTTAGAACGCAGCGTCAACCGCGGGCTGAGTTGCAGGCGCGGGTTGTGCCGGGGTCGCCGGCTGTGCAGCCTGGTTGGGCTGTGCTGCGACTGCGGGCTGTGCAGGGGCGACCGCTTGTCCCTGAACCGTAGGTTGCGCCGTCGGCGTTGAACCCGTGGTATTGGCCGCGGCTACGCGGGGCGCTCCAGCTTGTGCAGCTTGCATTGCTTTCTTGACTTCGGCGCGGACGAAGCCGGCCGGAGCCTGAGGCGGAACAACACCGGCTGGAAGAGGCATGATGACCTTGATATTGGCATACACCTTTCCAGTTGCTGCATCTGCTTCTCTCACAATAGTCAACTCGTTAGAGCGACCGATCAAAACTTCAGAGTCAAACGGGACAGAAGGCGCACGCCCTGTGACCTGTTCAACAATTTCATACAAGTTCGACTTCTTAGGCTTGTCGGCGATCGTTGCATTAACTTCACGCATCACACGAAAAGGCGCTCCTTGAGAGTCGTTCTTGTCTAATACCCAAATGATTCGCATGCGAACTTTTTCTTCGCCGAATCGGTTCTTCTTTATTCCGAGATCTACTATATCGATGATTGTTCCATTGAATCGACCAGTTTCCGGATTCTCGAAGTTTTTTGAACTATCTTGAACTATCATATTTCTCCTTTATTGGTTTTATTCAGATTAATCGGGGTTTTGGATCTCTCCGAGGTACCCCGCGCACCTCTTGTCTCCTACCGCAGATATCTATGCGTTAGACCGAGACAAGCTTTTTAATTGCCATACCAGAGTTTTGTAATGAGGATTTCCGGAGGTGCAATTGAAATGTTGAAAGGCGCTTCCTTCACAAGTTCATCAATATCCATTTGCTTCGTGACGCGCCACCACACTTTGTAATCGGGATTCCAAAGGAATTTTCTTGCCTTTGCTAAACTATTATCTTCGATTCTTTGATGAGCCAACAAAACAACTGTAGGACTCTGGGCTCGTTCAACAACTTTATTGATATCATGCATTCCAACCAGCTTGATCACTGTCTGTACATCCGCTAATGCCGAGTGTGGAAACATATTCAAAAACCCCGCGTCCGCAGCCATGTATCCTAAATGTTTTGAATCAACTCCCGGAAGATCGGTGCGTGTGTCAATCCAAAGCTTATTAGGAATTGCCAATCCTTCTCTTTGTGCCCAGCGTTCCAAGAAACGTTTATCAAACTGAATGATGTTCTGCCCCACAATAGCATCGGCCTGAACCATAAGATCCAAAAGGGCCTCAAGTGCGTCTCGTGAGCCGTAGCCAAACTTATCGACCGCGGCTTGTGTGATTCCTGTAAGTTTGGTTATGAGTTCAGGAACTAGAACATCTGACTTCACCAAATAACCGGAGGATTCCAAACACTTCTTTTGGCCGGTTGAATAGAGAAGAGCACCTACTTCGATGATACGATCTGCATCCGGAGAAAGACCTGTCGTCTCAAAATCTGCGCCTAATAAGATCATTGGAACACTGTCTCCTCGCCTTCCGGATCAGGCATGATACCCATCATTTTCGTTGTTTCTTGTTCGATGTGAGAGATCATATGCATAGGCACATATACCCGAAGATTCATTGTTTCAATATTTTCACCTAAATGATGGTGAGCTTCTTTCAAAAATATTATCCCGCCCTGTCGGATAAAAAACTTCATATTGTTGTTTACTGCATCTGCTAAGACTTTAAAACTATCAACAGAGAAAAAAGAATCCGTGAGGATGGGGTTGGGCCAATCCTCGGGCTTCAGAGCGGGTATAATGTGGGCTTTGAAACGAACCATATAATCTGTCATCGGCTCTCTCAGACTAATTGATTGCGCGGATTACTTGCTACTGCTTTTTTAGAAAAGAATGCCGCCTCTTCCAACTTGGTACGCACAATTGACATCTCTCGACTCGTCGCCAATTCTCCGGCGATAGTCTCAAGTTCTGTTAAAAGATCATCAAATACTGTAGCTACCATTTCAGCTTTAGAAATGCCTTCCGAATTCAATCGAAAGGTTTGAAATTCTCGATGCATATTTTCTCCTTTAAGCTCCGTGAACTGTAACCGGACCGCCTGCCTTCAAAGCCTTTGTTGCCTCTTCCGCTCTCTTCGCGGCTTCGGCAGCCTGAGCAATCTGGCCTGCGCCGGCTGGCGTGGCAATGATCTTCTTAGGTTCGTCTGGGTTATGATAGTTAGCTGCAACCCCTTCTAACTCGCAAGCATCAGAGCAATAGCAGAAATTACGACCTCCATAAATTTGCTGAACTAGGCGAGTCGTTTTAAGCCAAGCGTTAGCTTCCATCGCTTCTTTAACCGCGATCTGATCTTGAGCTTGCTGGAAGGTTACTGTATTTTTGCAAGAGGGCGCATTACAAGTTACGGTTCTAAACTGACTGTCTAATATACTCAATTTAATTCTCCTTTAAAGTTGTTTTGTAAGTTCATAGTACCGGTGAAGATATTCGACCTTAGCAATCTCAGGCGACCAACAGCGAACCTTAATGTCTGCGGGTTGTTGATCGTTACCCCACTTTGTTTCCCAAATCATAGGAGGCATCAGTTGATCTTTCTCCGCGTAGAGCATAGCGGTGTCCGCTTTATGAACGCTGGCCGGTTGATCAGGACTAATACGGAACTTTACACAGATAGCATCCATAATCTTCTTTTCAGTTTCCAAATATGTAGGTCCAACCGCAGTGAAATGCTTTAACGGACGATTGAGATCTGCAATATAAGCTTCTGAAGCATCATGGAGCAAAGCCCACAATGCATCCTGAGCGGGTACAATCTGAGAAGCCAATACACAATGCTCGGCTACCGAATAGAACCTGCGTACATGGCCGGTGAAACGGCACATCTGAGCCAACGCGTGGCCGATATCTGTTATGTGAATCTCATCCTGCCGGGGATCCAATATATGAAACTGGCCTCCGCTGACCGTTTGGATCCAAGCCCGGCTAACATCCGGTCCGTCTTTAATAGGCGTCATGGAGTCCCCGCAAAAATTCATAGAGCGTAACGGCATATTCTGCCGCGAGCGCTTGCTCTCCATCTTTAGTTCGGATGTAATAGTTCCAGTTGTATTCATCAAGTTCTACCTCCGAAGGATGGTCGGCCGGACGGTCCGGAGCGACGAAAGGCGTTCCGTCTTCATTCAACCTTGTGACATTAATCAAATAACCGCTCTTACTTTTAATAGTGGCGGCCTCGTTTTTATAGCGAACATCCGTTATAATGGCGACTCCTTTGGGAAATTTCTTGAAAAATGCATCCACTTGAATCATTACTTTATCAATCCAATAGTTCTGATTCTCTGCGCGACGATCCGCGCCCACTTTTTGAAGTAGAGGTGCATCTTTCTCAGTCATACCGTGAAGCGTTCGGCATTCTTCATACAAAGCTTCGGCAAATCGAAATTGTTGAGCCCGAATCGGGGCCGGTTGATTATAGTAATGTGCGAGACGTTCGTTCTTATCTTGGACGTGTGAAAGAATCGCCGCAGCCGCACCGTCCTTCCCGTGCCGCGCTTTGTTGCCGAATCCCAGAAGTAGGCTCATTAGTCCTCATGATTGGCGGGAGAGTATCCCAGTAATGATAAATGAAATACATCTGTGTAAAACATAAAGCTGTTTGCAAAACATACCATGCTTGAAGAAAATGTGCATGTTCAGCTGTCGCCAGAATAAATCCGTTCATCTGACAAAGCGTAATAAACCATTGTGACATCTTGCTAAAATCCCGCGTGTGTTTTCTTTTCAGCACACGTCGCCAAAGCGGAGTATAGATTCCCACTGTCATCGCTATCGAGATGAGAAGAAGGATCGTCTTCAGCATTAGCTCGATCGTCGGCGCGGAACTGTAATAACAATTTCTGTTCGGGTTGCTGTCGTATCACCGATCAAAATTGCTAAATCTTTTAGTGCGGCAGAAACATTTATAGCTCCGTTAACTTTGATGCGTTCAGCCGCCGTTTTGCTTTTTCGAAAATATAATTTTGCTGTTGCTTTCATTAGAGCCTCTTTCCGCGAGCGTGAATGTTCGCATCTATACGCCCGTCAGGATTTAAGGTAGCCACACTCAGTCCGCGTACACCGGGAGCCAAACGTACCGCTGCGGCGTATCCGCCGAAATAATTGAGGTAAGATGGAGAAATGATTACAAGAGTGTCTCTTTCGAATGCCCGTCCGTCTCTCTGATCATAGTCTACACGATAAACCACATCCAACCTGTTCTGGTGTAAATGCCCCGTCCAAATGATATCAGCTGTTGTCCAAGCCAAATCTTTACGAGCCGAATTGAGTTGAGCGCCGGGTGTTTGCGCAGCGCCGGCTCCGTGATGTGCGAGAATTCTAAATACCTGTTCTCTCCATCGAATTGTCATGAAGCAATAATCTCTAAAATAAGGCAGTTGTAAACTATCGGCTATGATCTTTCCGGCGCTAACCTGCGCAGTTTGATATGTTCGAGCTTCATGATTACCCGGCAGACTGAATAGCATCTTATGTCGAATTGGGGCCAACGATGTTATCGCTAAATCCAACTGATCTTGTGGAGCTAGTTTTGTATGGCCCATTTTACCTTGGGCCGGCGTGATATTCTCGATCATATCGCCGCCATTCCATGTCAATACGTCAGGGGTTTCAGCAATCCATTTTAGATGCTTGGCAAGAAGTTTTTCATCCTGCTCTTCATTGCCGAAGTGGACATCATAAAGAGGAGCGAGTTGAATCTGTTTCCAACTGTCCGGCACGATTACATCGAGTTCGGGAAAATCTGAAACGGGCCGATCAACATCTACAATGATTTTCTTAAATCTTTTCTGAACTACCTGAAGCTCGGTTTCAAATGCCATTCAGGACTCCTCGAATTCTTTTTAAAGGCACAATCATCTGTTTGCGGATAAACTTTAAAGGATCGTGTTGAAAACTTTTTTTAGATTTGTGTTGTCTATCCAGTGCTTTTGCTTGTTCGCCTGTTTCATACCTATGCTTTATCTTTAAATAACTGGGTCTTGTATTTCCGCATTTAGAACAGCCGGTGTTGCGATGCCTACTTCGCCAAGCTGAGGGTTGTACTGGGCGTCCATGTATTTTACAAAGTCGCTGCTCGGGCGGTGGAACTTCAGATACCCGCAGCGTGCCCACCTATCACCCCCACAACTACACCGATGAAGAAAGCTTTGATAATGTTTTTTCTCGCCTTGTGTTTATACACAGTAAAATCATCTTTAACTTTTTTTGTTTCATCCTGTGATGCAACTAATTGTTTTTGATCATTCGCAACGTCACTCGCATGGGCGATTTTTTCTGCGGTAAGCGAAACTGCATCATTAGCAATGGTTTTTTGGTCATTCGACACCTCGCTTGTTAGGTTTGCGATTGTCTGACGATCCACGGGAATCTCTTCCAAAGCTTGAATTGTTGCCAAGCCGCCCACCGGATCCACTGAGAATCCCGAGGGTGTAACAGATACAGTTGCTTGAGGTACTAATTGCTGCCAGCGCTGCGCTTGCCCGGACGGCGGAAGCGTAGCATCTGTTTTCTGTTGCGTGAGCAGTTGATTGGTTAATTGCTTGTTCGCGTTTTGGAGTTGGGAGTTAGCCGTAATAAGCTGCTGGTTGGCTGCGGCCATAGCCGCTTCGACAGCTTTAGACTGCTCTTGCTGTACCGCATTCTGGACTGCGCTGGATGCTGCGGCCTCCTGGGCCACCTTTAAAACCTGGGTGGCGACTTCGGCTTTTGCCTCGGCCACATCGGCTCGCTTGGATTCGAAAAAATAAACACCTCCTAACAGCGCGAAGGCTAGCATAATGACTAAAATGATGTGTGCGGGATCAAGCCAAAGACCAATCCGTTTGGCACCGGCGGCGACACCGTGTTCGATCTCTTGAACCAATGTTTCTGTGGGTTTGGGGGTAGGTGTGCTACTCAATAGAGTTCTCCTAAAGGGTGTTCCAGTACGGGCATGCTAATCAATACTTACTTGAAGAAGAATCAATAGTTATTTGATTTCTGTTGAATGTAGCAATTCTGACACTGTTGGGATGCAAGTCATGTGGTAGCATTTGGCTAGTATGAAAGGCACAATATTCCCACCGATGCTCCCATATACGCCAGTAATAGGTTTACCGCATCTATCGCATTTGAATTCTTCGTCTATTTTAATCACTATTCACCTTTTGATTTCAATCTGTTTCGCCGGCCAGGACCGCAGATAGGCAAGGATGGCTTCGAGCCAAGGGATGTTGTCTATGCGCCCCAGCTTGCGATTGCAGCCCATATAGCGGCCCGCACAGAGGAGGCCGCGGACCGAATGCGGTAAGGCATCTTCGCGGGCTAGGCGCATCGCTTCGACCTTTGTTTTAGCTACAAACGGCGGTCTGTTTAATTCAGACACATTAGCTATCCAACCCGTAACCGGGGGTGTGCAGCGTTGAACCTCAATATGGAAATGCTTGTGATCAACATTCAAAGGCATTGTCTTCGCGGGTTTACCGCATGCCGCACACTTATAGTCTTGAATCGCGGCCAATTGATTGTACATCTCCAACGTCCAGCCGTAATTCTTGCGGAGCCGCTGATCCTTGGATTTTTCCTGGGGGGTCATACAGGCTGTTTGAATGCGGGCATGATTTAACGCGATAGAAAGCCGCCCACAGACTTTCCTTACACTGCAAAAAAGAAACTATAATCATACTCCAATTGTCCGGGCGCAGAATTCCATGGATCGGACAGAACAGAAACTCCCAGAGATTCACGCTCGATAACCTGCCACGATTCGAGGAGAAATCCCCACGCTGGGATAAAAATCTCGTCTGCACGTTAGAACGGTTTTTTCGTTAATAAGCGTGACCTTAAAGTATGGTTTTAGAGGCGGCAACTCATCGATGTTTTTTCGTGTTTCAAAAAGGTAGTGACATTGCTTGCATTTCGAGTCTTTCAAGCCTTTATATCGGGGATGCTTCGGACACTTTACATAAACTATTAACATATGTCTCCTGAAATCAACTTACTGTTGATTTCTTTTCTGCGCGATTGATCTTGACAGATTCCACATACTTAACGGCTTTTTCTTCCGTCTGGAAGTAGGCCACATAATCATGGAGTTGAGCGGCCCATTGATAACCTTTCAGATTGTCATTCAAATTCCAGATTTCGTACAGTGCTCGGCTCATTCTTTTCCTTTTGCATATTCTCGGGCATCTTTCAGGGTATAAAACGATCCGCCCACATACTTATCTGCGTTGGTATCGTAAACATACCAAAGTTCGGTGTGGGCTTTACCACGAAAAATATGAAATTTTCCTTCGGTATAGAAGCGGAATTTCATAGTTTCCCCTTTTTAATTTCTTCACGAATTACTTCTAATAAAACACGCGGACCAGATGCCAGTGTCTTCAGTTGCATAGCTGTCTCGGGATACTTCCTTGTGAATTCCAAGATCTCTCCTAATTCTTCTTCAGTGAGTGTTGGACCTTTGGATCCGATCATTCGCCGTCCTCCCTAAAGCTACGATCATCGCCGCGGGGCTCAATCATGCCCCAGATGGCCAGCGCAGGATCTTTGCCGTCGATCATAGCAAAGAACGCGCTCTTCAAATCGTCTCGCCCTTGTCGAAAGAAGTATGCTGCGCATTCTGCCCGATACTTTCGAAAATAACTTTTATCGCCGCCTTCATACATAGGACGATTAATATAAATGCTTTCAACCGCTGTGTACAAGGCATAAAATTCAATTGTAAGTTTTCGATTCCACTGCTCTAACCATCTTGTGAAATGCTCCGGCATATTAATTAGATGATCCAACCCCTTTCCAGTGGATAGAAGTTCCCAAACACTGCGAGCATTCATGCCGGTCACAATTTTATGAAGACGGAGATAGTCGGCCATTTTGATCTTAATTTTGAGCGGCTCTTTGACCGGCCCATGGTAGGTTACAACGTAGCCTTCCTCATTCTCAATATTCTCGTTCTTTAGTTCTGAAATACTTCTACTTTCCGTAAAACTTGTTACCTTGAAAACATCTCCTACAATTTTTTGCAAAGCCGGCATTCGGGCTTCAGCGCCGGTTTCATTGTTGACCATACCGATCATCACAAGCCCGTTGAAGTCATATTTCACCACAATTCGATTCTCACTATAAACAATTTCAAATAAAGGTGTATATCCCTCGGGCCAGAAGATCCAATGATTAACTGTAGCCCAATCATACATCTTTGTGGCCCGAATAGCTTGAGGACTCGTGAAACTGCCGCGTGTCGCGATACCTCTATGTCCTTCAAACTGCCAAAGAATGCCCAGGCTGCCATCAATCTTTTTTGTGATATGGGGTGTAAAGCCCTCACGAGGTAAATTCTCTTCCATCGTTTCGGGAATTGAGGACGTATTCAGATTGTGAAATTTTTTAAACGGCCGAGCAACGATGTTGTAATCCTCATCTGTAATCAAACCGCGGCAATAATCGATTGTGCCATCACCCCATTTGGGATCGAACTGAGCTTTATGGGTATAATTGTGAATGAAAAGTGGTAGCGTAGGGTGCTTTTGAACGCTAACGTAGCCGTTGTCCGTATGTTCTTTCAGTTTGTGCGGATCAACTAACTCGTAGAGTTTCACTGATTCTCCATCATTTTTGCTTTATACCACTGCGCAAAACCCCCGAGAATGCCATCTAACACTTGGGGATAATACACTTTGGTCAATGCTGCCGATACCTCTTCAAAATTTTCCGAGTAAAAGTCAGATTTAATCTCGGCCACTAATGCTCCGATATCTTTGACATCCCCTTTTAATTTTCCGGCAGGGAGTACACAACCTTCAAATACAGCTTTAGCTGTGGCGTAAGCTTTACCGAACATACCTTCAGCATTGCCGCCCATTCCTACGGGGTTATTCTTACTGCGGCATTGAAGCTTACCATCGACATTTGCGAAACTGAACTGCGAACCGTCGATCTTTTCTTGAATGACGACTGGGCTGCTGAACAAAGAGTTGGTATAACGATTTCCGATTTGATAAATCTTACTATAATTAGAGACATTCATCTTGCACTCTCCCCAACGAAACAGATAATCGGTGGTATTTTTCAATCTTCTCTCTTTTGAATCTCATTGCCTCCCCAACTTGTTTAGGGCTCATTAGTTCAATATGATCTGTTTCCGTTTTAATAATTTCAATCACGGTCATTAAATCATTGATCTCATCCCGAAGCCGGCGACGATTTGTTAACTCTTGTCCTTCCTGAATTTCGTATGGTCCGAATTGTACAGACTTACAGGCGCGTTGTGCTACCTCAGCGCATTCTTCCTTCAGCTTATCCAATAAATATTCTTCACGATTCATGTTTTTCTTTCTCCGTTTGAAGCAAGCCCAACAGTATTAAAATCAAGCCGGCCGCTATGAATGCCCAATCAAAAATTTCCATTGTTTACCTGTAAGCAAGTCAATCCGTTTTCGCGCCACATCTTCACCACTTGATCTCGATCATCCAACACATAGGATATCTGATCCTTGGGCAACTTATCAAGAATCTCCTGTTTCACAATGTTGTCGGGTCGGCTATCACCGCCGTTACGCATGAAGATGTGCTTGTAAGGCACTTTAAACCCATCAAGCCAAGTTACAGTATTCTTACCGGCTCTATCGATCTGCCGACCTGAGACAATTAGAATTGTGTAGCCCTGCGCAGACAACATGCCGACGAGGCCAATGATAGGCCATCGGGGGGTATCCAGTAAAACAGCATCGCCTTCGAAAGAACCCCAGTCGTGGCGGCCTTCCGATATATACTTTTTACGTTCTGAGCAATCAGCTAACGTTCCATCCATATCTACCAGCACAAGACGTTCCCATGGTTGAAAACTGATTAAACCTGCAAACAGAGCCATCCGCTCAATCACAGCCCGGCCGCATTGTTCGATGCCGACACGCTTTGAATCCCGATCAATGCACTCCTCCAAACTCGACTCCATTATGATTTCATTGTAATCCATACCGGCACGTTGCGCTACACCTTTCCACTTGTTGCGAGTGTTGAGGTTAAGATTCGTATTGTCCACAATTACATTAGCGCCGTTCCGTCCTAAATCTTCAGCCAGCAGAAAACTATCACGCTGCATCTGTTCTTCTTCCTTACGGTTGAAGTTGCGAAGATGCATGCCGCGATCTTTGCGCATATCATCCCAGTTGATGCGATGCCAGATCTGGGCGTTGTTCGTGTAGTTTCCTTGAGACAGTAACATCTCGGCATAGGAAGATTTGCCCGATCCCGGCAAACCAATTGTCAATCGAAGCTCACCCATTTTTTCCCTCCCAATGGTATGTATCCTGAGCACCTACTACATAAGGTGCATTGTTTCGATCATTATTAAATTCTTTAGCAACTAAAATAAAATTTACACCGGTCCAGGAGAGAAGAGCCTGCCAAAATCTCAATTCGGTGTGCGCGTTGCAATATTTAACAAAGTCTCTCAACTGTTCTAAGTTGCGATGGGCGTAATCAATCTCAGCCACTAGCGCCGCTCTTGGATCTTAGTTCGGTAAGCGTCATATGTTTTCTTGCCCAACGAGTTGCTGTCGAGCATAAAAGGATCGTTGCCTTTATTGTGTGTTTTAAAAAATACGATCAACAAAGCATCGGCCAACGCACCTTCCATCTTAGGCTTCTTGGATAGCTTGCGGCATTCACCTTCTAGGTTCTTCCAAGAAAGAGTTTCTAAGCGAGCCTCGTATGACAGAGGCGGCTTGCCTATGGGCTTGACTTCCATTTTCTGTTCTTCGCTCATTAAGCCTCCTGAATTGCTTTATCGAAAGCCGCTAACACCCCAGCATGAGTATGTGTGTCATTATAATCGCAAACTTGACCGTGAGGCATTAACCCCATTGCTAGGCGCAATCGTCTATAAACCGAGCTACCCACCCCGCTTCCTTCCTTTATCAAAGACTGTGTGGCACAAATGGCACCCCCATCTGTACTTTCAAATTCACCTTGAAACCAATTTTCGAGTTTCTCAATACGCTTTCGAGCGGCAATTAGAATTTCTTTATCGGTACGGTTCATTGAACCTCCTTAAATTTAACGAAGAGGGCCTTGCGACCCTCTCCGGAATGGCTTAAGCAGCTTTCGCTAGCTCAAACGCATCCTGCACGTTATTGGCATTTATGGTTTCCACTCTGCTAACAAGGTGAAACTCCACAGCCGCTTCGCGCAGTTGGCACAGATCTACTCTACTGCTCTCCACCCAACTTGTCAAGCTTTTTCTGGTGCAACCGGAGCGGGTACCGGAACAGATGCGGGTGTCGTGAGTTTAACAACTTGTTGTTTCAACGCCTCGTTCTCAGCAGTCAACTCCCGGACCAGCCTTACCGATTGTTCCAACATCACATCCAAGGGTACGGTGATTGTTAAATTCTGCATGTATCCTCCTTTAAAAATTGAAAGAATTGGAATCCCTCTCCATCACTGAAAGAGTCTCGGCCAACATAAAAAATCGCCCTACGCGGTACAACGTGGGCTCAAACTTTGCTTTTGCGCTCGACACAAACCATGGTACAGCGCTGAATTTATTTTCGGCCCCGTGTCCCGAGATATCTTCATATTTATATTTCATAGACTCCCCCTTACGCGAAGAGTCTCATATTTTGGGGATCTTGTCAAGCACTAAATTGGGGATTTATATACTTCACTCCCGCACGAGTGTTGCCAATGCTTGAAAGCAATCCGGGGCTTTTTGACCGAGATTGTTCAGGGTGCGATACTCAAGTTCCCACGCTACAACGGCTTTCGCCGCATCCTCCAGCTTAATGTCGTCATTAAGCAAATCCAAATACATCTGAGCCAAATCAGATTTCGTCTTTCTCTCAAGATATTGGCGTGTGATTCTGGTTGTCACTGTCACTATTGTCAATGTAAACCTCCTGTTTACTTGCGGGAGTTAGCTATATAATTCCCCTAAATTGCTACTCAATTTTCGCCTATAAAATCGGGCGAGACTTCCTGTTAAAACTGAAAAGAGCCCGCGTTTTTCTCTTCCGGTTTCGCTCCGGCCACGGGCTCTTTTCTTTTAAAAAACCAGGGGTGCCTCGTAATACGCCCGCCAGTTTTCTAAAGCCTGTTGGGCCTCAGCCCTTGTGGGATAGGAACCGTGATTCGATTCCTTTTCGTCTTCAATAAAGAAGCGGCCTTCTTTCTCAACGATTTTTAATTTGGACACGCTTCCTCCGATTAATTACTTTTTGTAACTCAAGTTCAATTTGACCGTTGGGCTCATAATATTTACAGATGCCCACTTCCGGCCCGTCTTCCGCAGGATCTGGGTCAGATACTCGTTGATCTGTGATTCGATCTAGTGAAACATCAGGGCACCAATTGCTGCCGTGGGGGGCTCCGTCGTAGGCCGTACCGGTTGCGTCTGGTACAGATTCGGTTGAAAGGGGTTCAAGACTATCCGGTTTACCTTGTGGAAGAGACTCCAATTCTTCAATGGCTTTGCTGGCCTTATTTTCTTCGGAACCTCCTATGAAAAATCCTATTTGCTTTGAGTAGCCTACTCTATTTATAAGATCGCGAGTAGCTTGCATTGCTTGGAGAAACAGGTTTAACTCATCCCCATCTGCCTGAAAAGTGACAACCCGTTGCTCGGCTGCTTTGAGCATAGGGTTGCCCAACCACCACGAAACCCATTTCCCTTCCTTATTTTTGATTCCTAACATTAGTCTCCCTCCTTGAATTTAGGCGCAACAAAAACTAGATCACTTAGGATACGCCAGGATTGATAATATGCATCGTAACGATAAACGCGACCATCCTTTGCAACACCATATAATTCGCCGCGAAGACCCGCTTTCGAAGGATCAATTGCTATTCCTGTGATTTCGATTGTGCGGGGAACCTCAATTGCTTTTTCTTTTTTCAATTTACTCCCTCCTTTAATGAGCATACCTGAAAACATTTTGGGTGGCAATAGTACTAGCGTACCACCCTCTAAAATCGCCTATAAAATCGGGCCAACTTTTTTAACTTTTTAGATTTTTATTTCCAAAAAGCACTTTCAATCTTTTCGCCTTCGCCGCGAAAGTCCGTTTTCGGCACACTTTCGCTAGGCAATTTTGAGCCCAAAAACCCCTAAGCAATTTTAAGGCCTTTCAATTATTTTGCCGCATAACCCAACCCTTTTAATTCTGTATAGACTTCGTTATAGGCCTCCGCACGTGCCAGCCAGTGCACACAACTAAGGCCCTCACTCCGGCGAGCCCATGCTAAAGACTCGCGGTACCGCGTGACAATTTCCAAGACTAGACTTCGATCTGTCTTCAACGAGCCTGTCTTTGGATGCGAGCGTAAAAATACCGGCCTCGCGAACCGTTAGCCGTTCGAGGCTTTTGGTACCGCACACGATCTGTCTCGACTAACAAGGCCTCTACTTGTGCGCTAGAGAGTGTGTGGAAGTCTTGATCCTGACGAGCATTGATACCCGCCAGTACGGCTAAAGCATTCTGTCTTGTACTCTCAACATGTCTTTCATTATTCTCCTTTTTATTACTTGCTGCTAACGTCTCGGATCAACGCCTTAACGACCGCGCCGTGTTGCTTCCACCACTTTGCCGCATCGGGGTGCATTGATGCAACTGACTTGGGTGTGTGCTTCAACCAATCTTTGTTAGCGTGTTCTTGACAACCAATAATCGTTTTATCTGGTGTCACTAAAACTGACCACCCTCCAAAATCTAATCGCCCTATTTTTATATTCAAGTTCGCGCTACGCAAGTTCGCGCCGTACAAGTCCGCGCCGTACAAGTCCGCGCCGCCCAAGTCCGCGCCGTACAAGTTCGCGCCGCCCAAGTTCGCGCTACGCAAGTTCGCGCCGCCCAAGTTCGCGCCGCCCAAGTCCGC